>Ga0116148_1003836_pt1 | contig 13615 bp, 8 predicted proteins | sample AD_UKC055_MetaG_FD_89786 | JGI IMG/M metagenome (GOLD analysis project Ga0116148, IMG submission 89786) | Active sludge microbial communities of municipal wastewater-treating anaerobic digesters from USA - AD_UKC055_MetaG | ecosystem: Engineered > Bioreactor > Anaerobic > Digestate | place: USA... | reverse complement strand
GAAAGCCCTCCCCGCGTCTGTCCGCGCGAAACAAAAAATCACGCGCATCGTCCGCCCGGCCGGGAAAAGCCTGCCAGATCGCTTGATGCCAGGCATACCCGTCGGTCAGTCCCGCATCGAGAGCCGACGCGAAAGTGATGACAACTTGACTCAGGTGGCTCATGGCTGTTCCTCCGCGCAAGGTGCCGCGACCCAGTAGCCTTGCGCCCATTCGACACGCACATCCGGCACCTGCCGCGACTCCCACGCCAGCAGATCGCTGTAGAGTTGCAGCAGATTGACCGGTATGTTTTTGGCGGCGGCCGCCCGGACAACGCCGACAAGGTGCCGGCAGAGTTCTTCGACCGTCTGGCATGTGAGCAGCCGACGGAAGCGATTCTCAAACGAGGCGAGTTTTTTGTCGACTTCTTTCTCTTTGTGCTCGCCACCTGCGGCCAGATGACGCAGGGTCGCCCCCATGTTGCCGACACCGACTTCGTTGTCTCTGACAAGACCGAGCGGCGCGAGCGTGGCGGCCGCGCCTGCGACGGTCAGCCAGATGACCCGCTGCCTGGTCTCGGTCATCTCGCAGTACGGGGCGAGGTACGGCCAGGCGTACTGTTCCGTGGCTTCGCTCAGACCGCGCCGCAGCGCGGCTAGCATGCCGCGGTCTCCGTGCGCGGGGTGTGCCGCCTGCTGGATCTTATCGAGCAGGTTCTTGATGTCGCTCATGTGTAGTTTCCTTTCTGTGTGAGTGTGTCTGACTCGCTCCGCGTTGCTCCGCTGACGCCTGACGTTGACGTAGCAGATGCGGAGTCAGTCGGCAAGATGCGCAGCAGTTTTTCGGAGAGAATGGCATCGAAGTCCGGCTTGTCACGCGGATACAGCGAGATGAGCCGTTTGCCCGCGTGCTGATACATCTGCTGCTTGATGAGCATGCCGATCTTGTAGTCCAGCGTGTCCATGCCCCAGTACTCGATATAGACATCGTACTCGGGCAGATAGAAGTCCGGCCGGATCTGGCGGCCCTCCACGATCCGCAGACGGTCGTCGTAGCGATACGCGATCTGGCGCGCGGCCAGCCACTCCGCTATGCGCCGCTCGCCGTCGGACTGCACGAGGGTGCCGTCGGTCGTGCGGATCGTCTTCTGGACTTCCACGCGTGTCTCGAAATTGCGTCGTTTGATGTAGGTCTCGTCAAAGCAGTGGTCGCAGAAGACACGCTGAAACATCTTCATCGAACGCGCGAATTCGTCCGGTGCAACCGCCGCGCCGCACCGCTGGCACGTATGTGTCTCACCGGAGGCTTGCAGATGCAAGGCCTCCTCGATCGTCTCGACAGCCGCCGCCGCATCCCGGCGGTTGTACTCTTTTTCCGTATTGTTGGCCGCGATGTCACGCAGGTCATCCAGGGCGGATTCGGCGGCTGTGCCGTATGCCTTGAGCGCCTTCACGGCATACTGTCGGACTTGCGGATGGGAGTCGCGCAGCGTGAGCGTCAGGGCGGAAACCGCCGTTGCGGCGTCCGCGAGCCCTGCCAGCTTGCCGATCGCCGAAGTCGCCAGCCGCCGCACCTCTGGCGCCGGTGTGTCAAGCAGCTCGGTCAGCTCCGGCAAGACGGCGGGGTCGGCGCTACGGCCCAGCTCGACCGCGTGTGCCGCCAGCCTACGCTCGGTCTCACGCTCCATGACGATCCCTCTCCTTTCTCCACGACTGCAGGACTTTCAGGCCCTTGGCGTACGCCTGTATCTGCCGCGGTGTCTCATGCGGGCATGTGCGGGAATAGGCGTTGAGGAGGGCTGAGTCGATGATGGGCACCCATCTTGTAGACAATGTGTGATCGTCTTCAATAGAACTCTGAAGAATATACGCATGGGCGTCCAAAATACTCCAGAACAGGTTCTCGGCTTGTTTTTTCCAGATTCCAGAATCTCCTTTTTGAGAATTCGCAAAAAACTTGATCGCATTTGCCAACGTCTGTTTCGCATGGTTAGCCCACTCTACACCTCTGCGATAACGGGCAAGTATCAACGAATCGAGCAGAGAACTCGAAAGGGTAAAATTCCATTCACACATGTCGATAATTTTTGCCTGATCAACAGAAAGACCGCCGATCCAAATGTCGAACTCGCACGCCCCGGCAGTTCGCAGATGCTCAAGATTTAACGCACCAACTGTTCCAATGGTTGAATCCAAACTTTGCAGTGATAGAACAGATGCCAACTCACGCCATGCGGCGACATCTGGGTTTACAGACAAATAAGTCAAGCTTGTGCTCTTGCCGATCCTAGCCTTACCGGTATCATAAACTGTGCCGAAAGGTTCGCGATGCTCCGGTAACTGCGGATATCGCATGGCTTCGCCAAGCACAATAACAGGCGATCCTTCTGCGAACCGAATAGCACGCGAAACCGGCACCAAACGCCCTAAATAGGTGGCTGCATTTTTCTCCAAGCTCTTCCGGTCTAGGCAAGCTTCTTCCCAACATGGATGTCCGCGTTCCATATTGGGTAGTGAAGCAATTTGTTTTTCAGTAATGATATTCAGATAGATGGTTTCGATAATTTGATGCCCTCGCAATAAAGTATGTGCCATACCCTCTTCGACACAGGGAGCACGTCTAACTCCATTCGGTGGTGTCGACACTCCATCCCAAACCGTTGTGCTATAGGTCCCGCCACATGCAAACATTTGGTAAACTAAAAGATTTAGAGTTAGACCAATTTCCCTGTGTATCCGTCCTGCAGGGATGGCATAGTGGTCAAATAACGTCGGATTGTTGCCGCTTGCGAGGGAAAGATCCAGCTTGTCAGCCAGAGAATTTGTTGTTGTGTCCAGCCCGTCCACCTGTAAAAAAGCGTGTTCGCCAAAGAGGTTGAAGCGATCCTGCCATTTGTCGAGATAGGACAAGGCCTCCGGAGCGATGCGCGGTTTGCACGTGCGCCAGTCATCTTCGTCCTTGGGCCCGTCGAGCGCGGCCTGGGCGATGCAGATCAACAGGCGCATCAGCGCGATGCGCTGGCACGGGTTGGCGGCAAGGTCGGCGATCTCCTCCCCTTTAGCAAACACATCCCTGAGACTGACAAGCTCGGGGGTCCCGTCCTGCATGACAACCGAAATCCAAGGGTCTTTTACCAAGTTCATTTCGTTTTCCTTTTACCAATCTCGTTTCAGATTATCGAAAACAATGTCTTCCGAATAGGCGTCAGAGGGCTCGGAAGCGATCTCCTGCGTTTTGTCGCCGCGCCAGACGCCGTATTCCGGTGAATAGCGTAGTACGGTCGCTGCGCCGTTTAAGTCGCACAGTACCCCTCGCCCATCACATACGAGCACAACCGGCTTGTCATAAAAATGCCGGTTGAGCCATGCCACATCATTGCGGGTGTGGCTTGGCTCGGACAGGAGATAGGCTGCGACCGAAACGGTGTTGGCGTGCAGACGGCGTGTCGCCTCGAAATCAGGACGGTATGCGTCTAGTAGCCAGTCGCCGCCATCCGTCAGTCGCACTCGGGCGCGTCCCTGAGCCAGCTCGTCAGGCGGAGCCGCCAGAAGCAGTACGCTCTGGGTCGGCAGATCGCTGTAGCGCGTCGCCGCGCGCTCGTCATCCTCCCCGCTCGGAAAACCCTGATTCGAATCCTTGGCGCTGCATGCCAGCTTACGCAGGCGTTCGCATCTTTCGGACAAGCGTATTTTGAACGCCCCCATGGCGGCATCAGATGCTTCCTCCCGCTCAACATACGTGTCTTCGATGAGGGTACGGATATCATGCGGAAGCGTGATTCCGCTGTGGGTTTTCCAAACTTCAAACGTCCGCATCAACACATAAGGCGCATAGACACAGGCGTTTTCTTTGCCAAGCGCCTCAAGCGTTTGCTCTGCGCTCGCGCATGACGACAGATCTTGTGAGATGATGATCAATTCGGGAGCAGGACATGGCCGGTTGTCGCGCGGATGACGCCACAGGCGGCCCATACGTTGGAGCAGCATATCCGAAGGCGCCAGTTCTGTGATCATCCGGTCGGCATCGATATCCACACTCTGCTCGACAATCTGGGTGGCGATCAGCACACAGCCTTCAGGCCGATTGCCCTCTTCTTTGCCAAGCCTCGCCATCCATTCGTCTTCGATTTGTTCGCGGCGAAACATCGGGAACCGGGCGTGCAAGATGCCGACCGGAAAGGCGTTTTCCGGCATCACGGTTTTGACCGCGCGGTACCAGACCTGCGCCTTCGCGACCGTGTTGGCGATGCAGACCACGCACTCACCGCGCCGCGCCGCAGACACGGCCTCTGTCGCTACCGCCAGATTATCCCAGGCTTCTGTCCGCACATGGACTTTCTTTGGGGCCGGAGCCGCAAGCTCAGCGGCAAACACCCGGCCGTTTTCCGGGCATCCTGTGATGAGCGGATAGGCATCCGTGCCGGCCAGCGTGCCGAGAGCGGGGGCGAGCCGCGTACGGCGCTGGCCGGTGAGAGTGGCCGAAAGCACGATCACCGTGCAGCCGATCCGCAACAGACGTTCGGCCAACTCATCCAGCAGCGTACCGGTGTATATGTCATAGCTATGGACCTCGTCGAGAATCACCACTTTGCCTGCCAGACCGAAAAGGCGCACGAAGTTGTGCTTCACATTGAGCACTCCGAGCAATGCCTGGTCAATGGTGCCGACCGCATACGGATAGAGCAATGCGCGTTTCGAGGGATTGAACCACGCATGAACCGAGCGCTTTGAACTTGCGTCGTCATCATCATCAGCAGCCGGACGCCACCTGCACTCATACAGCCATGCCATGCCGTGCGCGAGTTTCGGAGCGAGCTGAGCCTCGCTGATTCTTGCAAGAAAACGGCTCACACGCGCATGGATTCGGTCGCTGGTCAGGCGGGTCGGCAGTGCGAAATACAAACCTTGGTGACAACCCGCCTCCATCAGTTTATAAGCGGCATAGAGCGCGGCTTCGGTCTTGCCGATGCCCATGGGGGCTTCCAGGACATAGAGGCCGGGCTGTGTCACGCGATCAATAAACTGCCGCTGCGGCGGGTGCGCGGCAAAACCGAACACGTCCTCAAAAGACAATCCTTTCTTGGTCATTGCGGGCACAAAGCCGCATTCTGCGACGGCCCGGCGCGCGGTGAGCATGGCGTCATCCTGTTCTACCGGCGGCCGGTCTGCCGGGAAAAACATTTCGTCCGAACCGATCCAGTCGGACACGCACGTCAGCCCGGCCAGCAACCAGGGATCGGCATGGGCCGCATCCTGCAGAGTGCCGCCGAACACTGTGGACAGGCGCTCGATCAGCTTTTGCCGCTCTTCTGACCATGCGGGCCCACCCAATGTTTCAGCCGTGTCCGGGGGATAACTCTTGTCTTTCTTGCCGTGATGCGCGGCAGCGGCAAGCGCGACCGGAGAATGCGAGACTGAACTACCCAGCAAGCGATCTATCGCCGCCGCGCTGATGGCGGCGTGATGCGTGCTGAAAGACATTTGACTGCACAGTTCCGGCGCATACTCGCGTACAACCGTGTCTCTAAAATATTTGTTCTCATAGCCGGGCGAGACTTTGCCGACATCATGCACACTGACCGACAACCCGGGTTTCGGCGGAAAGAGGCGCTTGACACGCTCAGGCTGAAGCGCGATGAGAGCCTCGGCGACGCGCCCGACGTTGATGCAGTGGTCTACGACGCATGTCCCCGGCTTGCCGTCCGCCGTCGTTTTTGCCGCACATTTATCGAAAGGAATGGCCGGGAGATGTTTCTGATTCTTACTTTTTCTGAAAAGTGGCGGCATAAAAATAGTTCCTGCGGGAAAGGCATGCGTTTATCGTTCACACACAATCTTCATCCTCTTCAGTCGCGCAGCGATTACGCGGGCTTCGGGATCATTGCGCCGCAGGGCGATGTACAGCAGGTCGCCGAGACGACCGTTGGGTGAGAGGATGCGGCGGCTCTTGCCGGGTTCGGCGAAAGCGTGGGCGTCATAATGCTGCTTGATCTCGGCACGTAGTATGTCTTGGCAGTCGGCCGTTATGAGCCCGAGTTCCAACAGCCGATAGTTGAAGGCCTCGGCCGACACGCCGAAGCGGTGCTTGAGCCGCAACAGCATCTCAAAATCCCATTCGTGCGGCAGCACGCCGGTCTGCGCCGCGCTGACGCGCACAGCCTGCTCGGGCATCAGGAAGCAGGCCGCGAAATGACGCGCGGCTTTGTCTGCCTTGGCCTCGCTCCGGATCGGCGCCTCGCTTGGCAAGCCTGCTCTGGTGTGGAGCAGAATGCGGCCTAACTCGTAAGCCAGCCCGAAAATCTGCTTTTCGGGATTGAGATCCGCGCGGACAAAAATAAACACGTTTCCGTTCGGCGCGTCGTAATACGCGAAGTGATTTACCGTAGTCAGCGGCATAAAGACTACGCGCAGGCCATAGTTCTCGAATAGCTCAAGCGGATCGAACACCACCGCGTCGCCGATCCCGAAAAGCGTGCGGAACTGGGAGGCCATACGGGTTAATCCAGCAGGATCAACCGTAAAGGCGAGTTGAAGTGGGATACGTGCCTGCCGCAGCGCGCGACAGATGTCTTCCAGCGCCAGATAGTCGCGCACGATGATTTCGACCGGCACGGCGTCAACTGACATCGCACGGCGGGCTGCGGGCGACACTGGCTCCAGCCCCAAGACTGGATCGAGCGGCGGTCCACAGGGTTCGCACGCTTCAACGGACTTAGACGCCGTTTCGGCAAGCACGTGACTGGGCCTCAGAATCTGATCGGTTGTGACCCTCAAGACATCGGCGAGACGCAGCAACACGTGCGCAGAAGGCAGATTCTTGCCCCGTTCTAAATTAGAGACCGGGCCTTGGCGCATGCCCAGACGGCTGGCCAACTCTCCCTGCGACAGATGGGCACAGCGACGCAGATCACGGATAGCGGCCCCCACCACACTCGGGTCAACGTTTAACCGGCATCGTTTGGCGTCTTTTGCTGATTTCATGGTGTCATGAAATCAAATGACGGAAATTATGTCAACCGATTTAATGAACGGAAGAAACTCTGAAACTTTATCACCAGCCTGATGTTGATCGAAAACACCTGCGCATGAACTTCGACGGGAACGGGGCGCTCGCGCTCAGCGTCGCTGCACCAGTTCGACCGGACCTTTGACGTGAACGTCCAGCCGCACGCCGCCCTCTTGCCGCATGACGTTCCGGACCGACACCGTGTTGAACGCGACCTGTTCCGCAAGGCCGGCCGGCAGCACGACGGTGCGCTGCTGCTCGCGCGAGGGATCGCCCGGCAGCAGCGCCAGGCGCGTGAGACGGCCATCCTTCACTTCGGTCTCGATGGCCAGATCGCCGTGGCAGGCGAGCTTGAAGGCGTAATCCCGCCACGCCGCCGGCACGCCGCGCGCGAGCAGAATGCGCCCCTCGCGGTTTTGCACCAGCATCTGGTTGAGCGCGTAGACAACGTTGCCCGAGGCGGTGGAGAACCAGGGGCAGCGGCGCACCTTCTCCTCGTTGATCTCGAACATCTCGCCGAAACAGCCGGCGCCGTCCGCCGCCTCACGCAGCATGCGCGCCGGCCCGACCGTGTCGCCCAACTCGGCCAGCGCCGCCGCCATCCAGCCCAGATACCACGCGCACACGGAAGTGCCCATCTGATACATGTTGCCGAAAGCCCGGCCGTGCTGCATATAGTGGTAGGCAGCGGCGCGCTGGCGCGGCTCTGTCTCGTCGAACACCGGATACGGAAAGAGCCCGCCCAACGTGGCGACGCTTTCGTCCCTGCACCCCGCGTAGGGCACAAAACGTCCGTTCTCCTCCGGCAGCGACTCGCGCAGTTTCGCGGCCGTCCGTGTCCACGCGGCCGCTTCCGTCTCATCCATCTTGAGCAGCGACGCCGCACGCGACGCCGCCTCCAGCGTGTAGATCGCGCCGCATGAGGTCATGAAGGGGTTGGCCTTCGCCGGACCGAGCCGCTCCAGGTCCGTGCATTTGCCAATGACCACACGGCCGTCCGGCAGGTCGTAGACCATATTGGCGAAAAAGAATCGCGCGCATTCCCTGATCACCGGGTAGCCGGTGTTTTCCAGATATGCCGGGTCCTCCGTGTAGAGGTACTGGTACCACGCCGCCAACGCAATGTTGGACATGTGGAAGACGTGTTCCATCCAGAAGCCGGGCGGCGAGGCCTCAGTCGAATCCTCCAGCGTCTCCCACGGATAGCGCGCACCGAACAGGCCCGGTTTTCCGTAGTGCGCCGCGCGGTCGAGCGCGACTTTGAGCCCCGCGCGGCGGAACTCGGGACCGCGCCGCGCGATGTCGCGGTGGTTGCTGCTGACCAGCGCCTGATAGCAGAACATCTCGTCCCAGCCGAAAAAACGGCCCGCCCAGTGCGTGTTGAAAATGCCGACGGGAAACGACCACCGGGTCGCGTTGGCCCGCAGATGGTATTGCGCCGTGTTGTACGCGGTTTCCAGCCGCGCGTCCGGCAGACGAACGAAAGACTCGTCCCAGTATGCGTCCCAGGCCTTCCGATGCTCGGCGAAGAGGCCGTCGAAACCCTGCCGCAACGCCAGCGCCTGCAGCTTGGCCGCGCGCGCCTCGAAATCCTTGCCGTCCAGCGAATCGGCGAAGAGCAGGCAGAAGGTCACCTCGACCGGCTTCCCGCCGTCGAGCGCGAGGTCGGCGCTCAGCGCGGCAGTCTGCCCGTCGACCGCGGCCGCGACGGCCCGGTCGGCGAAGACGGCGACCAAGCCCTCGCACGGCCGGTGGGCGTCGGCCTGGAAGCGGAACTCCGCGCGCCTGGAGGCATCGTTCCACGCCGACGCGCAGGTCACGCGCCGGGGGGCCTTGTTCTCGTTGCCCGTAGCCGTGAAGCGGTACGTGAAGGTCAGCCGCGCCGAGCGGGCCGCGGCGTTCGCGGCGGAGACGCGCTTCCTGACCACGACCAGATCGCCCGCGAACGGGCAGAAGACGTCCGTTTCGACCGTCAGTCCGTTGCCGTACACATTCCGGCAACTCACGTGCGCCGACCGCGTGTCGAGCGTCTGCGTCCACCGCGCCGGCACCGACAGCTTTTCACCGGCTGCCGTCTCGACCTCGGTTTCGAAGTGCCCGAACGGAATGAGTTGGTCTTTCGGCGGCCCGTAGCGGCGCCCGGCCCAAAAGATTGTCGGCGTCATATTCACATACCTGTTCTGAGCTTGGCAACCCAGATAGTCGATCAGCATGCAAAGGCTACCGTTGCTGACCAACGGCGGCACGTAGCCGGGCGGAACCGCGTTCGACACCCCGCTCACCGTATTGACAAAACGTGAAGTTTCGCCCGCACACGCGCCGGCAGCGATGAGACACACGCCCACCGCAGCCACTTTCCACTTGTTCATGTCGTCCCCCTCGCCTGTTCCGCACCGCTTTACTTTGAAATGAACCGGATATTCCTTGTGTGCGCGCCAACCGTGACCGCCGCCGATTTTTCACTCACCGGGCACCCGAAGCGCCGCACATTCTCGAACGTCACGTCCTCCACGTTTCGTTGTTCATCGGCCCCCACGACGCACATCTCGCCCCCGAAGCGCTCCGCATTTCCCGTCACCTCGATGTCCTTGAACATACACGCCGAAAGGCGACCGGCAGTGGCATACTTCCGACCGCCCACTCCGCAGACCATCGGCTTGGCCAAAACCAGCACGGCCTGGTACTCGTCCGCGTGGATCCGGATGTTTTCAAAGCGCAGGTCTCGCATCGGCATGTCGCCGCTGGGCTGCAGGAAAAAGACGGTGTTGCACCAAAACGCCTCGGGGGGACGATAGTTCATGCTGTAGTGAAGCACGTCGATATCACGGGCGACAAGCCCGCTCATCTCTGCCGCTTCGCACTCGTAACCGACCCGGAATATATTCGCCCGGTCCGTCCAGAACTCGCAGGATTCGATCACCATTTTCTCGCACGGCTTCCGTCCCCATCCGTCGAGCCCCTTGACCGCGATGCAGTCATCTTGCGTCCGAATGAAGCAGTTGCGGACTGTGACGTCGCGCGAGTTGACCACGTCGATGCCGTCGTCGTTCAGCACCCGCGATCCGCAGATCTTCACATTGTCGATCAGAACTCCGTCGCACCCGGCCGGGACAACCGCCCACGTCCAGGGGCCCCGCACGATCACGTCCCGGACGACCAGGTTTCTGCACCCCGCAAAATTCAGCATGAAACCAGCAGGGCCTTTGAGATGCGGGTAGTCGTTCCCGTCGAGGATGCCCCGGCCGCGCACCGTGATATTTGTCCCTCTGGCCTCCACGCAGCCCTTGACCACCGCCCCGCCCGCCAGATAGAGCGTCTGGTTGTCCGTCAGCCGAACCTTGACCGGCTTGTGAACACCGGGACCGAAATAGACGACGTTCGTGTCCCCGGGCTGCGGCAGATTCGTCTCTAAAGGATTGCCGAACAACAACAACGGGCTGTTGCGGCCGTCACGTTTGATCGCGATCCGGAAGGGCTGGCGCGCCGAGAAGCTCAGCGCGTTCGGACCTTCAGCCGTCGGTTGAATGCCGAAACGCTCAGGCAGGATCTTCACACGGGCCAACGATTGCGTCGACGTCACCCGCACGGTCACGTCGCCCGAGAAATCGAAAGACGCGAAATAGTACTTTTTATCGAAATACTGAGATTCAGCTCGATATACGTCGACCGGACGGCCGTTGACTTCAACCCGGTAATCGGCTGCCACGATCTCCTCAGCCGGTGCCGGATACGTGACGACCTGCGCCGCAAACCGGTCCCGCGCCGCATCCAAGGGCGCGCACGCGGCCGCGCCCACGCAAAGCAAACCGGCCACCGACCATCGCGCCAAACAACGTCCCCATGCGTTCATTGTCATACCCGTATCGTTATCATCCACCCCCGCATGCGCCGCACTCTCGATTATCCGAATTCGGCCCTTGATTTTGCGAACGCTCCCCGCCCGGGCGGCAGACCGCGCTCAATCGCTATCAGTGCGAAAAGGCGGAGCCGGCAAGCCGGCTCCGTTGACCATCTTGCACGCGGAATTGCCGGTTCAGGCCAGCGCCTGCCTGCAAAACTGCACGCACTTGGCGACTTCGCACACGGCGTCGGAATCCTGCGGAACCGGGTACTCCAATTCGATGTCGGCGTGGATGCGCCACTTGTTTTTCTTGAGAACTTGCAGCGCCTCGACAACCGGCGTGTCGCCTTGCCCGAACGGCATGTTCGCGCCTTTGTTCGCCTTGTTCTTTCGATCCTTGAGATGCAGGCTGAAGATGCGGTCGTGATACTTTTCGATGATCGCGAGCACCGGATCGTCATTCGCCGCCACATAGTGGCCGATGTCGAGATTGATCGCCAGATTCTTGCCATAGGACAGGATCGGGCCGTCATAGGTGGTCGCGTTGATCTGCGTGTGATTGTGGAACGCCACCTTCACGCCGTGCTGGTCCGCCATCGGCCCGACACGCTTGGCCGCCTCTTCGGAGATTTCGCGCGTGATGGCTTTGGCACCCAGCGCCTTGGCCACGTTGAAGTAGTAGGCGATCCGCTCGTCCGTGCAGCCCTTGTCCCCGATATTGCCGAACTTGACGATGTGGATGCCGACCCCGGCGTCCGCATACATCTTGCGCAGTTCCGCCACCTTTTCCAGAGACGCGCCGGCATATTTTTCGACCACGTCACCCATCAGCTCGATCGAGTTGATGCCGCTGCCCACAACCTGCGCCAGCACCGCCTCGGCGCTCTTGTCGGGCATCGAGCGATAGCTGTAGGTGATCACGCCGACCTGCACCCCTCCGAACTTCGAGCAAGGCCCGCTTCCTGCACAAAGCGAGCGGCATCCCGGCAACAGTGATGCGGCACCCACCGCCGCCACACTTCCCAAAAACGACCGGCGCGAAAAAACTGTTCCCTGCTGACTCATGTTGTTGCTCCCCGTATGATGATTTTAAAACACTCCGCCTCCTGGCCTAATTGGCAGGACGCGCACATGAGCAATAAGGATAGGGCAACCGTGTCCGTTTTTCAACATCTGTCATTTCCGCTTCCACCTCAGCAAGCGCACGGTGTTCGCGGGCATGGGCGATAGCGGCTCGACACGCTCCCGCCCCGGCTCGGATGCTGAATCCAGCGCATATCCCGGCACCTCCAGCGTGAACGGCGTCACGTTTTGAAACGGGTTCCAGACCGCCACGCCAAACCGGTCGCCCGCGGCGAATCCCTTGGCTACGAGATCGCGGCCGGTCAAGGTGAAGCCTTGGTTATCCACATAACGGCCGTGCCAGAAAAACGAGGCGTTTTGGCGCTGGAAATCAATCGCCTCTTTCAGATAGCGCGCGGCTTCAGCCGGTGGCGTGGCTTTCATCATCGCCACATCCGGCTTGTTGATCACATGCACGTAATCGCTCGTTTCCGGCACACGATCCTGAAGCAGGTAGGTCACGTCCGGCCCATAGCGCGATTCGAGTTCATAGCGCAGCCCGTACACGCAGGTGTAGTTCACCATGTCGCGGTCCATCATGGGGGTCGGCACGCGCACGGTGCTCATCACTTCCGGAAAAACGGTGCGGAAGAGTTCCGGGAAGGGATCCGTGACCCGGCTGGCGCGCAGACGCACCAGCATTTCAGATGAGGATGCGTAAAACATGCCCAACTCGCAGCCATGGAACAGCGAAACCGCGTCCAGCGCGCAATCGTGCAGACCCTCGGTCATCACAATGAACTCAGGATTGATCCGGCGCATGTGGTCGGCGATGCGCCGCAGAAAGACCGGGCGCTCGACCTCGTGCACCATGCAGGGAACCGGGTGTCCGTGGCCCTCGCCATAGCAGGCCATCGGCGACATCATTGCCAACTGGTCGTAGAGGATGCCGTCCGCCCCCAACTCATTGGCTTGCATGGCCAGCGCCAGCATACGGTCGTACCACGCCTGTGCGTAGAGGCAACCCAGGTCAAAACGGTATTTCGGGATATCGGTGTATTTGTGGTAGGTATGCTGATAGGTCTGCCCGTCGCGCTGGGTAATGGCGATATCCTTGCCGACCGTGCGCCAGAATTCAGTGGCCTCGCGTTCCCGAAGCTGGCCGTTGGCATAGATGATCGTGCGCTTGCCGCGCCGCCTAGCCTCTTTCAAGCCCTTCTTCAACGCTTCCGCGCCGCCCATCTCGGGGCAGGGATGGTAGTCGGGGTACAAATGATCATGCCCGCCGTGCGCCCAGCCGAACAGGCCGAGAATGTCCAGCCCGCGGGCATCCGCCACATCGCACAGCTTATCCAACGAGGTGTACGGCCACATGATCTCGCCGTTCTGCTGTTTCAGGATACAGAGCAACCAGCCCGACGCCTCGTGCGCCCACGCCGGCACGTCGCGCAGTTTACCGACCGAGTCAAACCAAGCGCGGTAAAGGCGTGCCGCCACATGCCAGGAACCCGCATATGGCTGGATCACGACCGGCGGAAACGCCACGCTTTCACTGCTGCGACAAAAGAAGTCATGACGTATCGCCATGCCGAAGCGCTTCGAGTCGGGATCATACCGCAGGCTCAGACGCTTGGCGCGGTGCAGCGGATCATGGCTGCCGACATAGAGGCCGCCCTCGCGGCCCGCGAGGGCAAACCACTGCATGGTGCCGCGCGCGCCCGGGTAGG
>Ga0116148_1003831_pt1 | contig 13621 bp, 3 predicted proteins | sample AD_UKC055_MetaG_FD_89786 | JGI IMG/M metagenome (GOLD analysis project Ga0116148, IMG submission 89786) | Active sludge microbial communities of municipal wastewater-treating anaerobic digesters from USA - AD_UKC055_MetaG | ecosystem: Engineered > Bioreactor > Anaerobic > Digestate | place: USA... | reverse complement strand
CAACTCCTCCGGCACCACCCCCGCCAAAGTCTCCACCACCGCCCGCGCCCCCGCCGCCCCCAAACCCTCCGCCCCCACATTCGTCGTAACCCCCACCACCGGCAACTCCGCCCCCCGCGCCGACGCAATCCCATCAGGCGTATCCTCAATCGCCACGCAATTATCCGCCCTCACCCCGCGCTCCGGGAACCGCGCCGCCAGCCGCGCCAGACACATCCGATAGCAAGCCGGGTCCGGCTTGCTCATCGCCACATCATCCGCCGTCACCATTTCCGCAAAGCAATCGGCAATCCCCAAATTCGCCAGCACCGGCAAAATATCGCTGCGCAACGCCCCGCTGCAAATCCCCACCGGCCCGGCAGCCGCGCACGCCCGCACGCACTCCACCGCACCCGCCAACGACTGGTACCCCGGCACAAACGACCCCGTGCCGGCCGCCTCCAATAGGAAGTCATCCAAATAGAAGCGATAGCTGGTGGCATTCTTGGCCATGATCCTGACCTTCGACGAAGCCGTGCCGCCCGTAATATTCCGGGAATATGTCGTCATCGTACCCGTTAACGTAATGTCCGCGCCCAGTTGGGTAAAGTCGCTGCCGTTCGCCGCATGGAACACCTGAATCACCGTGCTGTCTGTCCCATAGGCCGCAGCTTGGAACGAAACAGTCGCCGCGCCACTATTCCCCGACAAATCCACCGTGGGAGTGATCAAAACGCCACGGGCGGTGGAGGACCCCAGCTTCGCCATGTACTTCGCTGCCGCAGAATAGACCCTTTCTCCGCTCCACCCTGATACTTGCGTGTAGGTGTCCAGCGAGCTGGTGATCTCGGTGCTGTCTGCCGTGGTGAATTTGACAAAATCCTCCTCAAGGACGCTTGTCAATCCGGACGTGAAGTACTGATCCGTCGCCACATCCAGCAGATAGCCTGTCGCGCCGGCCACTGCGCTCCATGTCGCCGTGAATTCCGTGTAATTCGTCGCGTTGGCATACAGGCTGGCCGTCACATCCATGCAGGCTGTCGTGTGGTTGCCCGTCAGCGGCGTGCCCCCAGTGTAATAGCTCAAACAACTGCCACTGCCGTTGTACGGATAGATGGCCACATGATACGTCGTTTCGGCCGTCAGCCCGCTCAGCGTCACGCTGCTGCCGCTGCCGTTGTACACCACCTTGTTGCCGCTCCCCTGATCCGTGGCCGTGCCAAAGTTGGCGTTGATGCCGCTCACCAGCGCCTTGTCTGTCGGCGTCCAGCTCACGGCCGAGCCCTGCCGCACCACCACCAGCACGCCCGCCGGCGCCGGATCCGGCAGCGTCCACCCCACCTGCATGCTCGTCGTGCCCACCGCGCTGAACGTCAACCCCGTCGGATGCGCCGCCGGTTTTGCCGCCACAAACGTCTGCGCCCCGCCCGCCGTCGTGCTGCCGGACTTGCTGCCGCCGGAAACGGTCACGTCACCCGTGGTGATTGCATTCACCGCCAGCGCGTTGCACAACGTCGCCCCCGCCGCTATGTCCGCCGTAATAAAGATGTAGTGATCGCCCACGCTCAACGATTGCGTCAAGCTGCTCACCGAATGCTCACCCGGCCCAAGGCTCGTCGTGATGTCACTGCCCAGTTTGGTATCGGCCAACGTCAGCGAAGAGTCCGTCGAGTACCATACTTGGAACTTGCTCACATCCGCCGCCGCGTAACCCTCCGCCGTGGTGAACTTCACCCCGGTCAGCGTTGTCGGCTTGGTCCCCACCGTCAGCTTGAACTTGTGCAGGATGTGGAACGTGCTGCCCGGCGCAATGTCTGCCGCCGCCACCTGTGTCCCGTTGTCCGCCAGCGCGACCGTGCTGCTCACCAGCGTTGTCACATTCGCCACCGACGAATTCGCACTCGCGCAAGCCCCGTCCCCGCCTTCCGCCCGCACCCGGAAGTAGTACTTCGTATCACCCGCCAGACCCTCCACCAACTGGCTCGTCCCCGACGACACCAGCAGGTTGTTATAGCCGTCCACGAACGAGGGCTCTGCCGCGCCACTGGCCGTCAGAATAATGTCGTCCAGACGCCATTCCACTGTGGAGGAGGAAGTGAAACGAATCCGCAGATTGGAACCCGCCATTGTGTTCGGAACGTCCAAGGTCCGGTAGTACCAGCCGTTTTCCCCGGTCGGGAGCGTAGGTGACCCGCAGGACACCCAAGTCGTTCCGTTGGTACTGGCATGTACGGTTATCGTACTGCCATCTTCCGCATTGGTATTCTTGCGCACACCAAACGACAATTTCATCCCTGTCTTGCCCGAAGAGTTGATCCCCTCCATGATGAAAGTTTCGCCGCTGGTATTCAGCATCACATTGAATCCGCCGGAAGCCCCGGTGTACCCACTGGACTCTGACGTATTGCGCATATCGCCCGTGCCGCTCATCGTCAAAGCGGTGTTGACAAACCGGTTGTTGGTTTCGTGCGTGGCAATGGAACTGCCGGCCGTTCCAGTAGTTCCCATTGTTTCCTTGCTAATCAGGTCCGTGTCGCCTCCCGCCGTCTGGAAGTCTTCATACAAGCTGACATCCAGCCGGTAGCCGGTGGCGCCAGAAGCCGCGGCCCAGCTCGCAGTGAAATCGGTTTCGTTGGTGGCGCTGGCCCAGATGGTCGCCGGCGCGGCCGGCGGGTCGGTCGTGGCATCCCCCGTCAGCCCGGTGGCCGAATAGTTGGTGCCCTTGTAGCTCCACGCCTTGTAGTAATACTTGGTGCAGGCGGCGAGGCTCGCATGGGTCTGCGGCGACGTGCCGCCCTTGTACACCACCGTGCCACCCGCGAACGACTGCCCAACCGCCGGAGCCGTCCCCCCTGGGTCGGAGAACGTGCCGTCAAGATCATATACAATAATAACATCATCGCTTTGCGCGTTGCGGGTAAAGGTCAGCGTGACGGAATCCGCCCCCGCCTTGCTGGCGGAGAACGCTTGCGGCACCGCCGGCTTGCGCGGCGTAAAGACGAGAACGATGTTATTCCCCACATTCTCAACCGAAAAACTTCCGCCGTCCAACCCCGGCGTGAAGCTGGCGGTGTTCACCGTAAAGCGTCCTGCGCTGAAACTGCTCACCGAGCTGCCGCTGATGATGGTCCACGAGTAGCCTGCCGTCGCGTTCCAGCCCGTGGGATTCCCCGCCACGTTGATCGTGAATGTGCCGCTGGCGTTGGCCGTAATGGCGCCACCTGCCAATAGATCCCAGTGCGTTCCTGCCGTGCCGGACACGTTGGCCATGTCCACCCGCAGCGCCCCGCCCGCGTTTAGCGTCAACGCGCCGCATTCCAGCTTGCCGACCGCGTTCGCACTGTTCCCCGGATCCACGGTGCCGCCCACGGTCAATGCCCCCACCCTGCCGGCGCCCATCAACGTCGCCCCGGAGGACACCGTCACCGCCGAATTCGCCAGCGAGCCGCTCACCAGCAGCGTGCCCGCGCTGACTGTCGTCGCGCCGCTCATCGTGCTCGTGCCCGAAAGCGTCAGCGTGCCCGCCCCGTTCTTCGTCATCGCGCCCGTGCCGCTGATCACGCCGCTATACGTCAGGCTGTCCGACCGGTTCCACACCAGCGTCGCATTGTTGACGATATTCGCACCAACCACTCCGCTCGTGCCGCCCGCCCCGACTTGCGCCGTGCCCGCGCTGACCGTCAGCGCGCCGCTGAACGTATTCGCGCCGGAGAAAATCAACGTGCCCGCGCCCGTCTTGGTCAGCGTACCCGATCCCGAAATCACCGGCGCATAGGTCAGCGTCCGGCCGCTGTCCACTTCCACCGTGCCGTTCCCCGCCCCCAGCGTGGTCAAATTGTTCGCGTGCATCGTGAACGAGTCCGTGGCCTTGAGCGTGCCGCCGTTGAAATACACCTTGTTGGCATAGGCACCGGCAGGGTCCGCGCCCAAATTGCGCGAGGCCGAAATCGCCACGGTCCCCGCGTTCAGTTGCACCTTCTTATCGTGCGTGTTGTTGCCCGAAATCACCACGGTGCCCGCGCCCGTCTTCGTGATCTTGCCCCCGCCGGTGTCGCCGCTCATCACCCCGCTCAACGTGAGCGTCTTGCCATTGGCCACATCCACCGCAAACTGGTCGTCGGACTTCTCATCAATCGCAATGGCGCCGCTCAACGTCGCGTTTTCCACCGCCTGGATGGTCTTCACCCCGGAGCTGTTGTCCTTGATGGTGATGGGCGTGTTGGCCAGCGTCATGCCGGAAAGCACCAGCTTGAGGGTCGCCGGGAAACTGGGCGACCCGGACCCCTGCCCCAGATCCACCTGCCCCGTGCCCAGCGCGCTCGCGTTGCTCACCGTCAGCGTGCCATTGTCAATATAGGTGCAGCCGTCGTAGGTGCTGGCCCCGCGCAGAATCAGTTCGCCGCCCTGGTTTTTGATCAGCCCGTAGGAGCTGGCGCCGTCGGTGATCGCGCCGGCATAGTCCACCACCTTGTTGTCCGCCACCGCCAGGAACGCATTATTCCCGTACAGGGTGATGCCGCGGTTGGCGTTCAGCGTGAGGTTGTCGGTGAGCACCAGCGCAGCCCCACCCGCCAGCCGGATGTGCTGGGCCTGCGCCGTGGCCGGTGCGGTGCCCAAGGCCCCGTCCGCCGCAATTTGCAACGTGCCGCCCGCAATGTCCGTGTACAACGTGTACGTGCTGTTCGCGTTGTTCAGCGTAATCGTGCCCGACCCCGACTTCTTCAAGTAGTTCGGGCTCGTCACTTCGGGACAATGCGGATCCGTGCCGTCCGTGATCTTGCCGTAAATCGTCCGCGTGCCACCGTCCGCCCCGAACTCCACGTATCCCAAATTCGTCACCGCGGTTTCCGGCTTCCAGTACACGTCCGAACCGCCGTCGTTGTAGTAGATCGAGTAGCCGTCCACCCGGTCAGTGTCCCCCGGGCTGTTCAACATGCTCAAATCATACTTGGGCGTCTGCCCCACAATATTCGCGGTAAATTCCTTCGAAGACAGAATATGAAACTCCATCGTCAACGTGGTGTCCCACGGACGAATGCCGGACCAGCTTAAGGATCCGTTCGCATCCGTCACATATAGATCGCCGGAGCCGTTCCCGCACTGGATATAACCGCGGGTGTTGCTATGCCGGTTGGCCCAGGAACCCGTCGCTGCGCCATCGTTGAGGGACACCCCCAAAATGCCGGCGGGCGAGTAGCCCCACACACTGATCCGGAACCGGTCGCCCGGCTGCAACTCGCGGTCGTCCCCTGTCCCGTTGCCGTTGGTCTTGAACTTGCGCCACGCCACCGATTGCTTGTCGCCGGTGTTCGCCCATTGGCCCAGTTCGTTGGTGTTGCTCCCGTTGTTGAAGATGCCGCCGCCGGATTCCCATGTCGTGTAATAGGCCGCCCGCTGCAAGATATTCACCTCGGCCGGCACGCACGCCGCCGCCGTGGTCGCCTGGCTCCCCGCCAACGGTGTGCCGCCCGTGTAGTAATTGATCTCGGTGCTGCTCCCGTTATATTCAAAAATCTTCACATAATAGGTCGTTTCCGGGTCCAGCCCGCTCAACGTGAAGTTGTTGCCCGTGCCGCTATAGCAAATCTTGTTGCCGCTGCCCTGGTCCGCCGCCGCGGAGAAGTCCGCGCTCACCCCCGTCGGCGCCGTGCCATCGGTCGGCGTCCAGCTTACCGCGCTGCCCTGCCGCACCACCACAATCCGCCCCGCGCCATTGCCGACGGTCCAACCGACCTTCATGTCATAGGCCCCGACATTGCTGAAACTCAAACTGCTCGCGTGCGTGGTCGGCTCCGCCGCCATGGTGCTGCGACTGCCAGTGGCCGGACTCGTCTGTCGGTAATTGATCCCCTTGTCGTTGCCGCTGTCCGCCACCGTCCCCTTGTACGCGTACACCGCCACATGATAGGTCGTCCCCGCGCTCAACCCCGTCACATCCACCTGCGTGCCGCTGCCGCGGTATACCACAAAGCTGTTGTTGCCCAGGTTCGCGCCGCTCCCGAATGCCGCATCCGCGGTGTGCAGCGTGCCGTCTGTCGGATCGTTCACCACCGCGCTCGACGCCCGCATCACCACGATCGCTCCGTCGCTGCTCCCCCCCGCCGTCCAACTAATCCGCATGGCGTTGTGCGCCACATTCGCAAACTGCACGCTGCTTGCCTGCCCCGGCTCCGTATAAAAACTGCCGTCCGCCGAATAGGCCGTCCCCACGGAGTTCACCGCATAACCGCGGTAGTAATACTTCGTGCCCTGGCTCAATCCGCTGCGGTTGTGCGAGAACACGCCCGTCGCCGTGCCACCTTCGGCAGCAGCGTTGCCCGTCGGATTCGCGCTCGTCCCCCACACCGTCCCGCGGGCCGTCAGCGTCAACCCGCCGTTGGCCGTTACGTTCGCCCCCAGCGTTGCCGCCGTCTGGCCAATATCCGTCACCGTCGGCGTCGTCACCGTCGGCACCGTCACAATTGTCTGCGCGTTGCCCGCCGCCGTGCCGCTCTCCGTGCCCGTCGTCGTCACATCTCCGGCGCTGGCAATCGAACCGGTGAATGTCCGCCCGGCCGTCGGCGAACTCGCCACGTCGGCAATCACCAAATAGCGCCGCGCGGCACTGATGCCTGTCTGGCTGCTGATCGTGAAATTGATCGGATTGGCCAACGCCACCCCCGCGCCGGATACCACGCTGTCGCCGCCGTTGTACGTACCGCTGTTGTCCGCGTCATACACCACCCGGAAGTTGCTCAAATCGCTCGCGGTGGCACTGCCCGCCGTGGTCAGTTTCAGCCCGGTAAAATCAATGCTGCCCGTCGCCGGCGAAATCTGGAACCCAAACAGCACCACATTGGCCGTGCCCGCCGCCACATTGCCCGCCGCCGGGGTGCCGGTATTGCTGATCGTCACCGCCGACGTGATCGTCTGCGCCCCACCCGCCGTCGTCGGCCCCCCGGACTTCGTGCCCGCCGATACCGTCACCGCCGTGTTCGCAATCGCCCCCACACTGGCGGTGTTGCCTGCCGTGGCCGTACCGGCAATATCCGCCGTAATGAAAAAGTAGTGTGTGCCAATGGCCAAATCCTTCGTCATGCTGCTGAAGGTCTTGGTGCCGAATGCGCCGGGGCTGTTGATGGTGCCAATGGTCGTATCGCTGCCACTCTCAAATGAATCGTCGGCGGAATACCACAGCTTCAGGTTCGTCAGGTCGTCGGCATCATGGCCCGCCGTCGTGATCTGCAAAGCCGTCAACGTGGTTTGCGCCACGCCGACGGTCAGCTTGAACTTGTGCAGCACGTGGGCTGTCGTGCCCGCTGCCACATTCGCCGTCGCCACCTGCGTCCCGTTGTCCGCCAGCGCCACCGTCGGCGTCGCCGCCGCCGTTGTCACATTCGTCGTCGCCGAATCCGTGCTCGTGCAAACCGCATTCTGCGCCCGCACTCGATAGAAGTACTCCGTGTCCACATCAAGCCCCGTCACCTGGTACGTCGTCACATTCCCCACCAGCTTGTTGTTATACCCCGTCACATAGGTAATGCCACCGCCCGTTGAGTAGACGACAATGTCGTGGATGTATAGCGCATGGGAGGCGTTAACCAAGCGCAAGGCAATGTTTGCACTCGTGTCATTGACATCATTCGTATAACCAATAGTCGTTGCCGTAGCTATGGAGATCGTGCCAACCTTTGTCCAAGAACCGCTCCCCACCTTCTTTTCCAGATCAATTGTGCGGCTGGTGCCACCCGATCGAATATTAATAATAACTGTGCCCACCGAATTGACCGCAGGAAGTTCAAGAATGCCAGTTGTTGCTTTTATCTGAACAGAACCTACAGTTGCTGGCGAGGTTGCACCCGCAGTAGGCGCCACTATACAGTCGGTCATGTTCACTGTGCCAGCAGATATGACTTCCTGATAATTTCCATAGCTGGTTTCAGATGTCCAATTCTGGATGTTTTCTGAAATATGGGTGGTTGGTGCCCCACCCCCATCCTCAGTCCACACGTCCAAATAGTAGTTCGTCGCGCTGGTCACCGAACTCCAGTTCGCGTAGAACGACGTATCGGCGACGCTGCTGGCCGCCGCAATCGTCGGCGCCGCCGGGCAGGTCAGGCTGTTGCCCGTGGCCGGGCTCGCCTGCCGGTAATTGATCCCCTTGTCGTTGCCGCTGTCCGCCACCGTCCCCTTGTAGGCAAACACCTCCACATAATAGGTCGTGCCCGGCGTCAACCCCGTCACGTCCACCGAGGTACCGCTGCCGCGATACACTACATAGCTGTCGCTGCCCAGATTATCGCCGCTCCCAAACGCTGCATTGGCACTGTGCAGCGTCCCGTCGGTCGGGTCCGTCACCGTTGAATTCCCCGCCCGCATCACCACAATTGCGCCATCGCTGTTCACCCCCGCCGTCCACGTAACCTTCATTCCCGTCGCGCTCAGCGAGTCAATTACCACGCTGCTCGCCTGCCCCGGTTCCGTGTAAAAACTGCCGTCCGCTGAATAGGCTGTCCCCGCCGCGTTCTCCGCGTATCCGCGGTAGTAGTACTTCGTGCCTTGGCTCAAGCCGGTGCGTTCATGTGAGAAGGCACCCGTGCCCGTGCCAGTGGCCGCGGCTCCGTTCTGGGTCACCGGCGAACCCGTGGTGTTGTAAACCGTCCCGCGCGCTGTCAGCGCTGATGCCCCGCCCAAACTTGTCACATTCGCCCCCAGCGTCGCGGCCGTCGGGCCAATATCCGACGCTGTTGGTGAGCTCAACGACGGCAACACCACAATCGTCTGCGCCCCGCCGGCACTGGTCGAGCCGCTCTTGTTGCCCGCGGCGAAGGTAAAATCACCCGTCGTCAACGCGCTGACGCTGATCGTCTTCCCGCCCGTCGGCGAGGCCGCAATATCCGCCGTAATAAAGATATAACCCGTGTTTCCCGCGTTGATCGTCTGGCTCAACGAGGATAGCGAATGCGACCCCGTCCCCAGGCTTGTCGAGATCGTCCCCAGCGGCGTATCACTGCCCGTATCCAACGTGTTGTCCGCCGAATACCAGACCTTGAAGTTGCTAATGTCGGTCGCGGCATAGGTCCCCGCCGAGGTGAAGCTGACGCCCGTCAGCACCGCCTTCGCCGTCGTCACTGCCAACTGCGATTTATGCAGCACATGGGCCGTCGTGCCCGCGCCCACCTCCGCCGCCGCCACCTGAGTGCCGTTGTTCCCCAACGCAATGTCCGGCGTGGCCGTCATTGTCGTCACATCCTGCGTGCCCGAGTACTCGCTCACGCACGAATCGTTCACCGCCCGCACCCGGTAGTAATACTTCGTGTCCTGCTCCAATCCCGTCACGATTTGGCTCGTCCCCGAAACCGTCAAATCCTCATACCCCGACACAAACGCCGCCCCGCCGCCCCCACTCACACCGACAAAGAAATCGTCCACATAAATCTTGGCTCCGTTATAAAAACGAACCTCAAAATCCAACACATTGTTTCCACTCTGAGGCGTCACCGTATAAGTCATCTTGGTCCAAGTTGCAGCGTCGCCATTATAGCTACCAGGCTGCAAGTTATCCCCTGTCACAACCCCACCGCTGGACCACGAAGCCCAGATTCTAACATTGCCTGTTCCCTTGTACCAGTAGCTGATCTCGTACTGTGTCGTGCCATCGCCGGTTATACTCACTTTTTGCATCAGTTTGCGGGTGGCCGTTGGGGCGGCATACAACGAATAAGTGCCAGAGTTGGCATCCGACGATGAAACATTAAGTTGTGTTTCTACTGTATCCCACCCGGTAGAGTCCCCTGTCTCAAACCCCGGATTTGTCATCAGATTGACCGGCCCGCCCGTGAACGTCGGGCTCGTGCTGACATCCAGCCGGTAACTGCTTGCCCCGGTCACCGCCGACCAGTTGGCGGTAAAGCGATCAGACCCCACCGCCGAAGCTGCCTGCACCGTCGGTGCCGCCGGACAGGTAATTTTGCTGCCGGCCAGCGGGCTGGTCGTCCGGTAATTCTCCGCGCCATCCCCGCCGTTGAAGTTGTAAATCCGCACATAATAAACCGTCCCCGCGCTCAACCCCGACAGCTCCACGCTCGTGCCGGTCCCCTCGTACACCACCTTGCCGTTCCCCAGCGCCGACCCGCCGCCGCCATAGTTCGCGTTCGCCGTGTACGTAGTGCCATCCACCGGATCGGCCGAAACGTCGCTCCCCGCCCGCACCACCACCAACACCTTTGTGCTCACCCCATCCCAGTTGATGGTCAGGCCGGACGTGCCAATCGCGCTGAACGACAGCGAGGTCGGGCTGCTCGCTGGCTCCGCCGCCATCGTGCTCGCCTGCGCCGTCACCCCCGCCGAATAATAATTGTTGTTCACGCTGTAAAACTTGTAGTCATACGTCGTGTCCGCCGTCAGCCCCGTGTTGTTCATCGCCGTCCCCGACCCGTTATACACCACCGTGCCCGCCCCCAAGCTCGCGTTCACTGCGTAACTCGTGCCCTGCGTCGGCTCCGTCCACGATGATGCCGCCGGCTTGCGCACCACCATCACATTGTGCCCCTGCGCGTTCTTGCTCCACGACAAATCAATCTGACTCGTCGGGCTCCCCGAATTCCGCGTCGCCGATTGCCCGCTCGGGTTGTTCAGCGCATTGACCGTGAAATAGCTGCTCGCCGTAAATCCGCCACCGGTTGTCTGCTCCCAATCCCCATCCGCATACCAGGTGCAACCACCAGATGTGAACCGCCCCGCGTAATACCAGTTGCCCGTGTCCGTAAACTGCTGCTCATTCTGCTTGGATATCCAGACGCGGTTGACATTCCCATCACCATCCAGGCGCGACCAGACTGCATCACGCCAAGTCCAGCCCGTACCCGTCGTGTTCCGCCCAAGACCGTATTCCACTGTGTAGCCGGTCGTATCTTGATTCAATGCAAATTCAAACTGGTACTGCAACTTATCCCCCAAATAATACGTATAAACCGGCGTCCCCCGGTTATACAATGCGTGGTGATAGTCCCCACACCCCGCCGCGGAAGTCGTGCCGGAAACTGCAACCGTCTTGTTGGCTGCTGGCGAGCTGCTGGCCGTCACATCCCCGGAAAATGACCCCGCCGAAGCTCCCGTCAAACGCACATACACTGTGCTGCTGGCAACGGAACCGCCAGAAGGCGTAAACGAAATCGAACTGGCATAACCGGAGCCCGATGTCTTGGACACCTCAAATCCCGAGGGTGCAGTGACCGTAAGATTGGCGGTCAAACCGCTCCCCGACACCGTCAACGACTGCGCCGCCGACGGCGTCCCAACCGTCGTGCTGAACGCCGATGGCGAACCCGAAAGCGTGATCGAAGCGGTCGTACCAGAAACCGCAACTGTTTTATTGTCTGCCCCCGTACTGCTGGCCGTCACATTCCCGGAATATGATCCCGCCGAAGTTCCCGTCAAACGCACATAAACCGTGCTGCTGGACACGGTACCACCAGATGGCGTAAACGTAATCGAATCGGCATAACCGGAGCTCTCCGACTTGGACACTTGAAACCCCGTCGGCGCACTCACGGTAATGTCGCCGGACAAATCGCTCCCCGACACCGTCAACGACTGCGCCGCCGACGGCGTCCCAACCGGCGTGCTGAACGCCGTCGTCGAACCCGAAAGCGTGATCGAAGGTGTGGCCGCCTGCATCTTGTACAGGCGAATGGGGTTTTGCCCGGTAGAATAGCAGGCGAACCGAGGCGAACCCGAATTGTAGCGCAACATGCGCGCGGCCGTCGCGACGTTTCGGATATCAAAGGCGCTGGAGGCTGTGCTGGCAAATGACCACCGATAATCATCTCCAGCCACGGACGTGGAGGTGCGCACACCGTTGGCGTTGGGTTGCCCAACGTAGAAGCTGGCTGCCTCGCTATAGATGGACCAAGAAGATGATGTAGCATCAATCCTCCAGACGATTCCTGCAGCGGGGTTCACTATGTTACCGCTGGCATAGGACACCGCATAGGTGGATAGCGCGGCGGTTGATGCCGCGGTCATCCGCCCGGTTCCCATTGCCGTCGATGCCCATGAAGGCGCACCCACAAAAACATAATACCCGCCAGAGGTGATATCGTTCGTATTCGTAATAAGCTTGAAGGTTCCGGAGCCTTCATACGCCGCCTCGGTCTGGCGAGGCATCAAGCCCGTCGCGAGGATCATTGCCGCCAAACCCCACTGCGCCAGTCTGCCCCGCGTGCCACGACGCGACTCCACACCCCTCCCGCCCCGCTTGTCGCGGGTGGCCTGTCCGGACTGACCGCGCTCAGGCGCGGCGCACCGCCCGCCCGTCAACAGCCAAGCCGCAGCCCTCATCCAAAAAGGCCGCAATGTCCCGGAGGTGTGTCGTGTTCTCATGGTCTCACTCCAAAGGGGTAGTCCTAAATTGATAAATTCTTCCATCTGCTCGATTTGTTTTGCCCGCGGGGTCACCGCCCCCTGTAGCCGGCCTCGCTGAGGCCGGGGCTGTTCCTGTAGCCGGCCTCGTTGAGGCCGGGGCTGTTCCAGATCCCAAAATCCGCGCAACAGCGGGGTCACCGCCCCCGCCTACAGTCCAACCCATGCCGCCCCCTGTAGCCGGCCTCGTTGAGGCCGGGGCTGTTCCTGTAGCCGGCCTCGCTGAGGCCGGGGCTGTTCCAGATCCAAAAACCCCCGAGCCCGCGGGGTCACCGCCCCCGCCTACAGTCCAACCCATTCCGCATCCTGTAGCCGGCCTCGTTGAGGCCGGGGGCGTTTTCCCATAAACGGTCGGTCCTACAAAAGGAATACGGTTTCATTTCTTCTTCCCCCTTGCACCGCGCGAACTGGATAAAAGCGGCAACAACTGCTCTCGACAACGATCCATTGCGCTGATCGCCAGTTTCGCTTGTTCCCTTGTTGCGTCAGCCCCAGGGTAGCGGAAAGTGACGGCATACTGCGACAGCAATTCCAAATCATCGCGCAGCAATTCTGTCCGTGCCGCTCCGGTCGGACATTGTGTCAACAACACCACGAGATCATGGACCTTGCGGATCGGGCAGTTGGCTGATTCCAGAATAGCCTTGATGGTCTTCTCGACGCACTGCTGGGCATGGAAGCAGGCACTGTCAAAGTTTGGGCGCTTCCGCGCGCGGAATTCCCGGCGCGCGGAAATCGCGTCAGCTTCAGCCTTGCATAACCAAGCTTTAACGGCGCTTTTCATACAGCACCTTTCCCCGCTCCAACACCGAACAGATGAAGCCATCGCGACCTTGCATGCCGCGCCGCACTTCACCCGGAGTTTTGACAACCAAATCCAGCGGAAACGATCGCGGAATTCGTCGCCGAATTTCCAACGCGCTATCGGTGGTGTTTTGCGTTCCCGCCATCACGACCATCAGATCCACGTCGCTGTCCGCCGTGGCCCGGCCTTCCGCCATGGAGCCAAACAGGATGACCCGCTCCGGACGGAACTGCTCCACCAGATGATCCACGTACTGCTGGACCTGCCGCAAAATCATGGCGCTACCCCTTGGCGTTCTTTGCGTCTTGGCGAGAGGGCCGGGCGTCTCCGCTCTCCCAGCGCTACTTTCTCGGCAACACAAATGCCCTCTTCCTGGATGGTTTTGAAAAAATAATCTCCGGCAGCCTTTTTCTCCTCAAAGCGCGCCGGGGTGAT
>Ga0116148_1003825_pt1 | contig 13632 bp, 10 predicted proteins | sample AD_UKC055_MetaG_FD_89786 | JGI IMG/M metagenome (GOLD analysis project Ga0116148, IMG submission 89786) | Active sludge microbial communities of municipal wastewater-treating anaerobic digesters from USA - AD_UKC055_MetaG | ecosystem: Engineered > Bioreactor > Anaerobic > Digestate | place: USA... | reverse complement strand
CGCTGGGGACGCGGATCGGGCAGGCCTTGGCGCAGTCCCCACACAGGTTGCACTTGTCGGGGTCCACGTAGGTCGGCTTCTTGCGGATCACGACGTGGTAGTTCCCGAGGTACCCCGTGACCTCCGCCACTTCGGAGTAGGTGAGGAGGCGGATCCGCGGGTGACGGGAGGCCTCGACCATCTTCGGGGTGAGGATGCACTGCGAGCAGTCGAGGGTGGGGAACGTCTCCGAGAGCTGCGCCATCCGCCCCCCGATCGAGGGGGTGCGCTCGACGAGGAGGACCTCGAACCCAGCGTCGGCGATGTCGAGCGCGGCCTGGATCCCGCTGATCCCGCCGCCGATGACGAGGCACTTGGCGGCATGGTCGACCTCGATCGGGGACAGGGGGTGGTTCCCCTTCACCTTCTCCACCATCGCCCGCGCGATGCGGATCGCCTTGTCCGTGGTCTCCGGTCCCTCGTGGACCCACGAGCACCCCTCGCGGATGTTCGCGATTTCGAGGAGGTATGGGTTGAGCCCCGCCTCCTCCGCCGCGCGGCGGAACGTGGTTTCGTGCATCGAGGGTGAGCAGGCGGCGACCACAACGCCGGTGAGGCGGTGGTCCCCGATCGCCTTCTTGATCATGTCCTGGCCGGGGTCGGAGCACATGTACTCATGGCGGGCGGCGTAGACGACGCTGGGGTAGTGGGCGATCGCCTCCACAACCCGTTCCACGTCCACCGTCGCCGCGATGTTCTTCCCGCAGTGGCAGACGAAGACCCCGATCCGCGGTCCGCTGCCCCCTGACCGGTGGCCGGCCTCGGGGCCGGGATTGCGGTTCGCGGGTGACGGCTCACGGCTCACGGTAGTGCTCCTTCACGTACGCATACCCGGCCTCGAACGCCTTCTCGTTGAGGCCGCGGGTGGGGGGGGGGACAGCGGCAAGGACCGCCTTGAGAAGGGCATCCTTCGATACCGTCGGCACGGCAGCGGCGAGGGCGCCCAGGATGACCACGTTCGCCACGATCTTCCTCCCCAACCCTTCCGCGATCCGCGTGGCGGGGACGAGAAGGAGCCGCACGTCCGGGCGCGGCTCGTGCTCGACGAGGTCTTCGTCGAGGATGAGCGTGCCCCCGGGTCGGATGTCGTGGCCGTACGTAGCATAGGCCTCCTGGGACATGATCACCGCCACGTCCGGGGTGCTGACCACCGGGTAATCCACCGCCGTGTCGGCCACCACGACCTCGGCGGCGCACGCCCCGCCACGGGCCTCCGGGCCGTAGGACTGGGTGAGGACGGCGTGCTTGCCATCGAAGAGGACCGCTCCCTGTCCCGCGATGCGGCCGGCGGAGATGATGCCCTGCCCGCCGAACCCGGCGAACCGGATTTCCTGGCGCATGGTTTGTCTAAGGTTACCCCGCACGCACGGTCCTCACCATGACGGAGATCAGTCTGCAGGATGATCGTGGGCACCCGCTGGGGCGAGAGGGCCGTACCCCGCCCGTTGCCCTTGTGGGGAACGGTGGGGTAGCATCGGCCCGCCACCGAAGGAGGGGCATGTGCAGACCTACGTGCTTCTGAGCCGACTCACCGACGAAGGGGCGAAGACGATCACGGAGAAGCCGGAGCGGATCCTCGAGGTCAACCGGGAGATCGAAGCCCTCGGGGCGAAGGTCATCCACCAGTACGCCGCGCTCGGGCGGTACGACTTCGTGACGATCATCGAGGCCACGGGGGCGATGGCCGTCGCCCGCGTGGCGGTGGCAATGGGGGCGCGCGGTACGGTGAAGATCGAGACGCTGAGCGCCCTTCCCATTGACGATTTCGTCGCTCGGATTCAGCAGAAGTAGGATCCGTGGTGACGATGAAGCGCGGCCTGGCGCTCGTCCTGTGCGCCGTGTGGGCGGTGACGGGAACGGGTGGGGCGTCCCTCAGCTGGTTGTGGGAGGTGGAGGCGGCCCGCCCGTGCCCCGCGACCGGGGGGACGGTCGTACAGTTCCAGGTCCCGGAGGGGTCCCCGACCACGGTCTCCCTCTCCGTGTCCGCCACCCCACCGCGAACGGTCTCCCTCGCGCCCCTTGCCCTCCCGGGCGGGGGGGCACCCGCCTCGTCCGGTTGGGGCACGGCGACCACGGTCTACACGTTCACTCCGCCCCCCGGGAGCGCGGGGCGTGAGGTGGAGATCGTGTACCGGGCCGCGGCGGATGGGGTGGCGCCCGTGGACCTGCGGATCACGGTCAGAATCGGTCCGCCGAACCCATCCTGTACCCTTCCGCCACCTTTCCCGGCCACATCCCTCCATGCCGCCCGGCTGTACTGGGAGGCGGGCCGACCGATCACGTGGGCCGACTTCTGGGGGGAGCCTCCTCCCGACCGTGATCCGCAGGCGGCGGCGGGGATTGCCCTCGCCCTCGAGTACAGCCTCACCCTGGCCACGGGACGGGAAGGGGTGGTCTGGCGGGCCCGCATCGCGAGCTCGACCGTCACGGCCGCGATGGAACGGGACCGGTCGTGGGCCCTTTCGGGCCGGCGGACCGCGGCTGGGCTCAGCCACGAGCAGAGGCACTTCGACCTCGCCGAGGCCTACCGCCGCCTCCTCGCCGCGCAGCTCCCGGGGATCGTGGGGACCGGCACCACCGAGGCCGATGCTAACCGGGACCTGCTTTCCCAGGCCGCGGCCGCGTTCCGGGATGTAAACGACCGCCACGCTTCGCTCCAGGCCCAGTACGACCGCGAGACGGACCACGGCCGCGACGACCTGCGGCAGGGGGAGTGGGAGCGGAGGATCGCGGCGTGGCTCCTCGCCCCCTCCTCCCTCCCCTAGCCCCCGGCGGCCTTGGTCAGGTTGTCCTCGATGCACCACCCGGTGTAGCCCGCGTCGAACTCCACCCGCCACCACACCCACTCCCCCGCCCTCTCCGGGCCGCCGATGACCTTCCCCTCCACCCCGGCGGGGGCCGAATCGCGGTAGTTGACGTGGGTTACTGGGGCGTTCTCCGTCCCCGGTCCCGTCCGGACGCGGACCGCGCTCGTGACCCGCACCCGGTCTCCCACCTTGAACTTCGTGGAGGCCACCGCCGGGAGGCCGACGATGAGCGGGCTCGGCTCCGCTGGGGCCTGGGTGTAGGTCGTGTTCGCGTCCTTGCCCACGATGAACTGGACCGTGTACGTCCCCGGCGAGGTCACGATGAACTCCCACACCGCGGTGCCCTGCTTCCCCGCCGCTACGGTCACGTCCTTGGCGGGCAGGGTCACCGGCACGTTCGCGCTGTCCTTCACGAGTGCGCGGACGAAGAAGGTCCCCGTTCTGTTCCCCGTGTTGGTGAACGTGACGCTCAACGGGACGGTCTTCCCCGCCTCGACCTGTACTGGATTGCTCGGGCTGTAGGCGTCGATCTTCGCCGTCACCCGCCCGCACCCGGCCAGGGCGGCGACGAGGAGCCCACACGCCGCCACCGGCACCAGAACCTTGACCCATCTCTTCGTATGCTGACCCACGGTACCCTCCAGCGCAGCTAACTGTGATCTGCATTACACGGTAGCCGGTGGTTCCCTTCGGCCAAGGCCAGAGGTGACGTGAGGAAGTTCCCCGTGTCTTCCCCCCCGAGCGCATGGCGGCCCGCCCGGGGCGCGGCTACCATCGTGGGTACGGCCGGCGAAGGCTCGGGAAGCGTTTCCTCACCATGGACAAGCTCATCATCCGCGGCGCTCGGGAGCACAACCTGAAGGGGATCGACGTTGAGATCCCCCGGGATCGCCTCGTCGTCATCACGGGGATCTCCGGGTCGGGGAAGTCCTCGCTCGCGTTCGACACGATCTACGCTGAAGGGCAGCGCCGCTACGTGGAGTCGCTCTCCGCCTACGCCCGCCAGTTCCTTGGGCTGATGCAGAAACCGAACGTGGACTTCATCGAGGGGCTGTCGCCCGCGATCTCGATTGACCAGAAATCCCGCTCCCACAACCCCCGCTCCACCGTGGGCACGGTGACGGAGATCCACGACTACCTGCGGCTCCTGTTCGCCCGGATCGGCCACCCCCACTGCCCGCAGTGCGGGCAACCGATCGAACGCCAGACGGCGCAGCAGATCACGGACCAGGTGATGGCCCTTCCCGAGGGGACCGCGGTTCAGATCATGGCCCCCGTGATCCAGGGCCGCAAAGGGGAGTACAAGAACCTGTTCGACGATCTGAAACGGGAGGGGTTCGTGCGGGTGCGGGTGGACGGGGCCCTGCGCACCCTCTACGAGCAAATCGAACTCGACCGCAACAAGCGCCACAACGTGGAGATCGTCCTCGACCGGATCAAGGTCACGGACAAGAAGCGTAGCCGGATCGGGGATTCGATCGAGACCGCCCTCCGCTACGGGCAGGGGCTAGCGATCGTGGAGGTGGTCGGGCAGGGGGAGCGCCTGTACTCGGAACACTTCGCGTGCACGACGTGCGGGGTGAGCCTGCCGGAGATCGAGCCCCGGCTGTTCTCGTTCAACTCGCCGTTCGGGGCCTGCCCGACCTGCGACGGCCTCGGGGTACGGATGGTGGTGGACCCCGACCTCGTCATCGATCCCCGCCGCTCGCTCCGCGAGGGAGGGCTCCTCCCCTGGGCGAGCACCAAGTCCCGCTGGATCGCGGCGCTCCTCGATGGAGTGTGCCGCGCCTACGCGATCGACCCCAACCGACCCCTGGGGCAGCTCCCCCCGGCGAAGCTCCACGTCCTCCTCTATGGGACTGACGGGGAGCCGGTGGAGTTCACCTACACCACGACCTACGGCCGGACCCGCGTCTACCAGCGGCCGTTCGAGGGGCTGATCCCAACTTTGGAGCGTAACTACCGGGAGACGACGTCCGAGGAGGCGCGGGAGGGCATCGAACAGTACTTGTCCGCCCTCCCGTGCGAGGTGTGCCGCGGGGCGCGGCTGCGGCCGGAGGCGCTCGCGGTGACGGTGGGGGGGAAGAGCCTGTGGGACGTGACCCGCCTCCCGGTGCGCGAAGCGCTCGCGTTCTTCACCTCGCTTGAGCTGACCGAGCGGGAGCAGCTGATCGCCCACCAGATCCTGAAGGAGGTCCGCTCCCGCCTCCAGTTCATGGTGGACGTGGGGTTGGACTACCTCACCCTGGACCGGTCGGCGGGGACCCTCGCCGGGGGGGAGGCGCAGCGGATCCGGCTCGCCACCCAGATCGGCTCCCAGCTCACCGGCGTCCTGTACGTGCTCGATGAGCCCTCGGTGGGGCTCCACGCCCGGGATAACCGGAAGCTTCTCTCCACCCTGAAGCGGCTGCGGGACCTGGGGAACACGGTCCTCGTTGTCGAACACGATGAGGAGACGATGCGCGAGGCGGACTACCTCGTGGACCTCGGTCCGGGGGCGGGCATCCACGGCGGGTACGTCGTTGCCACCGGGACCCCGGACGAGGTCGCGGCCGAGCCCCGTTCCCTCACCGGCCAGTACCTGGCGGGGACGCGGCGGATCCCGATTCCGTCCGCGCGGAGGAGGGCGGATGGCCGCTGGCTCGTCGTGCGGGGGGCACGGGAGCACAACCTGAAGGGGATCGACGTCCGGTTCCCCGTGGGGCTGTTCACGTGCATCACCGGCGTCTCCGGGTCGGGGAAGTCCACCCTCGCTGAGGAGATCCTGTACCGAGGCCTCGCCTGGCGGTTGGGGTATATGGTGGGGAAGCCGGGGCTCCATGACGGAATCGAGGGGGCCCAGTACTTCGACAAGGCGATCGAGATCGATCAGTCGCCGATCGGGCGTACCCCGCGCTCGAACCCGGCCACGTACACCAAGGCGTTCGACCCGATCCGGGAGGTGTTCGCCGCCACCCCCGAGGCGCGGATGAGGGGGTACGAGCCGGGACGGTTCTCGTTCAACGTGCGGGGAGGACGGTGCGAGGCCTGTCAGGGTCAGGGGAAGGTGAAGATCGAGATGCACTTCCTCCCCGATGTGTACGTGCCGTGCGAGGTGTGCCACGGCACGCGCTACAACACGGAGACCCTCGCCGTGCGCTACAAGGGGCGGACGATCGCGGAGGTCCTGGAGATGACGGTCGAGGAGGCCCTCGGGTTCTTCTCCCCCATCCCCCCGATCCGGGAGAAGCTCCAGACCCTGTACGATGTCGGCCTCGGCTACATCAAGCTCGGCCAGCCGGCGACCGAGCTCTCGGGGGGGGAGGCGCAGCGGGTGAAGCTCGCCCGGGAGCTGGCCCGCCGGGCCACGGGGCGCACCCTGTACGTCCTCGACGAGCCGACGACCGGCCTCCACCCCGAGGACGTGCGGAAGCTCCTTTCCGTCCTCCACCGGCTGGTGGATGTGGGGAACACGGTGGTCGTGATCGAGCACCACCTCGATGTGGTGAAGACTGCGGACTGGATCATTGACCTCGGCCCGGAGGGAGGGGAGGAAGGGGGCCGCGTGATCGCGGAGGGGCCGCCGGAAGCGGTGGTGGGGGTCCCCGCCTCGTACACAGGCCAGTTCCTGCGCGGGAGCCTCGCGCTTTCGGAGGTGGCATGACCGGGGTCTGGGTTGCGGTCGGGTTCCTTGCGGTGACGGTGCTGGCGTTGGCCGTGATCCTCATCCGACGGCGGCCGGGTTCGGACCTGGCCCGCGAGCTTCCCACCCTCCGGGAGTCCACGCGGCTTCTCTCCGATCAGGTGAGCCAGCTCGCGCAGCTCGTGGCGACCCAGCTGGGGATGCTCTCCGCCCAGGTCTCCGATCAGCTCGCGAGCACGGCCCAGCTCCTCCAGAAGCAGGAAGGGACCCTCGGCGAGCGGTTGACCGCGGTCCAAGGGGTGGTGGCCGACGTGCGGGAGAGGCTGGGAGGCCTCACCGAGACCGGCCGCCGCCTCACCGAGCTCGCCCAGGACCTCGCCTCCCTCCAGGAGATCCTCCGCGCCCCCAAGGCGCGGGGCGCGATCGGGGAGTGGCTCCTCGGCGATCTCCTCGCGGAGGTGCTCCCCCACGATCGGTACCGGGAGCAGTACCGGTTCAGCACCGGGGAGGTGGTGGACGCCGCCATCTTCCTCGAGGGGACGATCGTCCCAGTGGACGCGAAGTTTCCCCTCTCCGGGTTCGAGCGCCTCCTCTCTGCGGCCACGGATGAGGAACGAAAGAAGCACAAGCGGGCCCTCGTGCGCGATGCTCAGAGGCACGCCGACGGGATCGCTGAGAAGTACATCCGGCCCGAGGAGGGGACGGCCGACTTCGCCCTCATGTACGTCCCCGCGGAGGGGGTGTACCACGAGCTCCTCATCCCGGAGGGGGATCTCGACTTCCTCTCCTACGCGATGGGGAAGCGGGTCGTCCCCTGTTCCCCGAACTCGTTCTATTCCTACCTCCGATCCGTGGCGATGGGATTGCGGGGGATGGCCCTGGCGCGCAACGTGCAAGAGGTGTTCGGCGAGCTGCGGGCGGTGGAGGGGTTGATGGAGAAGATGGAGGGAGAGATGCAGACCCTCGGCACCCACCTCCGCAACGCGCGGGGGAAACACGAGGAGATCGAGAAACTGGTCGGCGACATCCAACAACGGCTGACCAAGCTCGCTGCACAGGAGGGTGAGGGATGAACGGCGTGTACGGGCGGTACCTGGATGTGGATCTCACGCACGAAACGCTCCGGGAACGGGAGATCCCACCCCGGTGGTACGAGCTCCACCTCGGCGGGAGGGGGATCGCGGCGCGGCTCCTCCTCGATCTCGTTCCCCCCGGGACGGACGCGCTGGCCCCGGAGAACGCCGTCATCTGGGCGACCGGGCCATTCCAGGGGACGGGGCTCGCCGGCGCGGGCCGGCACGTCGTGATGGCCGTATCCCCCAAGACGGGGTCCATCGCCGATTCCTATGTCGGCGGCTACGTCGGCCACGAGCTCGGGCGGTCCGGCTACGACGGGATCATCGTCCGCGGCCAGGCCCGGGAGCCGGTGTACCTCCTCCTCGCCGCGGGACGGGCCGAGCTCCGCGCTGCGGCCGACCTGTGGGGGAGGATGACCGGTGACGTGGACGCGATCCTCAAGGGAAGGCACCCCGGCGTGCACGTGGCCGCGATCGGCCCCGCCGGGGAGAAGCTCGCCACCCAGGCGTGCATCATCCATGACGCGAACCGGGCCGCGGGCCGGCCGGGGTTGGGGGCGGTGCTCGGATCCAAACGCCTCAAGGCGATCGCGGTCCAGGGACAGGGGGAGAAACCGCTGGCAGACCCGGCTGGGTTCGCCCGGGCGGGGGCCGCGTTCGCCCAGGACCTCATGGACGAGGGGACGCAGCGGTTCGGGGAGCTCGGCACAGCCCGCGGGCTGGCGTGGCTCTCCGCGATGGGGATCCTCCCCACGAGGAACTTTCAGGAGGGCACGTTCGATCGCGCGGCCGAGATCGGGGGGGAGAGGATGGCGGAGACGATCCTCATCGGCCGCGAGACCTGCGCCGGGTGCCCGGTGCGCTGCAAGCGCGTGGTGAAGGCCACGTTTGGGGGGAGGGAGGTCCAGCCTGAATACGGGGGGCCGGAGTACGAAACCCTCGCCGCGCTGGGGTCCCTCTGCCTGTGCGCCGACCTCCCGGCGATCGCGCTTTCAAATCAACTCTGCAACGCGTACGGCATGGACACGATCTCGGTCGGGGTCGCCATCGCCACCCTCATGGAGGCCTCCGAGAAGGGGCTCATCGCGGAACGCATCCCGTGGGGCGATGGGGGGGCGATCGTGGCCTGGGTGGAGAGGATCGGGCGCCGGGAGGGGCTCGGGGACGCGATCGCCGCCGGACTCGACCGCTGGGCCCGTGAGGTCGGGGCCGGGTTCGCGGCCCTGGTGAAGGGGGTTGAGGTGCCGATGCACGAGCCGCGGGGCAAGGTCGGCCTCGGGCTCTCCTACGCCCTGAGCCCGCGCGGGGCGACCCACATGGAGGGGATGCACGATACGATGCTTGAGACCGACTCCCCCACCCCGGAGCTGGGGATCACGGAGCGGATGGATCGGTTCGCCCTCCGCGGGAAGGCGCGGGTCGTGGCCACGTACGAGGACCTGCGGTCGTTCGTGAACTCGCTCGTCCTGTGCTCGTTCGTGACGCAGGACGCCGGTCCCCGCTACAACTACCCCCTCATCCGGGAGCTCCTCAGGCACGCCACCGGAATCGAGCTCGGCCCGGAGGAGATGCTCACCGTGGGGGAGCGCAACTTCGCCCTCCTGCGCCTCTACGCGGGCCGGGCCGGGCACGGGCCGGAGGAGGACCGGCTTCCTCCGCGGTTCCACGAGCCCCTCCCCCGGGGTGCCTCCGCGGGGCGGCCGATTGACCCGGCGACGTTCCGGGCTGAGGTCGCGGCGTACTACCGCCGGCGGGGGTGGACGAAGGACGGCCTGTCCGCGGCGAAGCTGCGGTCGCTGAGGCTGGAGGACCTCGCCGGGACGTGACACGGATCCTCGTCGTGAGCGATGAGGTTAGCCCTGCCCTGGAGCGATCCCTCCCCGGAGGGGGGTTCGGCGAACTCGACCTCATCCTGTCCTGTGGCGACCTCCCCTACGATTACCTTGAGTACCTCGTGGATGCGTTCGATGCCCCCCTCCTCTACGTCCACGGGAACCACGATCATCCTGTAGAAACCGAGGGCCGCCTCATCACGGCCCCGCAAGGGGGGACGAACGTGGAGGGCCGCGTGGTGGAGGCGGCGGGGCTCCTCATCGCCGGCCTCGGGGGGAGCCCGCGCTACGCGCCGGGCGGGACGTACCAGTACACGGAGGGGGAGATGCGGAGGCGGGTGCAGAGGCTCGCCGGGCGGCTGCGGTGGGCCGAGCTCGGGGGCCGGAGGCTGGACATCCTCCTCACCCACGCTCCCCCGCGGGGGATCCACGATCACACGGATCCCGCCCACCAAGGGTTCCAGTCCCTCCTCCCCTTGGTGGAGCGCCACCGGCCCCGCTACCTCATCCACGGCCACTCCCCGCCCCGGCCTGGCCACCCCACCCGGACTCAGAGTGGGGCGACCGAGGTCATCCATGTCCGGGGCCATGCCCTCCTCGAGGTGCCCGATGCCTGATCCCCGCACCCCGTGGCAGCGCCTGCTGGACGGGATCTTCAACCACGTCCGCCGGGAGCCGACCCTGCTCCTTCCGTTCGACTGGGTGAGGAAGAACGTGGGGACGAAGGCCTGGCGCTACAAGGGCCTCCAGGAGGTGGAGGTCGAGAAGATCGTGGGGAGCGTGAACCGCTACCAGGACTTCGACCGCGCGTTTTTCCCTATCCACGGGGCTTCCCCCCGCCTGCGGCAGATCGAGGATGCCTGGCGCAGCGGGGAGATCCTGCCCCCGGTCAAGTTGTACCAGATCGGGGACGCCTACTTCGTCGAAGACGGCCACCACCGCGTGGCGGCGGCGCGGCGGGCCGGGGCCCGGTCCATCGACGCTGAGGTCGTGGAGTTCGTCCCCCTCGTGCCCATCTCCGCGACCGATACCCCGCGCGACATCCTCGTCAAGGCCGAGTACGCGGCGTTCCTCGCCCAGACGCACCTCGACCGCCTCCGCCCCGACCAGGAGATCCTGTTCTCCGAGCTCGGGAAGTACAAGATCCTCCTCGAACACATCGCTGTTCACCGCTACTTCCTCGGGATCGAGCAGCGGAGGGAGGTGCCGTACGAGGAGGCGGTTGCCTCGTGGTACGACCGGGTGTACCGGCCGCTCGTGGACACGTTCCGCCGCACGGGGGCCCTCGCCCACTTCCCTGGCCGGACCGAGGCCGACCTCTACGTGTGGGTGTCGGAGCACCTCCACTACCTGCGGGAGATGCACGGGCCGGACGTGGACCTCGAACAGGCGGTGCGGGACTACACCCACCGCTTCGGGATCCCGGGCGACCCGCCCCCCTCCTCCGGCCTGTAATCCCCATCACGCACCAGGTTCCGCTCCCCCGCGGACCCCCTCCCTCTCCCGGCGGCGTGCGCCGGGATACACAGGGACGGAAACAGATGAAGGAGGTCCTGCCGATGAGACGACTGGGGATCGCGCTGGTGTGTGCCGCTGCTGTAACCGTGCCCTCGATGGCCCAACTGAGCGGAAGCTGGGAGGCAAGCCTCCTCATCCTCCCTTCCCCACCAGGGGTGACTCTGGAGACGTGCGTTCTCACCCTGGGGTACGGCGTGGCGGCGGGGTGGCAAGTGACGAGCACCTCGACGTTCGGCACCCTCGGCCTCACCGCTCAGGCGTTCGGGGTCCTCGGCGCGTTCGGGCCCCTCTCCATCACCGGCGGGATCGAGTTCAACCCGCAAAGTGAGAGTGAGGTGACGGTGACCTACCCCGCAGGGTGTACACCGCAGACGGAATCCGTGATCCTTGTCTCTCCCGCCTACAAGTCGGCCTGGTTCAAGACCGAACTGAGCTTCCTTGGCGCCGGGGTGGCCTTCCAACTCAATCATTGGGCCTATCCCTACACCTTGGATCCCACGGATCCCGATGACGTCGAAGATTACCTCTGGCCGTGCTGCCCACCCCAAACGCAGAGCTACACCCTCCTTGCCCTCATTGTGAGCGCCCCCCCCGCGACCCTGACCGCCCGCTTCTCTGACTGCTGCACGGGGATCGCGTTCACCGATGTGACCCTGACCCTGTCGGACGCCTCCCTCTGCTGCGGGATCACCCACGATATTGAGGTCTACTTCACGAAGGCCGGGTTCGGGTACCTCCTGTTCACGATTGACCTCCCGATCTGTTGTGGGATCTCCATCGAGGCCTCGATCACGTACACCGTCACCCAGAAGGCGCTCTCCGTAAAGCCGAAGTGGAATGGGCAGGGGCGAGCGTGCTTCGAGGTCTACGGTGATGTCCTGTGGAACGAGGAGTCGATGACCATCACCGGGCTTGCGATCTACGGGTACAAGCTCCGCTGTGACTTCAGCTCCTGTGCCTACGCTGAGTTCATGACTGCCCTCGATGTCGCCAAAGTTGAGGAGATCCTCGACGATGAAGACCTCTTCCAGGATGACGAGTTCGAGTACATGAAGCTTGGATTCTGCGGGCCCGGGTGTTGCGGTGGGATGTACACGCTCGCCCTGGCTGTCTATTTCCAGCCTGCGGGGACCCTGTTCGGGTTCACGCGGATCGGCGCCGACCTCGGGGTCCCCCTCCTCGCCAACTTCCGGTTGACCCTCTCGTTCGGGGTCACGGCCACGGGTGGGCCCACCACCCTGGCCGTCGGGTGGGTCCTCACCTTCTGAGAGAGGATTCCTGTTTGAGTCGGGCCCCGGGTTGCCGGGGCCCGTCCTTTGTTTGGGGTGTGGGGGCGTGTACAATCATGCCAACCTAGGCGCGAGACCAGGAGGACGTCGTGCGGGTGGTGGGCGCAGCATCCCTCGTCCTTGCCTTCGCCCTGGGAGCGCAGGCCCAGCCCCCAATCTCGGGGGCATTGGACCTGACCCTGGGGCTCCTTCCCGCGTTCGAGCTTCAGGGGTGCTCGCTCACCCTCAAGGCCGCTGTCGCCGGGCTCGGAGTAGAAAGCGAGTCCACGTTCTACCACGATGGCCTCCGCTACCAGAGCTTCTCTCTGTCCGGACCAGCGGGCCCGTTCGATCTCGAGGGGAAGATCTACTTCCACGCCCAAGAGGTGCGCTACCGGCGGGCATGGGCCCACCTGGAGATGGCGATCGGCGATGGAACCCTCCTCCTCAGCGCCTACCACTTTGGCTCAGCGGGGGAGTACACCTCCTCCGACGAGGACAGGTTCGGGCCCTGGCCGTGTGTGAACGCGATCCCGTGGGATGAGGCGTGGCAGCACATCGGCCGCACGCTCTACGTGGAGGGACCGGTCGTGGGGTACGACGGGTCGGGCCCCCTCAAGCTGTACCTCGGCCGCCTGCCTCCCGATCCGGAGCGGCTCGAGGTCTCCATCTCCGCTGCGAACGTCGCCAAGTTCGAGGAGGCCTTGGGCCCGCAGTTCTGGCAGGGCCTCGTGGGGAAGGTCGTGTGCGTGCGGGGGACGATCAAGGACGTCCGCTACACGACTTCCCACGCCCATTCCGCCCCCCAGGTGACCGTGTCCAGCACCTCTGACCTCACGGTGGGCTCCTGTTGCGGGCTGCGGCCGGATACAACCTGCCCCCACCCCCTCATCCTCTGGTCCGAGGTCCTTGAGCGTGTGGGGGAGACCGTGTCCATCCAGGGACCGGTGGCGAGCGTGACCTCGCCCGCGGGGTACCGTCGCCTCCGCCTCGGGGGAGGGGAAACAGTCCCCAATCGGCTGGAGGTGTACATCCCTGAGGCCGCCCTGCCGGCGTTCCAGGACGCGTTTGGGAGTTCTTTCCCCAGCAGTCTGCTGAATAAGACGATCTGCGTCCGGGGGATGATCGGCACGGGCCCCCCGGCGGCGGAGAACGTCGCCCGCGTGGTCCTCACCGATCCCGGCGATCTCTCGATCGGGCCGTGCTGCGGGGCGGATCTTCACACGGGAGGCCTGTTCGTGGCGCGGACTCACTTCGCGTGGGACCGCTGGTCGTTCACCGTGGACCTTTCCGATTGCGGAGTCGGCCTGGGCCTCCTCCAGGCCACGGCCGCGCTTGAGGGCTATCCCCTCGCGGACGGCCTCCGGCTCGACCTTGGGCTCACCTTCTCCAAGTGTCGCGGGCTGGACGCCGTTACCCTCACGCTTGAGGGGCTCTCGGTGGGCTGCTGCGACCTCGCCGCCGAGGTCG
>Ga0116148_1003822_pt1 | contig 13646 bp, 6 predicted proteins | sample AD_UKC055_MetaG_FD_89786 | JGI IMG/M metagenome (GOLD analysis project Ga0116148, IMG submission 89786) | Active sludge microbial communities of municipal wastewater-treating anaerobic digesters from USA - AD_UKC055_MetaG | ecosystem: Engineered > Bioreactor > Anaerobic > Digestate | place: USA... | reverse complement strand
ATCCACGTCCTTCACCGGCACGTCTCCGGGCCCGAGAAGCGCCTTGGCCCCACCGTTCTTCTTAAGAGAGTGCATGCAGGAGGCCAGAAAGCGCAGCGCGCCGCGGGTCCGCTGGAAGGCATCCACCGCGGTCCAGCGTTCCCTCATGATGTCGATGAGTGCGGGATGGAACGGATACGCGGCCCGCATCCGATCACGCAGCAGACGGCCTTCCTCCTCGGCCTGCTGGCGCTCGGAGGGTGTTTCTGCATAGGCACGCTGCATGCCGGTTATGACGTCCTGGTATTCTGTGGATACCTCTGTGGCAGAGATAGCATCAGGAACACCTCCAAGAAGTCGCCGCTGAAGAATTGGCAAGACCTCGTCCCCCGATACAGGTTCCCTGAGTTGGTCCACTCTTGAGGCAAGTTTGTCGATCTCGGCAAGCAGTCCAACATTTCCCAGAGCCTCTCTTGCACTCCAGGTGAGGGAATAAACGAGCGCCGCCTTCTCGCTTCCGGCCACCTCGACGGTCAGGTTCTGGAAGAAGTCCTTGGCTTGGCGTTGAAGCGTCGAATCAAGGACGCTGACCGCAGCGGACCGCTCCATGTACTTGAGCACCTCATCGAGGAGGATGAGAACCGGGCGGCCGCTTGCCCCCTTGGTGAGCAGTTCGCGGATCACATCCCCACCAGGCGCCACGCGGTCTTTGTCGTGATCGGCCACCATGGGGAAGGCTTTCTCAGGGTCTATCTGCCAGGCGATCCAACCCCACATGGTCTGGATCATTCGGCCGTCTTCCAGCGTCTTGCCGTTACGGGCATCGAATTTCTCGCCGTCGAAAACCGCCACGGCCACATTGCCGGGTCGGGCGAATTCCTTAGCCTCCGTGATGCCGTCCAGTGCCTCTCGCTTTCGCGCGGCATGGAAAAGCGACGCCAGGGTGTGCGATTTCCCACCGCCGAAGGGCGTCCTAAGCTTGAGCACTCGGTTGTAGCCACTTTTTCCGGCAAGACAAGCGAGTACCTCTTCAAGAAGCTTGCGTAGATCAGATGTAAGGTATGTTGCTTGGAAAAAGGCTTCAGCATCCCTATTGACCACTGGTACGTTGGGATCATTGGCAGCAATGGCTCCGAGATCGATGGCAAATACCGCCTCGGTCAACGCACCCGCTTCTACATCGGGATGGAGATTAACCAAGTCGGTCCATGGACGAAGTACATGTGTGCTCATATGAACTCCTTATATTTTTTCCTGAATAGTATGAGCAGACCAGATATAAAGACCATTCAGGTTCTGAGGCCGACGTATCCTCTCCAAGGCGTATTTTCTGCAACTCACTTCCAAATTATCAAACACGACGACCCTCCAGAGCGATGCGACGGTAGCGTTGCTCAAAAGCCTTTTCACCGCCCTCCATGACATTACAGATGGTTTGTCTTACGGCTTTTTCCTGCAGACAACCGCTCGTTTCTTGCTGCGTTTGACCTCCACGCGCGACCAAAGCAGTTACAAGCTCGGCGTCCCCATTTACTACGATATTCGCATTGTGTGTAACAACTATCACCTGTCGTCGGCATTTAATTTCACGCAGTTGAGTCACAATGAGATCGTAAATCAAGTGATTATCAAGATCGTCTTCAGGTTGATCCAGAATGAGAGGCTCTGTTCCATACGAAAGCAGAAAGGCCAGTAAGGCAGCAGTCTTTTGCCCCGGCGAACCCTCCTGGATCGGTAGGAATGTTCTTTGATCCGCGGAGGTGCTATACTTGACGTCAAGCGAGTCCTCCGGAAACCACAAATCCAAACGATCCAGCCCTTCAGGAGGCAACTTGGCAAGATGAGTTCCGAATCGTCTGTCTGCCAGCGAAACCTGCTGTGGATCCCTGGCGATTGTTCTAACCTTTTTTTTGAGGGAGGCAAGTCTTTTTTCAATCTCTGATGGAGCTGGTGAGCCTTTATAGACATCACCAAGCATTCCTTCGTCGGATGGCGAACCGATGTCTTTCTCGAACCCACCGGTTTCACGCTGAATCAGACTACGAAATGCCCCCTCAACCTCTTCCTTTGCGCCATAGGGAACAACCGTTATTCGAACATAGGCATTTCCTTTGAGCACCTGTTCGAGGAACATTCGCCGTCTTTCGGTAAGTTTCCTCCGCAGTGCAATGAATCGTTCAAGACACGCTGAGGCTTGTTTTTCATAATCCGCGATTTGTTTTCTTCGATTCTCAAAATCCTTGATTTGAATCTCTATCTGTTGGCGATGCTGGACCAGCGCGCCGTATGCTGAAGGATCAGCGACACCTTCTTTTTTCAACCGCCCTTGAAGCTCTTCATAACCACGGATTGCTTCATCAACCTTGGATTGCCATATAGAAGCGTTCTTTTGTTTTCTCCAATCAGCCAAAACGGTATCTACCTTGTCCGCCAAAGTTGTGACTTGAGAAGCAATATCTCTTATTGATTTCTTAACCTCTTGAATCAGTTCGATTAACCGAGCATCTTCCGGCTCGCTTTTGTCAAAGCCGGCATTGTCAAATTCTTCCGGACCCATTTCCTCGGCCATTGTACGCAAACGGGATCCGATATCGCTTATTCCTCTATCCCACATGTCTACTGCCTGAGCCTGGCGACGCCTTTTCTGCATCGCCTTTAGGATGTCCGCATGACCGGATTGCTCAAAAACAGAAAGCTTATGTTTTATATCTTCCAACTCCCCCTTCAGTCTCGACTCTTCGGCTAAACCTGTCTCGATCTCGCGGATTCTCGCCCTTAACGACAGGTATTGATTCTCTTCTGCTACAGAGTTCCTTTTCCATAAGGCGTAGTCCACCTCGGGTGCATCGTCAACGATACTCAGGAGCGCCAAGGGTGCTTTTGCAAGCTGGAAGATCTGCTTTTGGCTGTACATCCTTACAGGAAACCTCTGACGAACGTCGCCTTCTGCCGGCTGCCAACCATGGGAAGTGCTCTCTTGAATGGGATGAAACTCACCTTTGACATCCCATTGAATTTTGTATAAGGCACCATCTTTTCGATAGGTTACTTTGATCGCCGCGCTCTCGGTCAATAAGCCGCTCTCTTCACGGTCTTCGTAGACTTGGCGATATTTTTCAAAATCGGGTTTTAACTCCTCCGGAAGCTCATCTTCGCGTCCCAAAGCAATACGCAGGAGTTCGATCAAAGTCGATTTGCCCGTGCCCCTGCCGCCGATAATTGCATTCATCCACGGATTAAGCCCAACCCTAAAAGCATCAGGTCGCCCTATATAACGGGCGTTTTCCACCTCAATGGACTCGATCATCATATTCGCATGTTGATTCGGGTCTTGCGAGGTCGCATCGGAACGTAGTACCGAAAGCGGTCCGTCAAGGAGGGCCAACCGAAGCCCTTCGATACAGGGAACCCCCATCTTGACCCAGGTAAAGCGGCTGCCGGGATACTTTTGGCCAGGATCTCCTGTTGGATGGTGGGCATCGGAGCCGACGACTTCGGTCCATGGACGTTTACATGCATCGTATGCTGCCGGTTTTGCATAGTGTGCATCCATCACCTCCATGGCAAAAAAATGCTCAAAATCGAGGGCCTGTTGCAACGTTTGACCCGTCAATTCACAAAAAAGGCCGTTGGCCTCATCCACATGGGCGGTGATGGCAATACCGCCTGCCTTCACAATTCCAGCCGCCACTTCAATGATTGATTTTGTGGTCACGGAAGAACATGAACCCTTCGTCCCAGTATAGCCAACCGCACCTAGCAGGGAGTCAATATCTGAAGCCCCTTTATCGGTATCGAAGATGGCCAGAAGGTGGATGCCGCCATTGACGGAAATCTCGACGCCGGGGAACAAGTAGATTGGCCGAAACCCCGCCGGCTTTTCCTTTTCCATTCGGGAATACTCATTCTTGAGCTGATCGATCCATGCGCCGCTGTTGTGATCCGTAATGGCAACGCAGTCTATGCCGGCCTTCATGTAATCGAGAAGCCATTCTCTGGCCGTCCGGTTTTTCATGGCCGCCTGGTTTGGACCCTTGCCGTAATCATCTGAAGCAGGCGTGTGCGTATGGAAATCGAACTTCCACCACCTCGCGCCCTTCCAGTTCCATTCAGTCATTGCTTGCCTCCATCGTATTGCATGCGCATCTGGCCGGTTTTAGAATCGATATCCGCCAGCCGTTGGTCGATGAGCGCCCGCCAGTTGGCAACGAGTTTCTTGAGTGCAGCCCCTTCTGCCGGCGTGGTCGCGAGAAGGTGTTCCGGTCCGTTGTCCTTCCTGCTGGCCAGCGCAGTTCCGGCCAGGGTTTGGGCTACCAGTCGCAACCGTTCGCGGTCCGGCCTCGCCTCGTCGAGGAAGTCATTCAGCTTGCGGGGTTCATTTTCCACCAGCCAGAGGATGCGGTGCAGAATGTCGATCAGCGGGGCGGCTTTGCCGTCATCCTTTGGCATCCCCAGCTTTTCATCATCACCCCGTTCGGCGAAATCGCGCAGCCGGTATTTGCCCTTCTTTTTTTCGACCAGCGCGCGGCCTCTGGAGGAAAGGCCGTTCTGGCCATCCAATTCCACATTCTGGCCGTAGGTGAAGACAATGGCCTCGCCCGCTTCCATCTCTGCCGCCTTGTATGCGTAGCGCCAGAGCACGTAGAACCGGCTCGGTCCGTCCACCGCGGCGACCCCGCTTCCGGTTACCCCGAAGATTTTCTCCAGCAGCGTCTCCAGCACGACTCCTTCCACCTCGGCCAGGAATTTCTCGGCCGGGACCTCCTCGCCATTTGCATACTCCACGCGGGCAAATTTGGTGAAGGCGCGGAGCCCTGCACCTACCGCGGCAATGACCAGGTCCGCGCCGGTGATGCCCATTTTCCAGAGCGAATCCACGCGCTCGCGGACGATGCGCTCCAGTTCGGAACGGACCTCGTCCTCGTAAGAGCCAGTCAACGTACCTTCCCGTTTGCGGGCGACAAGGAAGATGCTGGAGGCGAGTGCCGCCGATGCGATTGCTCGAACTCGACCTGGTCGCTCAGTATCGAACGGCCACGCTTCCGTGACGGTGAAGCCAGCCCTTCGAAGCGCGTCAACCAATGTAGCCCAGCCCAAAGTTGTCTTGTGGGCATATACAATCACCATCATGCCGTGCGCTTTCAGCACCCGGCATGATTCGCCGAAGGCCACCTCCATCATCGCTTCATATGCGCGTTTCGCTTTCCTTTTGTCACCGTCATGACGAACCGCATCAGCCACTGCCTCAGCCTTCTTGGGCGTTCCTTCTGTCGAGAAGTGCTCTGAATACAGATGCCCCACAGTACGTTTGAGCCATACAAAAAAGAAGTCTGAGATGTCCGCGTATGGCACATTGTCGTAATAGGGAGGATCTGAAACAACGGCGTCGAGTGATCTATCTGGCCAAGGTAGATTCATCGCGGAACCGCGCACAACACTGGCCGGGCTCCCCGTGGCGGATAACGCATCGATCACGCCGATTATCCAGACAAGCGCGCCTTGTGGTGAACCAGATGCATCACCGAAAGGAGCGAGCTCAACAAAATCCCAAACAAGAGGAAGCCCTTTTTGCGCGAAAGTGCTCTTGATGAACTGTCCCCCAGACTCCCATACACAGACAGTACTATCGTAGTCAGCCTGACGGTCCAGGAGAATGCCCAAATAGCTCGCGACTGCTCGTGCCCGCTCGGCCTCACAACTCGAAGAAATCATCTCCGCATGGGCTTGGCGAACACATGACGCAAGCGTAAGCAGGTACAGCAATTGACGAGAAGTGAATAGGTCACCAAATGTGACAAGACCATACAAGGACGTCCAGTTACTATTCTTGGCGTCAGTCACTATCGGTTCGCTTGGGATCGAAAGCCCCGTGCGTGAACAAATATCCGCGATACGTTGTTGGATCGAACTCTCATCGGGCTGTGCCCCTCCCACGTCGTCGGCTGAAAGAAACACCTTTCCTCGATGCCCTGGTCTAATACATCCAATGGTCATGATTTGTTGCCCCATGCGCTTAGCGCATCCTTCGGTCTTGACGTAAGCGCTGTCGGCCACGGTGCCACAAAACGGGCATGTCGCATTACCGCCCTTCGAACCTGAGGCGGGGTCGAAACCAAGACCACGTTCGGATGTTGACTCCACGACTTCGAATCGAACGCGCTTTTCCCCCTTGGGAGCCACAAGCCTCAGGGCGACGTAGTTCTCCTTCTTCTTGCAAAGCCAGGTCTGCCTGACCAGCGGCACCGTTGCCCCACATGAGGGGTTCTTGCACCGAACCGTCCGCGTCCAGAGGTATGCCACTGGCACAAGGTATCCGGATGGAATTCTGTCTACTTGCTCAGAGTCCGGGAACATGCTCTGGACAAGCCCGCTATTCTTATTAGCTTCCGGGTCAGGTATGAGTGGGTAAAGGTCACCGATATCGGCCTTGACCTTCTTGAGCACCCATTCGCCCCAGTAACGGACCTCGCTGGCCAGGCCGCCCCAGGTAGTTTCGCCCTTTGCGTTCTTTGCGCCGGTCATACCGCTGACATTCGGGTCGGGCTTGCCGTATTTCTGCGGATAGACCAAGGTGCAGAGTTGGATGATGTGCGCCACCGGGTTGAGGTCGAGGGCGTAAGCTTCACAACCGAGGCGCAGGGCTTCCAAAGGGATGGCCCCACCACCGGCGAACATGTCGAGCACCTTGGGACGAGGAGCACGGCCTTCTTCGATATCCTCTACAGTGACCTTCTTGCCGGTCTCTTCGGTCAGCCGCTCGGCATGGGCTTCGAGGATGTGCCTCTGCGCGTCTTTGATCACGGTTGGATTGACCGGATACTTGCAGAGCCGTTCGATAAACTTTGCCGCATTGGCCCGGCCCAAACTCTGCTTCTTGTTGTCCGGCCCGTTTTCTGGGATAAACCGCGACGCCGGGATAAGCGCACCGTACACCGCTGCGCGACACGCCACTAGGGGCCGCCGCGCCCACCAGAGGTGGAGCGTTGAAATATGTCCTTTTCTGACGGACTTCTCTCGCGACGCCTCCTTACTTATCGCCTGAATAGGCAGAAAGTCTTCTATGAGTCTGCGGTCATTAGGCACGAACATACCCCTTAGGTTTGATCCCACATTGTGACAAAAGCGGCTGCTTCGCCAGCGAGTAGCGGCATCAAGTCTGGATTTGGACCAGACGACTGAAACAGTGCATTGCCTGATACGTCAAGAATGGCTATTCTATCTGAGGGTTCTATGTTCTGACGAAGAGTTTCCTCCATCAAGGCAAGAACGACATCAACTTTCCGTTTTTCCAGTTTTTCATCTTTAAAATACAGCTTGATGACGTGGCGTTCCGCAGAAATGATCAAGCCAAGCTCGGGATTGATTCTGACGTCTAAACCGGCACTGGACCATGACGTTTTGAATGGGTCAAACCACCGAATCTGCTTCCGTCCGAGAAACTTCTTATATCCGTCAATTGCCTCGGGATAGCGATTCTGTTTCTTAGGGTCCGTGAGACCTGTGAGGATTCGGTCAAGTTGGTGTTTGTCCCGGCCCCCCTTCCGATGGAATTCGATGATGGCTTCCCTTAGTGGTTTCCAAAAATCACTGGCTGGCTCGTACTCGCCCCGTTCCTTCAGCTGCCGCACCTTTGTAAGTTTTGGCGTTCCTGCTTTAGCAACAAAATCTACAAAATCGGTAAGAGAAATTTCAGGCATGCCGTCCTCTTGTCTGTTTAAGCGCCGGATGATTACAGATACACTGTCTGACAAATTCCAAACGTGTCCGAAAAATTGTTATCCACTGTGTTCGTAAACGCTGAGCCTGTAATTCTGTTGCCTCAATCATTAATAGGTCTTCGGCCAATATTCGCTCCCTTATGACCCCATCGACTCTGTTATAAAGCGTTTGATGCGGTCGCGGTTTGCCCCAAGGCTGGAGAACTGCTTCTCACAAATATCGCTAAAACGAGCAAGTACCTTACGGTTAATCTCCTCCTGATCCTCGAAAATGGCGATTGACCGAAAAGAAAGACCCCACCTTTCATGCTGAAGAAGGGTGATCATTACATCACGGGCCTTGTCGTCCGATGGAAGTCCGAACAAGTATAGCGGTTTAGGCATACCGTTGACCCTGCAATCGATCACATACTTGCCATCAGGATCGTGCTGATGGTCAAACCAGTCAAAGGCTCGACGACTCTCATGGACAGTTTCCTCCAAGAACGCCCTGAAATCCTCCATGAACGTCGATCGAACAGTTTCTCTGGAAAGATACGTGACATCAGCAACTCTTAGAAGCGCCTGTACGAAATCGTACAATGCGTCGCCGTAGCGTTTCCCCTTGACAGGCAAGACCATTTCTCCCTGTCGGTCCTCTATGTTGAAAATCGATAATGCTTTTGTGATGACTTTTTGCCTCGTCCCTCTTTGGAGATCCTTCTCGTCAATATCGTATGTGAGATGCATGTATGTATGCCCTTCGTCCGACAGTGCCCAGTGGCTGTCTTCTCTCCTAATCACTATGGCGAGGTGGTCCCCGTCTTCGAACAGAAACGGTGTGAAAACTCGAAATCGGTCCACTCCCTCTGGATGTAATGTGACTTTATCAGCCACTTTCTGTCGAAAATCCTTTTCGATTTCGCTAATAGTCATCATGTCAGACCTCCCCGAAGAGCCCACCCTGAATATTGGGCGGCAGGTCAAAGTGGCAATCAGAAATCATACATGAAATTGCTTCATGAAGGTCTGCGTATCGGTTTGTCGGTACGGCGTAGCTGTCTTCGCGGCCTCCGATCTCCTGATACCGTTGGGTTGCCATATGGATATGGTAATCGTAGAAGGTTTCACCTTCAATTGTGTTCGTATGTTGATGGCTTTTTCCGTTGTATCGGCGCAGTCGAAATAGCTGGTTTGTCTTCGGGGGCCGATAGACTAAGATAGCAGAAAAATCAAAAGCGTTGAACTGACTTTGCCGAAGAATGATTCGAAAATCATTCTGATCTTCCGCCTTTATGTCAAGCTCAGATTCTTTGTGCCCTCTTTTCGGACGGACAATGATCCTCGATTGGTAATCCTTGGGAAGTAGTTTTGCAACCTCTACAAGTTGCCTGATTTCAGAATCCGAAAGTGTAACTGGCAATTTCTCACTCCTATTCCCGACTAACGCAAGCCGTTATGGCTTCAGCCGAAATCTCATAAAATCTTGCCGCCACGATCTCCCTCTTGGCGTGGTCAAGCTTGGCAACAGGATTATGGATACGCACAAGCTCGGGAGCAGTTCCCAAAGGGTCCCAAACTACGTACAGCCAGTAAGTCTCAGCCAGATGTTGGGCCTTATACCACTCATTAGTAGTCAGCCTGACCGGTTGCCCCCGCAGGCGGCCTTTAACCTCGATTCTCTTAACGAATACTTCGCCGGTGGCCTCATCGGCGATTCTGTGTGCGCGGATGTCAAACCCCAACTTCAGATGGCCAACCCGTTCGATGCGGTCGTGGGGAAAACCCTCGACTACCAGTGTTTCTATGACCTTATCTTCTGCGGCAATCTCGCTCTGCCGACGAATATTCGGATCGAGTTCGTCGGCCAGATCGGCGAGTTGGGCCTGCGTGTCGGCATCGGGAGCGAGGACAAAGGCCGTCCCCACATGCTTGACCGGTCCAGTCCTGGCAATCTCAAGCCGTTTTAGACCGTCGAGGCGTTCCTGGCGTGCGCGTTGAAGTTCATCTACATATTTCCTGGCCTCGTCCGCAGGTAGCTTGTATTCCGGTTTCGAGAAGACCTCGGCGGCAAGCAGCATGGCCCGCTCCTGGGCCCGGTCGATCCGGGCCTTGAACGACTTTTCCAGGTATTCCCGGCAAACCCGCGCGAAATGCTGCCGTTCGCTCTGACAACGAGCGCGGCACTCGAGCTGGTAGGTCCGCTTCAGAAAATCGGTAGTCGCCTGCGTGGGAGTCGGTTCGATCTTCTGCGGCGGATGCGGATGCGCCGCAAGGTTGAGGAGGATGTCGCTCGGGATGACCTCGTAATGCCCGCGCTCCTCCCGAACGGCCACAAGCTCGCCATAGAGCGGCACATCGTTTCCCTTCGAATCCTTGCCACGAATCGATATCTCAAAAAGGTGAATACGGTAGGGTTCTCTGCACAGAGGATCGACGAAGAAACCGACGCCGGCGATCATCCCCGCCAGCCGCTCGTTGAGTTTCTCATCCACCGCCGCATAGAGCGGATGTCCCGGCCCCATCAGTACAGCGTCAACGTGAGCGTCCTGTTCAAGGTGGTGTTTGTGGAAGGTGATCTTTCGATAGGACGATTCGGCTTTCCCGACCTTCTGGACGGAGCGAAGCCGTTCAGAGCGAAGATCCGCAAGGACATGCTCGACGCGCCACAACCCGTCGGCTCTCGGCTCGATGCGAAGGCCCACTTCCCGAGCAGCAGCAACGAACTGCGCTTCCACATATCGAGGCATGAGCCGACGCTCTTCGACCTCGAGGTTCCGGCGCTGGAATGCGGAAAAATCCACGTGGCTGCGCGCGAGGGCAATGCCCGTGGCTTCCTCGTATTCTTTGAGTTTGGCCGGATTGATGCGGTCAATCTGATCGAGATACTCATCGAGCCGCCTAGGGTCATAGGCCGCGTCACGAAGCATGTCCGGGAGGTTCACGTCGTTCAGCGACAGCACTTCGCCGATTACATCGAAAACGCGGCCTTCGAGGGCCTCGTTCATCTGGTCGAGCTTTTCCAGAAGGCGGTGGAGAATCCGGCCTTCAACGATGGGCTGGCCGTCCTCGGAATCCGTTGCAACGAAGTTGAAGGCGTAGCAATCTCGCTCCTGACCGATGCGGTGGATGCGGCCCAATCGCTGCTCCAGCCGGGTTGGATTCCAGGGCATGTCGTAGTTGATCATCAGGTGGCAGAACTGGAGGTTGATGCCTTCGCCGGCGGCCTCCGTCGCTATGCATACCTGCGCACCGGTTCTGAAAACCTCCTGAGCTCGCTTACGTTCATGGGGGTTCATACCGCCGTGAATTTCACAAGTTGAGAAACCCCATCGTTCAAGATAATCGCGCACATAACCTAAGGTATCTCTATGCTCGGTGAAGATCAGGAGCTTTCCACGCCCATCTTTGAGTTCGAGGAACTGCGCTTCGCCGAGGCACTTTTTCAATGCGGCCAACTTGGAATCGTTTGCGTTTTCTCTAACGCGCCGAGCTTGCTCCACCAATTCCTTTAGGGCAAAAATTTCGGCACGTAACTGCTCAAGTTCCAGGGCAGCTGTATACTCGTCCACCAACTGATCGCGGAGGGCATCGTCGAGATCATCTTCGTCCTGCTCGACATCCGGTAAACGGCCCTGCAAAGCGGCCAACCGCTTGGCTCGCTGAGCCGGAGTAAGTCCTTCAAGCTCCTCCAAGAGGTCTTCCTGTTTCTTCAGCCGGCGTTTTATGGACTCGTGAATGGCGCAAGTGGAACTCACCAATCGACGTTGCAGGACGGTTCGTGTCAGTGCTGCTGACGAACGTCGCTGGCCCGTCTGCTGCGGGATGAACTCGTTGATATAAGCAGTGACACTCTTGTAAAGGGTGTACTCGTCGTTGTTCAGGGTAAAAGCGACCGTCTTCGCATGGCGGTCAGGGAAGAGGCGCCTGCCCTGAGCGTCCCTCAGATCTTCTTTGAGGCGGCGAAGGCACCAAGGGGAGTTTTTACCAAGCCGAAAAACATTTTGACGAATTTCGGCAGCCTGGTTTCCCAGTCTGTGCGGCTCTGGGAATAGGTCAGGATCGATGAGTCGAAGGAAATGAGCGAACTTATCCTCATCACCGTGATGGGGCGTGGCAGTCAGCAGGAGTACATGATCGGCCTGGGACGTGAGACGCGTTGCCAGGTCATAGCGCTTCGTTGTCGTAACCTTGGATTCACGATTCTGGCCGCCCGATGCGGTCCGAGCCGAACACTTATGGGCTTCGTCGATGATGACAAGGTCCCATCTCTGCTGCCAGACTCTCTCGCGAACATCTTCCTGTTTGACGTAATCGATGGAAGCAACGATCTGCGAGGACCTCTGCCATGGATTGGTCAACTGCTGCTGATCAACCGCAGAAAAAATAATATCGAAAGGTTCGCCAAACCAGCGGAGCATCTCATCCTGCCATTGAATCGTGAGCGGCGCAGGGCATAGAATGAGAATGCGTTCAATCGCTTCACGGAGTTTCAGTTCTTTTATGAGGAGCCCGGCCATGATCGTCTTGCCAGCTCCTGGATCATCCGCTAAAAGGAATCGTAACCTCGGCTGAGGTAGCATCGCTTGATAAACTGCTTCAATCTGGTGCGGCAGGGTACGAATTCCCGAAAGGCTTACAGCAAATTGTTGATCATGCGCGTAAGCCAGTCGCACGCGTGCCGATTCGATTAGAAGCCGAAGCTTCTCGGCGTCCACGGGCGTCTCTGTCTTTGCCTCTGAAGGCAATCTTCCAAGAACGGACGCTACCTCTTCGGCAGAGATTACAGCCTCTTCCAATGAGCCGTCGGGAAGGCGAACACGGCACTCATAGCCCGCCGAATCACCAGAACCAAGCGGACGCGCATCCTCTAGAACCACTTGAACATCAAAGTGTCCGGAAAGGAATATCCTACGCCCTATTTGGGATGTGATCAAACTGCTATCCATTTCCGCATTTTTTTCGCGAAGGTTTTTTTAGTGTTGTTTTTCTAGACTGCGATTTGAAGGGAGATTGGTTTTGGGTGGAGTTTAATATTTTTCCCTGCTCGTTTTTTTGGCGTACCCAGTAGTCCATTTCGGATAGTTTGAAACGAAAAATTTGTCCCTTCCAATAAGTATTGGTCATGGTATCAAACTTTTTATCTTGTATTATCAGTTTCTCGGTTATTCTCTTCTGCAAGTAATCATCCTCCAAACCGACAACTAACGTTCCATGTTCCACGTTCAATGTTTGAACCAAATAAACGAAGGAAACTAAAAACCAGCAAGACAAAATATTTTCAGCTACCATTCATCGTTCAATTAACAAACCATGGCTAAGAAGTACGGGACAAAGAATGATAAATGTCGATCAGGACGAAACGAAAAAAAACCGGATCGTTTACATATACTGCTCTTCACCCCAAGCCATAACCCCAGCCTGTTTCCGAAACCTGATACCTTTAGAACCATTCTATCTATATGAAATGAAAAATACAAACATTTTTTTGTGTTGGCACTGACAACAGGGTGTCGGAAGCCTAGCAGACACCTCACCGCCGCCTTCCGGAAGTAATACCAAAAAGTAATATACATAAAGACATAAATCCCGTCCGGAGGTGCCTGCCGTGAAGAACGTCATATCAAGAACAACCATTGTTTTGCCCCTTGTCCTCCTCTGCCTTTCTCCCTGCCTCAGCAACGCCGGCTTCGTCGATGACTGGATCACCCAGAAGACGGAGACCGACGCGGGCTACTTCGAGGGCCAGAAAAGAGGATACTATACGGGTGGGTCCTTCTCCGCGCGATGGCCCGTGCAGAACGACTACCTCGTCACCTTCGAGCCTCCCAGGCTGAAGTTCGGCTGCGGAGGCATAGATGCCTTCATGGGGGGCTTCAGCTTCCTCAACTTCGAGTACCTCGTCCAGAAGCTCCAGAGGATAATGACTGCTGCCCCCGCCGCCGCCTTCGACATGGCGCTGAACACGCT
>Ga0116148_1003812_pt1 | contig 13668 bp, 18 predicted proteins | sample AD_UKC055_MetaG_FD_89786 | JGI IMG/M metagenome (GOLD analysis project Ga0116148, IMG submission 89786) | Active sludge microbial communities of municipal wastewater-treating anaerobic digesters from USA - AD_UKC055_MetaG | ecosystem: Engineered > Bioreactor > Anaerobic > Digestate | place: USA... | reverse complement strand
GTCTGTTTCCGGTCGGAATACCACTGATGCTTTCCCTTCTGCTTCCATCCGAACAGGCAGGGCTCATGAATCCACTGGTAGGGGCTCCGGCCCAGGACCAGGCTGTTCTTTTTCCAGATGCAGCATCCGGAGAGATAGAAGCCTGCGTCCTTGAACGCCTTACGGAAGTTCAGTCCTTCCGTGTCCGCATGCCAGACGTAGATGCTGCCGTCGTCAGCGAGGTTTGCATGCATACAGCGATAGGCGGAGAGCAGGAAGTTATAAAACTCCTGATCGCCCATGTTGTCGTTCATGATCTTGCCAGCGGTCTCTTCCACATCCACGTTGTAGGGCGGGTCCGTCAGAACCAGGTTGGCCTTGTCGCCGTCCATCAGGCGGGTGTAGATTTCCTCGCCGGTGCTGTCGCCGCAAATGGCCCGGTGCTTTCCGATCAGCCACAGGTCGCCCAGCTGACTGAACACCGGCTGCTGGAGTTCGGAGTCTACATCGAAATCATCCTCGTGGACCTGCTTGTCATGGAGCTTGTTGAACAACGTATTGATCTCAGGCGGATCGAAGCCGGTCTTGCCCAGGTCAAAGTTGCTGTTCTGAATATCCTCCAGAAGCTCCGCCAACAGCGTATCGTCCCAGGCACCGGTGATCTTGTTGAGCGCAATATTCAGCGCCTTCTCCCGTACCTTATCGATATCGACAACGGCGCAGGGCACTTCGGTGTAGCCAAGGTCAATAGCCACCGTCAAGCGCTGGTGGCCACCGATGATCGTCATGTCGGAGTTTACGACCAGCGGATCGGCAAAGCCGAACTCCTCGATGCTGTTCTTGATTTTCTCGTACTCTTTATCCCCAGCTTTAAGCTTTTTGCGGGGATTATATTCTGCCGGTTTGAGTACCGATACCGGCAGGACTTTCAGCTCAGCAGTCTTCTGCATCGTTCCCTCCATCTTTTTCTCAGCTATAAAAGCGCATGACCTCAAACAGCGGAATAAAGAAAGAGCCGAGCGTAAAGCCCAGCTCCGTGTCTCCGGTGACTTCCATGTATTCCTCTGTCATATCACACCACTCAGGATTCTCTCCGTTGATGCTTGCGAGGATCTTATCCTCCGCATAATCGATGGCGTGTACCAGTACCGCTCCCGTATTGCAGAGAGGATACACACCGATGACCGTCTTGAGGTCAACGACCTTTGCTGCCGTCATGTTTCTTCTCCTTGCGCTCCTCCCGCTCTTCGATCCACCGGATGATGAAATCTGTCAGGTGGTTCAGTGCCGCAATCGACCAGTAGCAGATCATCCCCACGGTCGTTCTGGCACCGGTCGCAAGGCTCACGATAATCAGCGCCGCCTCGATGGCGAGGATCAGGCTCTGCAGTGTTTTTCGATTCATGATTCTTTCTCCCTCAAATCAATGATCCGCTGATTACGGCTGCCTCGAAAGGCAAGCCCGGCATCCTTCTGCTCCGGAAGGAAGGGACCGTCCACCAGTACATCCACCAGTGTCAGGATCTCATCGCTTCGGAGCTTCTCATAGGTGTAGCCGGAATACAGCCAGATATCCTTTTCCGGCAGTTCTTCGCGTACTCGTTTGAGAAATGGAATCAGCACAGCTGCGTTCTCTTCCTCGGTCGGCTCTCCGCCGAGAATGGAAAGGCCCTGAATCCACGAAGGACGCAGGGCCTCAATGATCTCATCTTCTGTTTCTCTAGTGAACAGCTTCCCATAGGAGAAATCCCAGGTCTCCGGATTGAAGCACCCTTTGCAGTGGTTTCGACATCCGGAGACAAACAAGGACACCCGGACGCCGGGACCATTGGCGATGTCTGCTTTCTTGATGCCCGCGTAGTTCATGGTCACTCGGCGGTCCCGTTTTCGCTCACCGGCGCGGTACAGAAATGAATCCAGCGAGTCTCATCCCGGAACACCTCACGGGCGATATCCTGTGCGAGGCCGGACCAGTTGCCGTTGTAGTCATAGAGATCATCATCGAAGAACTGGATGATCTCCGGCTGGAAACGGACAAAGCCATGCTGGGTTCCCGTATGATCCTGGGCCAACCGCACATCCTTCACGATGGGGTTCCCTTTGAAGATGGTCTCATACAGCGCCACCACATCGGCTGTTCCATTCTCGTTCTCCTCGTCGTACAGGTTGATTGCCAGCGTCACATTGCCGAACTGCACACACTTGGGAAAGACGCGGTCCAGCGCCAGAAACTTCTCATGATCCCTGACCTCGATATCGAAAAGATAATCCGCACTGCCGTCCTCCGGCTCGACAATCTCCCCGACGCTGATGGCGGGATCACGCTCGAACAGCGCCTTCACTTTCTTCTGGTAGGTGTACCAGGGAGCTTCCAGTCTCAGTTTCTTCATAGGTGTTATCCTCCTCATTTTGATTCTTTGGATCACCGCTGCTGCAAGATTACAGATGCAAAACACGCTCGGCGATCTCCTGCGTCCTGCCCTGATTGAAATAATTGGTGCCCAGGTATCCGCACACCCGCCGACACACATTCATCCGCTTCTCGTCCCGGTTCCCGCAGTTCGGGCACTCCCAGATGAGCTTCCCGTCATCCTCCACGATCTTGATCTCACCATCGTAGCCGCAAACCTGACAGTAATCGCTTTTGGTGTTCAGTTCGGCATACATGATGTGATCGTAGATATATCGCATGACGGCCAGCACTGCAGGGATGTTATTCTGCATGTTGGGAACCTCCACGTAGGAGATCGCGCCGCCAGGGGAAAGTGCCTGGAACTCTGCTTCAAAGGAGAGCTTGGAGAAGGCATCAATGGGCTCGGTCACATGCACGTGATAGGAATTGGTGATGTAGTTCTTATCTGTCACATGTAGGATAATCCCGAAACGCTTCTGCAGGCACTTGGCGAACTTGTACGTGCTGGATTCCATGGGCGTACCATAGAGGCTGTAGCTGATATTCTCCGCCGCCCGCCACTGAGTGGTCTTCCCATTCAGAAACTTCATGACGGCGATGCCGAAGTCGTGACCGACAGGATCGGTGTGGCTGACGCCCTTCATCCGGTATACACACTCACAAAGCCCTGCGTATCCAAGGCTGATCGTAGAATAGTTATCGTAGAGCAGGCGGTCGATCTTCTCGCCCTTTTTCAGGCGGCTGATCGCACCATACTGCCAGAGGATCGGAGCGACGTCCGAGGGTGTACCCAGCAGGGTCTCATGCCGGATACGGAGTGCCTTATGGCAGAGCTCCGTCCGCTCCTCCATGAGCTGCCAGAACTTATCTTCGTCACCCTCCGCGCTGCAGGCCACGTCCACCAGGTTGATGGTCACCGCGCCCTGGTTGAAGCGGCCATAATATTTATGGCTGCCATCCGGGTTCATGCCCACCGTATCCGGTGTGAGGAACGCCCGGCAGCCCATGCAGGTGTACACATCGCCGTTCTTCAGCTTCTTCATGACCTTGGCGCTGATATAATCCGGCACCATCCGCTTTGCGGAGCACTTTGCCGCAAGCTCGGTCAGGTAGTAGTACGGCGCATCTTCGGTCATGTTATCCTCGTCCAGGACATAGATCAGCTTGGGGAATGCCGGGCTGACCCACACGCCGACTTCATTTTTGATGCCCTCATAGCGCTGCTTCAGCGTTTCCGCGATGATCAGCGCCAGATCATCCCGCGTCTGTCCAGGCTCCACCTCATCCAAATACATAAACACAGAGACGAAAGGCGTCTGCCCGTTGGTGGTAAGGAGCGTCTGGATCTGATACTGGATGGTCTGGATGCCGCGCTGCACCTCCCGGCGCACCCGCATCTCCGCCATGCGATTGACTTCATCTTCGGTGCAATCCCGGCCGATGGCCAGGAGTTCATCCTTGATCTCGCCCTTATATTTCTGGCGGGACACATCCACAAACGGCGCGAGGTGCGCCAGACTGATCGTCTGCCCACCGTAGGTATTTGAGGCCACCTGGGCAATAATCTGAGTGGCAATATTGCAGGCCGTGGAAAAGCTATGCGGCTTTTCAATCAGAGTGTCCGTGATGACCGTGCCGTTTTGCAGCATGTCCTCCAGATTGACCAGTTCACAGTTGCTGATCGGCCCGGACACATAGCCCATATCGTGAATGTGGATGATACCCTCGTCGTGGGCCTGAATCACATCTTCCGGGAAGATGTATCTCCGGCAGATATCCTCGGAAACTTCACTCGCCAGGTAATCCCGCATGGTGCTGTTGATGATCGGGTCCTTATTGGCGTTCTCCTGTTTGGCCAGTTCGTTATCGTGCCGCAGCAGCGACAGGATTTTGGCATCCGTACTGTTCCGCTTCCTGAGCAGTTCATGCCGCAACCGATAATCGCTGTAATGCCTGGCCAGCTTGTGCGCCTCGGCCTGATCCAGTTCATCGATCACCATGTCCTGGATTTCTTCGACGCTCACACTCCGGCCCAGCTCATCGCAGCGCCGTTCAATCCGGCCGACGATGAATTCCTTCTGCATATCATTGATCCGGTCTTCTTCTGCCACCGCGTCATTGGCAGCTTCAATGGCCCGGACGATTTTTCTATAATCGAAAGGGACTTCACTTCCGTCCCGCTTGATGATTTTCAACTGTAATCCTCCTCCATCTGCTTACATGCCTCCGCAAGCAGATCCAAACATGTCTTCTCCAAGTACTTTTGGCACTGGGCATCCAGGCACTTAAAAACGGCGTTCTGCTCTTCCTCAGTCAGGTCGATGCTGTATCGCTCCTCATCATCCGGAGAGTTGCTGTTCACAACCACGAACTCGATGCAGCTGTCCATGTGGTTTTCCGCGTACCCGTTGATCCCCACATAGAAATCGTACCAGCCGTCGTTATCACAGGTGTCGTCGGTGTACTCATCCATCGGATGCATCGGCGCAAAGCCCAGATCCTTCCGGATGCGATCCGCGATCTGGCTGAGGCCGTTTGTCGCCATGAGCTGGAACTCCACGGTTGGGAACCGGCAAGGGAAAGACACATTGCACTGGTCGCTGCCGTACAGGACGTCCGCGCCGAAGTCGATAAAGACCTCGTCCTTCACAAATCCTTCGAGCAGCGTCATGCCTGGCCTCCCTGCTGCTTGGCCTTCAGCTCTTCGATCTTCCGGTTCAGATACCACTGGGCTTTCTCCAGATCCTGTATCTCGGTGTCCTTGCTCTTCAGCCCGGCACGGCTGATATACTTGACCACGTTGCCGAGCAGGTAATCGAAGCCATGATCCAGTATGTATTCGATCACTTCGATCTTGGAGCTCGTGTAATGGCTCGGATGATTCACGGGATCATTGATCACCGCGTCCAGCATTTCTTCCAGGTTCTGTTTCTGATCCCTGATCACCACGTTTCTTCCTCCTCTTCCGCTTTCCGCATCCGGTAATATTTCGTGCGGCATTTACCGGAGCAGAAGCGTTTGGTTCTCCCTCGCTTCTTCCGGTCCAGCGTCTCGCCGCAGATGATGCATCGATTGTTTTGCTCATACCATATGGGCAGGTTCAACTTTACGAACACACCTGCACCGGCGAGGCCGTGGGTCTTGCAGTACAACTGCACCTGATTCCGATTGAGCCGCAGCTCCTTCGCGATCCGCTTGTAGCCCCAGCCCTTCAGCCGGAGGGAGCGGATCAACTCTTTCTGTTCTTGTTTCACACACGCGCTTCCCTCCGGTCGGCAAGGCCGCCTTTATACCCCTTTTTCCTGGAAAACCGTCCATTCTGTCACGGTTTCACGCCGTTTCCTATGCGATTTTGTGACGAAATGCAGCCAGGCCGCAGAACATCCGCCGAAAACGAAAAAGGCCCAGAATTACTGGGATTTTCAGCGTTTTTCGTGCCCCGCAGCCTGGCCGGTTTTGCAGGCGGATCGCCCCGGCAGGGGGTAGGCCCCTTGCAAATTCGCGGTTTTTAACGCGAGAGGGGGCGGCGGTCTTCTAAAAACTTCACCACAGAGAAGTGACCCACCCCCCAGGGGGCCTCACATCCGGTCGATGATGCGACCGATCAGGAGGATCACAGTAGCGAGCACCGCAAGAAACGAAATCGAAATCCAGATCGGACTCAAAACCCAGATCCAATTCCAATCAATCTGGCCGGTCAGCTTTAGCGCTATGAACAGCAGTGTCAACGCGTCCACAAAGCCGAGGCCTACGGTCTTTACTTCTTTGTCCTTCCGCATGAGCCTCTCCTCTTAGTAGTGATAGGAAGGGTTGTTGTCTTCCCTTCGTGTCTTGCTGCTGTGGTGCCTGTGGCAGAGGGGCTGCCAGTTGCCTTGGTCCCAGAAGAGCGTCTTGTCTCCTCTGTGTGGTATGACGTGGTCCACGTCGGTGGCCTTGACATACTTGCCTTCCTTCATGCACTCCACGCAGAAAGGGTGCGTCTCCAGGTAACGCTTGCGTGCCTTCTGCCATGCCCTGCCGTAGCCACGTGCACCAGCGCTTCGTACCTCCTCGGGATGGAGCGGCTTGTGTTTCTCACAGTACTTGGTGCCGTAAGGAACCAGCGCCGCACAGCCGGGATGGCGGCATGGGGTGTTTGGTCTATTCGGCATTTCATTCTCCTTCGTGAGAGGGGAATTGCTCTTCCCATTTCAGGGCTCGAAAACAACTCCCCTCATATACTGTCGTGGGAGAGGCCCAAAGTCAGGGTTGGTTTTGAAAAAAAATCAGATTTTTTTATTTCTCCCACGGAAGGCCCTTTTTCCCGAAATGCCCGTAGGCGCTAACCAGGTTATAATCAACGTCCAGGAGTTTCAGCGATTCGATGATTCCTTTCGGTGTCAGATCGTAGTTCTCCAGAACGTACTGCTCAATGAACCGCGTATCCTGATGCTCTGTACCGAAGGTGTCCACATAGACGCTGACCGGCTGAGCAACGCCAATCGCATACGCGATCTGCACCTCAGCCTTATCCGCGTATCCTGCCAGCACAATGTCCCTCGCGATCTTCCGCGCCATATAGGCACCGCTGCGATCTACCTTGCTGGGGTCCTTCCCGCTCATCGCACCGCCGCCAATATGCCCAACACCGCCGTAAGTATCGCAGGCAATCTTGCGTCCTGTCACACCGCAGTCTGCAAAGCTGCCGCCGATTACGAAACGGCCGGTCGGGTTGACCAGCTTTTCAAAGTCGGTATTCAGCCCATTCTCACAGGCGGCCAGAACCATGATACCCTCGACGATATGACGAAAATCCGAAGGTTCCACATCCGGGCTGTGCTGCACGGAACACAGGAACGTCTTGATCTTGCCGCTGTCGTAATCGAAGCTCACCTGCGCCTTGGCATCCGCCCGGAACATTCTGCTCGGATGGTTCTTCAGGATTTCCAGGAAGCGGGTTGCCACCACAAAGGGGATAGGCAAAAGCTCCGCCGTCTCATTGGTGGCGTAGCCGTACATCATGCCCTGGTCACCGGCACCGCCCTTATCCACACCGAGGGCGATATCCGGGCTCTGCTCTTTCACCAAGATGCCGATATCCGGTCCCGCATAGATGGGATCAAAGGTCATGCCGCCAATCCGGTCAAAACCGATCCGTTCAAACACCTCGTACACCAGTTTCTGGTAATCCGGCTTGTGCGTGCTGGTCAGCTCACCGGCGATGATGATGTGGTTATCCTTGATCAGGCACTCGATAGCGACTCGGCTCTTAGGGTCGTGCTGCAGGCAATCCGTCACAATCGCATCCGCGATCTGATCACAGATTTTATCGGGATGGCCATTGCTGACCTGCTCACATGTGATAATCTTGCTCATTTTCTCTTTCCTTTCCGCTGGATCTCTGCCAGCTCTCATTTTTTCTGATTCCGAAGATCTCTTGAACGGCTACCCACAGGATATCTCCAACCGAGAGATCCGGACAGTGTATCCATGTGATGGACACAATAAAAAAGCCGGACAGCAGAATGAAAACTGCCACCGGAATCATGATCAGAAGCACAATGATCATTCTGCTCTCCTTTCCGCTCATCTTGCCCACCTTTGCTTTTGCCTCCTGCGTCCATGCCCACGAAGTTGGCATCTTCAATGGTTGGCAGGTTGTTCTATTCTTCTTTTATTTTTTTCTTTATTCTTCTCTTTGTAAAAGTTGTAAAAGTTAAAAATATAATTCTATATAAAAGAAAATAAAAAGCAGAAAAAACGGAATTGAACTTTTACAACTTTTACCGGAGCACTATCGAAGTTCTCACCAAAGCAGCCTCGGCAGCTATAAAATGAGCTTCTGCGGCCTTCTATTGAACTCTGGAGTAGGCTCCCAAATCACATAGCCTTCCCCTCATCCGTCAACGGGACAAAAGCATCCTGGTCCTCGTCCTCCGCACCTACCTCTTCCTTCCTCAAACGCACTCCAATGATAAGCGGCGTCATGCTTCCGCCGCCCTTCGGTCTTCTCGTATCCACCATATACGCTTTCTCCATGGCGGCCCGGAAGTTCTTATAGTTGTCCGGGCGATAGTTCATCTCCTCACACCAGCGGGCATACACACGGTAGGCTGCTTTACAGGGCACCTGATACTTATCTCCGTCCTCATCCTTCCCCTCTTCCAGCCAGGAATCGATAAACTGACTGATACGGTCAGAGTCCTGCCGGTACTGAGCCGTTGCTGTTTTCACATCCTCAGGCGGCTCCAAGCCTTCCTCCTTGAACAGCCGATAGCCCTCTACCACCCAGTTGAGGATGCCGGAAAGCGCTGCCGGATCAGAGAGTGTTGTCTTCAGGCTCTTATCCTGTTCATGCTCTTCAAAATGCCGGTTAAACGGGATGATCAGCAAACGTCCGGACTCAAAGAGCGTCTGGTCCATCACATTGGGCAGATGGTTGGTGTCGATGAAGATCTTCGCCTGCAGCTGAAACTCGAACGAGTTTTCATGCAGGAAACGCGCCGTGATGCGGTTGTTTCCGGTCAGCTGTTTCGTAAGACTGGCGTTGATCGTCAGCTTCTGCTCCATCTCGGAAATACCGACAAACCGGGCACCGGCCAGACGCGCTACGTCCTCGGAAGGTGCACCATTGCTTGGGCCACGGAAGTTGGATGCCAGCATGTCCGGCTTTGCAGACCTGCCATACTCACCCATGAGACGCAGGATGGTTTCAATGGTGGTCGTCTTTCCGTTCCTGGTCGTCGGACCATACATGATGAACAGGCATTCGAGACTGGTGTCACCGGTCAGAGAATAGCCGACTGCCTTCTGGAGATACCTTCCAACCGCAGCCTTGCCCTGCATCACCTCATCCACGAACTGATCCCATCGCGGACACGTTGCCTCCGGATCATAGGTGATCGGGCTGATCTTCGTGATGAAATCACCCGGATCATGCGGCCGAAAGGACAGCGTATTCAGGTCCAGTGTTCCGTTGGCGCAGTTAAACAGATACTTGTTGGAATCGAAAAGCTCCATGCGCACCGGATAGACAGACTTGGCGTCCTCCACCATCGTCTTCCGGTTTTTTCGCAGCTGCAGCTTCTGGACCCGTTTGATATATCTGTTTCTGGTATCCTCATCTTTGATGCTCAATGCAAAGGTGTAAAGCTGGTCGGCCAGATTCTTCGCCAGCTCCGCCACGGCCAGCGCGTTCTCATCCGGCTGCCAGACCGTACCGTCGTAGACGTACCAGATATTCCGATCCGCGTTGAACCTGGCTATGGGCTTGAAGTAGTCGGCAAAAGCGTTCCCGATGCCAATCTCATCCCGCTGATATCTGGGATTCGTGTGCGGCTTCATCTCCTCCAGCGTCAGTGTGATGTGTTTCAGATCCGGATGAAAGGCAGCATGCTGTTCCTCCTCATCGAGATCGGCAAACTCCTCCTCCGGCGTCGCTGCATCTCGGAGCGGAACATAGATCGCACTGCTGGAGGCGATCGCATTTCGGATCGTGATCTGACCATATGTCGCATCGCCGGTCCGACGATCCCACTTTTCCCGCATAAGCCCAGAAGTCCGGAAAATGCGGTCAATCTGCTCCTCCACGTTTCCGCACCAGAACGCCAGGATCGATACCAGAGCCATATCCGCATCGGACTGGGAGTCGTAGCCCTCTTCCCAGTTTCCATCCATCAGCGCTTTGAACTTCTCCCTGGATTCTGATCTTGAAGCATGATCGATTACCTGCTCGTCCGTAAGGTAGGAACAGGCTTCTATACGATTTCCCTCCACACGGTTTGCCCGGCGCATAAAGGTATCCAGCGCATTCTGCAGCGCCTCGTCATTCCGGGTAACCGAACCCGAGCGATACACATCACCCGTCACCGTCACAAAGCGGTTTGTGGCTCCGGGCAGATAGACTTCCAGTCCGTGTTTCCGGTTGTTGATGTAGTACACGGTCTTATCGTAGGCGAAATCCGGCGAAAGACGGAAGAAGCCGCGCAGGCCGGTGCCAGAGGGAGATCGTTCAAAATAGGCATCCGGGAAAAAGGACATGATGGATGCCGCCACATCGTTCAGACTTCCGTCCTCCCGGATACAGTGGTCGATGTCAATCGCGCCGATGCCCTCAGACACCCGATACCCAATCCCGTCCCAGCCGCCCAGCGCATAGGTCTTCATGGCGGTTCCAAAGTCCGAAAACGTAGCCGGATCATTGGTCCTGGCCAGCGCACCGGTCTTCGGATTATAGGGAACCTTTGTCGGCTTCCCTTGTCGTTTCTCCATCTTCCACACGCAGAAGGAAGCATTGTTCTTCAACTCCTGCGGGATGTTTACAAAGTTTACCTTACTTGTGGTCATGCTCTCGCTCCTCTCGTATTACCGTATTCATTGCAGCAGATTCGTTTTCACAGGTTTGATCCTTGCTGGTTTCACCCGCATCAGGCTCATACCCTGCCAAGCCAAACTGTCTCTTAAGCGTCTGGTCAATCAGCTCTTCCATTGCTTTATCCGATACATGCCCGGCATAATGCTTCAGGACAGATTTGCTGATGGTCGTTACCTGCTCCACCAATACCATCGACGTTTCCAATGGTTGACGCATATCTCCGATGCTCTCTGGATCAATCTGTGTATGACACGGCAAATCCTGTCTCTTCAGATGCCTGGTCATAGGCAGCACGTTGATCGTGTCGGAGAACCGGTTCCCGATATCATTGGATATAATGAGCACCGGCCGACAGCCATCTTGTACGCTCGTGCCCGGATGAAACCCAAGATCCGCAAACCAGATGTCTCCACGCTTCGGCATCTTTGTGCCGGTGTTTACTGGGGTATTCACCGCCCGATCAGCTTTTCTATCATGGTCCGCTGAATACCGGACATATTTTCTTGGATTAAACCCCAGCCTGTCCCGGTACTCGCTTCTTTTTCGTTTGTTCTTACGTCCCATTTGACTTCCACCTCCAAGGACTGAATATGTAAAAAGCCGAGAGCCCTCGCTCCCGGCAACGCTGCGTTATAGTCTTGCTTTGACAGCTGCGATCAGCTTCTCCTGTGTGACATCTTTACTTGCCAGCGCTGACAGCACATCTTCATCCACGGTATTCTTCGTCACGATATGATGAATGGTGACCGTCTCCTTCTGCCCCTGACGCCACAGTCTGGCGTTCGTCTGCTGATACAGTTCCAGGCTCCAGGTAAGGCCAAACCAGATCAGAATATGCCCGCCGCTCTGGATGTTCAGGCCATGACCGGCCGATGCCGGATGGATCAGCGCAACTGGAATCTTGCCATCGTTCCAATCCTTGATATCCTTCGATTCCTTGATATCCCGTGGGCTGTAGCCGCACGCAGTCAGATGCTCCCAAATGCGCTGCCGGTCATGCTTGAACCAGTACGCAATGAGCACCGGCTGCCCGTTTGCGGATTCAATCAGATCTTCCAGCTTCTCCAGTTTCCGCTGATGGATCACACGGGTCTCGCCATTCTCATCATAGACAGCGCCGTTGCTCATCTGCAGAAGTTTATTTGACAGCGAGGCGGCATTCGCTGCGTCTATATCTCCGTCCTCCAAGGGAATGATGAGATCCTTTTTCAGCTGGTCATACAGCTTCCTCTCCTGACTATTCAGTTCCACTTCATGATTCACGTAGACACACTCTGGCATATCCAGATAGTCCAGCGCTTTCATGGAGATCGTCATATCCGAAATCTTCTCGTATATCTGTTCCTCCGCTCCTGGTCTTGGGACGTAAGAGAAAACCACCCCCGTGCTAGGATTCATGGAGCCTGCCTTAAAATAGGCATCCCGGAATCGGCCAATGAAACGGCCGAGCCGCTCGCCACCATCCAGGATGCCGATCTCGGCCCACAGGTCCATGAGGCCATTCGATGTTGGTGTGCCGGTCAGCCCGATCCAGCGTTTTACAAACGGCCTGACCTTCCGTAGATACTTAAAGCGCTGTGACTGATAGTTTTTGAAACCGCTCAGCTCATCAATCACAATACAGTCGAAGTCCCATCGCAGGCCGTTCTTCTCATAGTACTCTACAAGCCATTTCACGTTCTCGCGGTTGACTACATAGATCATGGCGTTGTGATTGATGGCTGCCGTCCGTTCCTTTGCCGTACCAATGATTACGGAAACATCCATCGCCGACAGATGGTCCCATTTCTCCACTTCTGATGGCCATGTATCACGGGCAACACGCAACGGAGCGATCACCAGAGTCTTAGATACCACCAGGTCGTCCAGCATCAGGTCACGGAGGGCTGACAGGGTGATAGCAGTTTTGCCTAACCCAAGCCCATGTCCAGGAACAGCGCTGAAACTGCATGGCTTCGGATATAGTCAATGCAGAATTGCTGATACGCATGCGGCACGAACTTCATCAGGCATCACCTCCATCCAAATCAAAAAAGCCCGCCAGCACGGACGGGTCTTCCATCTCCAACGTCTCTCCGTAATCATCGGGATCAGAGAGGTTGCCCTGATCCGAAGGCAGAGACGCCAACTCCAAATCCGGTATTCTCGCTCCAATCCCTTCAGGGAATGGTGTGCCCGGAACCCAGTCCAGGATCGCCTGAATACAAGGTTTTATCTGTGACAAGCGGTCTATACACAGGACCGGAAAACCCAGCTTCATCAGCTGATACCGACGCTTTCGCTGTAGTGGACGCAGCATCTTTCCGGGCGCTTTCAGTTCCACGAAGATGGTCTTTGCCGGGAAAAATAAAACCAGACGGTCGGGTAGTCCGTTGGCCGTCTGGCTTGTGAGCTTGTATGCTACGCCGCCCGCTGCCCGGACGGCTCTTACAAACTCGTTCTCTACGACATACTCCCTCATCGATTCCGTCCCTTCCACTCCGGGCACCAGTCCGATGTACGACGCTCTTTCCCACTGTACGGATACGGATTGCGGCAGATCCCATCGTTCATGAAACGACAGTTATCGCAGCACTGGTCGTACACATACAATTCTTCATCGGAATGATCGTATTCCTCATAGGAGCCGCGATGAGAACAGGCTTGTTCATGCTGACTGCTCATGCGTTGATCTCCTTCCACTGTGCTGCGGGCATGGTCGCCACCTGCCACCCGATGCCTTCCAACGCCGTCGCCCGGTCGTAGGATTCTACATCCTGGCTGGCCCGTGTGATGGCATTGGTCAGGCCATAAAGGGAGAGGTCCCCTCCCTGGATCAGGTAACTCAAAATACTGTTCTGTTCGCCCTGATTCAGATCAAATGCCTTTCCGGTCAACTCAATGACATCCTGCACGCGGCCTGTAATCTTCGCTTGCGTGGTCT
>Ga0116148_1003805_pt1 | contig 13683 bp, 1 predicted proteins | sample AD_UKC055_MetaG_FD_89786 | JGI IMG/M metagenome (GOLD analysis project Ga0116148, IMG submission 89786) | Active sludge microbial communities of municipal wastewater-treating anaerobic digesters from USA - AD_UKC055_MetaG | ecosystem: Engineered > Bioreactor > Anaerobic > Digestate | place: USA... | reverse complement strand
AGGGCGTTCTCTTCCACGCGGTTCTTGTACTCCAGCGCGCGGTCGCCGGTGATCAGGCAGACCGGCGGCAGGTTGCTGGCGCTGTGGTAGAGCGGGGCGAACTCGCCGATCAGCGGGCGCAGTTCTGGACCGCTGTCGCCCAGCAGTTTCTTGACGTGGAAGTGGGTGGTGACCTGGCCGCTGATCGGGGCGATGCCGGCGAGCTGGAGGTTTGAGAAACCGTGCGGGCTGAGCCAGCGCGCGTCCATGCCGACCATCGCCGAGAGGTAGCCGCCCGCCGAGTGGCCCGAGACAAACACCTTGTTGCTGTCGCCGCCATACTGTGCGATGTTGGACAGGACCCAGGCGGTGGCTGCGGCCGCGTCCTCCAGATAACCGGGGTGCTTGACCTTGGGCGAGAGGCGGTAGCCCACGGCCGCGACCGCGATCGAGGGGTCTTTCAGATCGATAAAGTGACGGCGTCCGTGCTGCAGGCCTCCGCCGTGGAACCAGACCACCGTGGCGAACCCTTTACGGTCGGCGGGATAACGCAGATCGAGCCGGCACTGCGCGCGCTGGTAATCGCCCGCGCCGGCCAGCGCCTGCTCGCCGTAGTAGGCAACATTCGTGAGCGTGACCGACTGGGGCGACGACTGCGCAAACGCGGTGCAGAACGGAAGCAAGAGCAAGCCGAGGAACGGCAGTGTTCGTTTTTTCATAGTGCAGAAACAATAACACAGGTGTGCCGAAGATGAAAAGGGTGCGATCCGTGCAGTGCAGGGCTGACGCATCTTAAATTTGACTCATAACGTCAGAACTGCGGGTGTGACATGCACCCAGTGAGTGCCATGCAGTCGGCACTGCGGCATGGTTTTTGTGGCCCCTCGTCCTCGTCCCCGTACCCGTTCACGTACACGACGGCCTCATCGCCTTCCCGTGACCGCGTACGGTCCCGCGCCTAGCCGGAGCTTGCTCTCATCCAAATCGCTATCGGGATCGGGATCGTCCGTTTTGAGCCGTCCCGCACGGCTCCTCTCGCGATGGGGTCGAAAGATGTTCGATCCCGATAGCGATCCCGATAGCGATCCCGATCTCGATTTCGATGTCTACTCCCAACGTCAGCGTTGAAGGTTACTCCTTGATCGTTCGCGGCGTAGCCGCGCGGCGGGCTTAATCGTAATCTTAATCCTAATGTGGGCGCAGCCCGCAACCCAAGATTCTCACCACGAAGTCACGAAGGACACGAAGAAGGGGCGAGTCATTAAATAACTTCGTGCTCTTCGTGCCTTCGTGGTGCAACAACTTGTTTTTTTTTGTGTTTGTCGGTTCGTAAGGCACTAATCTGATCGTCGCCGATTGTCGGCCTCATATTCGGCCGGCTCCTCATAAACACGATCAGCGGAGGTGCTGCGGATCAAGCCCACCCGCATCGAGACGATGGGCACCCACATCACTTTCCCCTGTTCGGCACAAACAAGCCTCTTTCTGATAGACAGACAGCTTCTCGTGATCAAAGCTCGTTTTCATGGGCGCAGTCCACTCGCGAGAAAGTTCGATGTGCAAGATTAAGATTAAGATTAAGATTAAGATTAAGATTGATTGGCCCCAACAGAACTGCCATGCGCCCCCTGCCGTGCAGTAGGTGAACGGTCAATCCCAAAGTGGACCCCGCCGCCGAGGCGGAAAACAAAGCGCTTGCATGCTTCACTACGTTTTCGTAAATTTCCACTGACGAAGGTAGGTTTGATGCGGCGCTGAGCGTGCTCGTGAATGAAGAGACCATAACTTTCGAGGAGAAATAAACCATGCGCAAGCGTAGATTGTTGGTTTTAATGGTGTTATGCGGATGGAGCGCCTCGGCTGATTTGTCCGGTGATGTGAACGGCGACGGGGCGGTCAATGCCGCCGACCTCGTCCGGGCGCGGAAAATCGCGGACGGAGAACTGGCGTTCGAGCCGGCGGCGGACGTGGACGGAGATTCCGCCGTGACGAAGGTGGATGTCTGGCTGATCCAGGAGGCCGTTCTCGGTCGCTCCGTGCCGGAGCGGGTGGCCGGCGCGTGGATCGGCCCCGCGGGAGGCACGCTGTCGCACGGCAACATCACCGTCACCATCCCCCCCGGCTCATCAGGCCAGACCCATCTGTCCCTGATGCGTTGTGCGGAGGATGCCCTGGACGACGGGATGCCGCTGCACGAGGTGTACATGGTCTGCGGACTGTCGACCAACCTGGCCGGGGTCGCAGTCAGCTATGCGAACTGCGGCGACGACACGGGGCTGTGCGCGGGGGCGTACCTGCAGCCGCACGATGCCGGCGAGATGCAGTGGAACTGGCACGCCTTCCCGGAGTCCGGGTTCGTTCGGAGCGGCACACAGGTCAGCCGTTCGTTCGCCCCGCCCGGTGACAGCGACCTGGCGGTCGCCCATTCCGTCAAATTCGCGCTGCTCACTGCGGACGAGCCTCCGCCGGTTACTCAGGCGATGACCTTGGCGGCGCGTCCGGAGCCTGTCCCGACCTCAATCCCCGGCAACCGTTACGCAGGTTATCTCTACACGGGATGGATCAGCGACAAGTTCGAGGTGTATACCAAGGACTGGGGCACGGTTACCTATGACAATCTGGAAACCGTTTGCGGCATCCTCTACGACATCTACGGCAAAATCCAGGCGATGGGCTTCCCGCTCGACACGGCGCACGCCTCGATCTTTCCGCTGGAGGTGCGTCTCTGCAAGGGCATGACGGACGATGGCGGCTTCGTCTACAATCCGGTGACCGGCGCCCGGTGGATCGAGCTGAAGGCGAGTCTGCTCTCGAACCCCGCCGAAATGAAGGCGACGCTGGGCCACGAACTGATGCATTACGTGCTCAACGAGTACCAGGGCGGGAATGCTTTCGCCTTCGAGAGCCTGGAGGACGCCATCACCACCTGGTTCGAGGCCGTTGCCTCCGACAACCCCGACCACCAGTCGGGCAACCACACCGCGCGCCGCGCCGCGCCGCTGAAAGCCCTTTTCCAACCCATCACCCGCGACTGGCTGGGCGGCCGGGACTGGAGCGCGCAGGAAAAGCACGGCTATGGGACCTCCGCCTTCGTCGACTACTGCTTCGACGACCACCGCGGCTGGATCTACGAGCTGGCCCAGAAGGTGAAAGGCGGCCAGACGGCGAAGCAGGCCCTCGACAGCCTGTTCGTCGAAAAACAAGGGGCCCTTGAAGGTCTGGATCGAACCTATCTGAAGTTTGCCCGCGACTACCTGCTGACGGATCCCAAGTGCTACAGCGCGGCTGTCACCCCGGACGCGATTTTTTCCAGCGACTCCGAGACGGATCTCTCCAAGACGTACAAGCTGGTTTCCATCAAAAAGGCCGCCCCCGACCTACTGGAGAAACAAGAGGTGGAACTGAAGGTTCGCGACTACGGGTGCGGCGTGATCCAGTTCAAGCTCTTCAAGCCCGGCCGCATTTTCGCCCCGCATACCCGATTGCGGGCCACCGCGCCGGCCATTTGCGGCGGCATCGATCTTCTGATGCAAACCCGGAATGCCGCCGGAATCACCCAAACGGAAATCGCGACCGGAATTTTCGGCCAGAATGACGAGGGCGATAATGAATGGAGCTGCGAGATCCCCCTGCCGCCGGATGCGGAGTACATCCTGCTCTCCGTGCTGGCCACGGTGGCAAACCAAGGAGAGATCTCGGACTACGCCGAAGAGCACGACGTCACCGTCGCCTACCAGTTCGTGGGCGACTGCTACATGCCGATGCAGGAGAGCTTCGTCCGCTTCACGGAACTCAGCAGCCGTGAAACCTATTACGACAACCAGATCGTCTGCGATGCGACCCTGCGCGTGGTCGATCCCGCCGGCACGGCAGGGCTGGACCATTTCAACGTCGAGCGGACGGTGGACACCTGGCCACGCCCCCAGGAGAACTACACGCTCAACTGGGGCATCTCGGGCATGGCGGCCACGCGGCGGACGACCGGCGCGTTCCAAATCCAGATCTTCTCGGATGCGTCGGTGCCGGACTTGCCGCCCTACACCATCAACATCGACCCGGACGGGTACAGTCCCATGACGCGCGACTACCAGACGCCGCTCCTCGCCGGGGACGGAACGCCGCAGATGGAGCTGATGGTGTATTATGCCGGTGAATCCAGCCAAGTTGTCCCCGGGGAGGAAGCCTTCCGGATCCAGCATGTTATCACCTCCGCAGGCGAACTGAGACAAAGCGCCGACGGTCTTTCCGGTGGAATCACCGTGGATATTCCCGCCCAAATCGATGGGTACCGATGCCAGATCTATCTGGTCGCATCGGAAGCGGACGGGTCGATGGGGCATACGGCCTTCTTCAGCGTCATCTATCCCAAATCGACGGAGGTGCAGTGATGAAAAAATCCACCTTCATCTTTGTTGCAGGCCTGTCTCTCCTGTGTGCGCAGACCCGCGCCAGGGACGCCCTCGAAACCGGCCTGATTCTTCCCTCCGAGGCGGAGATCGCCGCCTTCGAGGAGAAACATCCCATGCCCGCCGCCCCCCTTGGGGTGTCGCTTCCGTCCCGGGTGGTCAACAGCGCCTACCTGCCTCCGGTGGCGAACGGCTCCCAGGGCCAGTTGGGCATCTGCGGTTCCATCTGCATCACCTATTTCACCGCGACCCACCAGCTTGCCAAGTCGAGGGGCTGGACCGCGCCGGGCCATGACGGCGACTGGAGCAAGGTGACCAGCCCGGCCTGGGGCGTCTGGTGCTACAGCCACAACACGAAGAACGGGGCGCCCTGGGGTGCCAACCCCTTCGAGACCATCGAGGAGATCATCCGCTCCGGCATCCGAAGCTGGGAGGATTACCCTTATACGGGCGAAGCGCTCGACGTGAGCTATCTGCCCGATTTCGCCGAACGCGCCGCCGCCCTCCGCTGGCGCGCGAAAACGGCGGTCGCGATCGGCGACATCCATTCGCCGTCCGGCATCCGCAGCCTCAAGCATTTCCTGGCGCAGGGCAACATCGCGGCCACCTCCACGGCGTATGTGGACACGCTGCGCGCCTGGGAAGGCCCCAACGTCGCTCCCGGCGGCGTGGTGATTGCAACCGGCGATTCTGAATTCCCCGGCCATGCGCTGACGCTTGTCGGCTACGACGACGCCATCGCCTACACAGATCCCAAAACCGGCGCGGTCAAACACGGCGCGTTTCTGGTGGTCAACTCATGGGGCGTCGGCTGGGGCTACTCGGTCCCCGAGGTGGGCACCGGCGGCTTCCTCTGGATCCCCTACGACCTGCCGTTCCTTTCCGGCGCCTACAGCCTGAACTTTCCGGCGGAGGACGCCGTGCCGGATCTGTATGCGAAGGTCGCGGTGGTGGATGCCGACGGCGACTGGACCTCATCGGTCATTCCCAACGCAAGATGGTACGACATCTGCGAATTCGAAACGGCCGATCCATCCAAGGAGCCGATGGATCCCCCGGTTGTCAATGGCTATGCGCAGCCGACCAACCGCCATGTGCGCGCCATGGATGCGGGCGACCTGTTCAATCCGGACTTTCCGGCGATCACCTTGTCGATCCTGTCGGGCGTCGGCGCCGAGAGCCCGGAAGGCGAAATCGAGTTCTCGCTCTACGATCTTCCCGACGAACAATCCCCGGCGCTGATTGAAGAGAACCTGTCCATCTGGGGCTACTTCCCGTATCGGCGGAAGGTCACCATCTGCCCATTGCCCGAACGCAAGTCCGACCTGGGCATCCTCGTCAAATACGGCGGGGTGGCCGCAGCGGACCTCGATGGCGACGGCGCCGAGGAGTTTGTCGCGGGCTACCTCGAAGGAACTGCGGCGGGCGGCGTCAATTCCGGTGCGAAACGCTTCAAGATCGCGCGCAACGACGGCGCCGGAAACTATACCCTCGAACCGCTGCCGGGCGACGGCGCGCGCGCCGGGCAGCCCCTGCTGGTCGACCTGGACAACGACGGCGATCTCGATGTGGTCCACTCCTCCCGCGAGCAGACCGACCTCCTGTTCAACAACGGCAGCGGCAGCTTCACCCTCGCCGCCGAAACCCTTCCCGCCGGCGGCATGGGCGGCGGCGCCGCGGTCGCCGACTTCAACGGCGACGGCCGGCCCGATCTGCTGCTGGCCAACATGGAGGAAGGCCTGCTGCTGATGCGTCAGCTTCCCGGCGGCAGCTTCGAGAAAATCCCATTGGGGCGTTCCACGCCCGAGTCGATCGTCGGACTCAGCGTCGATTCCACCTGTGTGGCCGCCGGCGATGTGAACGGCGACGGTCGGCCCGACTTCGTCTTCTGGGAGGAAACTCGGGAGGGCTATTCTCCCGAAAAGCTGGTGCTGGGCATCAACCTGGGCGGGCTCCAATTCAGCTACCGCATCCTGCCGACACCCGACAACCTGCAATCGGTCGCACTGGCCCTGGCCGATTTTGACCAAGACGGCTGCGACGACCTCGCCTGGTCCGGATGCAGCTATCCTGCAGGATTCCTGTCCTATCGCCAAGCCCGCTTCGGGGTGCTGCGCGGATCGGTCGACGGATGGATGAGCCCCGTGCCCATCGCCCCCGATCTGGAACCCGTCTGCGGCGGCGGCATCGCCTGGGCGGATCTGAACAACGACGGCATGCTCGACCTGATCATGACCGGGCGTGAAAACGACTCGTCCCTTTCGTCACCTACGGTGGAAGGGGCGGATCAGGGCTTTTACAAGAACCACTTCTACCTGCTGCGCTACGACAACGGCTATTTTGTCGAAGGCGGCTTCAACCTGACCGGCGTCACCGGGTCGCATCGCGGCGGCCTGCTCGCCCCGCTGGACATCGACGGGGACGGCGACCTCGACCTCTTCAGCGCAGGCTATCGCGGTCCGATGAGTTCCTCGACAGGGGCGGACATCAATGAAGATCTCTACTTCACCGCGTTCTACAAAAACACCTTCGACTCCTTCGCGCTCACCCGCTCCACCAATGCACCCCCTGCCGCGCCGACCAGTTTCAGCGCGGTTCCTTCTGCCAACCAGGTTCAGTTTACGTGGAGCGGCGCGACAGACGCCGAAACCTCGCCCGCCGGGCTGCGCTATCAATTGCAGGCCGGCACCACCCCCGGCGGCTGCGACCTGATGAGCCGAGTGCTCGATCCGCAAAACGCCGGACTCCTCCAGAAAAGCGGCGCGGTGCTCCGCGACGTGCCCGCCGGGACGATCTACTGGCGCGTCCGCGCGGTGGACCCCGCCTCGGCGGTGTCGCCTTGGAGCGCGGAGCAGACCGTCAGCTTCCCGACGTCGTTGGCGAAGTCCCGCGTGCGCATCGCCGCGGCTGAGGGCGGGGCCTGTACGCCGGGCACCGGCGAACACCTTGTGGACTCCGGGGGCTCGTTGCTCCTCTCGGCCCAACCTGCGGCGGGCTGGCAGTTCGACGGCTGGCTGATCAACGGCACTCTCGTGAGTTCAGATCCTTATGCGTTGGCGCCTTCGGCGCGTTGGAGCGATGTCGTTCCTCAATTCAGCGAGAAGGGCGGCACGTCTTCCGAAGTAGGAGAGTGGAGCCGGCATATTGCTCCGTATGACATGTGGTATTATCTCAACCTTGTCGACTTCGCGGCGGTGACATTCAACGGCTATCTGTACTGCTTCCCTGGAAATGGGGGCGATCAGACGTGGCGCACTAGCGATGGACAAAACTGGCTGCATAATAATTTCATGGGGCAGTCATGGTTTAACCTTCCTGACGATGACGCCATCGTCTGGAACGGTAAAATCTGGCTGGTGGCCGCAGAAACGATCTATTCGGCCGTGCAGGGCACCGGCGGCTCGCTGACCTGGAGCACGGAAACCTCCTCCGCTCCCTGGGGGGCGGTCAACATGCAACTGGCCGCCTTCAACGGCAAGTTGTGGGCTGTCAATTTCAACGGCGGCGGTTCAGTGTGGAGTTCGTCCGATGGCATCTCCTGGACTCCGGAAGCCGCTGCTCCGTGGCCGGGCCGTCCCTACACTCGGCTGGTCGCCACGGCCGACACCCTGCTGGTCATTGTCTCCACCTCGCCCTTTGGAACCAGTCCGGGCCAGGTCTGGGGCTCCTCCGACGGCGTCAACTGGACGCGACGCTGCGCCGCCACCCCGTGGGAGCACGACGGATCGTCCTGGAATTCCGCCTGTTATATTGCCGCGGTGTGGTTCGACGGTGCCGTTCATGTTATCGGCATGGAAAACAACCACTTTGTCTCCACCGATGGCGGCGTGAGCTGGATCAAGGTTCATCCGACGGGAACGGAGACGTCGCACTTCACCTCCGCGTCCGCATACGGGAGCGAACTGATCGTGTTCAATAGCGATTTGTACCTGATTGGCGCCGAGGAGGATTCGGAAGACTGGACGGCGAGCGTCTATTGGAAACTGGCGCCTTCGTCCGGCGGCGGCACGACCATGTACGCGCTCAACATTTCCGTGGACGGGGAAGGCGGCGGCACGATGCCGCCGACCGGCGTGTGGTTCGACGAGGCCGGCACCTATCCGGTCGAGGCCCGCCCCGAACCGGGATACGAATTTGTCTGCTGGAGCGGTCCGGTCGCCGATCCGACATCGGCGGCAACCCGCGTGCAGCTTGCCTCCAACACGGTCGTCGTCGCGGTCTTCCAGGCCATGGGCAACGGCGTGGAACCGCCGGGATCCATTCCGCTCGTCACCTCCGTCTTTCCACCGGGAAGCGGGCGCGTGGGACAATACGGCAATTACAATCTGCCGGCCACGCAGGTGCTGGCGGACGGCTCCACCAAGGTCACCGCCGTCGCGGAGGCGGGCTGGGAATTCTCGCACTGGCTCGGAGACGGCGCCGCGGAAATGCTCTCGGCAAATACGGCGGTGATTCCCGCCGGAGCCGCGACGGTCGACCTGACCGCCTGCTTCCGTCCGTCTTCCGTGTCGTCCGTTTCCGCAAGAGGCGACACCAGCCGTTTCATCGACAACGCGGGCCATCAATGGCTCTGGGGTGCCAACCGCTTCAATGTAGCCGATTCTATGTGGAGCAGCCCCGACGGCGGCATTCCGCCCTTTGCCTTCAACGACCTCGACTTCTGGAGCGGCGCGCTGCCGACCTATGCGTTGGGGAGTGACGGAACCCTGCGCCAGTCGGGAAGCCTGCGCTTCCTGGAGCATCGTTTTGTCCAAGCGGTCTCGGCGGGCAGCGGCGATTGGCTCTACTCGCTGGCGATCGACGGCGCGGGCCGGGTCTGGAGCTGGGGCAGCAACGCCTATGGCCAGCTCGGTGACGGCACGCTGACCGACCGCGACGAGCCGGTGGCTGTGCTGCTGCCGGAAACCGAGACCTTCGTGAAAGTTTGCGCCGGCGAAACCTTCGGCATGGCCCTGTCGCTTTCCGGCAAGGTCTATGTGTGGGGCGCGAACAGCAGCGGCCAGACCGGGCCGTCAGGCTTTGTCAATCCCCTTCCGCTCGAAATTGCGGCGCTGCCGGCTGCGCGGGATATCGCAGCCGGCACGGCTCACGCGCTGGCGCTGGGCAGCGACGGCCGGGTGTACGGCTGGGGCGCCAACACCTACGGCCAGTCTTCCGGACGGCGCGGAGACGATTCCGATGCGCCGGCGGCGGTGGGAAACCTCTCCGCCGATATGCCAAGCCATCGGGTGTCCATCCGCATGGCGGACATCCACGGACATCCGCTCGGAGAGGGCGGCGGCGCAGTTGTGCCGGAAGGGTCGCAAGTCCTGCGCGCCTACGCCGAGTTTTTCGTGGAGGCAGGGGACGGCGAACGCTATGCCTTCGACCATTGGGCGGGGCCGGCGGTCGATCCGACTCAGGCGCAATCCACCGCCAAGGCCATGCCGAATGCCGGGCTGACGGCCCTGTTCGCGCTCAAGACGGAGACCTTGCCGACACTGACTGTTTTGATGAACCATGCCGGAGCGGCCATGATCTCGCCTGCGACCGGCACAACGGCCTTTGCCTGGGGCGAACGCGTCGATCTCGCCACCGGTCCTTATGCCGGATGGCGTTTCGATCACTGGATCATCGACGGCGAAACCAATCTGAACGACACGGTCGAGCTGACCCTGGACCGCGATGTGACGGCCGAAGCGTTCTACTCAACCGTAGAATTCAGAACCCAACCGGTTCCCGGCCTTCTGAACTCCTGGGGCCAGCCCGCGAACTACGACGCCTTCAACCAATCGGTGGTCGATCCGGATTACGCTGGCCCGCTGTTTGCGGATGCCGCGCACACATCGTTCAATGGATACTCCAAGCTCTATCTCGGCGCCGATGGGACCGTCTGGTATGTCGACAGCGTGCCTGACGAGATGGAACGCGTTCCCGGCGAAACCGTCGATGTGCCGTATTTCACCGGCGTCAAACAGATCGTTGCCGACGGCGGCTTCATGCTGGCTGTGCGCTCGGATGACACCGTCTGGGCCTGGGGCAACGTTCCCGGCGAAACCGTTCCGCTCGAGCGTCCCGTTCAGGTCGCCGGTCTCGATGCCGGTGATTACCGCCAGATCATGGCCGTGAACAGTACCCTGTTCTTCCTGCACACCGACGGCACGGTCGCCAGTTGGGGTCTGGACACGCTGCTGACCGGCACCGGGCAGCAACATACACGCCGCATCGTGATCTCCGGGCTGAACAATGTCGTTGAACTGGCCGGCAACTCCTTTTCCGTGCTGGCGCTCAAGGGCGATGGGACCGTCTGGGGCTGGGGCGACAACAGCGACGAGCTGCTGGGCCTTTCCCGATTCGGGGTGGCCTCGCGCAACACGCCCGCACAGGTGCCCGGGCTGTCGGGCATCATGAAACTCTTCTCCTACGGTTTCGCCCGCGACAACTTGGGGCGAATCTGGGTCTGGGGATTAAATTCCGGCGGAAGTCTAGGCCTCGGAATCGACTCTGCCAACCAGAGCATTCTGCCGCCGATGCTTCACCCTTCCTTCCCGAGCGGCGCCGTTGGCGTTTCCAGAAGTGGCGACGGCTACACCAGCGTCCGCTGCGCCGACGGCTCCATCTACCGTGCGGGCAATGCCGGGTATTGGAATTTCACGAGGCTGAATACCGAGTACCTGATCGTGGATACGTATGACGAGGCGCCGGTTCACCGGCTGCTTACCCTGTCGGTGGATCCGACGGCCGAGGACTGGATCAGCCATTTGCCCGGCACACACCGCTGCATGGATAACGACCGGGTGCTGCTCTGGGCCGATCCGCCCATCACGGTGCAGTGCGACGGGTGGCTGATCGACGGGCTGCCGGTCGCCGGCAGTTCCGTCACCCTGCTCATGGATCGCGACCACACCGCCGAGCCGCTGTTCTCACAGCGTTCCAAGATCGAGCTGCCCGCGCCGGAACTGCGCATCGCCGATGTCGTGGCGGACGCCTCCCTATCAAACGCGACCGTCCAGATTCCCATCACCTTGAACGGACAAGACTACATCATTCCCGACGCTCTCCAGTTCACGCTGCACGTGCCCGGCGGGCTTCCGGAGCCGACGCTGGCCGTTCCGGATGAATGGAGCGGGATTCTCGAGCTTGTCACCGAAACCTCCGTCGTCACCAACGGAATAAACCTGAAGGTCCTGATGCTCGGCACCAACGACCTGTTTGCCGTGAGCAACATGACGATCGTCACAGTCGGTTTTGCCATCGGCGACGTTCCGGAGGGCGATTACACCCTCAGCCTGCTGGAGGCGGGGCCGGTGATGCTCCCGGTCGCATCCGAAGACGACGGTTCGATCGCGATTCCGCTGGAGACCGCGGACGGCACCCTGCGTCTGGAGACCGGAGATCAGTGCGCCATGCGGCTGCTGCTGACACCGAATCCGACGGCAGCCGACTCGCTGACCGACGACGCCATGCAGGCGCTCTCCGATCTGGACGCGCTGCGCGGCGACTGCGACCGCTACGCGGAAGTCTGGCTGCGCTGCGACAGCGCCGACGAGCTGTACGCCTTTTCCTACAACCTCGCCATTTCCGGCGGCGCAACCTTTGCCACCAACCGGCAGTATTTCATCAACGAGCCCGACATCGCCAACACGGTCGGTGCCGGCGGTCAATCCTTGACCGGCATGGGCGGCCCCATCTCCGACGAAAAAATCATCAGCCACAACGACTACGCCGTCGATCCCTATGAATCCGGAGACTGGATGCTCGTTGCCCGCATGCCGCTGGGCGGCGGAGACGGAAGCAGCACCCTCGCCATGACGGATATCCGCGTCGAACTGTTTGAGGCCGACGGCAACGAAACGTTCATCCTGCCCGATCAGACGCGCAACCTGACGGTGGCCCCGAATGCGGCGCCCACCTCGGCGAACCTGTCGATCAGCACCACCAGCCGCGAGTTTGTGCGGATTCAACCGGAGATCCACGATGTCAATCCGCAGGATATCGACGGCATCGCCCTGATGATTGTGCGGCATCCGGCAGCCGGGCGCGTTTTGACCGATCCGGAAAATCCGCGCGGGTTCATCTATCACCCGCCGGAAAACGGCGTCTTCAGCGGAACGGTCGCCTTCCAGTTTGCGCTGACCGACGGAACGGACGTGTCTCAAACCTACACGGCTGAAATCACCGTGAACAATCCGCCGCAGTTCACCGGAATCCCCGAGGTGATTCACTGCGGGTCGGGAACCAACCTTTCAATGATTGTCCAGATCGGAGATGCCGACACCCCGTCAGAACAGCTTGTGTTCGCGCTGCACAATGCGCCGCCTTGGCTGTCGATCGTCAACAACGGCGACGGCTCCGCCGTCATCAGCGGCGTGGTTCCGCCCACGCGCGAAACCTGGACGGTTTTCGCCGTCCGGGTCAGCGATCCGCTCAGCCGGGCGACCTCACAGGCGACGCTGCTGCTCACCTTTGATCCGGCCGTGGGCGGCGTGCTGCTCACGGTTGTCGACGGCACGGGCGGCGGCCTCTTTGAGGCAGGCACGGTGCTGCAGATTTCCGCCCGCAGTCCGGAAGCCGGCGAACAGTTCGCCGGATGGGAGGGCGATGTGCAGCATCTCGACGATGCCCAGAGCCTGACGCCCACCGTGACGCTGCCGGATCATGACATCACGCTCAGGGCGGTCTTTGTCGATGCTTCCGCCGCCAGCGGGTTCAGTGTCTGGGTCGCATCCTACGGTCTGGCCGACGGGCAGGACGGACCGGCCGATTCCCCGGCGGGCGACGGCATCAGCAACCTCGAGAAATATGCCTTCGGCCTGATCCCCGAACAGTCCTATAATCCCGGTTCCTTGTTCAGCATGCGCATCGATGCCGCTTCCGGGCGCATCATCCTGCGCTACGAACAGTCTAAACGGGCCACGGATGTTCGGATCATTCCGATCTGGAGCGCGTCGCTCTCCGAACCGGTCTGGAACGCCACATCGGTTGAAACCACGCGGGTCGGCGAGACCGACACGCACGAGATTTGGGAAGCGTCCAAAGCGATGAGCGAGGGGTCGTGTTTCATGCGGCTCCGCTTCGAACTGCAGCCCGCCGACGCGCTCACCTTCGCGGAGTGGGCTGACGCATACAGCCTCACAGCCGGGCAGGACGGACCGGCCGATTCCCCGGCGGACGACGGCATCAGCAACCTCGAGAAATATGCCTTCGGCCTGATCCCCGAACAGCCCTATAATCCCGGCTCCTTGTTCAGCATGCGCATCGATGCCGCTTCCGGGCGCATCATCCTGCGCTACGAACAGTCTAAACGGGCCACGGATGT
>Ga0116148_1003797_pt1 | contig 13708 bp, 16 predicted proteins | sample AD_UKC055_MetaG_FD_89786 | JGI IMG/M metagenome (GOLD analysis project Ga0116148, IMG submission 89786) | Active sludge microbial communities of municipal wastewater-treating anaerobic digesters from USA - AD_UKC055_MetaG | ecosystem: Engineered > Bioreactor > Anaerobic > Digestate | place: USA... | reverse complement strand
CGTCAAGGGCGGATTTTATTGAAATAATTTTTATTTCAACTCGACTTGGGCGCCGGCGGCTTCCAATTTGGTTTTGGCGTCGTTGGCAGCATCCTTTTTCATTGAGCCGAGGGAAGCGGGGGCGGCATCGACCATGTCTTTAGCTTCTTTGAGGCCAAGTTCAGGTTTGAATTCACGGACGACCTTGATGACGGCGATTTTGTTGGCGCCACCAGAGGTGATGACAACTTCAAATTCGCTTTTTTCTTCAGCAGCGGCGGGAGCGGCGGCACCAGTGGCAGCCGGAGCACCGGCAGCGGCAACAGGAGCAGCAGCCACAGCTTTGACATCGAATTTTTCTTCGATGGCTTTGACAAGATCGGATAATTCTACGACTGAGAGCTCAGAAATAGAATCGAGGATTTTTTGCAATTTTTCTGAAAGTTCCATAAATTTATTTAAATTAATAATTTATAATTAGTTTTTTTGATCAGCGACAGCTTTGAGAGCCAGAGCCAATTTGGTTTGGTTGTAACGCAGACTGTAAGATAATCTTTGAAGTGGATCGATAAGATTGCCGACCAATTGAGTCAGAAGAGTCGATTTGGAAGGCAAGGAAATAAATTTTTTGAGTTCATCGGCACCGAGAAGTTGTTGTTGGTAAAAACCGTATTTAAAGGTAATGAAATCGTGGTCTTTGTTGACTTGATCAATCTCTTTGAGAGGAGCGACTTCATCATCGTTGCAATAAGCAATACCAGTGGGGCCGGTGAGTGGTTGGGGTAAAGATAAATTTAGTTTAGCCAAAGCTCGGGTAATGAGAGTGTTTTTGACGACTTCCAATTTGCCGCCGGCAGATTTGATTTTGGAACGAAGATCGGTAATATCAGCGGCATTGAGACCCTGATATTGAATGAGGGCGGCTGATTTGGCGGCGGTTAGTTTTTGAGCCACCTGATCGACTTGTTCGATTTTTTTGATGTTTGGCATTTTGATAATTAATAAATTATTAAATGATTTATCCCGATTCGACTGGTGTCTTTCGGGATGGTGTAAATAGGCAAAATTTGTCGCCTTTGTTTCAAATTTAGACCTATTTAAACACAAAAATACCTCGACTAAGCGAGGCGTGGTGAAAAACAATCAAATTGTTTGGCCTCGGCGGGACTTATGGTTGCCTGCTGTCTTAGGTGATGGAGTGATTATAACATATAAGTTTGTAAAGTGGAAAGTTCATCAAGTTCATCAAGTTCATAAAGTTTATAAAGTTCATAAAGTTGCAAGTTCATCAAGTTTGTAAAGTAGAAGGAATATTTAGATTCAATCCTTATCATCAATCTCATTCCGATATCGACTGGCGTCAATCGGGATTGGATATGAGTTGTCATCTCATCCCGATTTCACTTCGTTTATCGGGATTGGATTTTAAGATAAAATTTCAAAAAAAGCCCGGGGAAAACAAAATCTTTGCAGATGATGTTTGCCTCCGGGCAAAACGGTGGTTAATTTCTTGGTTTAGATGGTTTGCCCTTGTCACCGCGTCTGGGACCTTTGCGGGTTTTTTTGGCGGCGCGGGCGGCGCGTCTCTTTTCTCGGGTACGAGAATTGGCAGTGCCGATTTTTTTAGATTGAATGTCGTTCTCCATGGTTATTTCCTTTCCTCTTTTGTTTATTTTTGAACGAGACCTCAGTTGGCGAGATACTCGATCAGTTTGAATTGAAAATTAGAGCTTTGTTGGAGACAGAAGTCGGCAAAAGTGAAGTTTCCTTTGAGAACCTGTTTAAAACCTTCACAAGTGTCGATATCACAAAAATCGGGATCGATTTGGGAGATAAGTTGCCAGAGACGATCAATGTCTTTTTTGGTAGGCTCAACGATAAGTTTTAACTGTTGGAAAACTTTTTCGCAACGATATAATTTGTCAAACGAGACAAACATTTTTTCCAGAAAGTTTTTGGGAAACCTTTCAACAAGGGCTTCTGGTTCGAGCGTGCCTTTGAAAACCGTAACCGTTCTTTTTTTTTCTTAGTTTTTAAAGTGCCAATACTTTAACTAAGGCTGGTATTATACCATTTTTGGGTATAAAAGTCAAGATTATAGGATAATATGAGTTTATCAAGTTCATCAAGTTTGTCAAGTTTGTCAAGTTCATAAAGTAAGGATATTTATGATTCAAAAATAAAACATTTAAAGAGGATTTAGGATTTGGGTGAGGGATATAGTAAAATAGGTTTGTGCAGGTATACTTTATTGCTTCATCAAGATTGGTAGCTAAAAACAAACAGATTTATGAACGGATGTATCGGACAATCGGGGCGGAGCATAAAATGGTTAGCAACAAGGTGTGGCAGTGGATCAAAAAAGGGGTGGCAGATTTGAGTGAGGCCACAATTGAAACAAAGAAAGATAATTATCAAAAAACAATTAAGGCGATTAATAAGTCGGATATAGTGGTGATGGAGATTTCGGGACATAGTATGTCGATGGGTTATATTTTAAGCCAAGCGTTGGAGCAGAATAAACCGGTGGTGGTGTTGTACAAAAAAGGAATGGAGCCGATATTTGTGAGAGGAATTGTTAATTCAAAATTGATATTGGCTGAATATGATCAACAAAATTTGGAAAAGGTGATCAGAGAGGCGATTGATCGAGTCAAGGGATTGGTGGATGTGAGGTTTAATTTTTTTGTCAGTCCGAGAATATTAAATTATTTGACTTGGGTGTCAGAGAAAAGGCGAATTCCTAAGGCGGTTTTTTTGAGACATTTGATTGAACGAGAGATGAAGAAGGAACGGGAATTTAAGGGGTAGAGAATGTGGTACTATAGGAGTATATGAGTGAGAATATAGGGCCAACAATTGATGATATAGATTTTTCACGAAAGAGCGATCAGGAAAAGGAATTGAGGGATGATTCCAGAAAACAGTTGGGTTCAATTTTGAATAAGCCGGTGACGATGGATGGAATTGATACTTATGCCGAGGAGGCTTTAGATAAACTGGTGGGGTTGGTGTCGGAAAAGACAGAGAGGTATAAAGAAACTCATTTGACAACAAATTGGGATGATCAGACAATTGAAGATGCGGCGATGAAATGGTGTGGTTTGGAGGAGGTGAATTTTTATTTGGATTTTATTGATAAAAAAAATGATGAGTTGAAAGGTTTGGATAAGGTGATTGGAAAAGCGGATCGAGTGAATGAGGTGATTGTCAATCCGGATAGAAAAAAGATTAGGTTTGAAGGTAGTGGAGCTGGGTTAACAGAAAAAAAGATGGTTAATCGATTAAAGACAATTTTGTTTATTTTAAAGGAAGATTTTGAAGTAGATGTGGATAATCCAGACCATTTGACCTTGACTAAAGGAATGGTGGATAACAAGATGATGCGAAAAACAAGTTACTTTTTAGTATCGGCGCTAAAGATTGACAGGAAAATGTTGGTGTGTGATGAAGGAGGAAATGCCAGTTACGTGTTTGATGCTAAGGTTTTGAAGAGTAAAGGAATAGATGATAAAAAATTAATTGGGGCCACTAAAGAGGAATTGAATCAATGGATAGCTGAGGTGCCTGAAATGGGGAAACGGGTGTTTTACTCTAAGGATGGGTTTGTACCAAGAATTATCGAGGCAATAAATCAGCCAATATGGACTAAACCTGATAAAGTGACTAAAAGTATGGAGAATACAGGTAATTATTTATTACCTAAGGCACCGGAAGGATATTTATCATTAAATGGTATACGTAGAAAGTATGGAATGGCCAGTGAAACTGTTAAGCGAATAATTAAAAAATATTCGGATGAAATTGGTCTGGTGGAGACGTATAGGTTTGGCACTAAATGTGCCAAAGGTTATTCCCCAAAACAGGAAGAGGTAATAATAGAAAAAGTGGAATTAGAAGGTTTGTTGTGTCCGTTAGCACCAGAAGGATATCTGTCATTAAATGGTATAGCTAGAAAGTATGAAATGGCCAGTGAAACTGTTAAGCAAATAATTGAAAAGTATCCGGATGAAATTGGTCAGACGAAGATATTAAGGTTTAGAAATGTCATTACCGAAGGTTATTCTCCAAAACAGGAAAGGACAATAATAGAAAAACTGGAATTAGAGGGTTATTTAAGTCCGCCAGCTCCAGAGGGATATTTGTCATTAAGTGTTATAGCTAGAAAGTATGGAGTGGCTAATAGAACTGTTAAGCAAATAATTGAAAAGTATCCGGATGAAATTGGTTTGGTAGAAACGTATAGGTTTGGCACTAAATTTACCAAAGGTTATTCTCCAGAGCAGATTGAAAAAATAGGACAGCTTTTAGAAGCTGAAAGGGCAGCTAAGGCTAGGGCAGTTTAAGGATGGAATGAATTTGATTGTTTGAATTTCTGTTTGGTGTTGAGCCACCATCGGGATTGGCGGCAAACAAGGGCGATGTCGGCAGGATTGGTTAAAATGGATTTGACCAATTCTTCAAGATAAATGGTGTTTTGGGAGCCTTTGACTAAAATGATGTCGCGGGGTTTAAGGTTTTTTTTGAGAAAATCGGTGGCTTGCCACCAGTAGGTGAATTTGTGAGCTTTGGAGCCAAAATATTTGGTAGTTTTGGGGCCGACGCTGATAATAAGATCGGCGGATTTGAGGGCTAATTGATAGATTTGGCGATGTTCTTGGGGTGAGGAGGAGCCAAGTTCGCGCATATCGCCGAGGACGGCAATTTTGCGACCGGGAAAGCCAGCAAGAAAGTTTAATAATTTGGTGGCGGCAATTGGAGAGGAATTGTAGGAACTATCGATGATGGTGGTTTGACGGATACCTTTTAGAATGGAAGATCGGGAAGGAGGCAGGGAAAAATTTTGTTGGAGATTTTTGATGGCTTGAGAACGGGGAATATGAAAAAGTTGAGCCAAACTGAGAGCGGCGCCAAAACCGATTTGGTAAACAGAGGGGAGGTGGTAGTGGGGAAAGTCGATGTTGGCAGGGGTAAGTTTGATAAGATTTTGGTTTTTGGTGAATTTAAGAACTAATTTGTCGGTGGGGTTGACAATGGCGACTTTGGCTTGGTTGACGAGTTTGGCTTTTTCTTGGGCAATGTCTTCGAGAGAATTAAAGTTAAAGAGATGAACCGGAGAGACGTTAAGAAAAATGCCGATATTGGGTTGGACTACGGACAAAAGATAGTCCATATTTTTGGGCCAATGGGGGGAATCAATACCCATTTCTAGGATAAGAATGTCGTAGGTTGACCAGTTGAAAATAAATTTGAAGGGAGTGAGAAGTAAAATTTTGAACCAAGAAAAATAAGTATAATTGTTGATTTTGAGGCCAATAATGCTTAACGGCAGGCCGGATTCGGAATTGTAACCATGATTGGTTTTGACTCGAAAATTTTTGGGAAAAACTGATTGGCAAGCGGTGAGGGTGGAACTTTTGCCGGCAGAGCCGGTGATACCGACAACATCAAGATTTTTGCCTTTGAGTTTTTGGAGCCAGTGGATTTTTTTAAGTTGGAGGCGGGCAAAAAAGCGGAGGTAGATAAGAACCATAAGAGAAAGCGATAGTTTCATGGCTATATTTTATCAGGTATAATGAAGCTTATGAGAAAAACAAGAGTGTTGGTGTTGATGGGTGGGGGTGGCAGTGAACATAAAGTATCGTTGTCATCGGGAAAAGAGGTAGTCAAAAATTTTGACAAAAATAAATATGAAGTGGTGGAGATGGTGGTGGAAAATAAAAAAGTTGATATAGAAGGTATTAAAAAGGTTGAACCTGATGTAGTCTTTATTGCTATTCATGGAGGAGTCGGCGAAGATGGGACGATTCAGAGGATATTGGAAAATGAGGGGATAAAATTTGTAGGTTGTGGCAGTCGGGCATCGGAGTTGGGGATTGATAAAATTAAGTTTAAAAAATTGATGAGAGAAAATAATTTACCAGTACCTAATGGGTTAGAGGTGGCTAAGGACGAAATGGTGGATTTGGATGAGGTTAGAAATTTAAGGAACAAATGGGTGGTTAAGCCGGCAACTCAAGGATCAAGTGTGGGAGTAACGATAGTGACTGATTTGGATAAACTTGATAGGGCATTGGAAAAGGCATTTGAATACGATGATTGGGCATTGATAGAAGAATTTATTGAAGGGATGGAAGTGTCGTGCGGGGTGTTGGGAAATGAGAAGCCGATGGTTTTGCCAGTGATTGAAATTCGACCTAAAAATGAGTTTTTTGATTATGAGGCGAAATATATTCAAGGAAAGTGTGATGAGATAGTGCCGGCAAGATTGACGGAGGTGGTGACCAAAAAAGTTCAAGAATATACTTTAAAAGTGTTTGAAGTGATTGGGGGGAGGGGATTTGCTAGGGTTGATTTTGTAATTAAGGATAATTTGGAACCAAAAATTTTGGAAATCAATACGATTCCAGGGTTGACGCCGACGTCGTTGTTGCCAAAGGAAGCAGCGGCGGTAGGGATAAGTTATACGGAGTTGTTGGATAGAATGGTGGAATTGGCGATTGTAAGTTTATAAAGTTTATAAAGTTCATCAAGTTTATAAAGTTCATAAAGTAGAAGGAAAATTTAGATTCAACCTTCATCATCAATCTCAATCAATCTCATTCCGATTTCAATTCGTTTATTGGGATTGGATTTTAATGGAAATTATTTATTTATTAATCTCGATTTTGACACAAGGGCCCATGGTGGCGCAGAGAGCTAATTTTTTGATTTTGTTGGCGCCGATAACCTTGATAAGTTCGCTAATGTTGGCGACTAGTTCGTCGACCGGTTGGGAGATTTTACCGACAACCAGGTGAACTACGGGGGCTTTTTTCTCGGTTTTAATCATAAGTTTGGCGACTGAGAGACGTTTGATGGCGGCATCAGGATCATCAGTGAGGGTGCCATTTTTAGGATTGGGCATCAGTCCTTTGGGACCAAGAATTTTGGCAAAAGGAAGCAATTTGGGCATGGTGGCGGGAGTGGCAATGAGAATATCAAAATCAACTTGTCCGTCTTTGATCTGAGCCAAAATAGTGTCGTTGAGGACGACGATTTTTTTGGAGGCAGTTTCAAGATGAGGAAAAGAGATTTCGCCGACGTTGCCAATATCGGTAATGGTAATATGGGCTTCAACTTTACCATCGAATTTTGAAAGAGAAGTTTCTTGAACCAATTTGACTGCCTCTTGGAGAGGGTAGTACTTGGTGACGTCAATTTTCTTCTTGGCGGCTTGATAGCGCTTACTTCTAACTTTAGTGGATTTGGCTTTGCGAGTTTCTGCTGAAGGTGTTGGAGTGACAGTTTCAGTTTCAGTAACGGCCTTTTGTTCTTCGGCTGATTTAGAATTTTTTTCTAGATCACTTTGAACTTCCACTTTCTGTTGCTCTTTGAGAGCTTTCTTTTTGTTTTCTTGAGTGGTTTTGCTCATACTTAGTTTTTAAAACTTTTAATTTATTGGTTTTATTGAGTTAATTGGAGATTTCAACACCCATGGATTTGGCGGTGCCGATGACGGAACGTTTGGCGGCTTCCAGATCAGTAGTATTAAGATCGGGAAGTTTATTTTTGGCAATTTCTTCGACTTGAGCCATGGTTAATTTGCCGACTTTTTCGCGACCGGCGGTGCCAGTGCCTTTTTGGATACCAGCCATTTTTTTGATAGTGTCGGAGACGGGAGGTTTTTTGAGGATAAATTCAAAAGAACGATCTTCAAAGATGGTAATGATAGCGGGGATAATGGAACCGCGCATATCTTTGGTTTTTTCGTTAAATTCATTGCAGAAATCCATTATCTTGATACCGTGAGGTCCAAGAGCAGTGCCGACTGGGGGAGCGGGATTGGCTGATCCGGCCTGGATAGCGATTTTAACGATAGCTTTAATTTTTTTTGCCATAAGTTAGAGTTCTTTGGTAACTTGTAAAAAGTCGAGTTCGACAGGAGTTTCTCTTTCAAAGAAAGAAACCAAAACTTTGATTTTGCCTTTTTCTTTGTCGATACTATCAATAGTACCAATGAAGTCAGCAAAGGGGCCGTGAGTGATTTTGACAATGTCGCCGGTAGAAAAGGGAGTTTCGTATTTAGGTTTGTCTTCTTTGGTTTGGTTGATGATTTTGTCGACTTCGGCTTGGGAAATAGCTTGAGGTTTATTATCAACGCCGATGAAACCGGTGACTCCCTGGGTGGTGCGGACAGTGATCCAAGAGTCGTCGGTAAGTGACATTTGAATCAGGACATAGCCGGGAAAGGTTTTTTCTTGAGATTTAACTTTTTGACCGCGACGAATAACCATTTTGCTTTGAAGGGGGACAATAGCTTGAAAGATCTGATTTTCTAGACCCATGGTTTTGATTCTAGTTTTAAGGGCTTCGATAACCTTGTATTCGTGGCCGGAATAGGTGTTGATGACATACCAAGCGGCGTCGAAGGAGGGTTCGTTTGAGGAGAGTTTAAAAAGAAACTCTTTTGGTTTGGTTTTAGTAGTTTTTTTGGGCATAAATTAGGGTTTAATTTGACCGGCAGCAGAAGCATCTGTCGGCAAAGGAATAACTTCCTGAGGCTGGTCAACCGGGGCTGGTTGGTTCAGACTTGGAGAGTTAAGATGGCCAAGTAGGCCAAAAGAACGAGTAAACAGATAATCAAAACCACCTAAAATAAGGGAAATGACAATCGAGATAGATATTACCACAACCGTCAGCTGAATTAAAGTGTCTTTTTTGGGCCAACTGATGTTGCGAAATTCGACAGCGACTTCCTTTAAAAATTTAATGATTTTTTGCATAGAGGTATTATAGCAAGAAAGACGGCGAAAGTTGAAAGTTTGTCAAGTTCATCAAGTTGTAAGCTATTTTAGCTTGACAACATTTTTGTCGTCCTTCAACCTTCGTAAAATCCACTCAGCGGCTTGCGGGCGAAAAAATATTGTCGGCGCAAATTAGATGTCAGTTTTTCAGATCTCAGATCTCAGTTTGTCAAGTTTATAAAGTGGAAAGTTCATTAAGTTTATCAAGTTGTAAATTTACAGAATAGAAAGATTTAAGATATAAGATTCAAGATTCATGAATAAAATATTAAAAAAAGTAAGATGTTAGATTTAGAATTTGAGATTTGAGGATGAAATAGTGGAATTTTGGGGTGAAATATGGTATAATTTAGTGTTGTCTAAATAAAATCTAGAAGTTGATTTTATTTGGTTTTAAGATGAGGAAGTTAGATTGAGGAAGCTTTGAACAACCTTTTCGGTTTGTAAGTGGTGTTGCTTTAGAAAAAGTTTGATAATGGTTTGTTTTTCCCAATCAGAAAGGTAATTTTGATGATTTTTGGCTTTTTCAACAAATTCAACAAGACTGTCTTGGGGATGTCTGAGAATAAAGGCAATTAAAATTGATGATGGATTGAGAGAAGATAAAGCTTCTACTGCTTGAGGGAAATATTTATGGTCAGTTTTGGAGTAAGAATCGAGAATATGGTTGATAAATGTTAGTTTGAGAGAATTAGGGGTGGTTTCAGACAATTTGATTTTTTGTGGTTTAGTTTCGGTTTTTTGAGTTGATGAGTGTCTTGAGTTTATTAATCTTTTTATTATTTTAGTTTGTTCCGGAGAAAAACCTTCAGTATAGTTTGACCCAAATCCATATATCCTTGTTGGACCGATTTCATCTTTGTTCTCATTAATTATTCGATTAAGAACTTCTCGATTTACTCTACATTCTATAATCAAACCCCTTCTTGATAAATATCCTTTTGGAGCTCGTGGATGTAGTAAACCTTCTAATTTTGCTAGTTTTTTTTATTATTTTAATTTGTTTTGGGGAATAACCTTCGACATAACTTTTCCCAAATTTGTATATTCTTGTCAGACCGATTTCATTCGGATATTCATTGATCACTGGTTTGAGGGTTGTTGGGGATATTCTAAACTTTTTAGCTATGCCAGTTAATGACAAATACCCTTTTGGAGCTTTAGTTAATAAACAATTATTTGTATTTTCTATGTTAGTTGGCTTATCGGGAGGATGAGTTTTATTTTTGTGAGGTAATAGTGAGCGTCCTGATTTTATTTTTTGATAAAGAGTTTGCAGGTGGGCATAATCATCGGGGTGTTGGTTGAAAAAATCGGTAATGAGTTGATATTTATCTGATTTTGAAAGAGAGCTGTTTTTGAAGGTTTTAATTTCGTTATAGAGATCATTGATGGTATGATGAGGTTTTTTGTTGATAAAGGCAATTAGAAGATCTTCGATGGTAGTGTAGGCAAAAAAATTAGTTTTTTTATAGCAAATAATTGGGTCGATTGGTTGATAAAAATGGAGAACTTGAGCAATAAGAGATATTTTTTCCACTCGGCTGTTAATAAGTTGAGTAGCAGGGGCTAGGTTGAGAGAATATTGTTGATTGAGTTCTCGGATAAAAGAAGTTTTTTCGACAGTAGAAAGTTGTTTAACAGTTTCTATTTTGGGTGGAGATTCGATTGGGCGGGCTTGGGAAGTTTCTGGAATAGTTGAGGCAGGCACAACAGAAGTTGGTTTGTCAGCGGTACTTGTTTTGGGTAAAAGAGGTTTATCTTGGCGGGTCTGAGGGAGTTCTGGAGTAGTGGGGGAGGTGATGATTGGTTTATTAGGGAGATTAGGTTTGTTGGTTAGTATGTTATTTATTTTTTCAATAATATCTTTAACGTTTTTGATCTGGCCAAGATTGGGGTTTTGGGAAATAATTCTAATAAGGGTTCCGGGGGGAAGATAAGAAAATTCTTTTTTGAGAGTATCGAATCTTATAACACCGTTGTCAAACCAGCCAGGAGAGGTTTGAAATAGTTTTTGGCTAAAACCTGCTTCACGAAATTTTTGGATTATGGTAATGATAAAACCTTCTGTAAGGCGACAAACTTGGGGGCACGATTCGACAATATGGTGAGGATTGGAAAATTGTTGATGTTTGAGGAAATTGATTCGTTTTCTAATATTCTCGGGGGGAACAGTAGTTAAGATAGCAGGAAGGTTATTGAGCATTTTGATCACATTAAGATTAGGATCAATATTTTTGACTTGGTTAATAAAATCTTGAATTTCTTTATTTTCGGTAATGATTAATTTAGGGTAGGAGTTGACGGCGGTTTGAGGAGACTTAAAGCCGATTTGGGATAAACGGTCAAATTTTGAATTAATTTCATCGGTTGAAAGGCCAAGAATTTCGGGAAAGACTTTGATTAAGCTTTGATGGTTGGTAATTCCAAAATTTTGGGCAAGTTCGGTTTGTCTGGCAATGATTTCATCTTCGGAAAATAAAAGGGGATACCTTTGTCGAAGGAGATCAACTCGGTCTTGAGGAATTCCAAGCTTGTCACGGATATGGGCAGCGCGAGAGTTAATATCAAGTTGGGTAAGGGGTGTGGTTGGGTTTACTTCTTTGTTTGTGGTGATATTAAATTCGTTGTAGGGGTTGGTGGTGGGAGGGTTAGTATCAAGTTGGGTAAAGGGTGTGGTCAAAACTGCTTCTTTTGACATGACGGCCTATTTTAGCATGAATTGAGATGATTGTAGTTTTGGATTTTTTGTAAAATCAATTTGATGATAATTGTATAAGTTTGGATATTATGGTTTATAATTTTGGTTATGGGAGAGTTTGGTAAAAATAATGAGTTGTTTTTGAGACAGGAAACAACCATAGCTCAAATCAAAAGCGAAAAAGAAAAGATTGATTAAAATGCCAGAATTGAGGGTTTAAAGAGTGTAATCAGAAGTGATACTACGGTTTTTTATGAGGGGTGTTTGCTTGAAAAGCGATATGGACGCGAAGATCAAATAGACTTAGGTGATTATGGAAGTACTAGTAATTACGTTAATAATTATTTTTTGAATTTATTTTTTGAATGTGGTGGTTACAAAAGTGAGGAAGGGGAACCATTGACGGTGGATAGTTTGATAAGGGACGTTAAGAGGAGTGGTGATTTAAGACCAATTTTAGTTTATGAAGGTAAAGATAATTCTTCGGCCGAATTTTATTCTTTTGCAGGAAAAAATAATGATGCTTTTCATAGTCTATTGGTTAATGTCAGTGATAATTTAAGAGGAGAAATGATAGCTAAATTTTATGAAACGCCGGCAATTGGATGGGTAAAGACAATTAATGAGGCGATTAGTCAACAAAAGGATTTGGTGGTGATGAGTCAGGGAGTATATAAAATTGCTCCTGAAGAATTACAAGGAATAGAGGTTGGGAAAGAGTTGGAGCTTTTTGTGAAAATGTTGGGATTGGTGCCGGTGGAAAAAGAAATAAAAATTGATAGTAAAGATGAGGTAACAAATGAAAGTGGTGAAGGAAATTATATGGTGATTAAGACTAATAAAGATAAAGTTGCTTTTTTAATTGAACCTCAAGATGGAGGAATTGATGAGAAAAAAGTAAACATAAGTGTGTGCTTGGATATAGAAAAAATGAGTGGCAGGAGTGAAACCGATAGATTTGTAACTAGTAAGACAGCTGAAGAGATAATGGATTTGTTGGATAAAGCAGGGGTAAAGGTGAGTGATCAGGTATTAAATTACATATCGGAGGGGTCTTTAAATAGAGGAAAGGTTAATCCGGAATTTAGTCCTCGATACGGGAATGGTTATGCGGAGTTAACTAGATTAATAAGCTATGGTATTGGTTTGCAAGATCGGGAGGAAATAATTAATAGATTATTTAGTAAATTTGATGAATCGGGGTGGGAGAAAACTAAGACTGAAAGAGACAAATTAGGCGGTCCATCGAAGTTAGTTTTTGAGATGATAGATGATTTGATTGATCCGGAGAGAAATCAGAAGAAAAGCGATTATGATTTTTTTAAAAGTAATTTTTCGGTACGGGATGGAAGTTGTAAGGATATAGAATTTTATTATGAAATGGCTCTTGAAAGAGGGAAATTTAAAGAAGATAATGATTTTTTCTATCAAGAAACTTACGGCGCCCGTCCATCGGCGATAACCCGAAGAGAAATAATGGTTGGTGGGGTAAGATTACCGAAAGGTTTTTTGTGCAGGGTGAGTGAAGAAGGGGTGGAACCATTGAGACCGACGATGTTTTGTTTTTCAAAAGAGGAAGCGATTGATGCTTATGGAAAACAGTATTGGGATATTTATGAAAACAATTCGAAGAAATTGGGGAGGTTGATTGAAATGAGTAATCAAGGGTTGATATTTTAGTTAGTCTTTTTCCGCGTAATTGTTGCAAAAATAAATTTTGTACTAGTTTGTGTTAGTGATTGGAGGTTGATATATCTGTGGGTAGTGTGTATGATGTTTCTCAGACACTAGAGATAGTGGTTTATAAAAAATACAAATATGTTGTGTCCTTACTGTAATTTTAATGAAAGTAATGTTTTGGAAAGCCGTGAGGCTGAAGATAACAAGGCGACCAGAAGGCGACGGGAGTGTCTTAAATGCAAAAAAAGATTTACAACTTATGAAAGAGTGGAAAATATAAGTTTGAAGGTGATTAAAAAATCAGGGCGGATAGAGGATTATTCTCGGGCAAAATTGGAAAGATGTATGGAAAAGGCTTGTTGGCGAATGACTGAAGAGGAGAGAGAAAAAATAATTGATGAAATTGAAATGAAGTTACTTAATTGGCAAGAGGTGGAAATTCCCTCAAAAGAGATTGGTAAGATGATTATGGAGAAGTTAAAAAAGGTGGATCAGATGGCTTATATCCGGTTTGCGACGGTTTATTTGGATTTTAACAGTATTAATGATTTTGAAAAATTAT
>Ga0116148_1003778_pt1 | contig 13748 bp, 7 predicted proteins | sample AD_UKC055_MetaG_FD_89786 | JGI IMG/M metagenome (GOLD analysis project Ga0116148, IMG submission 89786) | Active sludge microbial communities of municipal wastewater-treating anaerobic digesters from USA - AD_UKC055_MetaG | ecosystem: Engineered > Bioreactor > Anaerobic > Digestate | place: USA... | reverse complement strand
TTTTCGAAAAAAGGCCCTTTTTATAATCAACGACGAAATTACATTTCTTCGCCGTAAACTTTTTCAGCATAAAGAGCTGTGGCACCAAGGTATTCGCGATTCATTTTTGCAATGAAATCAACGGTGATATTCTTAGGACATGCTGCTTGACATTCGTAAAGATTAGAGCAGTTACCAAAGCCTTCTTTATCCATTTGTGCGACCATAGCAAGTACACGCTTTTTAGCTTCTACTTTACCTTGAGGCAAATAACTCAAATGGCTCACTTTTGCTGCAACAAATAGCATAGCAGAAGAGTTTTTACATGCTGCAACGCAAGCCCCGCAACCAACGCAAGCTGCCGCATCAAAAGCGCGATCGGCTTGGTCTTTTGGAACAGGAATAGTCGCTGCATCTGGTGCAGAACCTGTATTCACGCTTACAAAACCACCCGCTTGGATAATGCGATCAAAAGCAGAACGATCGACAGCACAATCGCGAATGATAGGGAATGCAGAAGCACGCCAAGGTTCAATCACAATGGTATCGCCATCTTTGAATTTACGCATATGCAACTGGCATGTTGTAATTGCATGATCAGGACCATGAGGCATCCCATTAATCACGAGTGAACACATACCACAAATGCCTTCACGACAATCATGATCGAATGCAAAACCTTCTTTACCTTCTTTCATTTGTTGTTCGTTGACAGTGTCAAGCATTTCAAGGAAAGACATATCAGGAGAAATGCCACCAATTTTAATCGTTTCAAACTGTCCTTTCGATTTGGAATCTTTTTGACGCCAAATTTTCAGAGTCAAATTCATATTACCACTCATTATTTATAACTCCGGGTCACAAGGTGAACGTTATCAAATGTCAAAGGTTCTTTAGATAATTCAGGCTTTTGACCTACGCCTTTATATTCCCAAGCACCAACATAACAGAATTTTTCATCATCGCGTTTTGCTTCGCCTTCTTCAGTTTGACTTTCTTCGCGGAAATGCCCACCGCAAGATTCTTCACGATGTAAAGCATCTTGAGCAAGTAATTCACCAAACTCAAGGAAATCAGCTAAACGACCAGCATGTTCCAGGTTCTGATTAAAGGAACCTTCACTTCCGAGAACATTCACATTTTTCCAGAATTCTTCGCGTAAAGCAGGGATTTCAGCTAAAGCTTTTTCTAAGCCTTTTTTATTACGTCCCATACCCACGTTTTCCCACATAATGTGGCCAAGTTCACGATGAATATCAGAAACAGTGCGCTTTCCTTTAATATTTAAAAGCTTATTCATACGTTCTGAAGATTCTTTCTTAGAATCTTCGAATTCTTTTTCAGAGGAAGAAATCTTCTCTAATTTTGTGCTAGCAAAATAACCACCAATGGTGTAAGGAATAACGAAATAACCATCGGCCAAACCTTGCATAAGAGCAGAAGCTCCTAAACGGTTCGCTCCATGATCAGAGAAGTTAGCTTCTCCAAGAACAAAGCAACCAGGAATAGTGCTCATCAAGTTGTAATCTACCCATAGACCACCCATTGTGTAATGAACGGCAGGGAAAATACGCATTGGAACCTTATAAGGGTTTTCATCCGTAATCTTTTCATACATTTGGAAGAGGTTACCATATTTAGCACTGACTGCAGAAACGCCTAAACGTTTAATAGAATCAGAGAAATCTAAATAGACTGCTAATTTGGACTGGCCTACCCCCATGCCTTTATCGCAAACCATTTTAGCATTACGGCTAGCCACGTCGCGAGGCACTAAGTTACCAAAGCTTGGGTATTTTTCTTCTAGATAGTAGAATCTTTCAGATTCAGGAATCTGATCAGGAGAACGAGTGTCACCTATTTTTTTAGGAACCCAAACACGACCATCATTTCGAAGAGATTCACTCATCAAAGTTAATTTAGACTGATGATCACCTGTGACAGGAATACAGGTTGGGTGAATTTGTGTATAACAAGGATTAGCAAATAGAGCACCCTTTTTATGAGCTCTCCATGCTGCAGTTACGTTTGAACCTTTCGCATTTGTAGAAAGATAAAATACGTTTCCATAGCCACCAGTACATAAGCAAACAGCATCTGCTTCATGACTTTCCAATTCGCCAGTAATGAGGTTACGAACCACAATACCACGAGCCTTGCCGTTAACTACAACTAAATCAAGCATTTCACGGCGCGGGAACATCTTTACAGAACCCTTAGCCACTTGACGCATCATCGATTGATAGGCTCCAATTAAAAGTTGTTGACCCGTTTGACCACGGGCATAGAATGTACGTGAAACTTGAGCACCACCAAAAGAACGGTTATCCAAAAGACCACCGTAATCTCTTCCGAATGGAACACCTTGAGCCACACATTGGTCAATAATCAAATTAGAACATTCAGCTAAACGATGGACGTTAGCTTCACGAGCACGGAAGTCACCTCCCTTCACTGTATCATAGAACAAACGATATACGGAGTCGCCATCGTTAGTATAATTTTTAGCGGCATTAATACCGCCTTGAGCAGCAATAGAATGTGCGCGACGAGGACTATCTTGAATACAGAAAGCCTTGACGTTATACCCTAATTCACCAAGAGAAGCAGCCGCAGAAGCACCTGCGAGACCAGTTCCAACTACAATAACAGTAAATTTGCGTTTGTTTGCTGGGTTGACTAATTTTAATTCAAATTTATGGCGCGTCCATTTTTCACCAATCGGACCAGCTGGAATTTTAGAATCGAGAATCATTAACGGCCTCCGTTCATTTCATAAACATAGGAAACTTGTGTGTTTTCAATTGAAGAAGGCAAAATGAATGCTCCATTTTTCGATTCTTCCATCTTCTTTTGTTCTTCAAGCGTTTTTTGTGTTTCTTTTGACTTTTCAATAAGAGCTTTTGTTTCTGGATTATTAGCTAATACAAAACTACCAACAGCAATGATTGCAAAACCAAGAGAAACAACAACACTATAAACAATACCTAACAATTCAACAAATGGAGTCCATTTTTGATGAGCAATTCCCAAAGTTTGGAAAGCAGAAGAAATCGCATGGAACAAATGAAGTCCAATAATAAACATACTTACAACATAAAAAGCGGAGAATTTAATGTCAGCAAAAGCCATAACAGTGGTAAGCCACATATCACGAATTATTTTACCACCAGCAACATCAGGATTCTGATAGAAATAGTGATCTCCAAATTTCAATGCCATTAAATGAGTCACTAAAAAGAATACAACAAATAAGCCAGACCAAATCATTGTAAAAGTGGCAAAAGTCTTTTTACCCTTTCTTGCATTAACATCATAATCCATGCCACCGCGAGCTTTTTTGTTCTGAAGCCTTAAAGTAACCGCTAAAAATACATGCAAAGCAAAGACAGCAATCATGACAGCTTCTATTGTATAAATAAATGCTTTCTTGCCTGTAAGCAATTCACTGTATGCGTTATAGGAAGCCTGCGCGGCAGATGGGTCAAAGTTGATTAACTGAATGTTACCAACCATGTGCCCTAGAATGAACATAGCAAGAATTGCTCCTGTGCATCCCATGATTTGTTTTTTGCCAATCGAGGACGTGATATATTTAATTATCCATTCCATTGAATTATCTCCTTAAGAACCTTTCAATTATTTAGCCATTACACAACAAGCTTTTTGACTTGTTGCTTCATAAGCGTAGATGTTTTCTTTTTTAAACCAAAAAGCAATTTCTCTAGCAGCACTTTCCACACCATCTGAACTATGAACGACATTTTCAGTCATGGAAGGAGCAAAATCGTGACGAATTGTGCCAGGCTCCGCCTTTGCTGGATTAGTAGCACCATTGATCGCCCTTACCTTAGCAACGGCATTTTCACCACCGAGCACAAGCATGATAGAAGGACCTTTAGTCATATATTCTTCCAGTTCGCCAAAAAAAGGCTTTTCTACGTGTTCTGCATAAAAGCCTCTAGCATCGGCAGAAGTCATCTGATGCATTTTTATAGCACAAACAGATAATCTTGCACTTTCATAGCGTTCAATTAGTCGCCCAATTAAACCTGAGGCTACACCATTCGGTTTAATCATAGCAAAAGTCATTTCCATAAATAATACCACCTTTTGTGTTGTTGAAATATAACTAAAAAAAGGGAGCCTTGAAGAAGGATCCCTAATAGAAAATTTTAATTATTCTGCTTTTTTCTCTTCTTTTTGATTAGAAACTGAACCTATGGAATCAGTCGTTTCTGATTGCGAAATTTTTTCGACAAGTTCTTGAGCCAATTTTCCATTAGATTCGATATTCTTAATCAACCAGTCCACAGACTCTTTTAGCTCACTTTTTGGATATTTAGAAATGAACTCTTTAAAGAGAGGAAGAGCTAAAGAATCTCGCTTTAAGTTTTCAGATAATACAAAAGCGCGACTAAATAATGCTTTTTCTGAATCTGGGTCATTAGGCCATAGTTTATAAAAAACTCTATATTCGGATTCAGCGTCATGATAATTTTCTAGTTCATTGTCAATCGTCGCAATCTCAAACGTTGCTTTCTTAAATGCTGCTTCGTTATCTGGATAAATAGATCGAATTAATTCATAATTAGCACGAGCTTCATTCAATTTACGATTATTATAGTCGTTCTCAGCTTGTAAAATCAATGAGTCAGAAGAAAGAATTGTTTTTAAAGGAGGCATTGTAGGATTAAATACAGTGACTTTATATTTACTCCACATTTCTTTTTCTAAACGTTTCCATTGATTTTTTTCTTCGATAGAAGAGATGTTTCTAAAAATCATTCCACGAGCAGCATCAAAATTAGCAAAGGATTGATAAGCCTCTTCATTGAAATAGTATTCTCTCTTAAGAATGTTTTCAGGGGTTTTTAAATATGTTTTCAACAAAGGACGAATTTCTTCGAATGGTGCATTAGGAAAAATAATCTGTCCTACTTCCTGATAAGCCGCTTTGAGCTTTTCTTCTGTAAACTCTTCTTTGACTTTTAAGGAATCTCTAAATAATTGATTGACAATATCTCGTCGTGTTTGGCGAACAAAGGCCTTATACTCCCATGATTTATCTAGATCTAATGATTTTGCCTCCAAAGCGTAAACCGCCCACTGAGATAAGAAATTCATTAATTTGGAACGAGTAAATGCAGAACGCTGATTTACAGGGATTTCATTATGAAGAATTCTTAAATCTTTTTCTGTCACTACTGGTTTTCCATTGGATGTAAGTAAAACAGTGGAAGAGTCGAGTTCTAAACTGATATCACTTGCAAATACATTTAAGATATGTGAACGCACACGTTCGAATGATTTTTGTTCAGAAGCAACTATTTTATCAAGGTAAAATACGTGGTATTTCCCTGTATTTGGAGCCTTAATTACAGAAGAAATAGTTCCTGCAGGCTTATCTTTGAATTCATTAAATAATTGAGGAATAAGGCCTATTCCATAAGGCAAAGTATGACTTTCTTTAATATGCCCCACTAAACCTTCTTTTTCCTTTGTAAATGGATTTTGGTTAAATTCGATTGCTTTTTTCTTAAAATCGGCAAGAGAAAATACCTGACTTAAAACTTCTTTATTTAAGAGAGTGGAATCAGTATGTTCAATATGATAAACGCTATAACCTGGTAACGTTTTGTATAAGTCAATGTGAGAATTGTAATATTCTTTTAAATGAGAATCATCTATCGGCGGCTCTACAATAGCATACTTTTCTTTAAGACGATTATAAGACTCCCGAATCATATCTTGCTTGTAAAGTTCTACAAACTGGCGATGGATTTCCTCTAAATGATCTTCAAGAACAGGTTCTACAGCTTCTTTTCTGGAGATAATTTGTATGGTATAAAATACGGTATCACCTAAAGAAAGAGGGACTACGAGCGTTTTTGGAGGGACGTTCACTGGTATAGCGGAATCACCAAAAATGAAAGGCTTTATCTCCATACGATCTAATAATTCATGTTCCGTCTTTTCATATAAAGTGACTCGATTAGCTCCATTAATAGAATCTAATGGTGTTTTAGCAAGGATTGCTGATTCAATTTTTGCAAAATCTTTCCTTGCTCTTGATCTATAAAAATAGAGCTCTGCTTGAGCAGGTTGAGTGAACTCAGGTAATTTCATTTCAATAAAACGTTTTAAAGAATCAGCATTCGTTTTCAAATAAAGCTTCTGCGCCACCTTTCCACGAATATCATTAAACGTTTCAAAAGAGTCTAAAGGAAAAGAATCCCGATTCGCTTCATAAAACTTTTTTACATCACTTTCTTTAAAACCAAGCATTTCCATCACATGAAACTGTTGGTATATCATCGTCAAATAACGATCATTCATCCGTTTAACATCGGCATCTGCTATTGCAGAAATACCTGGATAGGAAGTCCGAGCAAAAGCAGCCATTCCTTCATTAAAAACGACTTCATTAAAAATCTCGGCAAAACGAGCTGATTTTTTATCGACTTGAGCAAACTTTTGAGGTAATTCTACATCGGAGAGGTATATTTTTTCGCTCCCAATCCGAGCCACTAATTCTTCTTTTGTTCCTAAAGAATTACATCCAACAAGGCCTAAAAAAATTAAAGAAAGTAAAAGAATTATTTTCGAATTCATTTGTATCCTCATAGAGAAGAATTATTAAACAGAAAAGAGTTGCCCAAAAAAATATAAAAAACAACTTTTAAGACAATTCGTTTGAAACAAAATATACATATTCTAACTATATTATCGTTGTTGTTAAAAGAAACAGATCCACAACAGCAGTCTTCTATAAAGCATCATTGGGTAAGGAGACTAGTTGCGTTCGCATTTTTTGCGATTTTTGTAGGCGGTGTCATCTTCACTGCTTGGTCTGTTTTTTATTGGTTAGATTATTTTTTAGAGAAAAAACAAACATACGGTTCCATTACCGTAGAGCCCTTTCAATATTCAAGAGAACATCTTTTATCCCATCATTGGGACTCTATTCATGTTTCTAGTCCCGAGTTTTTAATTTCAATCAAGAATCCTCATCTTCGACTTTTTGACATTCTATCTAGTAAGCGATCTCTTTCAATAAAAGCAAAACAGGTAAAATGCCATATTTCACCTAAGCCAAAAGATTCAACATCCACCCCTTTTTCTCTGGATTCCATTCAAATTCCAGATATATCTATTCCTATACCCGTATTCATCTCATTAGATTCCACATTTATTGAAATAGACTCCTCTTTATCTTGGAAAACTCAAAGCATAAAGCTTAATAATGAATCCTCCAATAATGTTTCTCTATCCATTCAATCTGTTGAAGGGAGTTTTATTGCATCCCCATTATCTGTAGATGGGACTCTTTTACTAGATGGAACGGAGATAATCTCTGAGTTAAAAATCAATACCACAGAAGACCATACGAATCTAAAAGTGAATGCCCCCAAAAACGATCTTCGTTCCTATAAAATAGAACTAGAGGCTTCCATTCAAGATCCCAAGAAGTGGTTACCAGAAAAAACTCTCCCTGAAGGGATACCGACATTTTCTAACCTTACCATTCAAGCAAGTCTAACGGAAAATCAAGACCATTCCGATTATACATATAATGGAACACTTAAAATCAACACCTCCGAATTCTGGCCATTAGAACCTTTGTCTAATGAAATTTCTTTTATTGGAAATTCGAAAGAAATTAAAACAACGGCCGTCCTAAGAAATGAAGATGGCGGAGAAATTAGTCTGAACGGTACCGTCGATTTCAATCTCGATTTTAATCTTAATGGCTCTGTAAAAAATATGAGTGCTGAATTTGGGCCTCAGATTATGCCTCTGGATATTCAAATCCATTCTGCAATAAAAAAGGGCAATTCTATTGTTGCTGATTTAGAAACCAAACGAGGTTCAAAAATAAAAGGAGAACTTACTAATCTAGATTCTAACCCTAGAATAGACTATGATGCTAAAATCACTCCAACAGAATCATGGGCATTAGATTGGACTGGCGGGCATTTAACTTTAGAAGAACTAACCCTTATATCAGGTCACTTTCAAAACGGCAAATTATTTGCTCATGCAAAAATAGCTCCCGTTCCTTATGCTTATTTAATGAAAGCGGATTCTGTAGAAACAGATCTAGTACTAAACAAAAATGGCATTCTATTTTCTAACATTCGAGTGTTTACCCAAAAAGAAACATTCTTTGGTTCTGGCGAAGTAATTTGGGCTGACTCTTGCCCTCACACCGCTTGGGAAATTAATCAACCCAATGGCAGCTTTGCCAAAGCTTGGATTGGCTTTAATGATAGCCTTAAAATTAATGCTGAAGTAAAAGATATTGAAGTTTCAACAATTCCTTTTGCAAAACCAAACCCTCTTAATCGTGTCAAAGGAACAGTCACTGGCAGTTGGGATCATAATTTTGAAAATAACGTTGGCAAAGCTAACATACATGCATCCACAAAGCTAGAACCATTTCTAATAGAAGGCGATTTTGCCGTTCAACAAAAACAAGATACCGTCATTATTCAAAAAGCCAAAATAAGCCATAATATAAACATCATTGAAGCAGAAGCCACCTTTGTAATCCCTCAAGAATCAGCTCCAAAAGGGATTTTACCTGTAGATATTTTACATGCGTGGGTTTCTTCTCATGAATTTGATATTCCACTGCTTTTACAGCCCTTACAAGACTCTACTTTTAAGAGTGCTTTTTTTAGTGGAGACCTAGCTTTTAATAAAGAAACTGGATTACAGGGCAACATCGATATCGATAGTATTCTTTTTAATCATATTTCAGAAGAGGTTCTAAAGATTCATCGAGTCAACTTATTTGCTGAAAAAAACAAAGCCGAACTAAACACTTATCTTAAAATTGGAAATGGTGGCTGGGATGGTAATACTCAAGTTATTTTAAGCGATCTTTTTAAAAGTAAACGTCATTTAAATATTTCTCATTCTACAAAAACTGGCGGCACCATATGGGCTGATGGGTTTATTGATTCTTCTTTAACATTCAATGGTTCTATTCGAGCCAAAGACTCTTGGTTTTTACCTGCAAAAGCAGGAGAAATTACTCAAACCGATTTAAATATTGATATTAAAGCCCCGTTAAAAAAAGGTCTTAGCGGCATTGAAGCTCAATTTTATTCAGATAATTCCATGTATAAAATTCCATCGTTTGACATGACGATTCCTGTTTCATTCCATGGAAAAATGAAAGACAAAATCATTACCGTTGCCAATGTAAAAACAAAAAATAATTTAGATGAAGAAATTAACGCTTCTGTTCAATTCAATCTTGACCATATGGAACTCGACGCTATTCGTTTTTACTCAGAAAAGTATTCCTTAATCTATGACAGCATTCATTCTATTGAAGTCAAAAATTTATTTGGTCAAATGGAAGACTTTTCCGATGAATTTATTATTTCTTCTGATTTATTTGAAATCGCCTATAATTTGAATTCCCCTACTTTAGGAAAAGCCTCTGCAAATTTAAGAGGAAAATTAAATGTAAATATTCCACACTCTAAAGAAAACAGTATTGAAAATACAACTGTAAATGGATCTATCTACATCGATAAAGCGGTTTATGAAAAAGAAATAGATATAGATATTTCTCCAAAAAGTATAGATCGTTTGCTTACATTATTCAAAAACACTTTAATTAAATTTAGAAAATCCTCTGTAGAGAAGACTTCTGTTGCGACAGGCCGTCCGACCAACTTATCTATTCACATAAGTGACTCTCAAAAAGATTCTGTCGCTATTTTAACAAGTATTGCCAAATTTCCTTTCAGTGCTGATTTTTGGTTACTTGGAACAACGCAACACCCTATACTTCGTGGCGATATAACAAGTTCAGGAGAAGGTTTTTTAGGGATAGAAAAACTATATGAATTCGATTTAGACTATTTTAGAATATCATGGCCAGATGTACCTTGGCAAAAAGGGATATTGGACGTTTCTAGTTCCCAAGAATTACCCTATTGTAATTCAAAAGAAAAAGAAGATGAAGAAACTTGTCCTATTAACTTAAATGTGATGGGTAATATTACAGCGCCGCAAATTTTACCAAGCTCGTCCTGTGGTAATGAGTCTTCTGCTGCATCTATGTATTATAATATCTTTCTTGGCTGTATTTCTGATGAGAATACCACAAACTTAACAGACTGGAATAAATTAGCAGGAAAAGCCATTGGAAAAGCTCTCTCTTCCACAGCAAACAAAACGCTTGGTGGTGATTTCATTGGCGACATTGATATGAAAATTCAATTATTTAACTCCGCAGGAGCATCAGAAAAAGACTCCAGCTATTTTAGAATTCCTATTTCTCTTGATCGCTGGGTTAAAGATTTAAGTCTTATTTTTGGATACACACAAGATCAAAGCGAAAACCCTTCTTATGACCAATCTCTTGAACTTGGTGTAAACTATACAATCCCTGTATTTAATAAAGATGATCAAAATCAACCCGAACATCTTGACCCCAGATTAACACTGAAAGGAAGTTTGATTTCAAAACAATATATTTCAAACACAGGAACTGGTAACTCGGAAAGCCGCGTAGAAAAGAACATTGGTTTTAATTATTCTTATCGTTTTTGGTCTCCTTGTTTTCTTGGCTTTGGACAATGTAAAGAAAGACGAAATGCTTTTGACGAGGACAATGAAGAATGAAAAAATCTATTCTAATCTTCTTTTTATTAAGCGTCATTTCTCTTTATGCCTCAGATGAAGTTAAAAATCCTTGGTATGTTGATTTTTCAGGAAACAAGTTGTTTTCAACTTTCCAGTTGACAGACCAACTTGACGTGCCAACAGAATTCGGCCAAATGGATACAACAAAACAAGATTTTTTAATGAAACTTGCAAAAGAGGGGCTTACTAGCCTTTACTATGCAAAAGGTTTTTTCAGTTCCGATATTAAACTTGAAATTCAACGAGAGTACTATTCTTTAGATAGCGCTCAACGAGGTTACCTATTTTATATCACAGAAGGGCCTCAATATACACTCGATTCCATCTCTATTTCGATTAAAGAAGGTCATGCTAAACTCAAAATCAATGAAAATAAACTTGAGTCCAATAAGAAGAAATCCTATAATTCTCAATTCATTATTGACGATTTAGAATACATCAAAAGTATCTATCGAAAAGAAGGCTATTTACACACAACAATCGATTATCATGAATTAATAGATACCCTAAAGCATATCGTGATGTTAAAAGTTCAAGTAGATCCTAAAACTCAAGTATTAATGGGAGATATAAAAAGCAGAGCATTTAAGCCCATCAATAAAGGAAATACAGAATCGCCACAAGAAGAAGGTCTTTCTGATACGACTTGGTTAAATTCACTTTGGAGAATTCCTTCTGAAAGCCTCATTGATGGTGAACAATTTAGTTCTTTCAAAAACAAGCTGTTTTCAACCCAATTATTTACTCAAATCAAACTCGAAGATTCATTGCGAGCCGATGGATTTTCAGACGTTCACCTTCAAGTCATAGAAAGAGTTCCTGGAGAAGTAAAATATTCCATTTTCTTTGAAGAATACTATGGCTTTGGAGGTAGTGCTAGCCTTCGTCATAAAAACTTTTTCGGCTCTTTTCATGAATTTTCTACAAATCTTTTTGTCGCACAAAATAAACAAGAGGTCGCCCTAGGTTATGCAAATCCCCTTTTATTTGGAACAGCCTTAACATTTATTCCTACGGCCATTCGATTTGAAGATCGTCTTTCATTTAATCATGAAAAAATTACTCCGCCCGCTTACCCTGATAGCGTTGAAGAGCGAATGGAAATAATTAATCGTGGTGATATCACTTTTGGCCTATCATCAAGAATTCGATTTCGTGGCACTCTCGACTCCCGTTTTGTTAACAAAAATAATGATCAAATTTTCAAATTTAAATATGAAAATGCACTTACTTTTGATTTTACAGATGACTTTTTTAATCCTAAAAAAGGAATGCGATTCATACCAACAATAGGCGCAGGAATAAACTTAGAAGGAGCCGAAATGATCGGTGATCCTTATACTTATGGTGAACTAACAACAAATCTTTACTTTCCTATTATCGGAACTCTATTAGGAGCGATTAGCGGTAGTGGAGGCATCTTTTTTAAAAAAGCTCTTGAAGATGATGCTCGTATTTTTTATCAAGGAGGAGCGAGATCCGTCCGAAGTTATCGATTTAGAAGTATCTTTGCAAGTTACGAAACCGTAGAAGATGGCGATACCTTAATCAATACTAGTTTAACTCCTCGATACTTACGCCTCAACCAAGAACTTCGTTTTAATATTCCAAGCGTTTCATGGAAAAATTGGCAAATAGTTCAATTTTTTGATTGGTCCAAAGTCATGGATAAAGACAGTGATTTATATAAGAGTAATTCTTCCGCGAGTTTTGGGCTTGGCATTCGCTACCACTGGCAGTTCTTAACTCTTCGCTTGGATTATGCATTCAAAAAAGAATTTGAAAAAATGTCTCCAGAAGGCTTCGAATTTGATCGTTTTACTTTTGACTTATCTCAAGCATTCTAGTTTCAGAGACTAAGCTAAAAAGAGCCCTCGTAGTAAACGAGAGCTCTTTTATAATCAAAAAAATTAATTGCTTGAATAGTCTTAAAACAACCTTAACGAGAAAGCGTTTTATAACGAATAGGCTTTGGATTTTCAGCGTCTTCACCTAAGCGTTTGCGGCGATCAGCCTCATATTCGCTCCAGTTTCCTTCAAACCAAACGACTTTTGAATTACCTTCAAAAGCTAAAATATGAGTGGCAATTCGATCTAAGAACCAACGGTCATGCGAAATAATCACAGCACAACCAGCAAAACGTAGAACCGCTTGTTCCAAAGCCTGAAGTGTTTCCACATCCAAGTCATTTGTCGGTTCATCCAAGAACAACAAGTTCCCTGGTTTTTGAAGGTTTTTTGCCATTAAAACACGATTGCGTTCACCACCAGATAAAATGGAGAGTTTTTTCTGTTGGTCTGCTCCCGTAAAGTTAAATAAGCCGCAATAAGCACGACCATTCATTTTTCTTTCTCCAAGAACAATCTCATCTCGCGCATCAGTGATTGTTTCCCAAACCGTTTTAGAATCATCTAAACTATCACGTCCTTGTTCCATCGAAATGATTTCAACGGTTTCACCAATTTTTAATTCGCCAGCATCTGGTTTTTCAGTCCCAGTCACTAGTTTAAATAATGTCGTTTTACCAGCTCCATTGGGGCCAATCACGCCGACAATTCCAGATCTAGGAAGTGTAAACGATAAATCATCAAATAAAAGTTTATCACCAAATGCTTTACGGAGGCCATTGGCTTCAATTACCTTATCGCCAAGACGCTTCCCATTTGGAATGGCAATTTGAGCCACCTTAATCTGTTCACGCTGATCTGCAGCAAGTAATTCCTCGTATGCTTTAAGACGCGCTTTACTTTTAGCCTGACGAGCTTTTGGACTTTGCTTAACCCATTCTTGTTCTCGAGCAAGTCGTTTTTGACGATCTGATTCGCCCTTTTCTTCATTTTTCATGCGGTCTAATTTTTGATCAATCCATTCCGCATAATTACCTTGCCATGGAATTCCACGACCACGATCAATTTCTAAAATCCAATTAGTGACATTATCCAGAAAATAACGGTCATGAGTGACCAAAATAACAGAACCTTTGTAATCTTTTAAGTGACGTTCAAGCCAAGCAACGGATTCGGCGTCTAAATGGTTCGTAGGTTCATCTAAAAGCAGTAAATCGGGTTCTTCCAGAAGCAACCGACAAAGAGCCACC
>Ga0116148_1003777_pt1 | contig 13748 bp, 15 predicted proteins | sample AD_UKC055_MetaG_FD_89786 | JGI IMG/M metagenome (GOLD analysis project Ga0116148, IMG submission 89786) | Active sludge microbial communities of municipal wastewater-treating anaerobic digesters from USA - AD_UKC055_MetaG | ecosystem: Engineered > Bioreactor > Anaerobic > Digestate | place: USA... | reverse complement strand
AATGGTCTTTTTCATAAGATTACTCCGCAAATTCCTCCAGTTCTTTGACGCGTTTCAGCGTCAGATGGGTGTTGATTCTTTCCGCGGAGACGCCGGGATATTTTTTGGAACAAAACTTTATCCAGGCATCTCGGTATTTCAGCCACGCGCGCTGAGTGGCTTTAATACCCCCTTTGGTCACGGAACCCCACTCCAGCTCGGTCTTTTTCTGGATCTTCTGATAAACGGTATTTAACGCCGCATCCGCATCCTTGAAGTGCCGGATGGAGTATGAAGGAAGGGCGCCGCGCTCCAACTCTTCCAGAGTCTTCAGAAAAAAATCCTTCTGGGCGGCAAGCTCTCCTATCGTGAAGGCAGCCCTGCCGGTACCGGTTTGATCAACTTCCTGATCCGCACGAACATCAAAATATTGGTTTGCGATTTTGCTCAACACGGCAAACTCCTTTATATCCGCTTTGGTCCATTTTGCCTGAATGTCGCCCAGTTTTTCATTCCGTTTTGCCTCTGCGAATCGATCAGCGTGATCGGCGCAAAACCCCTGCATGTATCCGCTGGTAATGTCATCGCATAAGGAAAAATCACTGCCTTGCCAGTTTTTGGCTTTCAGCTCGGCCAGGTGCTGTACTCTGCCTTCAACTTCGGCAGGAGCGCCCTCAACCTCGCAAGCCAGTTTCAACGCCAGATCCAGGTTTCGTTTGGCTCCCACGCCATTGGCGTAAATGGTCATCAGCATGGCTTTGCCATAGAAGGGACTGTCTCCTAGGTCTTTCTTTTCACCAAAAGCACAAAGACGCGCCTTTTCGGGATCGGCATCCTCATAAAAACCATAGTAAAGATTATAGGAAGCGCAATCCTTCAAGGCCTTTGCGTTTCTGACGGTCGGCTGGTCGGCGGGAGGATACGAAACATTTTTTACCCGTTTGCAAATCTTTTGCCATTGCACCTGTGGTGGTTTTTCAGCCATGACCGGTAAAACCCAAACCGTTAGGCAAACCACGATGGCCAGAAGACATTTTAAAGGCGTAAGGAGAATCATATGATGTATCCTTGCAGGATATTCCTCAAAATATCCTGTTCAGTTTGGATTATTTTTTATCTTATCTTGCTGAAAAAGAAAAGAAAGAATCAGTAAAAATATGGTATAGATTACCAAAAAACATTTAGCAGCGATACGCTTATTCCTCATGGACATCCATTACATTCCCAAAACATCAAAAAGGAGCATCATGAATGCAAAGATGATCATTTTCGTAGCGGCATTGATCGTATTGATTCCCTTTTTCTCACTCGCTCAGAACAATTTTACCAGGCCAGACACGATTATCGGTTCTCTGACCAGAGGTATTCAGGGTCTTCGGATTGACGGCACGCCGGGCCTGCTCACCGTCTATGGTGAAGAAGCTTTTACGATTCTAACCGACGACAAGGGACGGTCCTTGATTGCCGCCGCCACCTACGGCAAGGGAAGAATTGTTGCAATGACACACGGGGACTGGATAGCTGAAAAACACATTGCCACTTCCGATAACAATCCGTTCATAGGCAACATTTTTACGTGGGCGGCTTCGGATAAGAAAAAAATCAAGGTTTTCTCAAGAGAAGTGAATTTCAAATACAAGTTTCATCACATTCCCCATCTTCAGTTTGATAAGGCGGATCAATTTCCGGCTAATTTATCGCAGTATGATCTCATCTTAATAGATTTCACGGCGAACGGTCGTCCGGAAGCTTTTGACGGCTCCACGCGAGAAGCCCTGAAGAAATATGTGGCTGATGGCGGCGGCATCATTTGTTTTGCGTTGGGGTGGGTTTATATGAGTTATGGCGAAGGCAAAACCGGCAAAAGTCTTGCAAAAGATTTTATCGGGAATATTTTTCTGAATGATTTTGGTCTTGTTTTCAACGAAGAATTTACCGGCAATCAATTTCAGCTGTCTCAATCCGTCGGTAACAAGAATCACCCGTTGCTTCTGGTAGAGAAGGTTTCAGAGATTATCGAGAAAAGAAAAAAAATATCCGTTCATGATCTCAATAATCTGCTGACGACTATTCAATCCTATAAGGGCCGGTTTCCCTTCCAGGACAAAATACTGCAAAGATTTGAAAAGTATTATGATTCCTTCGCCGGCAGAAGATGGATATCTGTAAATCATCCCTTAACGTCCGCGGATGCCCCTTTCGTATTGACGCTAACGATGTTGAACATGCTATACCAGTCCGCGCCCGAAAGTAGAGTATCAAAACTCAAGGATGCAGATGTTTTTCCAGGTGATATTGGGTCAATGGCCGACGAAGCAGAAAAAAGTATTCAATTTGATTTATCCGGCATTCGCTGGCAGAGCACAGGACTCTACGCACCGGCGGGCAGAATTGTTTCCTTTACCATAGACAAAAGCATCCGGAATGCCGTCCGGATAAGAATCGGAGCTCATTCCGATATTCTCATTCCCTTTGATGATAAATATCGAAAAGAGTTTAAACGAAGTCCGGACATCTCCCAAACAAAAATTCTGGACGCAGCACAAACATTCATCACTTCTCCCTATGGGGGGTTGATTTACCTGGAAAAGATCGGAAAACCGGAAAACAGGGTTATTGACGTCCGGATTAACGGAGCTGTGCAGGCTCCGCATTTTCAACTTGGGAAAACGCGCATGAAAGATTGGCAGGAAAATATTCGATATTATGATACGCCTTGGGGGGAACTGGAGGGTGAGCGACTGATCATCACTTTTTCTTCCGATATCCTCAGGAGGATTGATAATCCTGAAAAACTGATGCGATACTGGGATAAGGCCTTGAGTTTTTATGCGGAACTTCAGCAGGAGCCGCCGATAAATTATAAGGAAAGATTTGTGCATGATGTGCATCCCAAGATCGGCTGGCTGCATGCGGGCTATCCGATTGTTATCAACCGGCAGGTCAGTGAATATACGGCGGGACTCGTGCCGTTGGATAAGGGAAAGGATAACGATATCTATCATGCCGCATCCTGGGGCCATTTACATGAGCTGGGGCATAACTGCCAGAGGCCGGAATGGACATTTGACGGTACAACGGAAGTAACGGTTAATTTGTTTACGCTTTATGTTACGGAGAAAATGGATGGAACAACGCCGGTTGAAAATCAATGGCACAAAGACGGCTGGCCCAAACTGAAAAAATACATTGCCAACGGATCTCCTTTTGAGGAGTGGAAAAAAGATCCTCAACTTGCTTTGGAAACGTATATTCTTTTACAGAAGGAATTCGGATGGGACGCGTTCAAGAAAACATTTGCTGCTTATCAGAAGCTCACGCCGGCGGAAAAACCCAAAAATGACCAGGAAAAAAGAGATTTGTGGGTTATCATGTTTTCCAATACCGTTCAAAGAAATCTGGGACAGTATTATCGGAAAATCGGCATGCCTGTGTCGATGAATGCACTAAACCAGGTCAGGAAATATCCTGTCTGGATGCCTGCCGGTTTATAATAACCTTAAGGCGAAGACGGTTTCATTCCCGGATTCGGTATTATTTGATCAATGCAAAATCATCATACATGGAGTTCGGGGGTATGGAATGACGCCAAACTTTCCAATGAAACGGAAAATGAAAGCCGGTAAGCAGAAATTCTTGCTTGCGCTGAAATTGCATTGCACATATACTGCGGAAAGCCAATACGGCATCTAAAGTTATCCTGAGGAGGAGATTATGAAAAAAGCACTGATTTTTGGCATAGCGATTTTTATGGTTGTTGCTTTCTCCGGCATTGCGCCGGCGGAGGATCCTTCCATTGTCGGCATCTGGTCCATGCCTGCTTTGAAGGGCAAGGACAAGGGCAAGGAGAGGGCGCAGGTTGAAATCTTTGCAAAGGATGGTGTTTATTATGGAAAGATTGTGAAACTTTCCCTGTTACCTGCAAATGCGCTCTGTCGTGGCTGTAAGGATGAAAAACAAAACAAACCGCTTCTGGGAATGCAGATACTTGAAAACCTGAAAAAAGAAGCAGGCAGATATGTGGAGGGGAAAATTTGTGATTTTGACGAAGGCAAGGAATATAAATGTATGCTGACCCAGATAACCCCGGACAAACTGATGGTGACGGCGAGCTGGTTCGGCTTTAAGGAAAGCCATTACTGGACGAGGATTAAATAGATTTGAATCATCTTTTCCACCGTGCAGCAAGAAGCTTGACATGGCTTATAATTTGTGCCAGTTTTAAATCAAATAATAAACGGAGGAGTACAAAAAATGAAAACGAAATTGGGGTTTTTGTTGGGGATCATCGCCGTTGCTTTTTTTGCCGCAAGCAGTGTGTGGGCGGCTGATCCGATTGTGGGCAAATGGAACACCATCGACGACGAGACGAAGCAGGTAAAATCCATTGTGGAAATTTACATGAACGGCGGGAAAGCGTATGGCGTCGTACGGCAGTTGACGCGTCCGCAGGATAAAGGCAAGCTTTGCACCAAATGTGAAGGCGCCGACAAGGGAAAGCCGATTGAAGGCATGATCATTGTCAAGAACATGTCAGATTCAGGGTCGGAATGGGAAGGCGGAACCATTCTGGATCCTTCCAAAGGCAAGGAATATAAGTGCAAAATCAAAGCGGTTGACGGTGGCAGCAAGCTTCATGTCAAAGGTTGCATTTCCATTTTGTGCCGCACACAGGAATGGGTTAAGGCTAATTAATTCATCCAGGCGGGATGCCGGATACCCGGAAATTCCGACTGACTGTGAAACAAAAATCCCTCTCCAATCCGAAAAGGTTGATGGAGAGGGTTTTTTTTGGTTTGTTAAATATTTTTGATAAAGACAAAGTGACTATTCTGGCTCCTATGGGAATTGCCCTTCTGGGGTATCGCAAGGGTGATATGATTGAGTGGAAGGTTCCCTCGGACGTCAAGAAAATCAGAGGCGATGAAATCATCTACCAACCGGAGGCGTCGGGAGATTACCATTTGTGAACAAACATGAAAACAAGGCATCATCCTTGCTTGTACGATTGTGAAATGCTCATACTTTTTCGAAGGATTTGAAAAAATGATTGCCATTATTGACTATGATGCCGGAAACATTAAGAGTGTGGAAAGGGCGCTGCATTATCTCGGACAGGAATTTGTCGTTACGGATGATACAAAAATGTTAAATAATGCATCGCATGTGATTTTTCCGGGTGTCGGCGCGGCAGGTACGGCCATGGCATGTCTGAAGCGGAAGAGTCTGGACCAGTGTGTCAAGCTGTGTTTTCAAACTGGAAAGCCTATTCTGGGCATCTGCCTGGGAACGCAGATAATTCTTGACGCAAGCGAAGAAAATGCCGTCGACTGTATCGGTTTGGTTCGAGGCGTAACCAAACGCTTTCCCCGTCATTTGTCGGTCAATGGGATGGCTCTGAAGATTCCTCACATGGGGTGGAATACGGTTTCTTTCAAACGAGAGCACCCAGTCTTTGCGGGGATCGAATCCCAAGCCGAATTTTATTTTGTCCATTCCTATTATCCTTCGCCCTCCGACGAGACAGTGGTTTTGGGGACAACGGATTACGGCATCACGTTTTGTTCGGCGCTTGGTCTCAAAAACCTGGTAGCCGTGCAGTTTCACCCCGAAAAGAGCGGCCGGCCGGGGCTGCGGATTCTGCAAAATTTTTGTACCTGGAGCGGAGCATGATATCGAAAAGAATCATTCCTTGCCTGGATGTCCGGGATGGAAAACTGACCAAAGGGATTAAGTTTCAGGGGAATGTGGATATTGGAGATCCGGTGGAAGCGGCTCGCGAATATTATGAGCAGGGTGCAGATGAAATCGTTTTTTACGACATTACGGCGTCATCCGAAAATCGCGACATCATGATTGATGTGGTGCGAAGAGTTGCTGAAACCATTTTCATTCCCTTTTCCGTCGGTGGCGGCATTCGCTGCCTTGAAGACATGCGCAAAGTCATTGGAGCCGGTGCGGAAAAAGTCAGTGTCAATTCGGCGGCGGTACGGGAACCGGATATTATTTCCCAAGGTGTGAAAGCTTTTGGAAGTCAGTGCATTGTGCTGGGAATGGATGTGAAAAAGGTGGAGGTTTGCGGGCAAACGCCGTCCGGATATGAAATCGTCATTGAAGGCGGGCGAAAATATACCGGCATGGATGCTCTGGCATGGGCAAAAGAGGCGGAACGACGAGGAGCGGGAGAAATATGTTTAAATTCCATTGATGCAGACGGCATGCAGAACGGTTACGAGATAGAGCTCACCTCATTGATTTCCGACAATGTTTCTATTCCCGTCATCGCATCCGGAGGAGCGGGACATCCTGAACATCTGGCGGATGTGCTCACTCGGGGGAGAGCTGATGCGGCGCTCGTCGCATCCATGGTGCATTACCGAATCTACACCATCTCCCAGATCAAGCACTACCTTTTTGGTTGTTCCATCCGCACGAGGATGTTCTGGTAGCTTTCAAAACGGATTTCATACAACATTCTGCTTGACGAAAATTTATTTGTATTCTTTAAGTCAGCATATTTTATGTTATATTTTTACCATTTTTTACTGAAATCAGGAGGCTTATCAAAGTGGATGCAAAAAGATATGAATTAAATGTCCAGCTGGCGCAAATGCTCAAGGGCGGTGTCATCATGGATGTCACCAATGTCGAGCAGGCGAAAATTGCGGAAGAAGCAGGCGCCGTTTCCGTCATGGCGTTGGAGCGGGTGCCGGCGGATATTCGTAAAGACGGCGGCGTGGCCCGGATGTCCGATCCGGCCATGATTGCTGAAATTAAAAAAAGCGTTTCCATTCCGGTGATGGCGAAGGCAAGAATCGGTCATTTTGTGGAAGCACAGCTTCTGGAAGCGTTAAGAATCGATTATATTGATGAAAGCGAAGTTTTGACACCGGCGGATGAAGAGTGTCATATTGATAAAACAAAATTTTCGATTCCCTTTGTTTGTGGCGCTCGCAACTTGGGTGAAGCCTTGCGGAGAATTGCCGAGGGTGCCGCAATGATTCGAACGAAGGGGGAAGCCGGAACAGGCAATGTTGTGGAAGCGGTCCGCCATATGAGAACTATGAACCGCGAAATCCGGCAACTGATGCAGATGCCGGTGGAGGAAGTCACCGGATTTGCCAAAGCAAATGGTCTGCCATATGAACTGGCGCTCAGGGTCAAGGAACTGGGAAGGCTACCGGTAGTGAATTTTGCCGCAGGTGGCATTGCTACACCCGCCGATGCGGCTTTGATGATGCAGCTCGGTTGTGACGGTGTTTTTGTCGGCTCAGGCATATTCAAGTCCGCCGATCCGGCGAAACGTGCGCGTGCAATTGTCAAGGCGACTGCCTATTTCAACGATCCGCAAAAGGTTTTGGAAGCTTCCATGGATTTGGGTGAAGCAATGCCGGGCCTGGAAATCGGTCAGATTCCCCCCGAACAGATTCTAGCCAAGCGTGGTTGGTAGGTTCAAAAATTGGTGTGTCTGGTGAGAGGGCGAAAGGAAATGATCGGCGTTTTGGACTTGCAGGGCGGTGTTCACGAACATCTGGACCATCTGGAAAGACTGGACATTCCTTATAAGCGGGTCAAGCATGCGGAGGATCTTGAACATCTGGCCGGATTAATTATTCCTGGCGGTGAAAGCACCTGCTTGGCGCGGCTGCTGTCTATCTTTCGCATGAAAGAAGTCATTATCCGTCATGCCCGGCAGGGCATGAAAATCTGGGGAACTTGCGCCGGAGCTATTTTACTGGCGGACAAGGTGAAGGGAGAAGAAGCCTGTCTTGGTCTGATCGATCTGGAAATCGAACGTAACAGTTTTGGAAGTCAGTTGGATAGTTTTGTAAGCAACGCACGCATTCCCGATATCTCCGACGATCCGATTCCCCTGACGTTTATTCGCGCGCCCAAAATTCTTCATGTCGGGAAAGAGGTTCGTATTCTTCTTCAAATGAACGGTTTCATTGCCGCCGCCGAAAGCAACGAAATATTGGCAACGGTTTTCCACCCCGAACTCACCGGATGTCTGGCGCTGCATCGCTACTTTGCCGCGAAGTGCGGGCTGAAAATTTCCTCAAAAGCGCAAACGGCAAGTGAAAACTGGGAAAACGTCAGCTGGATGAAACTGGCGCGGATTGGATAATTGTCATGGATCATAAATGGAATGATATTCCTTGCGAAATTTCCCGGACAGGGGTAAGAAAACATTATGGATGTTAAATTTATTAATCCCTTTCTCAACGGCGCCATGGAAGTCATGGAGAAAATGGCCAGCACCAACCCGGTTCCGGGCAGACCTTATGCCAAAAAGACGGACAAGGCCTATGGCGATATTTCGGGCATCATCGGAATGACGGGCGATGCGACCGGATCTCTGGCCATCAGTTTCAGTGAGAAGTGCATTTTGAACATTGTCACGAAAATGCTGGGTGAATCCTATACGGAGATGGATCGCACGGTATTTGACGCCGTGGGAGAGCTGACCAACATGATATCCGGCTCCTCACGGAAAGCGATGGAAAAGCAGGGCCTGAAGGTTTTTGCGGCTATTCCGACCATTGTTTTCGGCCGGCAGCACACGATTTACCACGTCATCAAAGGGCCCAGCATTGTTATTCCTTTTGAAACGGAAGCAGGCCAGTTTGTCATCGATGTCTGTCTGAAATCCAATATGCCCGCAAATCGGGAAGAAGCGCCTCTGGCAACCAAATCCCCTTTTAATCCTTCGATTTTTGAAAAAACGATTCCCGCCAGGGAAGCGCCCGCGAAAAAAGTCACCGTTATTCCCCCCCCGGTTGAAAAACCAACCATTATCCGTTCCGCACAGCCATCAAATGCCGGCTTTGGTTCTGGCGATCAGCATCCGGCAATGTTCAGCAAATCTTCCGTGCCCGATGAGGCATCGGATGTGCTTAAAGAAAAAATTCAAAAAGATCTGGGTAAGGCTGACGTTCCCATCGAACATCAAAACGCGGCCGAACGGATTGCGTATTTAAGAAAAGTTCTGGCGGAAACCAATGCCACACGCGATCAGATTATGAAACAAATGAAAGAACAGCCTTTCATGGAATACAAGCAGAGGCAACGTTATAAAAACGCCATTCCAGCCTATGACGCAAAAATCCGGAGGCTGAAACTAGATATTTCCGCGGCGGAAACGATCTTGAATATGACCAAGGAAGAATTGGAAAATCCGACGATCAAACCGCACTTTCAGCATTATCCCAACAAAGCAGATAAGTAAAACGGGCGTTGATTTGTGTCCGGACCATCTCCCATCCCTATCATCGAAAAAACCTTTTTTGCCGCCTGGAGTCATTGGGGCGGCCTTCATGGCCCACTTTATTCCAGTGGTTCAGTCTGTTCTCTGAAGACGGGCATTGCGTCTGCCGATCTGAACATGGCGTGGAACGAAAAGCCTTTGAGGAAGGATGACCGTTTTCATCTTCGGATTATTAAAGAGGATTTCCAGAGGGCTGGCTTGCCTTTCTGGTGGTGGGTGTTTCCCCATGCTCAAGGGCCATTCACGAGTGCTCTTCTTCAGGAGGAAGGTTTTTTTCTGGTGGAAACCATTCCTTGTTTTTTGGCCGATCTGGCGATACCCCCTGTTGTCTCCATTGCTGTAGATTCGGTGCGGATCGTTCCGGTACACCATGAGGAAAATCTTCGCCTGTGGGAGGATGTTTCTTTTCAAGCTTTTGATTTTCCTGTAAATACTAGAAACCAATACCGGAAGTTTCTGGATGCTCTCGATCTGGCCCAAGGTGCGCCACAGGTATTGTTTCTTGCCTTTTTCGATGGAAAACCGGTGGCGACGGCAATGTTGTTTCTGGAAAAGGATGCGGGCGGCATCTATTTTGTTTCGACTCTTTCGAAATACAGGAGACAGGGCATTGGTCTGGCTGTGACTCTGGCTGCTATGGAAAAAGCCAGACGGGCTGGCGCTCGCTATGCCACCTTGCAGTCTTCCCCGGAAGGTCTTTCTGTTTACCAGCAGGCCGGATTTCGGGAATACTGCCGGGTGCAGGTTTACAGGGTTTAAATATCCTATTCGGAATCATATGCGTTTTGTCGAAAACGCTTTTATTTCAATATCCTTTTTGCTTGTAGGAGAGACGAGATGAGAATCAATAAAGAAATTGCGGTGGAACCGGATCAGACGTTTGTCGTTGATCGTCTGCGTCCTGAAGATGCAAAAGGCGTGGCCCATCTGTTTTATGCAGAATATGGCCCTTCCTATCCCATTGAAACATTTTATTATCCTGAGCGAATCATCAAAGAAAATAAAGACGGAAATATTTATTCTGTTGTCGCACGCACACCCAAAGGAGATATTATCGGACACGGAGCCTTATACAGAAGCTCTCCCCACTATCAGAATCTTTATGAAATCGGGCAATGTATTATCCTGCCGGATTACCGCAACACTTTCGCTGCTTACAAGATCAATATGTTCGCGGCGGAAACCCTCACAGGTATGACCCAGCCGGATGGTCTGTTTGGAGAAGCCGTCACGCACATTACCGCCACACAGAAGTTTTCGGCTCTTGTCGGAATGAAGGATGTGGCATTAGAAATGGACCTGATGCCTGCCGAAGCTTATGAAAAATCCCGCGTCGCCCAGGGGCGCGTCTCCTGCCTCATTTTGTTTAAGTCCTTCAACGACCGTTCTTCTGAAATATTTGTTCCGTCGCGGTATGCGAAAATTACTGAATATATTCTTGGAGATGTGAATGTTTCCCGGATCATCAGGCCGTCAATGGACAAAGTACCTGCAAAAACCGAAACCCGCATGACCAGTCGGTTTTTTCCGTTTGCCAGAGTTAAAAGAGTCAATATGATCAGCGTGGGCGCTGATTTCAGATCTGTCCTGTCCTTCTTGGAAAAAGAGGGTAAAAAAGAAAAATGCTTGGTGTTTCAGTTTTTCTTGAATTTGAGCGAGCCCTGGGTGGAGACCGCCGCCGAAATCCTCAGAAAAAAAGGATATTTCTTCGGCGGCCTGATTCCCAGGTGGTTTGATGCCGATGGTTTGCTGATGCAAAAAGTATTGACGCCGCCGGACTTTAAAGCTCCCCGGCTCCATTCGGCAAAAGCCAAAAAGCTCTTGAGGTATGTTCACTCCGACTGGCAAGACCTGCAGGGATGAGTCTCGATCCTATTTTATCCTGGCATTGATAAATGAAACAAATTCATCAATGGTCTTCACCTTGTCTGCCGTGCAATCGGAGAGGTCTAAATCATATTGCTTTTCCGCTGCAGCCAAAATCGCCGGTAAATCAATAGAATCAATGCCTTGTTTCAAAAGGGGTACGTCATTTTTTAATTTTTTGATTACTTTTTCTTCTACTCCGACTTTTTTCATCAGATCAATAACTGCCGCCGCTGTAATTTCTTTCATAATTCCTCCTTTTTCCCTTCAAATTGTTTTCGCAACCGGAAACGCTGAATCTTTCCGGTTCTCGTCTTGGGTATTTGAGCCACATAGTTGATTTGCACAGGGCACATATAACCGGGTAGTTGATTTAAGACATGTCCACGGATTTGTCTGGTTAAATCCGGATCTTCCTGATAACCGGGAGAAAGAACCACATAAGCCATGGGTTGCAAAAGCCCTTCCATTTTTCGGCTGGTGACGGCGCATTCGAAAACGGCTGGATGGCTTCGCATGGCTTCTTCAACTCTGACGGGAGATACCCAGGCTCCTCCGACCTTAAACAAATCGTCCTGGCGTCCTTGGTATGTATAACAGCTCTCTTTTTCAATGTAGTAGTCGCCGGTGTTCAGCCATCCATCGGGAAGCATATTTTTAGCGGATTCCGATGGCTTGTTCCAGTAAAACGGCGCGGTGCTTTTTCCCCGGACTTGAAGAAGTCCTTGTTTTCCTTCACGAACAGTCATTCCGGATTCATCAACAATTTTTGTTTCATAGCCTGGCACGAGAAATCCCGACGATCCCGGATGGACATCGCCTTGTCGGTTGGAAATAAAGATATGCAGGGCCTCCGTCGAACCAATACCATCAAGGATTTCCAGTTTGGTTAATTTTTTCCAGATGCCGTATGTGTGGGCCGGCAACGCTTCACCGGCGGATACGCAAAGACGAAGGGAAGGCAAAAACGTCGGACCTTCCATGGTTTTAATGAGCATGTGATAAAAGGTGGGGACGGCAAAAAACAATGTTGCGCTATATTGTTGTATGATCTGAAAAACATCGCTGGGTGTCGGCCTGCCGGGAAACAAAACCGTTGATGCGCCGTAATAAAGAGGAAATGTCATGCTGTTGCCGAAGCCGTAACCGAAAAACAGCTTGCTGGCTGAAAAGACAACATCCTCGTCCGTCATATTCAGGATGTGTCCTGCGTATTGCCGGGCACTGAAAATCATGTCCCGTTGAGAGTGAGGCACGCCTTTGGGGTTGCCCGTGCTTCCGGACGTATACTGGATAAAAGAAATCTCATCGGCAGGTCGAAAATAAGTTTCAAGGTGCGCATCTGCCCGTTGAAGCAATAAATTAAAATTCGGATCGTCAAACAATAATTTTTTAACGGAAGCTTGCATCCCGGCTCCCGCCGCTTCGCAACTTGTCACGGTAAGCAACGCTGCCGCATTGCAGTCCAGTAAAATAGCATCATACTCGTTACGGGAAAGGTCAGGACTGAGCAAAACCGGTCTTGCTCCGCATTTCAGAGCCCCGAAAAAAGCATAGAAAGAAGCCGGCCCGTCCGGAAAAGCTAAAACCACCTGTCTGTCCGGCTTTATGCCGATGCTTTTCAATACGTTTCCAAAACGATTGATGTTTTCATTCAATTTTGCGTAAGAAATTTGTTCTGCATTACAATATAGCGCGGTTTTATTCCCCCTGCGGCTTGCATGGCTATCCAGTATTTCAAGGAAGTTTGAGAAAGATTCCATAGATTCTTCTTTCAAAATCCGACTGCTTTACGGATTTCCTCGGGGATAAAGAGAAGCATTTCCAAGTCTGGACCTTTTACAGCAACCTGTTCAGTTCTACCTTGAACACAGATTCTTTTTTGGCCTTTGATTCGTATCTCAAAGTCCGTGATGATGATGGTTCTTGCATCAAGAAGCTTTGCCTGGCAAATAAAAATATCGCCATACCGCAAAGGATAAAGATGCCGAGTGGAGGTTTTAATCACCGGGAAAAAGCAACTTCTTTTCCTTGAATATTCTACCAGGTCGATACCACGGCTTGCAAAGAGGGCGCGTCGGGCATCCTCAAAATAGTTAAAATAATTGCCGTGCCAAACCATTTGCCCTGGATCGAGATCATAAAAGGACACTTGTCTTTCGATTTTACAACTGACTGACCGCTGCGGACTTTTCACGGCATCTCCTTGAGAACATCCAGTTTTTGCCGGCCGGATGGATTATGCGCACGAATTTCATTAAGTTTACGCGAACTATAAGCGGCCGCAAATGCTCTGTCAAGAAATATTCGGATGTCTGGAATCTTCAATAAATAATGGCGCTATCAATGGTACGGTCATTCACAAATCGTTCATCCGGATATATTTTGGCCATGATCTGTTGGCGATTGAAAATTCGGCAGGGATGAGCTACAAGAAAATCTAAAAGCACAAATTCCACGGCGGTCAATTGCAGGTCGTGACCATGCAGGATGGCCCTGTAAGCGTGTTCGTCAAGAACTAATCCTTGCGCGTGCACTCTCTGTCCATTGTGAACGCGCCTGAGAACGGCTTTAACCCTTGCCACAACCTCTCGAGGACTGAAGGGTTTGCAGATGTAATCGTCTGCGCCAAGTT
>Ga0116148_1003775_pt1 | contig 13753 bp, 11 predicted proteins | sample AD_UKC055_MetaG_FD_89786 | JGI IMG/M metagenome (GOLD analysis project Ga0116148, IMG submission 89786) | Active sludge microbial communities of municipal wastewater-treating anaerobic digesters from USA - AD_UKC055_MetaG | ecosystem: Engineered > Bioreactor > Anaerobic > Digestate | place: USA... | reverse complement strand
GCTATGAAGGATCGTACATATCACAATACTCTCTTTTTTTCACAAAGGGTTCCGATTTGACAGGGTACACTGGCGGTTTTACCCCGGGACATTTATGGTTTATTCTCTATCTTTTTGTAATTTCACTCCTGACACTGCCCCTTATTAACATACTGAAAAATAAACAATCTATTTTTATAAAGCCCAATTTATTGTACCTCACACTAATCGGACTTCTACCTCTTTTAAGCAAGCCCATACTGAGCATCGGAGGAAAAAGTATTGTTGAGTATGCAGTATGGTATCTTCTTGGTTTTACCGTTTTTTCCAAAGATGAAATTATTGACTTTTTAGAAACAAAAAGAAAACTGATACATGCACTATCTGCAATTCTATTTATATTATTTCTCGTCATCAATGTTACAGGATCATTTTTCTCTCTTGCGCTACTTAGATACCTCTCATCACAATTTTATGCGTGGTTTTTTATACTTTCCATTATAGTGATTTTTAAAAAAAATCTGAACAATACAAATAAAGTACTTACATATTTACGTGATTCATCGTTTCCAGTTTACATACTGCATCAGTCTGTGTTGATTTTTTGCGCTTACTATGTAGTGCTGATTCCTACACATTCTGTCATTCACATAGTGTTGATGATCGTATCTTCTATATTCATAACTTTTACGCTTTATGAATTACTAAAAAGAATACCGGGACTTTCGTTAATTCTCTTGGGTATAAAAAGAAAGGAGTTTAAATGATTGATAAAGTAAATCTAAAAAATTACACCGGAGGGTCATACAATTAATGACAAGTGAAACCATAGCGCAAAACACCGCCTCGTGCCCCCTTTGCAGTTCTGAATCCTCTTTTTTTGAACAGGCACGCTACGGATCGTACTTTTTATGTCCTCAATGCTCTGGCATATTTCTTCACGAAAAAGACCGCATGAACGAAACTGATGAAAAAAACCGCTACCTCGAGCATAATAATGATATTTACGATGAAGGCTACAGGAATTTTGTGTCCCCCATTGTAAATGCTGTGAAGAAGGATTTTTGCAAAACCGATGAAGGTCTTGATTTTGGAGCGGGACCCGGGCCTGTCATAAGCATAATGCTCAAAGAATCTGATTATTCAGTAACAATGTTTGATCCCTTCTTTCATAATAATCCTGCCGCTCTGGAAAAAAAATACGACTACATAATTCTCTGTGAAGTCATGGAGCACTTCTATAATCCTTTCGAAGAATTCAAAAAACTTTATTCTCTTTTAAAACCGGGAGGAAGGCTCTACTGCATGACAGCACTATATGATCCTTCCATCAATTTTAAAACATGGTATTATGTTTCTGATCACAGTCATGTGTTTTTTTACCGCAAAGATACCCTGACATGGATTAAAGAACACATGGGATTTATTTCCTGTACGGTTGATAAAAGGCTGATTATTTTTGAAAAATAACTCAGCTTATAATCAGCTCCATAGTATACTTGCCCGGCGTAATGCAGTACTGTTCGAGAGTATCCGGTCCGCAGGTTGCAGTACCGACACCGCGCTGAACACAGTCAAGATGAAGAATCCAGTATCCTTTTGAAATTGTTTGTTCAAGTTCAAATGTGTGTAAGGCTTTCATCATTGAACGGGTGTCGTGAATTTGAGCAGAAAACTCAATGGGATTTTCACTGATTATTGATATTTTCTTTTCGCCCTCAAGAAGCAGTTTTCGTATTCCCGTTCTGTTGCCGTTTTCCTGAGGCACAATGTAGGGAACATACAGATCCTTAACTGCATGACGGTACGAACCCAAAAATGCTCCTGTATTTCTGTCGCTGTAGGATTCCTGGGGACCCGAGCCGATCCAGCTGATATGAGTGAATGATGAGGGTAGTTTTACAGCAATCCCGATTCTTGGAAGATTTTTTGCACATGGTTCAATAGTAAGCCTGATACAAGCTCTAACGCCTATACCATCAGTTTTAAGCGAGAGCGAATATGTTCCGATTTTTTTATCTTTATAAACAGAAACTGCATTGGGACCGCAGAGTAAATCCCAGGAAGTGTTGTCTTTTTTTACCCGCCTGATATTCTCAAGGTCCATCTCGAGCCAGCTGTTGACGGCCTTATTTTTCCAGTAAAATACAGATTCTTCTTTTCCGTATTCACCAAAGAAATTCTTGAGCCCGTCATTTTCTGTCGGTATTCTAAAAAGGCAGGGTTCAATAGCGTCAACAAATTTTTGAACAGCATCCTTATCTGCACAGCTTGACACAGCAAGCGGTTTTTCCTGCACGAGGTGTTCAGCCTGTCCGATGACAAAACCTTTTTTTGCCCAGCTTAGATCTTCAGCAAGAAGAATATTAAAGTGAACGTACACAAGACCGTCAAGAGTATTAATCGTTGTAAGTGATGCGGAATCTATTGTAACACAAGTTTCTTCACCGGGTTTTACAGGAGGCAGTGAAAAAAGTCCTTTATCAACTGCATTGCCGTTATGCATCAAAAACCATTCGACGTTAACTTTTTCTAACGCTGAAAAATCAAATTTGTTTTTAACCGTAAACGTCAGCTGTGTATGTGCATTCCTCTTATCAGCTGATATAGATTCATTTTTATTTTCAGCTGATAAAGACTCATTTTTAAAAACAACTTCAACCGGTGAAAATAATTGTTTGCATTCGGCCATAGCAGGCTTGCATGTCTGATCGGGAAACAATAAACCGTTGAGGCAAAAATCATAGTCTGTCGGCTGGTCGCCAAAATCGCCTCCATATTTCCAGTACTTTTCACCCTTTTCTGTGAAGGCTTCAAGCCCTTGATCTATCCAGTCCCATATGTAGCCGCCCTGCAGCCCGTGATGGCTTTCAATTGCCTTCCAGTAATCTGCAAGGCTCCCGTTTGAGTTTCCCATGGCATGAGAAAACTCGCACATGATTAAGGGCCTGTCATCTTCCCTTGTTGTAACATAGTCTGTTATCAGTTTGATTGAAGGGTACATGGGACCAATTATATCGGTTAAACCCTTACCCCTGGCAAGTGTATCCAGGGTAAACTCTCCCTGCCCTTTTTCAGGCCGTACAAAGCCTTCATAATGAACAGGCCGGCTTGAATCAAACCGGCGCAGCCATGCAGAACACAGCACCTGATTTTCACCGTCGCCGCTTTCATTGCCGAGCGACCAGATAATAACACTGGGGTGATTGCAGTCGCGCTGTGCCATCCTCTGCACCCGTGAAAGGTAGGCATAGGCCCACCGGGAGTCTCTACACAGCTGATCATAAAAACAGTGGTTTTCTATATTTGCTTCATCAGTCAGATAAATTCCATAACGGTCGCACAGTTCATACCACCGCTCATCGTTCGGGTAATGACTTGTCCGCACCGCATTAAAATTATGCTGTTTCAAGAGAAGTATGTCGCGCACCATAGATTCTGTAGAGAGCGTCTTCCCTTTTTTTTCATCGTGTTCATGCCGGTTAACACCCTTAATGAGCAAAGCCTTGCCGTTTATTAAGAGTTCCCTGTTTTTAACTTCGACAGTTCTAAATCCTGTAACAATGGCGGTACTCTCTATGTGTTTTCCGCCCTGAGTGATTGTCAGTCCTAGAATATACAAGGCCGGGTTTTCATGAGACCACAGTTCCGGATTTTTTATTGTGATTTTTTTTTCTGCCGTGCATGAGTTTGTACGGTAGCTGCACGTAAAGTCAAAGGCATCCTGTATAACAGGTTTATTAGAATGTATGAACGAAGAAGCTTCGTCTTTTGAAGAAGGCAATGATAAACGATACACAGAATATGAAATTTTAAATGTATCGAAGTTCTGCTGTTCTGCATTGGTATTGTTTCCTATACCGCTGCCTGCCTTAAGATTTCCACCAAGAGACAGCTTAAGATTGAGTTCTCCTTCTTTGCGTCCGTCATCAAATTCTGTAATTCCCGCAGGAACAGCACATACATTACTCAAATATGTTTTTTCTGTGCAGTACATAAACACAGACCTGTGAATACCGCCGAACCACCACTGATCCTGATCCTCCACATAACTTGCATCAGAATAGCGCACAACTTTTAAGCACAAAATATTGGGCTTATCAGTATTCAAAAATAGACTGATATCGAACTCGGCCGGGAGCCGTGAGTCTTTACTGCATCCTGCAAATTCGCCGTTAACGTACACCATCAATAAGCTCTCTGCAGAACCTACGTGGAGCACAATGCGTTTATCCTTCCACTGTGACGGGATATTCAGTTCTTTGTAGTAATAACCTGTGGGGTTTTGTTCCGGTGCAAAAGGCGGAAGAACCGAAAACGGCATCTGAACATTCGTGTAGTGAGGTTTATCCCAGCCCTGCAGTGACCAGGTCCCGGGGACCGTGATTGTATCTTTGGGCACAGAGGTATAATCAACTGCATCATCGGGCGATGTATAAAAGGCAAAATTCCATTGACCGTCAAGAGAAAGTACCCTATCGTTAGTAAGACAAGTTCTGTATTCAGGACCGCAGACCGCATCGGTGACGGCTTCATCCATACATGAAAACGGCAGAAATGAGCTTCTCATTGGTAGTCTGTTTATTTCCTGTATTCCGGGGTTTTCCCAGACAGGTAAAAGTTTGTTATGTTCTTTCATTTTTTTTACTCAAAGAAAAACGCACCATACTAAAGCTGAGCACTATTAGATCAAGCAATATTATAATTCCTGCAATGCGCACTGCAAAATCCGGCATTGCAGCAAAAAATTTATTTATCACCAAAAAAAGTAAAGCCGACATTGCAATTATCAGACTAACCACTAAAACCTTTTTATACATAAAAATCTCCTTCGCTCCATTTTTTACTAAACTGATCTTTGTTTATTTATTTGTTTTCAAAAGTGCATTTTCAACAGCCTTCAGTATAACAATACTGGAATAGGTGGCACCGCTTACGGCATCTACTTGAAGACTTTGTTTCTGCATAACAGAGTTGACAATGCTCTCTCCTTCCTTACCCTGCCCGTTTTGGTGTTTTAGAATTTCAATATCAGTTATTTCATGATTCTTTACAGTAACTGACAGATCTACAATTACCGGAAAGGCTGCATAGGAACCTTTATACACTCCGTCGGGAATTTGTATAAGATCCGGGTCCTTAATTTCCATTTCTGGCAAATAAGACAGATTTTTTTCTATACTCCGGATAAACACGTTTCCTGCAATAGAAATGATGAGTATTACAGCCGCTAGAATAATTCCTGTTTTAACAATCTTTTTCAAAGTATCTCCTTACGCAAAATACAACAATATTATACTCTGTTTCCCCCTCTTTTTCCATGTATTTTTTTATCAGCTGGATGTATAATCTTACTGTAAACTATTATAGTAAAGGAGAGTTTATGGATTTTTCTATGACTAAACCTGCATTCGGTTCATATATGGGAACATTTACAATAATCATTTTTACAACGGTTCTATTCGCTCTTATCGTTCTTGTTATTGCAACTTCTACAAAAAGTTCTTTATCAATTGATAATGGAAGACTCATAATATCATCGCTTATCTACAAGGACAATCTTCCTCTTTCCAGTATTGATAAAGAAAATGTGAAAGCAATAAATATGTACGATGAAAATCTTACTATTACTCTTAGAACTAATGGAATAGGCTTACCGCACGCACAAATCGGCTGGTTCCGCGGATCGGGAGGAAAATATAAACTCTACCTCACCGATAAAACAAGTGTCGTATCAATCCCGACAACCGAAGGCTACACCATCCTGTTCAGCTCAAAAGATGCAGAACAAATAGTCAAATTAATTAAGGAATGAGCATAATAATACAGCGCCCGACTTGACTATAACGCCACTAGAAGCTTTAAAGCGCTGCAAGGATGAGGCGCGATACATTGAGCGGCGATACTATTCTTTCATCCTCATAATCTTAGGGGTTTAAGGGGTACGCAGCACAGCTGCGTTACAAAAACTACGCATCGCAAAAGTTGGTTTTCCTCCCCTTTTTATTCAGCTCAAAAGATGCAGAACAGATAGTTAAATTAATTAAGGAATGAGCATAATAATACAGCGCCCGACTTGACTATAACGCCACTAGAATCTTTAAAGCGCTATTTTAGACAGGTAAAAAACCAGCTGCTATTGCAAGTACGACAATAATCGGCGCACTCACCTTTTTACTCAAAAGAAGCGCTGTTGTAATTGCCGTAACCGCAAGGGTGTCATAGGCAAAACCGTTTTTCACAAGAAGTACTGCAGTGGAAGCAAGAATAAGGCCCGAGGCAGAAGAGACAATGCCCTTTATAGCAATTTTTATAGCCTTTATTTGTTTTAGCTGTTCCCAAACCGGGTACACAAAGTAAATTAACAAGATGCCGGGTAAAAATATACCTATACCGCCTGCAAGTCCTCCAAGAATCTGATACAGGATTGTACTGCCGCGGGATGCCATACCTCCAGCATAGGCGCTGAAACTGAACATCGGTCCCGGTAAACCCTGCACAAGCCCGTAACCGGTTAAAAATTCCTGTGTTGTCATGTAGCTGTGAACCTCGGTTAAGTCGCTGAACATTAACGGGATTACAACCTGACCTCCTCCAATAACAAGGTAGCCGTAACGGTAAAAGCTTTCAAAAAGGTGTGTCAAAGGATTTTTAACTGCAGCCGCAAGAACAAGAGAAGCAAGCGCTATACCGGCAAAGATTATTACATACCTCCATGGAGGCCTCATAGTAATCCTGTTCCATTTTTTATCTTCTTTGGAAAAAATCCATGCGGTAAATCCTCCTGCTGCGAGCACGAGAGGATATATCCAGGCGGTTCGTATAAAAAAAGTAATGACGGCAGATGTTAGTAAAATAGTCAAAGACATAACGCTTGTGGTAGTTTTTTTCCCTAATCTCCATGCAGCACTTGCCATAAAACCGACAGCCATCGGTCCTATAAAACGCAGAATATCAGTATTTATTTTAAGAGATGCAAAAAAGGTGTACATAAAAGACAAAAGGATCATGAGGCTTACGACGGGTACAGCCCAGACTAAAAACGTTAAAAAGGCTAAGACGAGGCCTCCTGTTTTATAGCCTATTGCGATTATTGTCTGGGTACTGCTGGGTCCGGGAAGAATACCTGTGAGCGCTATAAGCTCGGCAAGGTCTTCCTCAGAAAGATACTTTAGCAGACTCTTCCTTTTCGCTTAACCATTTAAAACTAAGCATCACTTCTCCTTCTCAGTCTGTAAAAGCCGACTTGAGATTTAAGAATATAAAATCATGGCCCGTCTCTCCGTTTTCGCCCGGTGTCATGGGACCGTTCCGCTTTGTACCTTTTATGGAATGTTACCACGGCGTGTTGAGTTTTGATCACACTATAGAGGGCTTTATTACTGTTAATGGCGAAACTGTCGACATGACAGGAGGCAAGGGATACATTGAAAAGGACTGGGGCATTTCAATGCCTTCGTCGTGGATTTGGATGCAGACAAATCATTTTGATGAAGATGAGGTATCGCTTTTCGGCTCTGTTGCAAAAATACCCTGGCTTGACCATGCTTTTCCCGGTTTCATCTTCGGCCTGTTCCATAAGGGAAAGACCTACCGCTTTGCAACCTATACCGGTGCAAAAATATCTCATCTCTCAGTTACAGAAACGCATATAACAATTCATATTGAAGATAGAAAGCTTTTACTCAAGATCAATGCCGACAGAGAACAAGGCGCAGACCTCCCCGCTCCTCAGCTGGGTGCCATGACGTCCAAGGTAAACGAATCCCTCCGTTCAAAAATAGCGGTCGAACTTATTGATATAAAAAGAAAGACCGTCATCTTTTCAGGCACTGGAAGAAACGCCGGCCTCGAATTCGTCGGCACAACAGCCGAACTCTTTTAATATCCGCAGATTTCGCAGATTACACAGATAGAATGAAGATTGGAAACCGCTAATAAACGCGAATGTACGCTAAAAAAAAAGAAAGAAAAGAGATTTATATTAGCGTGTATTAGTAGTCATGCAAACACCTATCAATTCTTTATCTGCGCCATCTGCGGATAAGTATCATCTGTATTAATAATCTCAAGAAAATTTAAAGCGCCGCAAGGAGGAGAGGGGTTTAAGGGGAGAGGAAACTGCGCGTCGCAAAAGCTGGTTCCTCTCCCCTTATTATTATTCGGGGGGGCTGCACTCTTTGCAGCATTCATGACAGCCTTTTGATTTGGGGTAGATTTTTTTTGAAGCAATGAGGGCGTCAAAGCAGTCATGAAAAGTACCCAGTAAAAGCCTGTGTGCATATTCAGGCACCTTATCACAGTCTGCCTCATGAATTTCATGATATCCGTTTGAAAGTTCGTTTTTATCAACATAAAAAACAGCCATATTCACCTCCGTTACTAAAAGTCCCGAGACGGTTGAGCAGGTCATAGATGATAAAAATCCGTTATCTTTTTATTGCAGTTATACTGCCTGAATAAAGTATACCCCTATAAAGGGGTATACGCAAGGAAGAATTCTACTTATTGTTTCGCAGTTTATTTACTGTAAGCCTTGTCATGAACTCCCGCAACAGCACGGCCGGATGGATCATTCATGTTTTTAAAAGCCTCGTCCCATTCAAGTGCTTTTGCAGTACTGCAGGCAACACTTGCTTCATAGGCAACTGTTTTTGCAGCGCTCGATGAGGGGAAAAATTGTTCGAATAAGGTACGATAATAATACTGTTCCTTAGTCATTGGGGGATTAATCGGAAAACGGTCTTTAACACGGGCAAACTGATCATCGGTTATCTTTTGTTCACAGAGTTCTTTAAGAGAATCTATCCAGCTGTAGCCGACACCGTCGGAAAACTGTTCTTTTTGTCTCCAGGTAATTTCCGGAGGCAGCATGTCCTTGAAAGCCTCTCTCAATATCCATTTTTCAATTTTTCCGCCGCCGGCCTTACCGCTTAGTTTATCTTTCGGGTTCATCTGCATGGCTACATCAATAAATTCCTTGTCAAGAAAGGGTACACGTCCTTCAACTCCCCATGCTGCAAGAGACTTGTTAGCTCTCAGGCAGTCGTACAAGTGAAGTTTGCCAAGCTTTCGAACAGTTTCATCGTGGAGTTCCTTTGCATCGGGAGCCTTATGAAAATACAGGTAGCCGCCGAATAATTCATCCGAACCTTCTCCGGAGAGCACCATCTTAATGCCCATAGATTTAATTGCACGAGCCAGTAAATACATGGGAGTAGATGCCCTTATAGTGGTAATATCGTAGGTTTCAAGATGATAAATAACGTCTGCAACAGCATCAAGCCCTTCCTGCACGGTAAAGTGAATCTCATGATGCACTGTTCCTATAAAATCCGCCGCCTTCTGTGCATTCATAAGATCCGGGGATCCTTCAAGTCCTACGGCAAATGAGTGAACACGGGGCCACCAGGCTTCCTGTGTGTCGCCGCTTTCTACCCGTTTTGCAGCAAATTTTTGAGTAACGGCTGCAATAATTGATGAATCCAGTCCGCCCGATAATAGCACGCCATAGGGTACATCGCTCATGAGCTGTCTTTTTACTGCAGCTTCAAGGGCGCTCCGCAGTTTAGAAATATCGGTTTTTGCATCTTTAACAAAATCATAACTCTGCCAGGGTCTTGTATACCATTTAGTCGTAATACCCCTGCCTCCGCTTGCTCTGATGCTTGGGGAACTGAAAAAACTCGTTCCCGGCTGAAACTCGCTGATCTCGGTACAGGTACCTTCGAGCGCTTTCAGTTCTGAGGCAACATAGTATTGACCCTCGTTTCGTCTCTTATACTTACAAAAATAAAGGTGTATCAGAGAATTTCAGGAGAGCAGAACAGGCTCTTAGAAGAAAACTCGTCTCTTAAGCAGGAACTAAAAAAGCATTTTTCCGGCAGTCTTATAACAAAAAACAAAACAATGCTGCAGCTTTTAGATCTTGTACAGCTTGTTTCAGATTCTAATTCATCCATCTTAATCCTTGGTGAAAGCGGTACCGGCAAGGAGCTCATTGCCCGGGAAATTCACCGCCTTTCCCACAGAGCCGAGCTTCCCTTCATTACGGTAAACTGTGCAGCAATTCCAGAAAATCTTCTTGAGTCTGAATTATTCGGGTATAAAAAGGGAGCATTTACCGGTGCGGTAAACGATAAAAAAGGAAAGTTCCAACTGGCACACGGAGGAACCTTATTTCTCGATGAAATTGGAGATATGCCCCTATTACTTCAAGTAAAACTTCTGCGCGCTATTCAGGAAAAGGAAATTGAACCGGTAGGAAGTGAGAAAAAAGAAAAGGTCGATATTCGTATTTTAGCGGCAACAAACAAGGATCTTTCAAAACTTATTGCTCAGAAACTATTCCGTGAAGATTTGTTCTACAGGCTGAATGTTGTCGAACTGAAACTTCCTCCCCTTCGGGACAGACTCGACGATATTCCCTTTCTTGCATCATTTTTTATTGAAAAATTTACAAAGGAAAATAACCGTAAGGCAATTTCGCTCGGTCCTTCCGCCCTGCGTATTTTACAGTCGTATTATTGGCCTGGAAATGTACGCGAGCTTGAAAATGTGATCGAAAGAGCAGTTCTTTTATGCCGCGAAACAGTCATTGATCCAAGTCATCTTCCGCAAGGCATTGCAGACTCGCAGGAGTCCTACTCAAATTCACATATTTCATCCTATCTGTCAAACATAATCAAGGGAGGATGCGAGAGCGGTACTGTGTGGAATGAAGTTATGGGGCATATTGAAAAAGAACTTATTCAGCTTTCACTGCTTCACAATAACCGCAATAAGGTACGTACAGCAGAATTTTTGGGCATAAATAGAAATACACTCAGTAGTAAAATTGAAAATTACGGCATAGAATAATTCCATGCCGCAATTTTTTATTTATTCATGAGCCAGTGATCAACAGCTTGAGCTGTATATTTACCCTCTGTAAGTGCATGAACAATGAGCGATTGCCCCCGTCTCATGTCGCCGCAGGCAAAAACTCCCTCTATACTTGTTTTATATTCAGTGTCGGTTTCCACAATAGAACGGGATGAAAGCGGCAGTCCAAGATCTTTAAGCATTTTCGAGTCTTCTGCACCGGTAAAACCCATTGCAAGAATGACCATATCTGCCTGTATAAAAAAATCAGAATTGTCTATTTCCTTCATTACCGGTTTTCCGCTTGAAAAGTCCCACTGTACTTTGGCACAGTTTAAGCCTTCAAGTTTTCCATCAGCATTAACTTGAAATGATTTTGTGAGAACGCAGTAGTCTTGGGTAACTCCTTCTTCATGACTTGAAGTGTGTTTAAAAAGGCGCGGAAACTCGGGCCAGCTTTGATTTAACGGGCGTTTTTCGGGAAGTTTGTCCATAATTTCTATTTGATGTACCGATAAAGAGCCCTGTCTGTTTGCGGTTCCGACACAGTCGCTGCCGGTATCGCCCCCTCCGATTACTACTACTCTTTTTCCCGAAGCACAAAGATGAGAAGGAAGCGTTTCTTCCTTACTTACTGCCTTATTGCTTGCAGTTAAATAATCAACCGCCTGAATAACAGCGCTGCTGGTGCTTCCGCTAACATTCATTCCCCTGCAGCTTCTTGTTCCGCAGGCAAGTATTACAGCATCGTAGTCTTGAAGAAGTTTTTTAGCATCCTTTGTAATCCCTATTTCTGTACTGCAGGTAAACACAATTCCTTCTTCCCTCATAATAGTAATTCTTCTGTCAATGATTGACTTGTCGAGTTTAAAGTCGGGAATACCGTATCGTAAAAAACCGCCGGGTTTGGCACTGCGTTCAAAGACTTCCACACAGTGTCCTTTTCTATTAAGGTAATGGGCTGCGCTTAAGGCAGCAGGACCGGAACCGATGATTGCTATATTTTTTCCCGTCCGTTTTTTTGGAAGAACGGGCTTAACGTATCCGAGCTGAAAAGCTTTTTCAATAATATCCAGTTCATTCTGTCTTATGGTAACAGGATCATCATTAATACCTAATACACAGCCGCCTTCACATAAGGCTGGACAAAGACGTCCTGTAAATTCTGGAAAAGGAGACGTAAGACTTAATCGTTCCCATGCCTCCTTCCATTTTCCCTCTTTTGCAAGATCATTCCACTCCGGAATGTAGTTTCCAAGAGGGCAGTTATTGTGGCAAAAAGGTGTTCCGCAGTTCATACACCTTCCAGCCTGTCTGTCAATAATGGTATCGGTTCTGCGAAGCTCAACTTCTTTATAATCTTTTTTGCGCTCCTTAAGCGGCCTGTACTGTACCTTTTCACGTTTTGTGTCAATGTATGCATAGACGTTTTTCATTAGAGTAACCCCTTCTTAACAAGATACGCACGGTAATCGCGCGGCAAGACTTTAACAAAGTGTTTTTTATGTGTGCTGTATTGTGTTATTATTTCATGAGCAATGTTACTTTGAGTAAGTGAACTGTGTTTATCCAGCTGCTTAGAAATAAACTCATAATCTTTTTCATTTAAAGGTTCACAATCTGCCAATTCATTGTTGAACTTTTTATGAAACTCTTTTTGAGGATCGTAGATGTATGCAATACCGCCCGACATACCGGCAGCAAAATTCCGGCCGACCGGGCCAAGAATAACTGCACTACCGCCTGTCATGTATTCACAGCCGTGATCACCTATTCCTTCTACTACCGCATGAGCTCCTGAGTTTCTTACACAGAAGCGTTCACCTGCACTTCCTGCTATATACAGTTCCCCGCTTACAGCACCGTACAAAACCGTGTTTCCGGCAAGCGCGTAGGGTTCGGCTGTTTGGGCTCCGGTTCCGGCTCTTTTAACTGCAATAGTTCCGCCGAAAAGTCCTTTTCCAACATAATCATTAGCTATGCCGGATAGTTTCATCGTTATACCTTTACAAAGCCAGGCACCGAAGCTTTGACCGGCAGTTCCGCTAAGATTGAGCGTAATGCTGTCTTCCGGAAGAGCCTGTTCGCCGAGACAGCTCATAATATGACCAGAAAGCATGGTTCCTGCTGCCCGGTCAGTGTTGTTAATAGGCAGGTCAAGAATTATTTTTTTCTGCCCCCCTTGTTCTGCACTAACAATATCTTTAGTTAGATCAATAAGTTTTTTATCAAAATCCTGACATAGATCCAGCGTATTTCCCTGCGGGAAATGATAGGATTTAAATGGATTTTGAACTTGCTCAAATAAGGCAGAAAAATCAAGTCCGGAAATTGACCTGCTTTGAGCACAGGGCATCAGCAGATCGCTTCGGCCTCTCATTTCATCGAGGGATCTAAAACCAAGCCGGGCCATAATTTCACGCAGGTGACGTGCGGTAAACCTCATAAAGTTTTCAACGTACTCGCTTTTTCCGCTAAAACGTGCTGCGCATCTTTCATCCTGTGTAGCAACACCGAGTGAACAGTTATTCAAGTGACAGTGACGGAGCATGGTGCAGCCGAGCGTTATTAAGGCGCTTGTTGCAAAACCGAACTCATCTGCACCTAATAAAGATGCTATTGCAAGATCTCTTCCCGTTCTCATTCCGCCGTCGCATTGAATAAGAACTCTGTCGCGAAGTCCGTTCATAACAAGCGTCTGATGTGTTTCCGACAAGCCCAACTCCCAGGGAAGACCTGCATGTTTTATTGAAGAAAGAGGACTTGCACCGGTTCCGCCGTCAGAACCCGATATAAGGATCATCTGAGCCTGAGCTTTAGCAACACCTGCGGCAACAGTACCAACCCCCATTTCAGAAACAAGCTTAACACTTATTCTTGCTTTTGGATTCACATTCTTCAGATCCAGTAT
>Ga0116148_1003771_pt1 | contig 13760 bp, 14 predicted proteins | sample AD_UKC055_MetaG_FD_89786 | JGI IMG/M metagenome (GOLD analysis project Ga0116148, IMG submission 89786) | Active sludge microbial communities of municipal wastewater-treating anaerobic digesters from USA - AD_UKC055_MetaG | ecosystem: Engineered > Bioreactor > Anaerobic > Digestate | place: USA... | reverse complement strand
TTCGGAAACCGGCTTACCGGTGCTGAGTGAAGAAAAAGCAATGACCGGTTTTGAAGAGCGCAGACAATGGGAAACCTACTGGCTGATTGACCCGATTGATGGAACCAAGGAATTCATCAGAGGAGGAAGCGATTTCACCATAAACATAGCTCTCATTCACCAGACTGTTCCCGAGATTGGGGTAATTTTTGCTCCTGCCATGAGCGAAATTTGGTTTGGATACGGCAGTAACCACGCATTCAAAGCCTGCTTGCTCGAAGATAAAACCCTGGTGCACATTAAAAAACTGCCGACCCAAAATGATACGCCGGGCATTCGGATTGTCGCCAGCAAATCGCACATGAACGCGAGGACCGAAGAATTTGTTAAACGAATCAGCGCACAGTTCGGCTCCGCCGAATGCCTGCATATTGGCAGCTCGCTTAAATTCTGCCTGATTGCCGAAGGAAGCGCAAATATATACGCCCGTTTAGGTGCTATTAACGAGTGGGATATAGCAGCAGGGCATGCCATAGTGCGTGCAGCAGGCGGGCATGTGGTGAATATAAATACACGCGATGAACTGGTTTACAACACCAAGGAGATGAAAACCGATGATTTTGCCGCTTCTTGTCACGATGCAGTTCTGGTACAAATTTTGGACGCTTGTTCCATTCAGTAACTAATAAAAACTAAAATATGAAAATTACACATTTTTTGCTGGTTGCGGCGGCGCTGCTACTTGCAATTACCGGAATGGCTCAGGAATACAAGGTGATCACCAGTGTTGAATCAATTATTCCCATGGGGGTAGGCCGTTCACGAATAATAGAGCATCAGGAGAAAATTGACCCGGGAATGTTCACCACCATGCGCGTTCAGGGAAATGACTCCAAACAGGGTGATATCAGCCGCGATGAAATTAAAATCGACAAATTCGAAGAAACCAAGCTGCTGAACTTTTTCAGTGCCGTAGGTATTAATTTCAGGAATATTGCCTCGAACGATGCCATGATATCTGCTAAAATCAACCAGATGGTTGCCGATGGCTGGGAACTGGCTTTTGTGGTTACCGGTGTTGAAAGCTATGGTGGAAAAGATGATGACAGCGGAATTTTTATTACACGCTACATCTTTAAAAGGGCAATAAAATAAAACGCCCAAAACCTGTTTTATAAACATTTTACGCGTTATCGAATGTTCAATTCGGTAACACTTATTATTTTTGCATCAAAATTACAGACTATGAGTCCCGACCTGATGAATTTTTTAGTTATCCCGGTATTGATATTTCTTGCCAGGATTTGCGATGTAACTATTGGTACCATTAGAATTATCATGGTTGCCCGCGGTAAAAAGATTATGGCCCCTATTCTGGGCTTTTTCGAAGTATTTATCTGGATTATTGCTGTGAGCAAGATCATGGACAACCTCGATAACTGGGTGAATTTTGTTTTTTACGCTGCAGGTTTTGCCACAGGGAATTACATTGGTATGCTGATAGAAGAAAAGTTGGCCATGGGAACTGTCGTGGTGCGTATAATTACTGCAAAGAGCGGGTTACAACTGATTGACACACTCAGGGAGAAAGGATTTGGCCTCACCTGGATGAACGCACAGGGACGTGAAGAACAGGTAAATGTGATATTTCTTACCGTAAAACGCTCAAGCCTCAAAGAACTGATTCCAATAATTCACAATTTTAACCCCAATGCCTTCTACACCATCGAAGACGTACGTTACGTAAGCAGTCGTATGGTAGAAAGCGGGATAAAGCACAAATCGTTGTTTTCGTGGCGAAAAGGTAAATGACCCACCTGAAAGCAATAATTGTTTCCGCGATTCTTATTGTTGTAAGCGCATTTCAGCCCCTGCTTGCGCAGATACTAAACATCGAAGACGAAAGAATAAAAACCGATACAACCGGGTGGAGCGGTAAGTTAAAATTTTCGCTTGCCTACCAGAAAACCGATGTTGATTTTTTCAGGTCTGATGCCTATGCGCATACGCAGTTCAAAACAAACAAAGACCTGTTTCTGCTTCTGGCCGATCATAGTCTGTCGAAAGGTAATGGTAAAGAATTTATCAATACTTCGACGCAACACTTCAGGTACAATCGCAAATTGATGCAATTTCTTACCGCAGAAGCATTTGTTCAGGGGCAATTCAATAAAATTCTGGACATACGCTACCGCATTCTGGCAGGAGCAGGACCCCGGTGGACCATTGTGAAAACCGACATTTTCAGGCTATATGCCGGAAATCTGTACATGTTTGAGTGGGAAATCCTTACCACCGGTGCTGAAACCCAAACCCATCGTCTGAGCAATTACCTGTCGTTCAGCCTCAACCTAAGTAACACGACCCGGCTGGTGCATACCACATACTATCAGCCGGCTCTTGCCGACCCTGGCGATTTCAGAATTTTGTCACAGTCATCGCTGCGGTTAAAGATAAACAAACACCTCAGTTTTAGTTTCGATTACAAATTCTACCACGACTCACATCCACCCGTGGGAATTATTGGGAGTACCCATAGTTTTTTGAACGGAATTGAAATTGTATTCTGAGAAAAGTACTAAATTCGGGAAAACAAAAAATATCAGTCAATGAAACGTCTCGTCGTATTAACCGGTGCCGGTGTCAGCGAAGAAAGCGGCATTGCCACCTTCAGGGGGTCGAACGGCTTGTGGGAAAACCACCGCATCGAAGATGTGGCCTCACCGGCAGGCTGGAATAAAAACCCCGCACTGGTTTTGGAATTCTACAACCAGCGGCGCAAACAAATTCTGGCGGCACAACCCAATCAGGCACATAGTGCATTGGCCCGGCTCGAAGAGCGATTCGAGGTACAAATCATCACCCAGAATATCGACGACCTCCATGAACGGGCCGGCAGTACCCGGGTGTTGCATCTGCATGGTGAAATTAAGAAAGCACGAAGTACAGCCGACGAAAATCTGATACTCAGCCTGACCGGAGAACGGCTCGACATCGGCGATCTCTGCCCGAAAGGTGCGCAGCTTCGCCCGCACATTGTATGGTTTGGTGAAGCCGTACCCATGATTGAGACCGCCATCGAAATAACCCGTACTGCCGACATTTTTCTGGTTGCGGGCACCGGACTTCAGGTATATCCGGCTGCTTCGCTCATTGATTTCATTCCCGATTCATGCCAACGCTACCTTATCGACCCGAACGATGTGTTTATTCCCAGGCATTACCGCTTCAGGCGGATAGTTGAAAAAGCCGGAAAGGGAATGGAAATATTCAGTAAGGAGATACTAGAGAACAATTAACCCAAGCGACTCATATTGCGCAGTGCCTCTTTATTGATAATGCTAATTTGCTTTCCATCGGCACCTATCACACCATCTTTTATAAGCTCCGCCCAAACACGCGACACGCTTTCGCGGGTTGCATCCACCAGATTTCCGATATCTTCCTGGGTTATAAGCAACTGAAAACTATCGGAATGGTATATGTTTTCGGAAAAATCGAGAAGTACATCAGCTATTTTACCGCGCACCTGTTTCTGCGTGCGGTTCACACATTTCTGATACGACTCCAGTTCGCTGCGACATAGTTCTACCAGAATCTGGTTGCTGAAAGCCGGATTGCGCCCAAGCAATTCCCTGAATACGGCAATATCGATAAAACAAACTTCCGATTCTTCGATTGCGCTCACCGAATATTGGTTTATTTTATCGCCGAAGGTTGTGGGCAAGCCCAGATAATTGCGGGGTTTCACAATGCGCACCACCTGTGTGTGGTAAGGCCCTTCGATGTGAATTTTTACCAACCCGCTTTTCAGGTAAGCCACATTGGTGGAATAGGTGCCCTGCCGGATAATATTATCGTTTTTTTTGAACCGAACGGTAAGACAGTTGGCCGACTGGGTAGCCAGCTCCTGCTCACTCAGTTTGAGTGCCGCAGCTGATTTATGTTCGCAAAAACTGCAATTATGGTTCATCGTGCAAAATAAAAGCACAATATACGAAAATAATCAACATGAAAAAATAGTATGAATAGTATCCTGACATCGAGCGGGATTCTGTTTATAAAACGAATATTCGGCAAAACTGCGAAATTGACTTTTTACTTGCAGAAATCTTTGGGGAGGAAGTGGATGGTGAGTTAATTCAATACCAAATAAACTGTGACCTATATCACACTCCCTTAAAACACACATCATATCTGAAAACAGATTTTCTATTGGATAATTGCTTTTCTTTGTTCTGATAAATATTGTGAAACCAATAACAACAAAAAATATGAACGAAGAACTTCAACAACAACTCAGCCAGATGCAGGCTCAGCTCGATAAAATGGGCAAAAAACTAGCAAAACTCGAAAACAACCGCAAAGACCAGCTTTCAATTGCCATTGTTTCGGGAGACCTCGATAAAATTATGGCCGGAATGATTATTTCGCTCGCAGCCGCAGCCATGGACACCAAAGTGAAAATTTTCTTCTCGTTTTGGGCATTATCAGCCTTGCGCGATAAGAATAAATCGGCCAAGGGAAAAGATTTTATCTCGAAAATGTTTGGCATTATGCTGCCTAAAGGCAAGAACAAGCTGAAACTGTCGAACATGAATATGGCCGGGATGGGTCCCATGATGATTAAATATCTGATGAAAAAACATAATGTGCTTTCGCTCGACGATATGTTCAAGCAAGCCGGCGAATTGGGTGTTGAAATCATCGTTTGCGAAATGTCGATGGGCCTGATGGGGTTCAAGAAAGAAGAATTCATCGACTATCCGCATCTGAGCTATGCCGGTGCTGCCACTTTTGTAACCGATGCCGGCGAAAGTGCAGCGCAGTTGTTTATTTAATAAACCGAACATCGAGCGGAGTAGAGGTGGAGGTTTAGAATTTATGACACCGGCACCTCGACTCCGCTCGGTGACCGGTTCGACTCCGCTCGGTGACCGGGCTGATGACCAGCTTATTTGAAGAAATATTTTATAAACCTTAAAACTAAAAAACAATGACAAACGAAGAACTGAAAAACTTAGTGGTAGCAAAATCGGTTGACGCACGCGGAACTGCCTGCCCCGGGCCACTACTCGAAGCAAAAAAAGCCCTTGGAACAATTGAAGAAGGCGAAGTCATGGAAATACTATCTGCCGACGAAGGAACCCGTGTCGACATTCCCAAATGGTGCAACAAACAGGGCCACGATTATCTTGGCACCTTAGAAGAAAACGGTTACTACAAAATTTACATGCGTAAAAACGAAATCTAACACCACGGAACATGGCTAAAAAAAGCGCGAAAATCCTGGTTTTCTCTACCGAAAAAATATCAGACCCTGCCATCGACATGGCGGGTCTGCTTAAACTGCATTACCCACCACAGGTCTATACCATAGCAATGCGCTGCTCAAGCAGCATTAAGCCAAAGTGGATATTACGGGCTTTCGACAAAGGTTTCGACGGTGTGTTTATTGCTGCCGATGGCAGCGACTGTGCCTATGGCGAAAGCTGCACCGAAAAAACCGGACATCTGGTAGAGCAAACCCACAACCTGATGAAAGAACGAAGTATTGATCCGGCACGCCTGCGCATGGCAGCCATTTGCTCGGTGTGCAGCGAATCGTTCGTGAAACAGGTGAAAAGTTTTAACGAGTATTTATTAAAATCGCAGGAATAAGTTATGCAAAAAGAGCCTGAAATCCTGAGTTTCGATGCACTGGTGGTTGGCGGCGGTATTGCCGGCGGCGAAACCGCGCTCAATCTGGCCAACAATGGCTACAAGGTTGCTCTGGTCGAAAAGGAATTGTCGATTGGCGGTAAAATGATTTTGCTCAGCAAGGTGTTTCCCACACTCGACTGTGCTGCATGTATCACTACCCCCAAGGTGTCGGAAATATCGAGGCACCCCAACATCAGCATTTTTACCGAAACCGATGTGCACTCCATCGAAAAACTGGGTGAAAAGAATTTCGAAGCACGGGTAACCCGTCGTCCGCGATACGTAGTCGAGGCCGATTGCACGGCTTGCCAGTTGTGCGAAGAAGCCTGCCCGGTAGTGGTGCGCGACGAATACCAGTACAATCTGGTGGGTCGTAAAGCCGCTTTTATCCCGTTCAGCATTTGCAGCCCCAAGGTTGCTGCCATCGACATTGATAATTGCACGCTTTGCGGTGCCTGCGAAAAAGTGTGTCCTCCGGGTTGTATCGACTTCACGCAGAAACCCCGCGAGTATGTGCTGAAAGCAAAGACAACCATTGTGGCTACCGGTTTCAAACTGTTCGACCCGTTGAAAATTTCGCGTTATTCGTATGGAAGTGCAAAAAATGTGATTACCTCGATGCAAATGGAACGACAACTGGCTCCCACGCGTCCGTTCCACACCATTTTGCGCCCCGGCGACGGTAAAGTGCCCGACAAACTGGCCTATGTGCTTTGTGCCGGTTCGCGCGACGATTCGGTGGGCAACCCCATTTGTTCGCAAATCTGCTGCATGTACAGCATTAAGCAGGCTCAGTTGCTGATGGGTGCACTGCCCATGGCCGACATTACCATCTATTATATCGATATCCGTGCCTTTGGCAAGGGTTACGACGAGTTTTACGAGCAGGCAGTAAGCATGGGCGTTCGTTTTGTAAAAGGAAAAATTGGCAAAATCACCGAAAAACCCAACGGAAACCTTTCGTTGCGTTACGAAGACATTGCCACAGGCAAACTCAAGGAAGCCGATCACGATATGGTTGTGCTTTCGGTAGGTGTAACCGCCAATGCTGAAGCCGGAAATCTTTTCGAAGGTAAAAAGCTTGAACTCGACGTGCTCAACTACGTGGCACAACCCAGCCCATTGCTCAGTCCATCAAAAACCAATATCGAAGGGGTTTTTGTTGCCGGTACAGCCACGGGACCCAAAGACATTCCCGATTCTATTTTGTCGGCAGGTGCTGCCGCCGGTGAAGCCATAAGCTATTTAAACCAGTAATATGCAACACGAAACAATGAAGAAGAAACTAGGTATATATATATGTGCATGTGGCGGAAATATTTCCGACTATGTTGATATCGAGAAGGTGAAAGAAGCCATAAAAGACGAAGATGCGGTTATTCTGGCCAAAACCACCATGTTTGCCTGTGGCGATACCAATCAAAAAGACATGGATGCCGACATTAAGGCCAACGACCTGAGCGGTGTGGTAGTGGCTTCGTGTTCGCCCAAGCTGCATCTTACTACTTTTCGTAACGTAAGTGAACGCGCCGGACTTAACCCCTACACCTACGTGCATGCCAACATCAGGGAACAGGCTTCGTGGGCACACAGCGACGACAAAACAGGGGCCACCGAAAAAGCCATTCAGATTGTAAAGGCTGCCATTGCCAAAGCACGTCTGGCCGAGGCCCTCAACCCCATTACCATTAAATCGGAGCGCTCGGTTGCCGTAGTGGGTGCCGGTGCTGCAGGAATGAAAGCTGCGCTTAGCCTTGCCGGAATGAACGACAAAGTGTACCTCATCGAAAAATCGAAAGAAATTGGCGGTAAACTGAAAACTATGGACGTGATCAGTCCCGAAAAACAATCGGGCAGCGACTTACTTAAACAACTCGAAGCTGAAATATCCAACAACAGCCGCATTGAACTATTTACCGAAACCATACTTACCGAAAGCAGTGGCAGCATTGGTAATTTCACACTGAAACTGAACACACCTACCGGAAATTGCGAAGTTACGGTAGGTTCTGTTTTGCTTGCCACAGGTTTCGACACCTACACACCCGAAGAAGGAGAATTTGGCTATCTCAGCCATTCCAACGTAATTACCTTACCTGAGTTTAAAGCAATTCTGCAAAACAGTAGTGGAAAACAACTCGTGGTAAACGAAAAAGAAATTAATTCGGTAGCATTTATCTATTGCGTGGGCAGTCGTCAGGTGAAAGGCGACAACAAACATTGTTCGCGTTTTTGCTGCACCGCTGCCATGCAAACCTCGCTCGATGCATCGGATAAATTCAGTCACCTGCAATGCTATCACTTTACGAGAGGCACACGAAGCTACGGCAAGCAAGAGCTTATTTACAAAGCCACCAACGATAAGGGCGATATCTACGTGCAGTTTCCCGATAAAAAACCGCCTGTGGTGGAAACTTCCGGCGATAAACTCAGCGTGAAAGCGGTTGATTTATTGCTCGAAAAACGCGAACACGAAGCCGAAGTTGACCTCGTGGTGCTGGTTACGGGTATGGTTCCCGATAAGGACGAAACCATTGGCAATATTTTTAAATTGCCCAAAGGCCGCGACCATTTCTTTAACGAAATACATATGAAACTGCGTCCTGTTGAAACCGTAATCGACGGTGTTACCATTGCCGGAGCGTGCCAGGGCCCCAAAAATGTTGCCGAATCGGTGAACTCGGCCATTGCAGCCGCTACCAAAGCGCACTCCATTATCGCCAAAGGCGAATTACAACTGGAACCCATTGTGGCTTATGTGGATAAAGAAACCTGCAACTGGTGCAATGCCTGCACCGATGCCTGTCCGTTCAGTGCGATAAGCCCGATTGACTTCAAGGACAAAAAAGTGGCCGAAATAAGCAAAAGCAACTGCAAGGGTTGTGGAATGTGCCTGCCCGTTTGTCCGTCCGACTCCATCGAGTTGATATCGTTTACCAACAAAGAAATGGAAAGCATGATTGATGTATTAGCACAATAAACCTAAACAGTTATGAGTACCGAAAACAAACAGACCTATAAAATACTCCGCGAAACACACAAAGTTTCCGACAAGGTAAAAGACAATCTGAAACAGTTTACCCGCGACAAAAAACAGATTCTCGACCAGTTGAAAGAGGGCGAAAAAAGCATCGCCGAACTGTGCACGGCCACGCAAATGAAAAAAGACGATGTGGTGTTTCTGCTGATGACCTTACTTAAGTATGGCTTTGTGAAAATATCAAGGGTTGATGATATGGATGAATACTACTATTACAAACTGAAGAACAATGAGTAAGATAGACCCCAAATTCGGAAAACAACTGAAAAGTTACGGAGCGTTCGATTTTAATAAATGCTACAATTGCGGCACTTGTACGGCAGTTTGTTCATTAGCCGACGAAAAAGATGCTTTTCCGCGCAGCATGGTGCGCAGCAGTGCCGTTGGTAATGCCGACGAAATTTCGGCCTCGCTGAAACCCTGGTTGTGTTACTACTGTGGTGAATGTTCCGAGCACTGTCCGCAAACCGCCAACCCTGGCGAACTCATGATGTCGTTGCGCCGCTGGCTGATGGGAAAATACGACTGGACGGGCATGGCCGGCATATTCTACCGTTCGGCAGCAGCTACCATTATTGCCATGATTGTTGTACTGGCCGGCGTAATTGGCTTTGCTGCCATTCAGGCCTTCGACACCGAGAGCATAATGCACTTTGGTCATTACTTCGAAATGTTTGCCATTGGTGGCGTGTTGCTGGTGATTCTTATGCCCAATATGGTCAGGATGTGGTACTTCACGGTGATAAAACCCGGCAAGAAAATTCCGTTTAAAATTTACCTGCAATCGCTGGGTGACTTCTTCCTGCACATGTTCACCCAAAAACGCGCTTTAGGCTGCGACGATAACAAAGGACGCTGGTTTATGCACTTCATTCTGGTGTTGGGCTATATGGCACTGCTCATGACCACAGTATTTCTCGACTGGTTTGGCACCGAATATTTGCTGGTGAATATTTTTGGATATGCGGTGAGTATAACCGTATTTACCATTACCTTTTTGTTTGTAAATGCACGTATCCGCAAAAAGAAAGAACTGAGCAAACACTCACAACCATCCGATTGGTTCTTCGTAATCTGGCTCTTCCTGATGGGTTTTACCGCCTTTGCAGTACGCCTGTTCATCGACCTGGGGCTTATCGAGAGCAACCTGTGGCTGTATTTGTTTCACCTCACCGTATTGGCACAATGGGCGCTCATCATTGTTCCCTTTGGTAAATGGACACACTTTTTGTACCGGTCGTTTGCCATGTATTTTCATAAACTGCTGAATTTAGCAAAAGCTTAGTAAGCACCTGATTTTATCTGCCGGCAGGTTTAACCCAATGGGGTGAACCTGCCGGTGATGTTTGCGAATCAATTGAATATTTTTGCATCTTTGCATTTAAATTAATTGCCAAGTGTCGAAAATCTACAAATACCTTATCGGATCGCTGGGAGTAATCCTGATGATACTCTTCGTGATTTTCTTTCCTGACATTACCTCGTGGATTCTTATTTCGGTGGTGATTGCCATGATAGGCTCTCCTTTGGTTGAGCTGCTTTCGCGAATCCGCATCCGCAATGTTTTTTTCCCCCGCTGGTTAGCGGCAGGTATCACCCTGATATTGTTTTATTCGCTCATTGCCTTGTTCTTCTGGTTTTTCATACCCCTGGTAGGCGGGCAAATCTCAGAGTTCCGGAAGCTTGATGTCAACACCATATCACAAGGCTTCGATGAACCCATCAATATTGCGGATTCTATTATCCGAGATTATCATCTGGCAGCCGATAAAAACTTTTCTGTAAGAACCGTTGCTACCGAAAAAATACACTCCATCGTAAACTTTTCAAATGTATCATCGTTTCTCAATACCCTGACTAACACCATAAGTTCGTTTGTGCTGGGACTGTTTGCCATAACTTTTATTTCGTTTTTCTTTCTGAAAGAAAAATTTCTTTTCGATAAAGGCATTCTGGCCATGATGCCCGAAAGGGCAGAGGAAAAAACCAGCCACGCACTGGGTTCCATACGAAGGCTTATTTCAAGGTACTTCATCGGGTTGATTTCCGAAATGTTATGTATTATGCTTATTGTCAGCGTTGGCCTCATGCTTTCGGGTATGAAAACCGATCTGGCCATTTTAATCGGGCTGTTTGCGGGTATTTTCAACATAATACCATTTCTTGGGGCATGGATTGCAGCTGCTCTGGGTATTTTGCTCACCATTACCGGAAATATCGGCCTCGATTTCGACACACAGATATTGCCATTAATAATCAAGCTGTTAATTGTTTTTGTGATAGCCCGCCTTATCGATGATTTTGTGCTTCAACCCCTGATATACAGCAAAAGCGTAAAAGCGCATCCGCTCGAAATTTTTCTGGTGATCCTGATTGCCGGTTCGTTGGCAGGGATTGTAGGAATGATGCTTGCCATTCCGGCATATACTGTACTGCGCGTTATCGCCAAAGAATTTTTCAATCACTTTAAGTTTGTGCGGGAACTGACAAAAAACATGAATACCGGAACCGAAGTTAAAACAGATTGACTATGAAAGTTTTCAAATTCGGCGGAGCCTCGGTGAAAAATGCAGGCGCAGTAAAAAACCTCGGAAACATCCTCAGGCATTCGGGCAACAACATTGTGGTGGTGGTATCGGCCATCGACAAAACCACCAATGCACTGGAATTGCTACACCAGTACCACAAAAGCGGAGACCCTGCGATGATGGATCAGTTCCGTAAGATTGCCGGGTTTCATCAGGATCTTTGCCGTGAGTTGTTCGACAATCTGACACTGAAGGAAGCGGGATTCCTGAAGAATTGGTTTACCGAAATCGAAACAATACTGCTCAATCCTCCTTCCGAAAATTCCGACTTCGGTTACGACCGTCTGGTGTCGTATGGCGAACTTATATCAAGCTCGATCATAGCCGAATACCTTACATCCATTGGTTTTCCAGCCCGATTTCTCGATATCCGCAAAGTAATCAGAACCGATAATACCTACCGCGAAGCCCGTATCGACTGGGAAACATCGGCAGCAATGGCGGCTTCGCATTTTTCGGAAAAACAACAGCATTTTGTGGTTACACAAGGCTTCATCGGCAGCACCAGCGAGGGATTGAGCACCACACTGGGTCGTGAGGGTTCCGATTTTACTGCCGCTATTCTGGCCTATTTGCTCAATGCCGAAAGTGTAAGTATCTGGAAAGATGTCCCCGGCATTATGAATGCAGACCCTGCGTGGTATCCAAGCCCCGAAAAAATAGACTTTCTATCGTATCAGGAAGCCATCGAACTAACGTTTTACGGAGCCAAGGTGATTCATCCCCGAACGGTTAAACCCCTTGAGAATAAACGCATTCCCTTGTATGTAAAATCGTTTGTAACCCCCGAAACCGAAGGTACCTGCATCGCCCATTCCGACAAACACATCAGCTATCCACCGATATATATTCTGAAGCACAATCAGGTACTTCTGTCGATATCGCCCAAGGATTTTTCGTTTATAGCCGAAGATCATATCAGTCATTTCTTTGCCCTGCTCAACAAGCATCGCACACATGTGAACCTGATACAAAATTCTGCCATCAGTTTTTCGGCCTGTGCCGATACCAATTCCGAAACTTTTTCGCGCCTCATAGGTGATTTGCAGAAAAAATTCACGGTGCGCTACAACGAAAAACTTACCCTGATTACCATCAGGCACTATAATGAAGAGGCTGTAATGAAAATGACCAAAGACAGAAGTATCTTACTGGAACAGAGAAGTCGCAACACTGTACGCTATATTGTCAAAGAATCGCTTTAAGCACCGAAAACACGCTGTATGAATGTATTAATACTTGGATCGGGAGGGCGCGAACACGCGCTGGCATGGAAAATATCGCAAAGCCGCCTTTGCGACGAACTGTATATTGCCCCCGGCAATGCGGGCACCCTGAATTGTGGAACCAATGTAAACCTCGATATTACAAACTTTGAAGCCATCGGGCGCTTTGCCCTCGAAAAACATATCGGCTTCATTCTGCCGGGACCGGAAGCCCCGTTGGTTGCCGGTATTTACGACCATTTTAAATCGGATAACGCACTGAAGCATATCTGTATTCTGGGTCCTTCGGCCCGGGGAGCCATGCTCGAAGGAAGTAAAGATTTTGCCAAACAATTTATGAACCGGCACGGAATACCCACTGCACGGCATCTTTCGGTTACCCGCGAAAATGTGGAGGACGGCTGTCGCTTTATCGAAAGCCTTCAGGCACCGTATGTGCTAAAAGCCGATGGATTGGCAGCCGGAAAGGGTGTTATCATTGTTGATACTGCCACCGAAGCATGCCAGATTCTACGGAAAATGCTGGGCGGGATGTTTGGAGCTGCCAGCCAATGCGTGGTGGTCGAAGAATATTTGCATGGCATTGAGCTTTCGGTGTTTTTTCTCACCGACGGCGACTCGTATCTGATGCTGCCCGAGGCAAAAGACTATAAGCGCATCGGCGAAAACAACACCGGCCCCAACACCGGGGGGATGGGATCGGTTTCACCGGTACCCTTTGCCACACCTGCCTTTATGCAAAAAGTGGAAGAGCGCATTGTGGTTCCCACCGTTAAAGGCTTGAAAATCGAAAACATCGACTACAAGGGTTTTGTTTTTGCCGGTCTGATGAACGTAAATGGCGACCCGTACGTAATCGAGTACAACGTCAGGATGGGCGACCCTGAAACCGAATCGGTACTGCCGCGCATTAAAAACGATCTGTTCGAAATAATTCTGGCTACCGCCGGAGGTAATCTGGGTGGTAAATACCTCGTTCCCGACACTAGGTTTGTTGCGTCGGTAATGCTGGTTTCGGGCGGATATCCCGAGTCATACGAAAAAGGCAAGCCCATCGATTTTATCGAAAAACCATCAAAAAGCCTGCTTTTTCACGCCGGCACTGTTATTACCGATGGGAATCTGGTAACAGCCGGTGGACGTGTTCTGGCGGTAAGCGCCTATGGTAAAACACTGCCCGAGGCCCTGCAAATGGCCTACAGCGATGTTGCACAAATAAATTAC
>Ga0116148_1003770_pt1 | contig 13761 bp, 7 predicted proteins | sample AD_UKC055_MetaG_FD_89786 | JGI IMG/M metagenome (GOLD analysis project Ga0116148, IMG submission 89786) | Active sludge microbial communities of municipal wastewater-treating anaerobic digesters from USA - AD_UKC055_MetaG | ecosystem: Engineered > Bioreactor > Anaerobic > Digestate | place: USA... | reverse complement strand
CAGCGGCCAAAGCTCCTCAACCACTGAGGAATCTGCCCCGCCGGCCATTCCGTCCCAGGTCGGACCCAAACGCTGCGATGCCTGGAGCCGTTGGGCGCGCCAATTGCGACGGCTGCAAAGAACCTCATGATTCCCCCCTAGCGCATGCCGGATGTAGCGCACAACCCGCTCGCCGGCTAAACGTGTGGCGTCTGGACGGTCGGGGGTGTGAGCCGCGGTCTTTACTGGCATTTCGCCGGCATCGACCAAAAGGGTGGTGCCATCGGGGAGAATGTAGAGTCCGGCATTGCCGCGGCCGGTGCTGATCTGGTGGATGTCCAGGGCGCCGGGTTCCCAAGGCAACATCGGCTTCCCCACGGTATCTCTCGCGTGGCCCGAGACTACCATGGTCATAAACAGGCCGAAGCATAGACTCAGTCGCATTGTCATCTTCGCATCTTGCGGGCAAAGGGCGAAGGTCGTCAACCGTACCTGTTGCCCCGCGATCTTGCTCCTTAAGCGAGCTCACCGCCGTTCGTTCAGCTGGCCGTAAAGCGTGAAGGTGCCGGCGTGAGTAATGTGCACGTCCAGGAGCTCGCCGCGGCAGCGCGGTACACCCTCGAATACCACGATCTTGTTGCAGCGGGTGCGGCCACTCAGCCGGGAGGGGTTCTTCTTGCTGGGGCCCTCCACCAGAACCTGAACCGTCCGGCCCACTAACCTCTGGTGCTGGCGCGCGCCGGACTCATTGACCACCTCGAGCAGCCGCTGGTTGCGCTCCTCTTTCACCGCCTGGCTTACTTGATCAGGCATTTGCGCTGCGGGGGTGTCGCGTCGCGGCGAATACTTGAACACGAACGCCTGGTCGAACCCGACTTCCCGCGCCAGCTCCAGCGTCTCCTCAAAGTCCCCGTCTGTCTCCCCGGGAAAACCCGCGATGAAGTCCGTGCTGATGCCGACAGCGGGCCGCACCCGGCGCAGTCGCTCGATAATGCTCAGGAACCGCTCCCGCGTGTAGCCGCGGTGCATCAGCTTCAACACGCGGTCGCTGCCGCTCTGCACCGGAATGTGCGCGCTTTCCGCCAATTTGCCCAGCCGCCCGTAAGCTTCCACCAGGTCGTCGCCGTAGCCCCTGGGGTGGGGCGAGGTGAAACGAATCCGTTCCAGCCCTTCGATCGCATCCACCGACTCCAGCAGTTGCACGAACGGAGACTTCTGTCCCCGCTTGGGAATAACACCCCGCCCGTAGCTGGTAACGATCTGCCCCAGCAGCATGATCTCCTTTACGCCCTGTGCGACCAGCTCGCCGCACTCGGCCACTATGTCCGAAATCGTCCGGCTGCGCTCCTCCCCGCGGGTCTGGGGCACAATGCAGAACGTGCAGCGCTGGTTACAGCCCTGCATGATGCTCACGTAGGCCGCGCCGGACTTCCGCGCGTTCCCATCCAGCAGGTGCTCGCGTATTGCCCCCTCGCTCCCCGGCTCCTCGCCAATCTCCACCACCTTCTCACGCCGCCCGGCAATGATCCCATCAAGGTATTCTGCCGTGCGATGGAACTTCTGCGTGCCCACGACCAGGTCCACGTCCGGCAGCCGGTCAATCAGCTCGCGGCCCCGGCTTTGGGCCACGCAGCCCATGAAGCCCAGCACCACCTTGGACCTGCGCCGGCGGGTCTCAGCCACGAGATTCTCCATCTTGCGCAGTGCCTTCTGCTCGGCCAAATCCCGCACGCTGCAAGTGTTGAGCAGGATAACATCTGCCGCAGCCTCGGTCTTAGCGAGCGAATACCCCTTGGCCACGAGCTGCGCGGCAACCGCCTCGCTGTCACGCTCGTTCATCTGGCACCCGTAAGTCTTGATGTAAACGCTCGGCATAGGCGCTAGGAGAGTTTGGCAAGCCTACCTCACCACCGCAGAGTTGAAAAGGTGGAAGTGGGGCGCCCGACGGCGCAGGGCGCATCTCAATTCCTGGCAGCGTCCCAAAGCTCGGACATCCTGACCCGTTGGGTCCAATTCCCCCCTCACGCTACCCTCTCCTTCGGTGGTCCCTCCGTAGTACCTCCGTTCTACCTCCGTTCCTCCTCCGTCTCCAAAAACGGCGGTAGAACGGAGGTAGAACGGAGGTACTACGGAGGAGGGACGATGGGAACAGCCTGCAACGGTGGTAATGGCGGCTATTGGCCAGGCCAGGAACGCCTGCCACGGAGCAGTTAACGCAGGTTGTTCCTGCTGCCACCCAGCGCACCCTACCCTTACGACAGAACACGCGAGATTCTGGAAGAAAACAGCCCGGTGGTGGCATCCGGAAGATTCCTCACAGCCTTCAGAATCCGTGCCGCGCCCACGGCCTTTTCCCAATGCTCCCACGCCCACCTTGCCTGTTTAGCCAGAACTTCTGGCCGTCTCCTGGCCGTCCTCCTGGCCGGTAGGTGGCCGGTAGGTGGCCGTCTAGTGGCCGTCCATTGGCCGGCTGGCGGTCGTCGAGCAGCCATTTGGATGGGATGCTCCTTCCGAGCCTGGGCAGGGGGGCGCGCATCTCTTGCAGCATTCGGGCTGGGTGAAATACCACCTGTACCGCCCGCCCTCCCCCTGGAAACAGCTTGAGGCGCTGCTCTGGCGCTGGCTACAGTGCCCCCGCTATGGCCGCGGATCAACCATCCCGGGTAAACGCAATCCGGCAGCACCTGCTCTGGGTATGTCTGCTACTCGCTTTGAGCACGCTGGCGGTCTATTGGCCGGTCACGCGGCATGGGTTTGTTAACTACGACGACACGGACTACGTCACCGCAAATCCTCATGTCCAGGCCGGCCTGACCGAGAAAGGCATGACGTGGGTCTGGCGCAGTGAGGTGGCACGCAATTGGCACCCGGTCACCATGGTGTCGCACATGCTCGATTGCCAGCTCTACGGCATGAGGGCCGGCTGGCACCACCTGACTAGCCTGCTGTTCCATACCGCCAATGCGGTGTTGCTGTTTCTGCTGTTATTCACAATGACCGGCGCGCTTTGGCGCAGCGGAATCGTCGCGGCGCTCTTTGCGCTTCACCCCCTGCATGTCGAATCTGTGGCCTGGATCGCGGAGCGGAAGGATGTGCTGAGCACGTTCTTCTTTCTGCTCACCTTGGGGGCCTATCTGGCCTACGTGCGAGCATCCCAAAGCCAAAGCCACGAACCAGAACGGAGCGCAAAGGCGCACATCCGCCACGCAAAGACCCCGCCGCCTGTAACCCACTACCGGTATGCTTGGTATTGGCTGGCGGTGCTGCTCTTTGCCCTCGGGTTAATGAGCAAGCCGATGCTGGTGACCGTGCCGTTTGTCCTGCTGCTCCTTGATTATTGGCCCCTGCGGCGGCTCGAACGCCAAAGCCAGGGCGTCAAACCCAGCACCTGGCTCCCCCTCGTGTGGGAGAAGATGCCAATCCTGGCGTTGAGTGCGGTGTCGTGTGTTATCACCTATCGGGTTCAGCATAGTGGCGGCGCCGTGCTTGATGTAGCCAACTTGTCCATCGGCGCCCGGATTGCCAATGCCCTCATGTCGTATGTGCGCTACCTCGGGAAGATGGTCTGGCCGGAGGGGTTGGCGGCTCTTTACCTGCGGAAGGCGCCCTGGCCCGCATGGGAGGTGGGCCTGGCGGCCCTGGCATTGCTTGCGGCCACCGTGGTCGTCCTCCGACTGGCACGACGCCGCCCGTACCTCGCGTTGGGCTGGTTCTGGTACTTGGGCACACTGATTCCGGTTATCGGCCTGGTCCAGGTGGGCATGCAGACCATGGCCGACCGCTACACCTACATCCCTCTCATGGGCATCTTCATCGCGCTGGCGTGGGGAGGTTGCGAATTGGCCAACCGGTGGCGGGTACCGCTCGCAGGGCAGGGGACCGCGACCGTTCTGGTGCTGGCGGCCTGCGCGCTGTTGGCACGCAAGCAGCTTGGCTGGTGGGCAACCAGCGAAACACTCTTTGGGCGAATGATCCAAGTCGGTGAGGGCAATTACATGGCCCACTATAACATGGGCAATCTGTATAGCCGCCAGGACAAGCTGGCAGATGCCGCAGCGCATTATGAGGCCGCCCTTCGATCCGAGCCCAATTACGCCGAGGCGCACAACAACCTCGGCGCGGTGCTCCTGCGCCAGGGTCGCTTCGACGAGGCATTGGCGCACTATGCGACGGCTGTCAGGCTCAAGCCGGAATACCTCTACTACTTCAACTTCGCCAACGCCCAAATGGACGCGGGCAGGCCATCCGAGGCCGTGCCGAATTACCAGCATGCCTTGCGCTTGAACCCGAATTCGAGCCAGGCGCACCACAATCTCGGCATGGCCCTGCGGGCCCAGGGACAAGCCGAACAGGCGATGGCCGAGTTCCGTGCCGCGCTTCGGTTGCAGCCGGATTATGAAAGCGCGGAACACCACCTCGCGAATTGCCTGGCAGACGCCGGTATGCTCAAAGAAGCCGAGGCGCATTACCTGGCGGCAGTCCGCCTGGACCCCAATCATGCGGAAAACCACAACGGCCTGGGGATCTGTTACGCGATGCAGGGCAACTACGCGGAAGCGGAGCGGCACTTCCGCACCGCAGTGCGCCTCAAACCAGCACATTCCGGCGCTCAGAGCAATCTCGGCAATGCGTTAGGCGCGCAACACAAACGGGAAGAGGCAATACTACACTACCGGGAGGCTCTGAAGATTGACCCCGGCGACCCCCAGACCCATTTCAACCTGGGTTTGTGCCTGCTCCAACTGGGACAGCGGGCCGACGCCAAAACTCACTTTGCCGAGGCCCTCCGCCTGCGCCCGGACTACCCCGAGGCCCGCAAAGCCCTTGCCGAAATCGAAACCGGCCCGACGAAAAAGTAGCATGGAAACCCTTTACTGCGGCGCTGTCTGGAGTAGAGTATTGACCGTGCCGCGTAATGCGGCAGGACCGCGAATTGAATTGAACAAACGCGAGACAATCGGTTGCGCCGTGTCGCCCAGCGCGGAGAGTGCCCTCCCGCAACTTTCCTGGGTACCGGCATCGTCGAGCCGCCCCCGCAAACAAACCAAAGTAAGCTGAACAATAGGAGACCACTCCCATGGACTTACATCACCCCATCCTGCGCGAGTTCCCGGAGCACCGAGAGACCATCCGGCGACTCAAAGGATGCGACGACCACTTCCGGAACATCTACGACGAGTATCATCGTCTGGATGACGAAATATACCGCATCGAGGAGGAAGTTGATTTCGCCACGGATCAGGAAATCGAGGAACTCAAGATGCGGCGGGCCAAACTCAAGGATTACATCTACCACCTGATCCGCCACACCCCTCCCGATGCCTGCCCGGCCTGCGCCGGGACCGGCGTCGTTCGCTAGCCAGACGCCGCGGCAGGCCGCGACTGCTGCCCGCGCCGCCGCCGGGCAGCCGGAGTCTATTCTGTTACAACCTTGGCCGCGCGGGCCTGGGCGGCGCGCTTGCGCCGGACCCCGTCCAGTATCTTCTTCCTCAAGCGCAGGTTCTTGGGGGTTGCCTCCACGTATTCATCGGACCCGATATACTCCAGCGCGCGCTCCAGCGACAGCTTCAGCGGCGGGTTTAGCTGGATGCCCTTGCCCTCCCCCTGTGAACGCATATTCGTGAGCTTCTTCGCTTTGCACGGATTGACCGGGATGTCGTTCTCGCGCGCGTTCTCACCCACAATCATGCCGGCATAAACCGCGTCCCCCGGCTCCACGATCAATCGGCCCCGTTCCTGGATCATGTTCAGCGCGTAGGCCATCGCCTCGCCGCTTTCCATGCTCACCAGCGACCCGTTCTTGCGCGCCGCGATATCGCCCCGCTCGGCGCCATACTCGTGGAACAAATGGCTCATTACCCCAACACCGCGCGTCTGGTTCACCAGGTCGGTCTCGAAACCGATCAGCCCGCGCGTCGGAATCAGCGCCTCGATGCTGACCTGGTCGCCGTGGTGGCTCATGTTCGTGATCTCGCCCCTCCGGTCGGCCAGGTTCGCCAGCACAACGCCCATCGAGTCCTTCGGGATTTCCAGAAACAGCCTTTCGATCGGCTCCAGCAGGTTGCCCTTGCTGTCCTTCCGGTAAATCACCTCAGGCCGTGATACCAGAACCTCGTAGCCCTCGCGGCGCATCTGTTCGACCAGGATGGCGATTTGCATTTCACCACGCCCGCTCACGTTGAATATGTTCGGCGCGTCGGTCTGCGCGATCCGCAGCGCCACATTCGTGCGAACCTCCTTGACCAGGCGCTCCCAAATATGGCGCGCGGTGACGAGCTGCCCATCCAGGCCGGCCAAAGGGCCGTCGTTGACCGCAAACTGCATCTGGATCGTCGGCGGGTCAATCGGGACAAAGGGCAGCGGAAGACGATCCTCCGAGTCGGTGATTGTCTCGCCAATAAACACGTCCTCAAACCCGGTCAAACCGACGACGTCGCCGGCGTGTGCTTCGGGAACCTGCATTCGCTTCAGACCCTCGAACTGGAAGATGGCGGTGATCTTGGCCGTGCTCCTTTGCCCGTCGCCGTGGATGCAGACATAGGTCTCGCCTTCCTTCACCTTGCCGCTGTGAATCTTGCCGAAGGCAATGCGGCCCAGGTAATCCGAGTAATCCAGGTTGGCCACCAGTAGCTGGAACCCTTCGCCGGCGTGGGCGCGCGGCGGCGGGATATGCTTAATGATCGCGTCAAACAGCGGCTTCATCGTCTTGCCCGGATGCTTGAAGTCCGTTGTGGCGTGGCCGTCCCGCGCGCTGGCGTAGATCACCGGGAAATCCATCTGCTCGTCGGTGGCGTGGAGCGACACAAACAGCTCCCACACCTCGTCGAGCACTCTGTGCGGATTGGCGTTATCGCGGTCAATCTTGTTGATGACCACGATCGGCTTGGCCCTGGCTTCGAGCGCCTTGCGCAGCACGAACCGGGTCTGGGCCTGCGGGCCGTCCGCGGCATCCACTACCAGCAGCACGCCGTCAATCATGTTCATGATCCGCTCCACCTCGCCGCCGAAGTCCGCGTGGCCGGGCGTGTCCACGATGTTGACGTGGTAATCCTTGTACTTGAACGCCGCGTTCTTGGCCTTGATGGTAATGCCCTTCTCTCGCTCCAGGTCCATGGAGTCCATGATCCGCTCCTCGGCCGCGATGGCCTGGTTGGCGCGGAAGGTGCCCGATTGCTTGAGCAGGCAGTCCACCAGCGTGGTCTTGCCGTGGTCAACGTGGGCAATGATGGCAATGTTCCGTATATGCTGCATAACGAATCTTCGCCAAACCGGGTTCGCATAGCCGCGCCTTCAAGCTCGCACCTGGCGAGACCCCGCGTCAACGGGGCTGCAACGACAACCTCCGATTTGGAATCAATAGGCCCAATCTGTCAGGTCCTGTCCAACACGTCAAGCCCCCGTAGAATGCCCCGTAGAATGCCTCCACACGCGCCTGCGCGTACGGCCGTCGCCGATGGCTTGACTCGCGGCGCGGTTTTCCTACTATGTGGCCCTCACCTTGAACACAGGGTGGGCATGGAAATCATCGGCGCATAATCGCCAGCGGGCTTAACGTGAGCCGCCGGGCCCTGGACGGCCTTAGTGATTTCCCAGGTTCGGAATTGATTACACATATTTATGAGCAGAATCCAAGACATACTGGCGCGTGAAATCCTTGATTCACGTGGTAATCCCACAGTGGAGGTTGATGTGACCCTTGCCAGCGGCGCGATGGGGCGCGCAGCGGTGCCCTCGGGCGCCAGCACCGGCGAGCACGAGGCGCTGGAATTGCGCGACGGCGATAAGAAGCGCTACCTCGGCAAAGGTGTCACTAGGGCCGTGAAGAATGTGCGGGAGAAGATCTTCTCCGTGCTCAAGGGCATGGACGCGCTCGATCAACTGGCCGTTGACCGCGCGATGCTTAAACTCGACGGCACGGAAACCAAGGCCAAGCTGGGCGCCAACGCCATCCTGGCTGTTTCTCTGGCCAACGCCAAGGCCGCGGCCGCGCTCCTGGGCCAGCCGCTCTTTAAGTACCTCGGCGGCCCCAACGCCAAAGTCCTGCCGGTGCCTATGGCCAACGTTATCAACGGCGGCGCCCACTCGGACGCGCCGATTGATTTCCAGGAATTCATGATCATGCCCAAGGGGTTCAACTCCTTCTCGGAGGGGCTGCGCGCCATCACGGAGACCTTCCACGCCCTGAAAGCCGTGTTGAAGAAGCAAGGGCTCTCGACCGCCGTCGGTGACGAGGGTGGCTTTGCCCCGAAGCTGGCAAGTACCGAGGCCGCGATTGACGCCATCTTGCAGGCCGTCAAAGCCGCCGGCTACAAAGCGGGCAAGCAGATCTTTCTGGCGCTGGATGTGGCTGCCTCCGAGTTCTACAACGGCAACGGCACCTACACGTTCAAGAAGAGCACCGGCAAGACCGTCTCGGGCGATGAACTCATCGCCTTCTACGTTAAGCTCTGCAATAAGTACCCCATCGTGAGCATCGAGGACGGCTGTGCCGAAAGCGACTGGACCAACTGGAAGAAGCTCACCGACAAGCTGGGCGGCAAGGTCCAACTGGTCGGCGACGACCTGTTCGTTACCAACGTGAAGTTCCTGCGCCGGGGCATTGACACCGGCACCGCCAACTCCATCCTCGTCAAGGTCAACCAGATTGGCTCGCTGACCGAGACGCTGGACGCCGTGGAACTGGCCCAGGAAAATGACTACACCGCGGTCATCAGCCACCGGTCCGGCGAAACCGAAGACGCCACCATTGCGGATATTGCGGTAGCCACGAACGCGGGCCAGATCAAGACCGGCTCCCTAAGCAGAACCGACCGGGTTGCCAAGTACAACCAGTTGCTGCGCATCGAGCAGATGCTGGGCAGGAACGTGGTTTACGGCGGCAAGTTCTAGCCCCTGGCCGGCTCAACTTACTTTGGTTGACGAATGGCTGCGCTCGCAAGAGCGCGGCCATTTACTTTTGCCGACTGCACCCGACGGGAATTGGCGGGCAGGAGCCGAGGAGCCACTCAGTTGTGCAAGGACTCAAGGGCCTTCCGGGCGCGCTCGCGCTTGGCCTGCCACTCAGCCAGGCGCTGCTGATGCTCTTGCAGCACATGCGGCGGCGCTTTGGCGGTGAAGTTCGGATTGCTGAGCTTCTGATTGGTCTTCGTGATCTCGCTCTCGATCTTCTCCAACTCCTTGGTGAGCCGTCCTTTTTCCGCGGCCACATCAATCAGTCCTTCCAGCGGCAGATATAGGTTGCCCAGTTCCGAGTGGACGCCGGGCGTGCCCTTCTTTGGCTGGTGATTCGGGTCTATCTCGAGCGCCTCGGCATTGAGCAGGAGCTTCAGAACCTCGGCCTCGTGTGGCATGACCGGCTGGGACGGCTTGAAGACAAACCTGACCTTCTTATTGGCCGGGATATTGCCTTCGCGGCGCAGATTGCGGCCCTGGCTGACGAGGTCATTTCTGGCATTGACGGCGTCCAGGCAGCCGGCGTCCAGCCCATAGTGCCCGCGGAAATCCTCATCCAGCGGTTTGGGCCACGGCGCAAACATGATGGTCTGCCCGCCCTGCGTCGCCGGCATATCTTCGTGGTAGCCCATGCCGTGCCACAACTCCTCCGTGATGAACGGCAGGAACGGGTGGAACAGGCGCAGTGCGTGGGAAAGGACGAAGTCTATGACCGCCAGGGTATTGGCGTGGCGGCCATCTTGGCCCGTGGCGCCTGTGGCCGGTTGCGTCGAGAGGACGGCCTTGCTGGCCTCAACATACCAGTCGCAGTATTCGCTCCAGAAGAAGCGATAAAGGACCTGCGCGGCTTCGTTGAAGCGGTAATCGGCGAAGGCGGTGGTGATTTCCCGGATCGCCTGGTCGAGCCTGAGCAGGATCCACTTGTCGTCGCTGGTCAGGAGGCTGGGTTGAATCTCGCCCTGCGCCTCGCCGCCCTGCATTTGCCGGAAGCGGCAGGCGTTCCAGAGCTTGTTGCAGAAGTTGCGGCCCAGCTCGACGTCCTTCTCGTCGAAGAGCACATCCTGGCCCAGCGGCGCGCTGCGCATGGTGCCGAAGCGGAGGGCGTCGGCGCCGTATCTGCCGATCAGGTCGAGTGGGTCGGGCGAGTTGCCCAGGCTCTTGCTCATCTTGCGGCCCAGCTTGTCGCGGATGATGCCCGTGAAATAGACGTTGCGGAAGGGCAGTTCCCCCATGAACTCGTAGCCCGCCATGATCATGCGCGCCACCCAGAAGAAGATAATGTCCGGCCCGGTAACAAGGTCAGTGGTGGGGTAAAACTTCTTCAGCGTCTCGGTCTGCTCCGGCCAGCCCATTGTGGCGAAAGGCCAGAGCCACGAGCTGAACCAGGTATCGAGAACGTCGGGGTCCTGAGTGAAGCCTTCCGTGATCAAACGTGCGCCGATTTGTTCGTCAGTTGAGCAGACAAACAATTCGAACTCGTGATTTGGCTTCCCGGCGTCCATGGACTCCGTTAGCTCGGCGTGAAGCAAGTCGATGGTGCTTCCAGTGCCGAGATGGAGGATTCGGAACACCGTGTTCGCGCTGGCCGCATCATGGAGTCTTACCACCTCGTCGAACGTATGCGTGCGGTTGTTTTCTGGCGTGTTTGGGAGGGTGATTCGCTTTGTCCACACCGGCACGCGGTGCCCCCACCAGAGCTGGCGGCTGATGCACCAGTCCCTGAGGTTGTGCATCCAGTGCGAGTAGGTTTTCACCCAGCGGTCGGGATGGAACGCCATTCGTCCTTCTTCGACCGCTTTGGTGGAAGTCTCCACCCCCGGATATTTCAGGAACCACTGTTCGCTCAGGTACGGCTCGATGGGGACATGGCTGCGCTGGCTGTAGCCAACGTTGTGGACGTAGTCCTCGACCTTCAGCAGCAGGCCCTGCTGGGTCAGTTCCTCGATAACCGCCTGGCGCGCCTCCATGCGGTCCATATCGTCGAAGTCCTCGCCTGCGGCCTCGGTCATCTTGCCATCGGGGCCGATGACAACGGTGAAGGGAAGCTTGTGGCGAAGCCCCATCTCGTAGTCCGCTGGATCGTGGGCGGGCGTCACCTTCACGCAGCCGGTGCCAAACTTCGGGTCCACCAGCTCGTCTGCGATGATGGGGATGGACTTGTTCTGCAAGGGCAGCAGGCACCTGCGCCCGATGATCTTCTGGTAGCGCGGGTCCGTTGGGTTCACTGCCACGGCTTCGTCACCCAGCATCGTCTCTGGGCGCGTGGTGGCGACCACCAGGAACCCGTCGGCCTTGGGCTGGCCCTTGTCATCGAGCAGCGGGTACTTCAGGTGCCAGAGGTGGCCCTTTTCCTCGATCATCTCGACTTCTTCGTCGGAGAGGGCGGTGCGAGCGGCAGGGTCCCAGTTGACCATGCGTTTGCCGCGGTAGATCAAGCCTTTCTTGTAGAGCTCGACGAACACCTTCTGGACGCAGCGCGAGTAGTCCGGGTCCATCGTGAACCGTTCGCGCGTCCAATCGCACGAGCAGCCCAGCTTCTTGAGCTGCTGGATGATGATGCCGCCGTGCTTCTCCTTCCAGGCCCAGACATGTTCCAGGAACTTCTCCCGGCCCAGGTCGTCGCGGTGCTTCATGACGCCCTGCTTGCGGAGGGTCTTCTCCACCACCGCTTGCGTCGCAATGCCGGCGTGGTCGGTGCCGGGCAGCCACAGCACCTCCTTGCCGTCCATGCGGGCCTTGCGGGCGAGGATGTCCTGGATGGTGTTATTGAGCACGTGCCCCATGTGGAGCATGCCCGTCACATTCGGCGGCGGGATGACGATAGAGTAGGCTGGTTTCGAGGAAGCGGGGTTGGCGGCGAAGCAATTATGCTTCAGCCAGAAGTCATACCACCGCGCCTCGACAGCTTGGGGTTCGTAGGCTTTCGGAATCTCAGGCATGGGTAAGTCACTTCTGCATCAGCGCGTATTCGAGACTGTCCACCAGGGCTTGCAGGCTGGCTTCGATGATGTTGTCATTAACGCCAACCGTGCCCCACTCTTTCTTGCCATCGGTGGACTGGATAAGCACACGGGTGCGCGCGCCGGTGCCGGTGGAGGATTCCAGGATGCGGACCTTGTAGTCCGTGAGCACCACCTTCCTGAGCTGCGGGTAGAATCCTGCGAGCGCGGCTCTCAGGGCCTTGTCGAGCGCATTCACCGGGCCATCGCCCTCGGCGACCGTGTGGCCGGCTTGGGCGCCGACGCGCACTTTGACTGTCGCCTCACAAACAGAGCCAGACCCTGCCCGGCGCATGGAAACGTGGTAGGCATCCACCGTAAAGGGCAATTCCGTGTGTCGGAGCGCCCGGCTGATGAGCAGCGCCAGAGACGCTTCCGCCGCCTCGAACTCGTAGCCTTCGTGTTCCAGTTCCTTGATGCGAGCAAGGATGGTCTTCAACTCCGGCGTGTCGTTGGCCACGGGGAATCCCAATTCCTGGGCCTTCATCACGATGTTGCTCTTGCCGGCCAGGTCGCTGATCAGCACGCGCCGCCGGTTGCCTACCAACGCCGGGTCTATGTGCTCGAAGCTCCGCGCTACCTTTTGGACCGCATTGACGTGCATGCCCCCCTTGTGGGCAAAGGCGGTTCGTCCTACCCAAGGCTGCCGTGGATTGTGGCGGAAGTTGGCAATTTCGTCCACGAACTGCGAGAGGTCGCGCAACTCGGCCAGTGATTTCGCCGGCATGCAGACCTTCTTCATCTTAAAGGCGATATTGGGGATCACGCTGGTGAGGTTGCAGTTGCCGGTCCGTTCACCGTAGCCGTTCATGGTGCCCTGCACATGGGTCGCGCCCGCTTCGACAGCCGCCAGTGCGTTGGCTACTCCCAGCCCAATGTCGTCATGAGTGTGGATGCCAAGACGGGTTGTGAGCTTGCCCCGCGCTGCGGCGGTAATCGCGGCTACTTCGCGTGACAAAGAGCCGCCGTTCGTGTCGCACAGAACCACTACATCCGCGCCGGCCTTTTCGGCCGCCAGCCAGGTGGCAAGGGCGTATTCGGGCTCGTCTTTGTACCCATCGAAGGCGTGTTCGGCGTCGTAGATAACGAACCGGCCGTTATCCTTGAGAAACCGCACCGTGTCGGCTATCATCGCCAGGTTTTCGTCGGGCGTTGTCCGGAGCACTTCTTTGACGTGCAAGAGCCAAGTCTTGCCGAAAATGGTGACCACCGGAGTGTGGGCTTCCAGCAACAAACGGACCTGGTCATCGCTCTGGACCTGGACCCCCTTGCGGCGGGTGGAGCCAAAGGCCGCCAGGCGGGTCTGTTTGAAGTTCCTGCGCCGCGCTTCCGCAAAGAACTCGATGTCCTTGGGATTAGACCCCGGCCAGCCACCCTCGACGTAGTGGACCCCGAACGCGTCTAATCTCTCGGCGATGCGGAGCTTGTCCATCACCGAGAAGTTGATGCCTTCGCCCTGGCTGCCGTCGCGCAGGGTCGTATCGTAGATTTCGACTTCGGGTTTCATAGCCATTCCCGCAACCGCGGGAGGGAATATTTACGCGATAGGAAGGCGGATGCAAAGGCGAAAGAAGCAACTGCGGCCTTTTCCGGGCAAAGGCGCAAGAGAAGCGGCTGAGCAACTGCGGTGTTGAATTGGCACCTCCCGACAGAAGTCTCAAGGCACCTGCGATGGGTCGGCAGCCGCGCCGTCCCAGCCCCGTCCCAACCCCGTCCCAATACCGTAGTACCTCACCACTATTTACAAGTTAGTAAATATGGGGTTCACCCTCTTCACCATTAAACTTGTTTATGGGCGGCTTATTCCCATCCGGGAATACTGTGGGTCCAT
>Ga0116148_1003766_pt1 | contig 13768 bp, 26 predicted proteins | sample AD_UKC055_MetaG_FD_89786 | JGI IMG/M metagenome (GOLD analysis project Ga0116148, IMG submission 89786) | Active sludge microbial communities of municipal wastewater-treating anaerobic digesters from USA - AD_UKC055_MetaG | ecosystem: Engineered > Bioreactor > Anaerobic > Digestate | place: USA... | reverse complement strand
GAAACCAAAGCTTTTTCTTGAGTTTGTAGATGTTATTTTTCCGCATATGTTATTCCCTCGTAGTTTCGTAGCTGCTGGAACTATTTAGGGAAATAGAGGTTTTTCCGCAGTGGTGGGTTGCCCTTAGTGGAAGGGATCTGCGAGGGGAAGTGGCGGGGGAAGTGGGGAAACGCAGGGAAACGCGGAGTGTCTAGAGGGCGCAGAGGGAACGCGGAGCGTGGGTGTGCTGAGGGCGCTGAGGGCGCTGAGGAAAGCGGCACAGGTCAGAGCAGCTTAGCGCGTAGCCCTAGCGGAATTTTCTTGGCCGCCAAATTTGCAAAAACCCTCAGCAATTTTGCGAAAACCAAAACCACCAAAAACACTGAGCAAATTTGCAAATACCAAAATACCCTAACAAAAACACAGCAGAATACCCTAACAAAAACCAGAATACCAAAATATGCTCAGTGTTTCTGCAATGTTCCGCGTGCGTTACGTTACTCTGCGTAATGCGTGCCAAGAGAACTGCGCGTGTCAAGTCCCGTTCCAGGTTTCTCTCTTGGCAACCTTTTTATTTGGTACCAGGTTTTGGCCTTGACAAGCTTGACAAGCTTGACAGATGCAATGAGCTGCTTACATGCATCTATCCATATGCAATAGCAAAAATAAGGCGCGCCGGTAACGTCTTAGCAAAATACTTGCGCAGAACATTCAGGGCCTCTGCGCATAACAGCCAAGACAAAAGTTATACGGGATCTATGGAGTTATATGGAGTTATGTGGGAGCAAGTATTTTATTGCGAGCAAACCTTTGAAGTGGCGCGAAGTTGGTACCAAAGATAGAGATGGCACACATGGGGAGCCTGCGCCCGCTGACGGGTCAGCGCGGCCTCACACAGGCTCAGTTTGTTGGGGTTTCGGGTGTGCGGCAAGTTACTGCACACCCGTGAGGATTACGCAGCTTCCAAGCGTTGCGCAGAGAACTTGCAAAGATCGCGCCCTGCGTAAAATGCTAACAAACTCGGTGGTCGTCCCTGCAAACCACTGAGCCAAGAGGGGTTAGTGGTTTCCCCGCAAACCACTGAAAACAAAGCAAATAGAGTTGGGCGATTTCTCTTGACTCCACCCCCCGTCCTATGAGATAATGGTGGCGTGATGAAGGACGAGTCAAACAGTTTGCTTGCCCAGTTCGATGACAGCAAGCGTATCCTTGCGTCTCTGATGGCGCGTGAGAACATCACGGTTCAGGTTGTGGACGGCCTTCAGACCGCGATGTTCGATACGGTGCACCGCATTATGCGCGTGCCCGCTTGGAAGGGACTGAGCAAGGACCAGGTGGATGTGCTCGTGGGCCACGAGATGGGTCACGCACTGTTCACCGACAACAGCGTGTTTGAGTCGCTTGCGAAAGACAATAAGCGCGGTCTCTTCACCTACCTCAACGTGGTCGAGGATGCGCGAATCGAGCGCAAAATGCGCAATTCGTATCCCGGCCTCCAGCGTGTGTTCTACAAGGGCTACAGCGAATTCCACGCTGGCGGGCCTATCTTCAAGGGAACGTCCACCACGCTAGAGGGTCGCGACGGTCAGCAGATTTCCATTGCGTCGATGAAGCTCATCGACCGCATCAACCTTCACTTCAAAATCGGTGCGTTCGTCAAGGTCCCCTTCACTGCGGACGAACTTCCTTGGCTTCGCAAAATCGAGCGCTGCACCTCGACGGACGAGGCGCTTGAGATTGCGCGTGCGTTGCACAAGCTGAGCAAGGAACCGAAGTCTGACCCTCAGTCCGGCCAGGACGGCCAGCCGGGTCAGGACGGTCAGGACAAGTCGAAGTCAAAGGAAAAGTCGAAGTCCGACAAGACCCCTCAGAACGATGAGGGTGACGAGTCCGATAGTGGCGACGATTCTGACTCGCAGAACGGTAACGAGCAGGACGGCGACACGAAGGACAGCGATTCTGACGGCGACGGTGACGAGTCCAAGTCGGACAAGGATTCGGACTCCGACGGTGACTCTGACGGTGACGAGTCGGACAGCGATTCCGACGGTGACTCTGACGGTGACGAGTCGGACAGCGATTCGGACTCCGACGGTGACCAGCAGGACGGCGACAACGACGGTGACTCCGACAGCGATTCGGACACCGACGGTGATGACGCTGCTGGTGACGACGGTGATTCGGACAGCGATAGCGACAGCGATTCGGACGATTCTTCTTCGCAGGATGGCGCGTCAAGTGACGGCGAAAACCCCATCACGCCTGACAGCGCGGATGAGGGTGACGACGACGACGTTGCGACCACTCAGCAGGACGCCGACGAGGCGCTGAAGAACGCGACCAAGCCGACGGGTGCACAGGAAATCAAGAATGTCCTGATTGCTCCGCTGAGCGAAAAGGTTGTGAACGAGCGCACGGTGACCGCTGCGCAGTGGACTGACGCGACCATCAAGGCGCTTGACGCTTCGGGTAGCAACTGGAAGCCCATTGTTGACAAGCTTGAAACTGAATGGAAGAACAAGTTTGAAGCGACCGCGAAGCAGATGGCGCGTGAGTTTGATGCGCGGAAGAACGCGAAGGCAATGCAGCAGGCGCGTTCCGCAAAGACGGGCAAGCTCAACGTCGAAAAGCTTGCGTCCTACAAGTTCACTGCGGACCTCTTCATTCGCTCAATGACGATGCCCCGCGGTCAGTCGCACGGCATCGTGATGGTGATTGACGGTAGCAGCTCGATGAACGACACGTTTGCCAGCGTGTTGGACCAGACGCTTCTCTTCGCGCACTTCGCAGTTCAGGTGGGCGTTCCGTTTGAGGCGTACATGTTCACCAACGCGGCCGAGCGCGACCGCTATCAGTACGAAACGAAGAAGTTCACGGTGGAGTCCGCTGGTCTTCAGACTCTCGGTCTGCCGGAAGACGGACAGCTTGTTGGACTCATCAACACCACGACCGACAGGGGCGCGTTCCGGCGTCAGGTGCGTGCGGTTCTTGCGCTTCAGGCTGCGTTCCGCTTCGACTGGAACCTCGCGAACAACGAGCCTGCTTGGTATCAGGCAACGCAGACGATTCCTTACGTCCGCCTCTACTACACTCCGCTGTATGTGGGCGTGATGCTTGCTGAGCGTCATCTGGCGCGGATGAAGCGTCAGCTTCGCCTCGACAAGGTGATGCTCATGGTCATCTCCGACGGTGAGGATTCAAGCGGTCTGGTGTATGACGCGACCGAGTTGGATTACGACGGCAAGCTGGTTACGACTCACCGCAACATTCGCGAGAGTGCGTGCGTTGTTCGCGACACGGTGACGAAGAAGCAGTTTGCAGTGGGTGTGATGTCCGGTCGTTCCGCGACCACGACCGAGACCAGCGTGCTTTCGATGCTGTTCGATGTGGTCCGCGCCCGTCACGATGCGCGTGTCATTTACATGTATATCGTGAAGCAGACTGTTGGTCGTCGTTCCTCGCGTCGTCGCGGTGGGTACGGGAGCAACAGAGACAACATCATGTCGGCGCTTCGTTATTGCGTGCGTCAGGGTTGTGAGACTCCTGCTTCGGATGCGGTGCAGACTGCGTTTGACGCTGACGGGCAGTATGTGGTTCCTGCGGACCGTAACGTGGGCGACCTCACGCTGCTGGTTGCGAACGCTGCACTCGATATGGACGATACGACGTTTGACAAGGTGAACACCAGCGGGATGTCCACCAAGAAGATTGCGGCCGCGTTCACCGAGACGATGACCGCGAACCGGTCGAACAAGGTGTTTGTCAACACGGTTGTGCCCTTCATCATTTAGAATAAACGCGGGATGAAACTCTCGCGTTTTATAAATAGGAGGCATGAGCAGACCGCCGAACCCCAATCAGACCGACAAGCAACGTAAGCAAGCCGAATACATGCGGGAGTGGTACGCCAAACGCAAGGCGGCCACTCCCCATTTTTGTACGGAGTGCGGTGAGCCGATAGAGGGACGAAGCGACAAGCGACAGTGTTCTCCGTTATGTAAGGGAAGAGCGCGTGCGAAAACGCCGACGCGCAAAGCGTGGAAAGAACAGAGCCAGACACGATATAACCGATACTGGCGTGCGATGCGTGAATTTGGGTTGACCGAAGAAGCGTTACAGGGGATGTATGATAGACAACAGGGGTGCTGCGCGATCTGCGGCCGCCCCGGTCGTTTGCTTCTCAACACTCGGATGAAGGAACTTGGTTTTGCGAAGGCATCGGAAGTGTTGTGTATCGACCACGACCACGCCACTGGAAAAGTCCGGGCGCTACTCTGCGGCAAGTGTAACCGCGCAATTGGACTGCTCGATGATGATATCAGACTTTTACAGTCCGCTATTGACTATATCCGACAACATCGGTCCGAATAGTCCTTTATTCGACTCCCCCGGTCCGCTTTTCTCCCGTGTCCAGCGATAGCAGTTCCCTCAATACTCTACCAAATCCTGCCGAGGCTCCAGCCGGATAGACGATCTTCCGGTCCCCCGATGCTCACCCTTCACCCCTCGACCCCCTCGCCAAATCAAAGCCTGAGCAGACCTTCGCCAAGAAAGCGAAGCGCCATTACAATATTGTTATTTCTCTTGGCGAACCCACTTTCGCCTTTTCTTCAGAAATCTTGGTTGGTAACAAAAATGTAACCATTTTGATGGCTGCGTTTTGGCGGATCCGTGCTATACTGGGTTTGTCAGTCGGGATTGTCCCGATGCGACACTTGAGAGAGGCACTCAAGAATGCGTGCTAGAACCGTTGACCGTGACGCTGTGAACGCTGAGCTTGCTCAGCGATTCGGTGCGACGGTCACTCGCAAGAACCTGCTCGACTACAAAGCCGAGACAGGGATTTACGCGGTGTGGATTCGCCGCGACCCCGCGTTGCGTCTCGCACGCGGCCTCTACAAGGTCCCGACCGGGTCGGCGACCATCACTCCGACTCCCGCGAAGTCTGCTGCGACCAAGCGGTCCCTTCCGGAGTTTCCCGTTGTCACTCCTGAGCCCGTGGCTCAGGTCGGCAGCGATTCCTTCGATGCTCCCCGCGTTTCCAAGTCTCAGTTGATGAGCCTCAGCGTGGCCGAGCGCATCGATGCTCTGCGCACCGAGGCCTCGTCTCTCGCGGCCGTTCCGGAGAAGGCGCGTGAGTTCGTGCCCTTCGGCGACTTTGAAATGATTCGTCGCGTCATTGCTTCGCGCCAGTTCTATCCCATCTTCATTGCTGGGCCTTCGGGAAACGGCAAGACCTTCGGGGTCGAGCAGGCGTGCGCGATGGAGCGCCGCGAGTACGTGCGCGTGAATATCACGATGGAGACGGACGAGGACGACCTCATCGGCGGTTTCCGTCTTTACGATGGAACCACGGTGTTTGAGTTGGGTCCCGTCGTTGTCGCAATGCTCCGTGGCGCTGTGCTGCTGGTGGACGAGATTGGGTACGCGAGTCCCAAGATTGCGTGCATCCAGTCTGTGCTTGAGGGTCGTTCCATCACCATCAAGAAGCTCGGCATCACCATCAAGCCCGCTGCTGGGTTCCAGGTCTTCGCGACTTCCAACAGCAAGGGTCGCGGTGACGATACGGGCAAGTACGTTGGGGAAAACATTCTCAACGAGGCGTTTCTGGAGCGGTTCCCTGTCACGGTCGAGCAGGACTACCCCTCGGTCGCGGTCGAAAAGAAAATCCTGGCGAAGACTTTCGGGGTCCTCGGTGGGACGATGACCTCGCGTGAGGTGACGTTCTTTGAGACTCTTGCCAAGTGGGCTGACGCGATTCGGACCACTTACGCTGAGGGTGGGGTGGACGACATTATCTCCACCCGTCGCCTCTGCCACATCGTCAAGGGCTACGCGATTTTCGGTGATGACGAGCAGGCGCTTTCCTACTGCGTCAATCGCTTCGATGCGAAGACCCGCGAGGCTTTCATCGACCTCTACAACAAGCTCGTTCCTGACCCCGGAGCGCCGAGCAACGTCGGCTCTCTGGACGGGAGCGACCAGAATGCTCCGGGCTTTTAGCCCGGGGCGGATCGATATGACGAACAGACTTGACCGTGAGCGGAACTTCGTGGTGGTCGAACACAACGAGCCGTACTGGTCCTTCACGCAGTACGAAGTTCGCGAAGTGTTCGCGGATGGCACTGTCAGCAACGCTGCGCAGAGCTATCACCGCAATCGGGCTGACGCAGAGGAATCGCTGCGACACATGAACGACGTGCTTCTGGTCGTGGAGCGCGACCAGTTGCGCTGGAGTCCGTCGCGCCCGTTCCAAGTCCGTCGGCACCAGTCTCCACCGTGGGGCTGCGGCTGGTGGGAAGTGGACGAGAACGACAATGAGCGTGACGCGATTTGGAAGTCGAATTGGGACAGCAGCGGCTAGCCGCGGCTGAGGGGTGGGCGGTTGCCTCCCGTCCATCCCGTTCCCTTCCGTTTGATCAGTATGGCGAAGTACAACTGGGTTATCGTTTTCGCGGACAACACGAAGCTGAAGGTCGCAAAGGCCCGCGGCGCGATGGACGCTGCGGTGACTGCCCGGCTGCGTTACAAGAAGTTTGACAGCCTCGTGACGCAGATGCAGCGGCACTCCGGACACAACCCGGGGCTGATGTACAGGGCGTATCGCTGGAAGCGCGGCGCGGACCCGACGTTGCAGGACTATCGCGTGCTGGAGGCGATGCGTCTGTCTGGCTACGGACAGCAGATGCCTGTGGTCGACCCTCAGCGGAACGATGTCGCGAGTCCTGCACCGGCCGCCCCACCCTCGATGACGGAACTGGGCATTGCGAGTGCTGAGAACATTCGATTGCAACAGCGCATTCGCGTGCTGGAAGACGACAAGATGAAGCTGGCCGAGCGCATCGTGGAGTTGGAGAAAGAGCTTCAGGCCGAGCGTAGCAAGCCCCGCACGTTCAAGAGGATTATGTAATGCGTGACGCAGACGCATTGCAGGAGCAGATTGAACGTTGGTGGATGGTGCTGCGCTTGCGAGACAACGGCAAGACGTATCGCGAGATTGGCAACATGCTCGGCGTCAGCACTGTTCGCGCACAGCAATTGTGCCAGCAAGCACTTCGCCGGCGCGAGTGCGGTTGGCCCAGCTTACAGAGGATGAAGTAGAGACATGACGAACCGACAGCCCGACCCCATCGACCTCATGATGGATGGGAAGTGGCAGGAAGCGTTGGATGCGTTCCAGAGCATTCTTGACAGCATGGATGGTCACGACCCGATGGGGTTGATTGACGACCAGATGGCGTATTGCCGTGCCATGCTGGCGGAGCAGAAGTAATATGCTAACGCAACAGGCGCGTCAGGCCTTGTGGGACGAGTTCCGCAAGATTGAAGAGCGGTTGAAAGTCGTGATGGATGTGATTGGCTCCGGCGTCAAGACGCTGCCACTGGAAGAGTTGGAGTCGTATACGACGGAGATGAACTATCTCGTCATCCGCGCAGAGGACATTGCAGCGCAGTTGGAAGCGGATTACGCGGACCGGGATCGCCGGCCAGAACGCTAATGTGGATAGTCATCGAAAACGGCGAAGTGTTTGAGGGCACGACGGAGCAGTTCCGCGACTGCTTTTTCAGCAACGCAGATATCGACAGCATTCGGAAGTTCTGTGAGAGCCACGGTTGGTCGGTGCGTATTAATGAATGCGTTAGAGGAATAACATGAAGATGACAGTGTATCGGAAGGCGTATTTTTCGGCGTTCGTTTCGTTCGCTCTGGCGGGCTGGCTTGTTGTGTCGGGCCCGACAGTGTGGTGGCATTGGGTGCTGTTCCTGCTGCTTTGTGTGAGCGGCCTGCACGATGCTCTTCGCGGTCGTGCTGTGGTATTTGTGTTTCCAGACAAGCAGGAGAAGTAGGGCATGCCTCAGGAGCGAGATGCGCAGACGGCCAAGTTGCGGCAGATGATTGCGGATGCCGAGGATGAGGTCGCGGAGTGCGAGATGCGTTTGGGGCGTTGCGAGGATGACTTGCAGTGTGCGCAGGACGATGAGGACCGCGACTTTGGGACGCACCTCTAGACCGGTATCCTACCATAAAATCTCCCCTTGACATTCTCTTGGTAACCTGCTATACTTGGTGTTATGAAGCCGTGGAGTGAGCCGGACCCGTGGATGGACGATGACCATCGTTACGGTTACGTCCATCCCAAAGAGTACTCGCAGGACAACGAGCGCCGTTGGCTGCAAGCGTGGCTTGACGAAGCGTACATGACGGGACGCTGGGACGAACGCTACGAGAAGCAGGCGGTCGTGGTGGAGAACGACCCGATGTATCGGGACGCCGTGGCGCGCATTGCAAAGCTGGAGCAGGAGATTGCAACGGTGAATGCGGCGTTGGAGACTGCGGAAGCGCAGGTGAAGGTCGCTATCTCATTGAAGGATGCGGCGATTGCGGAACGTGACCGTATGGCGCTCGACCTTCAGGCGATGGCGCTGAAGATGCGGGAAGCGGAGCTTGAACGGGAGCGGGAGCTTGAATTCACCCGGAGCCGCCCGAAGACGTTCAAGAGAATCCGATGAACGAAATCAAGGTCACTGCGATTCCCGTCAAGGGTAGCCTCGTCATTGGCGGGCACCGCATCAACGATGGCACAATTGACGCTGCCGGCTCCGGAGTCATCTTTGAGTCGGAGCCGAACAACGTCATCATTAACGGTGATGGGTCGACTACGTATGTCTTCGGCGGTGACACTGCCGGGTCGAACGCAGTCTGGGCAAGCAACGAGCCGCAGCCGCAAATGGACCACGCTACGCTCGATTGGGCAAAGCGGGTCGATGGACTGACCTACGAACGAGACTTCTACAAGAAACGTTTTGAAGAGATGGCCGCTGCAAATCTCAGCTTGCGCAAAGAGAACAACGACCTCAAAGCGGAAGTCGAGAAGATGAAGGCGCAAGTGCCAAAGCGGTTCAAGAGGATAGGATGATAGAGCGTCCCAAGCAGTTGCCCGACAAGTCCGTAGCGGTTTGGCAGTCGTATCTCAACGAATACAAGCGGATGCGCGAGGAACACGGCTTCAATGATGACTGGACTGCTCCGGACGCAAACCCACCAGTTCCGCTGCCCGTGGTCCGGGCGCACGAAATGGAAAAGCTGCACGAAGAGGTCCGCCAGAAGAACCTACGCATCTTGGAGCTTGAGAAACGCATCGAGGGCTTCGCTAAAGAGAAGCAGGAGGCGATGGACAACCTCGACCGGCGTTGGCGGTTGACTCTGATCGAAGAGATGCGCGTCAAGTCGGAACTGCACGAACGTGTGGCGAAGCTGGAGAAAGAGAACGCTGCGTTGCGGGACGAGATGAAGTCGCGCCCGAAGACCTTCAAGAGGATTAGAGTATGAACGTCATTGTGCCGGGAAACAGCGATAGCTTGGTCGTGAAGTCGTGGTGCGCGGACATCGAGCCGGGCGCACTGGAGCAGGCTCAGCATCTTGCGCTGCTGCCCTTCGCGTTCCATCATGTCGCGTTGATGCCGGACTGTCATCAAGGCTACGGCATGCCCATTGGGGGTGTGCTGGCGACGGACATCTGCTCGCATTACGAGCCGGTCATTCCAGCGGAGCCACGCGAGGGCCGGGAGGGAGCGCGATGACCTTCCAAGACCTCGGCCTGCCGTGGCCTGCTGATGGTGAGTGCATCTGGTATCGACGGCGCACGCGGAGCGGGACGGAAGAGGGAGTCGGCATCGTGCGCTTCGTGTGGACAGGCATCGAACCCGCAATCAAGCTCGAAAGCGGAATCGACCTGTTCCCGACGCTTGGTGATGAGTGGGGGCCGCGTGCGGATCGGGAGGGAGCGCGATGATTTCAGTGCTGCTTCATACCGTGGACTATCGCGGCGACCACGCTGCCGATGTCGTCATCGCATATGAGGTATTGCCGGGTGAGACGGTCGAGGCATTGGCCTCACGGCTGATGGGTCACGATCAATATGTAAGCCCCGGCCGCGAGTGGATCGAAATTCGGGAAGTGCTGCCGGCACGCGGGCAGGAGGGGGCATGAGCGAACCGATCCGGGTGCGGGAGCGCCGCACGACCGCTACCGAGATGGTGGAGGTGGACTACACCTACGAGCAGTTGCTGGAACTGTTCGACACGATGCCGGACCCAATGGAAGCGCGAGTGATGGCGTTTGCTGGAGAGGATCGTTCTGGCTTCATCATCAAGTGGGCAAAGAAGGGTATCGGCTTCGGAGAGTTCACCATCTCCATTGACAACAAGACGATGGAGGTTCATACGGACGATGAGTGTATGGGCGCAGAGTTCATCGCTGAGACGTTCCGGGCGCTGTGCAACTGAAAGGACCATGCGTATCTGTGCGAAGAGGCAGAGTAATGGGGATGCACAACGATGAGGAATTCGGAACCACTATTGCTGGTTCCCGCTGGTTCAACCAGACACCCAAAACTCGGCGCGTGAAGGTCGAGACATACGAAGAGCATTGGGACTGCCCGATGCAGGGATGCAAGGGTGAGATGCGTTCCAATGGAAATGTGTGGCCCATGCATCCTGCTGGCTACCATCACACTTGCAGTGAGTGCGGCTTCACTGCGGCTCCGTATGGTGGAGCAAGCTTCCCGCGCACGTTCACTGAGCCGAAGCGTTCGTGGTTTCGTAAGCTGTGGGAGAAGTATTTCGTATGACAGGTAAACAGTTTCGGTACGTGCTGGAGACGGTCGAGAGCGAGGGCTTCGATTACACATTCACGTCATACTCCGACTTTGAGGAAATCGAAGACGAAGAGTTTCACAGGCTGAGACAAGACTTTCTAGACGCCCGCCGGAAGCTTGCAGAGTACATCGGACTTGAAGACGAGTAGCCAAATGAAGTGGTTCATGATCGATGAGCAGGAACTTGCCACGCTACGTTCCTGCGCCAAACGCCTGTTCACCGAGAACCGGATGAACGGCGACGAAATGCGCGACATGGCGCAGTTGATCTCCGCGGTCCTGTATAACGTGGAGCAAATCTCGTACATGGACGTTCACGAAGACCCCGAAAAACCCTAGGGTTTTGGCGGCTGTAAGTTGTTGAAACCAAAGGAAATATAGTTACCGATTTTTCTTGACTGCACCCCTTTCCCGTGTTACCATATATCTGTAAGTGAGAGTTGCGCTGTTGAGCGCCCTGCGGGTTCGACTCCCGCACCGACTTAGCGGTTGGGACGGTTCGGGAACGCAACACGCAACGGCACGGGACATAGGGACTCTTCAGTGAGTCGAATACCCGTGCTGATCGATGTCAGAGTCGGAACTTCGTTCGGCAGTAGCAGAGTTTTTGGAAAGCGGCGGGCAGATAACACGTTGCAAGCCGCAAGCGAAACCTAAGTATCGTCCACAGCGGGCTGTTGCGATTCGGAATCGCAGAGTGACGTTTCGTGGGACGCGGCCAAGCGGGATCGTCGGGTCGACAATTCCTCTTGTTGCTCGTTGGGCAGGAAGCTATAACGGCGTCAAGTACAAGTGCGACTGAGATGAAACCCAAACTCCCCCGTACACCTCTCCCGCGTCAACGCTGCGAAGCGTTCCGCGTCAAGACCAAGATTGCGTGGCGCAAGCGCAAGCACAAGAAAACGCTGAGCGACTAACATGGCAGACTTTTTCCTCGACACACTGGAAGCGATTCGGCTCATTCCTCAGCGACCACAGACGCAGGTATCGCTCATCGAGCAGTTGGCAGTATTGCAGCACGCGGCCAATCGGCTGGGGCTATACGATGCGGCAGACTTCGTGCAGCGGGAACTTGCCAAGCAGAATTTTTCTCTTGACAACCAGCAGTAATCCTGCTATACTGGTAGCATGAAAACTCGATTGATTCGCAAGTCCGACACCCCTCGTTTGTCCGTCACTTCCGGTTGGGAGAACTTCACGTTCTTCTTCAACGACCACACTATCACGGGAAGAAAGCTCTATCCGTACACCGCGTGGGTGCAGGCCCCTGCGTTTGAGCTAGCGTTCAAGGACTATCGCGGAACGCTGGACGAGTTGCGGGTGCTTGCGGAATCCGCTGCGAAGTGGTCCGACCTATTGGTGTCCATGTCCGGCGGACAGGACAATGCGGATGCGTACCTTGCGAAAGTGAGAGCGAAGTAAGTCATGGATGCCGCGGAACTTCTGAAAGAGAACCTGCGACTGAAAGTGGAACTGGCGCTGCTCATGCTGGCGCTTTCCGACAATGAGTGCCCCGAAGAGTCACCGACGACCATCGAGGAAGCCCTTGAGGTCATCAACGTGTTACGCGAGAAAGCAGATTATCGATGAGCAAGAAACTGACTCTGTATCACGAAGCAAGCTCCGGCGGGTTCAAGCAGTGGAGCATCTGGCTGGAGAAAGACAAGCGCACGGTCACCGTCGAATGGGGTAAGGTCGGGCACACACTCCAGACTTCCAGCGACACTGCGAAGCCAAAGGGCAAGGTCGGCACGAAGTCCTACATGGACGAGTATGCGTGTGCCAAGTTCAACATGGAGCGCCAGATTCGCAAGAAGCGCGAAGAGGGTTATCGCGAGACGATGACCGCTCCCGTCGGTGCTGACGTATTAATGGGACTGACCAAAACGTTCGTCCCTGCGAAGCCCCGGGCCGACCTCGACCTCGCCACGCTGTTGGAAATGGAAGCGAATGGCGAGTTGTTCATCCAGCGCAAGCGGGACGGACAGCGTTTGCTCGTTCTCATCGACCGCAAGGGCGACGTTCACATTTACTCCCGTCGGCTCGATGACCTGACGGACCACTTCCCGCTGTTCGCCGCGTATGTCCGCGGTCTGGGTCTTCCTCGCGGCACGATTCTCGACGGCGAAGGACTCGTTATCAATCCAGACGGTTCGGACAACTTCCGCGCACTCGGGACGATTACCCGTGCGAAGGCGGAGCTTGCTTCACTGCGCGAAGCGGAGATGGCCCTGACGTTCGACGGTCCCCGTTTCCAATACATGGTCTTCGACATCCTCTGGTTGGATGGAAAGCCCGTGTGGCAGGAACCGTATTCCCTGCGTCATGGGCGCGTGCGTTCGCTCATCGGCTACAACAAGAATCTCTGCGTGTTTTCGTCGGAGAACCTGAACACGGCTCCCGGCATGAGTCCGAAGAAGTCTTTGCTGCGTTTGACGGAGCAGGCAAAGCGTGAGGGGTGGGAAGGACTCGTTTGCTGGTTCAGAGACGAGCCGACGGTTGTGCGCGAGGGTGGGAAGCCAAAGCGTGCCGGCTGCGCGAAGTGGAAGGTCAAGTTCGACTACGATGTGATTGCGACCAGCTACGAGCTTGGTTCGGGAAACCAGTCCGATGTGGTCGGCGCTGTGCTGATTGCGCAGTATGCGCCTGATGGGACGTTGCGGTCCTGCGGGAAGTGCGGCACGGGATTCGACATGGAGACGCGCAAGGCTGCGTTGAAGTGGAAGTATCCTGTCGTCATTGCGATTGAGTCGGACGGGCAGGAGCCGGACAGCGGTGCGTTCCGTTTCCCGGTGTTCAAGAAGCTCCACGAAGATAAGCTGCCCGAAGAGTGCGTGGGCACCGAGTTGAGGGATGAGTAATGAGCGACATGATGTGGTGGGGTTATCTTCACAGCAACGGGACTATTCAAGTCAAGGTATGGTTTGGCGACCATGCAGACTACACCGACGACTGCGTTGGCAACCCGTTCGTGGTACGGGTTGTTCCGCCGTTCCATGCAGCAAACCGCGAGGAAGCGTTGGAACACATACGGTTGGAGTTGAGTCGATGAAGTTGGCTGCAGCATTCGTGTTGGCATGTTCTCTGACTCCTGTGTTCGCACAGGAGCCAGAGAATCGCGTGCTTTGGCT
>Ga0116148_1003763_pt1 | contig 13773 bp, 7 predicted proteins | sample AD_UKC055_MetaG_FD_89786 | JGI IMG/M metagenome (GOLD analysis project Ga0116148, IMG submission 89786) | Active sludge microbial communities of municipal wastewater-treating anaerobic digesters from USA - AD_UKC055_MetaG | ecosystem: Engineered > Bioreactor > Anaerobic > Digestate | place: USA... | reverse complement strand
GTGCGTCGCCGCGCCGTAACGGCCGCCGACATAGCGCACGCCGTTGATCTCCAGGTCGCCCACGGAGAGCGCACCCGGATAGTCCAGCGCCACGCGCGCGCCGGTCTCGATCATGAGCGCCGACGCATCGCTGGACAGCGCCTCCACCCCGGCGGCGTCAGACGCGCCGCTGAGCCGCACGTCATCGATCAACGTGCACGGATCGCTGCTCGGGGCCGGCAACTCCGCAGACCCCTGGAATTTCAGGATGTGCGTGCCGGCCGTGACATGACCCAGCGGAACCGTCTCCGTGCGATATCCGGTCTGCGTCAGCGTCACGGTGCCGCGTACCGAGTCCGCCAGCAGCACGCGCACCACATGGTTCGTGTACCAGATCGCATTGTAATAGCGCGGGCAGCGGGCGAATGTCAGCGTGTAGCTGCCGGTCACGGGAAACTCGAGCGCCACCTGCATCGAGGCGTTCCTGCGCACGAAGGCGGTCTGGACGCCTTCCGGCGCGTGCGCCAACGTGGTGGTCGAGAAATAGCTGCCGTTACGCTGATAGCCGGCATCACCGGACGTGAATGTCCAGCCCGGACAGCCGGTGGCCGCCGTGCCGCGCCGATCCATGTCGGTCGACGGTGCCGCCAAAGCCGGCAGCAACGGATCACTCTCAAAGCCCGCATACGGTACGCTGACGGTGACCTGGGTCCGCGCGCCGCGCACCGCGAACAGCCCTTCGCTGACGGTGAGGGCACCCGTGAACGGCATGCCGCCCTCCCCGCTGTCTGTCAAGGCGAGCGTCCCCTGCCCGAGTTTCCGCCACACCCCGTCCAGCGCGTTGACCGCCAGTTCGGCCTCGGTCACGCGCACGTCCACGCCCTCCGCGTCTTCGCCCACCAGCCGCCGCAGCGTCTGCCGGTGCAGCAATTCGCCGACCGCGTTGGTCGCGCCGACGACCTCCAGCGCCGCGCCGGCCGATACCTTGACCGCGCTTTCAGGCGCGAGCAGATTGGCCAGCGCGTTGGACGGACTGGCCAGCGCGAAATCGAGGCGCAGCGTGCCGTTGGAGACCAGTGTCGCACCGCTGTAGCTCATGGGCGTCGCAATTTTGAGCATGCCGGTACCCAACTTAACCAGCGCTCCGGTTGAACCCGGCGCCTGTGCGAAACCTTTACCGCGGATCGCGACCTCATAGGCCATCGTGTCAAAAATCGCACCGCCCTGACACAGCAGCGGCGCGGCCGAGGCTTCAGAAAGATTCATGAAAAGATCGGTGCTGCGAACGGCTTCGATCACCGTGCCGTTGAAGAGCAGCGGACGCAGGCTGAGATGTTGATTGTTGGCATTGGCCACGCCCAGAACAGGCAACCGCAAGCGGCCGCCGTCCAGCGACACCTGCGAGGCATTCCCGTCCACGAACCGGAGTTCGTTGCCCACCGACACAATGGCATCATTCGTGATGGAGACCACCGCGTTCGATCCGGCCATATCCAGCCAATCCACCGTAAAGGCACAGCCCTCTCCGAAGACCACGTTGCAGCCGTCCACGGTCTCATAGCCGCACGCCAATTTGCGCATATGGCCGCGCACATCCGTCCAGCGGTGCAGCGCGGCCCCGCTGCCGGGCAATGCGTCGCCCAGCAGATAGAGATCGAGGTAGCCGAGCTGCGCGCCGTCCATATTGACGACCGTCAGCGGCCCCCCGTCGTCATGACCGCCAAGAAAGCGCGACACGTCATCGCGAGGCTGGATCGCAAAGCCGGCGAACGTGTGGGCGCGCGGGACTTCGATGCCGCGCGTAAAGGTGACCGTCGAGCCGGACGGCGCGACAAAACGCGTCGTCCGGTCATTGGCATAAGACTGGTTCGGCACATAGACCATGCGGTCGAGCGTGCCGCCCGCGCGCGGCTCGAAACGTCCGCCCGTGCCGAAGGAGAGTCCGCCGTTGCCGATCGCGTCGACGCCATCGGCCGCCACCACGCCGCGCCCCACATGCAGACCGCCCGCCAGCGCGAGCGGACCTTGCAGATCAAGCCGGCCATCACCGGCTTTGACCAGCGTCACAGGCCCGTCAGGCCGGTCGCCCAGCACGGCGGCCGGGACGGTATTCGTCTCACCCGCCGGCACGCCGAGCGTGAGGCTCACCGGATACGCGGCCGTTGCATTCGTCACGCTGCCGAAGCCGCCCGTGCCCGGCCGCAGGCCACCGTTGAGACGGACATCCAGCGCCCCGATTTCCAGCGTCGCGTCAACCGCCAGCGTAGCCGGTCCCGAAATTTGCTTGGCGGCCGTGCCGGTGGCAAAACGGAAACTGCCCGCGGCCACACCGTACACACTTTGCGGCGTCAGGGCGACCGTCGGAAACACCAGTGCGCCGCTCAGCGTGCTGTAAGCGCCGGGAAGGAACGTGATCGCACCTTCACCGTCATTCAGCGTGCCCGCCAACTCGCCGACGCCCGCTTGAGCGGCCTCGATATAGCGGTCGTTTCCATAAAAGCCGAATGTCACCAGCGCATAGTCGCCCGGCCCCAGCGTGACCGGCTCGGGCAGACGGTGGAAACGGAAGCCGCCTTCAAGCGGATAGGCCTCCATAGCGGCCAAGGCCGTCACGGCCAGCGGTGTCCCGCCGCCGCGCGAGAAGATGGCAACCTTCTTGAAATTTTCGATGCCATCTCCTCCGCTATCGTACGCGCCAAGGTGCGTGACGGTGATCGTCCGGTTGAGCCGGAAATCCGTGCGCAAAGACAGCGCGCTGCCGCCTGAGCCGATGTTGTGCAGGGCTGTGTCGGCGGCATACGCCTGGAAGAAACTCGGCGACGAATCGCTGAAACGCAGCACACCCTCTTGAACCGCCACCCCGCCGAGCGTGGCGGATCCGGCCAAGACAGCACCTCCGGCACCGGCCTTGGCCAGCGTCTGCGCACTGATCACGTCGGCGGCCAGCGTGACCTGAGAGCCGGCCGCGACCGTCACGGCCGGCGCGGGTCCGCTGATATCCAGCACGCCGTCCGCGACGGTGCGCGCGGCACCCGCGACGGTCAACGTTCCGATATTTTGCAAGCCGCCTTGCAGCGAAATGGTTTGCGGCGTCGCGACATCATTGGTGATGACGGCGTTCGCGCCCGTGCCTCCGGCACGGACGCCGTCCTGCCAGTTGGCGGCCGTGGCCCAGTCTGCATCCGCCGCGCTGCCGGTCCACACGCCGTCGGCAAGCTGACTGATCGGCCCGTCGGCCAGCACCTGACGGGCGTGCGACGCATACACTTCGCGCGGATCATACGCGTAGGCGGTCAGCACCTGCTCGCCGTTGCGACCGTCATCGTCACCCAGACGGTAGAGGGCACGCGCCACGGCCAACTCTTTGAGGCAGCGGTTGCGTTCCGCGTCGGCCTCCGTATTCGAATAGGCGGGGATGAGCGGCGCCACCACGGCATGCGGCAGCGCATACCCCTGCACGAGCGGCAGCAACGAGGAAAGCTGCATGACGGCGGAGCCGCCGTCGAGGCTTTCGCTCGCCAACGCGACCGCGCGGTAATGGGAGAAACGCGATGCGGCGTCGAACAGGGCCGCCTTCGCCAGCAGCGTCGCGATGCCGCCCGGATCCAACGTGCGTCCGAGCGCGATCAGATAACTGTCCATGATGCTCACCGAACGCCCGTATTGGCCCATGCCTCGGAAATCCCAACCGGTATCCCACGGATTTACACTCACGACATCAACCAGCGTTTGCACGCCGGTCGGATCACCCAGAAGACCGAGGACATGCGCATAGATCAGACGGTCCGCCGGACTGTCCGCACCGGCATACGCCGCGCGCAGCATCGGCAGCGCGCCAACGGTGTCGGCCAGCACCGTGTGCAGCGTGGCGTACGCATTGGTCAAGCCTGTGACGGCCTGCTGAATCACGCCGGAAGCGAGCGGAAAGTTGTCCGTGTTGTTGGTGTGGGCCGCAGCGATGATGCCCGTATCGACCAGATGCGCCTGCAGCGCCGCCATGTCCACCGCGCGCACGGCGACACCGGCCTGAACGGCCAGTGCCGCGGCGCGGCCGGCCGCATAGCCTTGGTTCTGCACATCGCGCTGCATGCGCAGCAGCGGCATGGCGTCGCGGTGCGCGCTGATGCCGAGCCCTGTCACCAGCAGGCCGTCCAGCGACTTGGGCAGCAGTGCGCGGAACGGCAGGTTCGCCGTCAGATCGACCGTCCCCGGATCAGCGATGAAAAACAGATCGTGAACCGTGAAGCCGTGCGAATCAAAATTGCTGATCGGCCGCACGATCGTGTCGGGCCACGTGCGGTTGTTCAGGATATCGATCGGCGTGACCGTCACCGCGCCCACCAGACGCCGCCGTTCGCGCGTTGCAGGATTCTGTCCGGCATCCCAGGTCGACGCCGGCATGCTTTTGCGTGCGCGCCGCGCGAAAAAGAAGACGTCCGTCACATCGGCGTCACCCACGAAACCGACATCGCTGTTGACATAGCTGTTACCCAGCACATGCCGTCCCCAGCCCGCACCCTGCACGGCAGGCTCACGGCCCGTGACAAATTCAGTCTGAGCGCCGGCAGCCGCAGCCACATCGGCGTTGCCGGTCGAATCGATCACCGTCTGCGCGCGGATAACGCCGCGAAGGCCGTCCGGCAATACAACCACCACGCCTTTCACCGCGTTGCCGTCCACCACCGCCCCGTTCGCGAGCGTTCCGTAAAGCACACGCGCACCTGCGGCGCGGCATGCCTGCCGGTACCACTCCGCCTTGGCCGTGTACAGCGAGGAGCCGGTCGCCTTCCAGCCGGGATCCACATCGCTCACCGTGAAACCGCACGCATTACCATGATAGTACGAGCCGATACGGCCGTCGGTCTGCACACCGCCCATCGTGTAGAGCACATCCAGCACCAGCGTGACGGCGCCGGCGCGGCCGGCGCTGATCGCGGCGGGCGCGCCCGCCGTGCCTGCCCCCACCACCAAGACCTCGCACTCAGCCAGAACCGGCAGCGACCGCGCGCCTTCCGCCACCGTGCCCAGCGCGTTCGTCAGCGCCGGCGGCAGGCCCGCCAGCATTTCGCGAACCTCTTCCGTCGCGGGCACGGCTCCGGCATCCGCCGGCAGCGCGACGCCGGCGAGCGGCGCACGGGCCAGAGCCTCGACGGCTGCTGCCGCACCGACACGGTCGGCCAGGGCCATCTGACGGGCCGGATTCTGGAGGTCGGCCGCGAGGGTGCGAGGGAGATCGGCCCGCACGCCGAGCACATAGAGATGCGGCACGCCCTGCGGCCGGAACGCATCCAGATTCAGAGCGGCCGCGCCGGGCCAGGCTGCGGCCTGCTCGGGCGCGACACCGACGATGCGGTCCGGCGGCAGCCACGCGAGACGGTCCGCCTGATCCAGGCAGGTCTTGGTCCACGTCACGTGCGGCCTGCTCGATCTCCAGAAGTTCCAGCATGCTGCCCGTGTCCATGTGCGCGTTGAACGTGCAGCGGTAGACGCGACCGTCCACACTCGTCGGCATGCCTGACGGCGCGGCCACACCACTGATCGCGGCCTGATAGGCAAGGCCCGGCAATGCTGACACTCAGCCCCGGTGCGGACGGCGCGTTTGTGGCATCCGCGACCACGATCCGCGAGAACGCATAGTCGCCCGGCGTGAAAGCGGTCTTGACCGCTCCCGCGCAGCGGGCCGGCCACGCGCTCTCGGTCGCGTCGATCACGACCCGCGCCGTCACGGCCTGACGTCCCGCGCGGTTCGCCAGCACCACGCCCGCAGGCTTACCCTCTGCGTCACGCAGCACGTCGCACACCGGCGCGCCGCCCAAAAAGGAGATTCCCTCCTCTTCCAGCGCGAGATCCAGCGCGCGCTTCAGCGCCAGCGGCGTGGTTTGGAAACTGCTGCCCGGTATCGGATCGCCCAGACTGGTGTGAACGGTCAACTCATCAAGCAACTGCCGCATGTAGGTGCCGCCCGGCGGGATATTGCAGGCCAGCCTCACAAAGCGGGCGCGGAACGGCGCAACCGGTATGATGCGGGCGAGCCAGGTATTGTCATCCGCCAGCGCGGTGAGTTGTTCAAGCTGCGTGTTGCAGGCAACGACGGTCCACGACGCGCCGTCCTCACTGCGCTCAAGACCGGCGACCTCGGTGTTGAACGGACCGGCACCGAGCGTCCGAACGTAATAGTGAAGGTCCAGTTGCGTCACGCTGCCCGTTCCGGCGAACGTCACGGTGAGCACCACATTCGAGTTATACTGGACACTGCCCGTACTGGCAGAGAATTGGACGCCGTCGGCCAGCCGAGTGTTGCCGGGATCGGTGTGCGCGCCATCCGGCACGACATCCGCCTGATAGGCAAAAGGCACTTTGAGCGAGAAAATCCGTTGCGCCAGCGGATGGACGCTGAATTCAGGAACCGGCGCGGGCCAGAGCTCGCGCGTCCCGGCCAGATCGTCGCCCAAATAGGTGCGCGGCGCCGCGAGGAACACGCTAGCGCCGTTGGTTTTCGCGGCGATCGCCGCGGCCACCGCCGCACTGCCACCGCCGACCACGACCACATCCGCATCGCGGACCACCGGCACGGAACGCGCGCTCTGCACCACGGATTCCGCAGCCTGCGTCAGACACGTCACTCCCAGACACACGGTTGCCAAGCAAACTTTCATCATCAAACACCTCCAGCAGACTACTTGACACTATAACGAAGAACGCATAACGTAGTCAATGATTAGAGGTGTAAAAACAGGGTGGACGGGATCAGAAAAGAGGTCTGTCATGACGTGCAAGCGGGTGCTGGTTTTGAGTTTGCTGCTGATCGGAACGGTTGATGCGTTCGAGCCGACCGAACTCGCGAATTGCGTCATCTGGCTGCAGGCAGGAAACGCCGACATCCAAACCAACCCAGCATCCGGACGCGTCTCAACGTGGCTGGACCGCTCTGGCAACAACAACCACGCCTTTCAAACGGACACGAACCGCCAACCGCTGTTTGTTGCAAGCGGCCTGAACGGCCTGCCGGCGCTACACTTCGACCAGCGTATTTTTCAAGACGGTTACGCCGCCGGGCTGCTGACCGACAAAGCGTTGACCAGCGCTTTTTCCGTGTTTGTCGTGACGCGCGTCGTGGACGACGGTGAACGCGGGATTGCCTGGCGCAGGATCGTGCCGTCACGCGACATGAACTGGCTGCTCGGCACCTACACGCCGGGCACATTTTACGCACATGCCCACACCGGTGAATTAAGCGGACCGTCGGCCCGGCTGCGGGCGCCCTATCAGATCGGACGCACGTACACCCTGTCGGCCGTCAACACGACGAGCGAACAACGTTTCTATGTAAACGGGTACGACCTCACGGGCGACGCGAGTCGCACCACGCCGCCCGGGCGGTTGACGATCGGCGGAGCCGGCTCAACCTCTGCGGACCCGAGCGACGCCTTGATCGCCGAAGTGATCGTCTATGAACGCGCGCTTTCCGGCGCAGAACGCGAACAGGTCGAGACGTACCTGAAAACACGCTATGCGGTCACGGACGCGGGCTTCGACGGGTCGGTCTGGAGCGGCCTCGGCGCCGGCAATCTCTGGAGCGAGGCCGCCAACTGGCAGCAGCCTCTTCCCGCCCGGCCGATGCTGTCCTTCAATACCGACCGGCAGACGACCTCTGTGAATGACCTGACCGGACTTATTCTCGACAGCATCATGGTGTGGGATCGCGACATCTCGGTTTCGGGAAACCCCGTCACCTTGGAAAACAACTTCTTTTGCGTCCCGCAGTCTGTGGTCAACTGGGCGCTGGACACCGATCTCCCCGCCGGCCTGCACACCTTCTCAGTCCGAAACAGCCGCCGCCTCACACTCTCCGGACGGCTCTCCGGTGCAGGCGGGATCTGTCTGGGATTGGGACTGGACTACGCCGGCACGCTGGACTTGGCCTGTCCGACCAATAGCTTCACCGGCCCGGTCCGGATCAAAAGCGGTATCGCCGTTGTCTCCCGGCTGGCACCCGGCGGCACGCCGAGTTCACTGGGAGCGGCGAGCGGCGAAGACGCGACCGTGCACCTCGGCAACCTCCGTTATGGCAGTGCGGGCGGCCTGCGATACACCGGCACAGAGCCGGCGGTCACCGACCGTGAATTCCGTTTCCTGCGCATCGCTTCCCTCGTCAATGACAGTCCTGCGGATGCGGGCATCACGTTCAGCGGGGCCCTGCGCGCCGTTGACGAAACGCGCGCGGGCAGCGCGACGCTTGAGTTGGGCGGGACCTCGCGCGGTGTCAACATCATCCAGGCGACCCTCGGCGACGCCCCTCTCGGCGGCAATCCGCTTGCAGTCACAGTCAAAGGCGGCGTCTGGCGGTTCAGCCACCCCCACACCTTCACGGGGGGCATCACGCTTGAAGGCGGCACGGTCATCCTGACAAGCGCCACCGCCGGCGGACTCGGCCAAGGGCGTGTTTCCGTCAAGACCGGCGCCACGCTCGGCGGCACCGGTGTCGTCACCTCCACAGGCCCGATCAGCCAGTTTGAAGGAGCCATTCTCTCACCGGGAGATCCCGACGAAAACGGCGGCATCGGCTGTCTCACCTACGATGCCGTGCCGGGGCTCTCAGGCGTGCGGCTGGTTATCCAAACTACCCTGCTGACCAATGACAGCATCCGCATCAACGCGGCCGTCACGCTGCCCGCTTTTCTGACCGTGGATGTCCAAGCCGCGTCCGCCGCCGAATGTCCCGCGTCACTGCGCATCATCGAAGCTGCCGACCTGACCGGGGCGGAGGACCTTTCCGGCTGGGAGATCACCGCACCCTGCTCTTACCGCGCCGTTCGGGACGGCACATCGGTGCTGCTGGTCAAGCAGCCTGCCTTTTCTGCCGATGCCTGGCAACGGAAAATGCTGATCCGTTTCCCGGGGTATACCGGCGCTTCCGTCCTGACCAATTTCCCCGCCCTGATCAAACTGGCAGAGGGCGCGGGCAACAACCGTTTTCACTATGATGACTGCGCGTCCGACGGCGCCGACCTGCTCTTTACCGATGTGAACGGCACGCCTCTCCATCACGACATTGAACGCTGGGACACCCACGGCGAATCCTGCGTGTGGGTGAAACTCCCGCGTCTGACGCAGCACACGGAAATCACCGCGCACTGGATGAACTCCGCCTTTGCGCCGCTCTCAACCACTTTCCGTCCGACCGACCTTCCCGGCTGTGCGCTCTGGCTTGACGCGGCCGCGAGCTTTACGACGGACGGCGATCCCATTGCCACGTGGCCGGACCTTTCAGGGAACAATCGCCACGCCACGCAAGGCACTGCCGCCGCGCAGCCGCGCTGGGTGGCCGACGCCATCAACGGCCTGCCCGCCGCGCGTTTCGAAGCGACCGGGACCAAGGACGGCTTGGTCACCGGCTGGAGCGCCCCGTCGAATTCCGCTTACACCGTGATCGTAGCCGGCGCGTTCCGAAATGCAGCCGGTTTCACCTGGAGGCGCATCGTCCAAGGATCCAGCGGCTACAATTTCGGCATCGCCATGCAGCAGAACGGCACCTATTACACGTTCGTGTCCAAGCCCGGCGGCCACCAAGTGATCTCAAGCCTGGACGTGCGCCCTTCGGTCGGTGCCCCGTTTGTCGGCGCGCTGGTTGCCGACGGTACCCACGTCTATTTCGCGCTCAACGGCTTCACGTATCCGGCGGTTGCCGCCACGGGCGCGCCCAACGTGCTCGGGCTCGGGGTGAGCGGGCACAGCGGTGACGGATGGGATGGTGATGTTCTGGAAGTCGTCGCCTACAACCGTGCGCTCTCCCCCGCCGAGCGCCAACAGGTGGAGCACTATCTGGCAGAGAAATACGATGCGCTCTCCGCCCACCTCGTGCCCGCAATCGGACTATGCCAATGGCTGCGGGCCGACATGGTGAATGCCGATATCCTGGACGGCGGCGTGCCGCGCGTGTCCAAAGCGGAAAATCAAACGCCCACGACCGGCATGCATGCCACGCAGAGCGTGACCAACCGCATGCCCGAAAAAGTCATGTCGGTCATCCATGCGAAACCTGCGCTACGCTTTGATGCGGTTCCCGACCAATACGATTCCCTCCGGAGTTTTGTCACGCCGGTCGGCAATGCCTACACCGCCTTCGTTGTTTTTTCCCCGAATTCCACCGGCACGACTGAACGCGTGATCATGCAGGGTTACGGCGGTGTCAGCCGCCTCGGCATCGTGAACGGCATCCTCACGCGAAACGCCAACGGCACCGTTTCGCAACTTCTTCCCTGTCCGCCCCATCAGCCGGTGATCGCGACGCTGCGCTGCAACGAGCTCTCGTCCAGTTTCTATGTGAACGGTGTGAATCTCACGCAGAACGCGGCGCCGACCGGCAACTGGAGCGGAGGCAGTCAATATCGGCTGATCGATTTCGGCGCGGGCTACTATGATGGCACACTCAAGCTTCCGATGGACGGCGACCTCGCCGAAGTTCTGCTCTACGACCGAATTCTTTCCGACCGCGAACGCCAACGCGTGGAAGCCTACCTCGCGAAGCGGTACGCGATCCCTGCCAACTGCGGCCATGCTCAGGTGTGGTCGGACGGCTACGCGGGCGTCTGGCATCTGACCGATACCGCGCGTCTGCTGCTTGCCGACGCTTCGCCGGCGCAGAACGGCGCGGTGCTGCTGGGCCATGGCGAAGCTCGGTCCGTTCCGGCATGGGCCGCACACGGCTTGGCTTGGGACACGACGTCGCAATTCGGCAGAAGCCGTACTGCGACCGACACGCCGTCAACGCTTTCCTTCTGGGTCCTGCAAACCGAGGTGCCGGCAGCCTTTGCCACGGTGATCGCAGGAACATCCGGAGCACCGTATGTCGCGCTCAACAACGCCGCAGGCCAACTTCGCGTCGCGACCACGGATGCCGCCCCGCTGCTTGCCAGCGGCAGCAGCGCCTGGACGCAGTACGCGGTTGTCGTAAATCCCGCCAGCCAGGTCGTGCAGGCCTACGGCAACGGCGAGCCGCTCGCCACGGTGCCGGGCGCGCTGGGGCTCGGGCTGCCGACCGGGCAGGCCTTGACGTTCGGACACGATGCGAACACGTCCGACTCTTCAAAAACCTTATCGGGCGCGCTGGATGAGCTCCGGATCTCAACGACCGCGCGAAGTGCAGACTGGATACGCGCCTCGTATCGGACGCAGGCAGAGCATGACTCGTTCACCAGCTACAACCGTTTCGGCACTCTCATCCTGATGCGGTGACAGCGCCTGCTTATCAGCACTATGCATGCTGTTCCATGTCTCGGTATCGTGATGGCCGCGCTGCAAGCCGCAAGCCTTTGCGCACGCGCACGGGTCCAAGTGCAGCACGATCACGAGCCGTTGCCAGCCGGGTTCACGTTCGAAAATGTCCCGCTGCCCGCCGACAACGACGCGGCCGCGTCGGCGCGCTTCACGCTCGCGGGCGGCCAGCCTGACCGGAACGGCGCGCCCTTGTCGGCACTGCACGATGGTGCCGTTCCGCTGAGCGAGGACGACCCCTCGCACAACTTTTTTTTAAAGCCGGCAGCGACGGCGGGCGTCTCGTCATCGATATGACCCGCGACCTGGCCATTGCATATATCGCCTTAGTGCCTTTCTGGGAATGGACTGGAATGCTCAACATCGCCTTTAAACCCGCGCCTTGTCCGAAATGCGGGGGCGCGACACCTTGAATGCCATTAAAAGCGGAATCGTTTTCAACGTGACGCAGGAGGCCGACGGCGGATACACCGCCGAGGCGCTGGGCAAAGACATCTTCACCCAGGCGGACACATGGGAGGGCCTTCGCGCCAACGTCCGCGAGGCCGTGGAAGCGTATGGATTCGACCAGCCCGACAAACCCTCCGTCCGCCTCCGCCTGACACGCGACGAGGTCTTGGTGTGAAGCTCCCCCGCGACCTTTCCGGTACGCGCCTCGACCGCCACCTGTGACGGGCATGAGGATACACGCTCGTCCAGGAGTCTGTCAGGCGAAATTTAGCCTTGCCGCTTCGGCTGCGGATATTCTATAGTGATATGTATGAAGACAACCATAGATATACCTGATACTCTGATGGAACGGTGCAAGACGGTGATCGGACGCGACCGTGTGACCTTCCGCAGCCTGGTGGAGGAGGGGCTTGACCGGGTGCTTTCCGAACGCACGGAACGGAAACCGTTCAAACTGAAGGCCGTTCCCTTCAGGGGGGGCGGGTTTCAGCCCGGCTTCAATGATTCGGACTGGCCGCTCATTCGCGATGCAGCCTACGAGGGGCGCGGCTCATGATCGCGGTCGACACGAACATTCTGATCGCGTTCCACCGCACGGAATACGCGCACCATTCCGCCGCCGTCGAGGCGGTCACCTCGTTGGCCGAGGGTGCGGACCGATGGGCGATTCCCTGGCCCTGCGTCCACGAATTCATGGCCGTGGTGACCAACAGCCGGATTTTCGTCCGTCCGACCGAGCCGGAAATGGCTGCGACCGTCGTAGAGGCGTTGATGGCGTCACCGACATTGAGCGTGATCGGCGAAGGGCCGGGTTATTGGAAATCGCTGCGGAACCTGATGCTTTCCGGGAAAATCACCGGCGCGCGCGTCCACGACGCCCGGATCGCCGCGATCTGCCTGCAGCACCGGGTCAAATGTCTTTGGACGGCAGACCGCGATTTCAGCCGGTTCCCCGCGCTGAAATGCCGCAATCCGCTCGCCGGCGAGGAATAGGCAGGCCGGAAACAAGGGGCGACGGGATACCGCCGCCTCACCGCTGATGGAAGGAGAGCATGGTCACTCTCCTTGGTTACTGACGGGGCGGCGCAGGCCCATTTTCTCAAGCGGCAGCGGCGCAAACCCCGGAATGCGCGCAAAGACCGGCGAATCAGCCTTCAGACGAAAGTCTCGCTGCTGCATGTTGACGAAACCGGGATCCTCGGCTGTCACGAATTGAGTCGCGTTGGTCACCCAGCGGTTGCTCTTGACCTCGCCGCACCCCACAAACAGATTGCGCACGGCGATGTTGTCGCGCGCGGCACCGGGCTTAGGATTCATGAACCCGATCAGCTCCGGATAAGCCACGGTATAGGGCGGCCGCGTGATGTCCACCTCTTTGAGCAGCCGCTCCTGCCACAGCGGCGCATCGATGAACGCTTTCCAGCGCGCATCGTTCCACGGGGCGGAGCCCAGCGCGCGCTTGCATTCGATGAAGACGCAGTTGTCCACCGTGTTGCCATGTCCGCCGTGCGAAAAGACCGTGCCGAAAGAGCCTTTGCCAGGGTCGCCGCAGCGGAAGAACAGATTGGCATAGACCGTATCGCCGCCGTCGCCGTCATCGAAGTAAACGGCGGCGTTGCCATGTCCGCGCGGGCTCCCGATCTCACTCCACAGGTTGTAGCGCAGCACGTTGCCGCGGCAAGAGGGGTTTCGCCCCTTGTAGAAAGCGGCCGCATCGTCGGAGGCCATGCAGACGTTGCTCACCACATTGTATTCGAACAGGTGGTCATTGCCGTGCACGCTGATTGCCTGATGCGGCGCGTCGTGAATCAGGTTGTGGCGCGCCACATTGCCAACACCGGAAAAATGGATCGCGCTGGCGTATGTGAGCTGATGCACCGAGAAGTTCCGTATGTGCGTGTCTTCCAGCACATGACCCGCCGGCGTCAGCGTCTTGCGGTCACCGCCGCCCAGAAAGACGCCGCCCGTGCCGGTGTCGTACATGTCGCAGCCCGCGATCCGGTTGGACGCCCCGCCGATCATACTGATCGCCCTGCGCCGCAGGTTGCGGAACACGCACCCGTCCACGGT
>Ga0116148_1003762_pt1 | contig 13775 bp, 9 predicted proteins | sample AD_UKC055_MetaG_FD_89786 | JGI IMG/M metagenome (GOLD analysis project Ga0116148, IMG submission 89786) | Active sludge microbial communities of municipal wastewater-treating anaerobic digesters from USA - AD_UKC055_MetaG | ecosystem: Engineered > Bioreactor > Anaerobic > Digestate | place: USA... | reverse complement strand
TAATCATCTGTTCTTCTGTCTTTGCCTTCTTTTTATCAAAAAAGCAGTATCGCCAATGGTTTATACTGGCAGCTACGGCTCTGGTTGGTCTAGTAATTACACTGCTGCTGATACTTTATTCATATATATCAACCAGACTCCTGGGAACAAACTTTAACTTGTATTCCCTTACTGTTTATCCCCAGCTTCTATTTGTCTTTCTCCTGCTTCTTTCAACCAGTCTTGGCTACTGTACACACACTCGTTGGCGCACACTGGAAGTTCCAGTGTGTTTACCACTCTTTTCTATATTGTTTACTATTCTCGAAGTAACCAAGCCGGGCCTTTTTGCACATCAATACGCATATTTCCTGTATGTGCTATTTCTATTTCCACTCGCTCTCTACTTCCATCATTTGAGCAATACCAGGGCATCCGGCAAGAATTATTTTTTTCTTGTTTTCTTTCCGCTGCTGGTGCTTGCTTGTTATCCTGTTGCACAAAAAACAATTCTTCACACTGAAGAGAACCACGGCGGATTGCTTCGCAAAAAAGCTGGTACGTTCGATTTTTTACCCGTGGTAACTCTTTCCAGCAAAATAGGAGACACGGACACACTCCTTTTCATCATAAAAACCGCTCCGGAAAACACATCTCATTTTTTACATCGGTTTCATGTATCGCAATGGGATCCGGAAAAAGGTTTTGTTCAAAACCAAAAGTATGATGAAATAACCACGGGCATCAAGAAACAGACCGCCAGCCATACAACCGAATCATCGATACTTTCCCGAAAAAAAGTGTATCAAGAATACTACTTTATCAACATGGATGACACAGCCTTCATATCGATGGATTATCCGGTTTCAACAAAGCCGCTGCAAAATCTCGACACAAGCAGTGTCTCTTATGGATATCAAGTAACAAGTCTGGTAGTCGATATTCCTTCAGGAAAAAACCTCGAAACAATTTCGGAGGAAAAGGTTACCCGTATAGCATTATCTCCTGATCAAGTTTCCCTATATACCTTTATCGATCCTCGACGAAAAGAACTGTTTCAACCTTTTACCGAGGCTCTTACCGCTCAATGCGCAACCGATTATGACAAAGCGCTAACCCTTACCAGATTTCTTCATGATGGAGACTACCGGTATTCCCATACTCCAGGACTTAACCCGGAAGAAGACCCGATCGAACGGTTTTTATTTCATTCAAAAAAAGGATATTGCGCACATTTTGCATCAGCTTTGGCGCTGATGCTCAGAAGCATCGATCTTCCCTCACGCATTTCTGTCGGTTTTTATATTCAGCCCGATTCAGGCGTTCTAGGGTATTATCCAGTCACCTCTCGAATGGCTCACGCATGGGTCGATGTTTTTTTTCCGGAAACCGGCTGGATTTCTTTTGATCCTACAACACCTCTATATAGCGACACAGAACAGATGCTTCCCGGAATGGCAGCAACCCGGGATACATTTCTCCATGCGCTTGACCACATCCTTCTGACGCAGGTACACCCAGAAAACAGTGAAACACCAACAGCAAGCGACTCGATGCCGCCTGGATATTCAAGATCAGATTCCGAAAACCGGATCATCGAAACCTTATTCTTACCAGTTTTGATGTTCGTCTTTATTGTACTAGCACTGGCTCTCTTGTTCTTCTCTCAATATGTACAATCACCAAGAAAGCAATTATACCGATTAACAAAACCATTCATTCTTTCGAAAACACATTCCAAATCGACCGAATCTAGTGACAGCGGCTATGCAGAACTACATCATATGTATCTCAAGTCAAAGTTTGCGCCCGAATGTTCAGATACAGATGTTGTTCGCACCAAGAACACCATACGTACACTGAAGTCCCGCACACACAAACTGGTTTTTTTGCTTGTTTTTGGAATAGTATCCGGATTTTATTCTTTCGAACTATCCGGACAAGAAGACATAACAGCTCTTGAAGACATCCAAAGCGCGATTTTACAACAACAATGGGATCAAGCTCTGGAGATGATACGCACCGAAGTGGAAAAAACACCAGATTCACCGCAATTACAGTACTCGCTGGGTACGGTGTATATGCACAACGGACTATTCAGCGCAGCTTCAACATGTTTTCAAAATTCAAAAAAACTGGGAAACACAGATCCGGAACTACTATTGATGCTTTCAGAAACCTATCGTTTTCGGAATTCGTATGAATTAGCTTTACCCTATTTAATTCAATACCTTTCCCGCATACCCGACGATTTGAATGGGTGGGCACATTTTGGCTGGCTGTGCTATAAAACAAACAACACAGAATTTGGCATCAATGAACTGCTTCTTCATCTGGATCAGATAGGCCCTGATCCCGCCGTGTATGCAAGTCTGGCTAATTTATACACAGCCGAATTCAATTACCCTAAAGCACGTCACTACTATTCGGAAGCAATACGTATTGCCGAATCCCGCAATCTTGTCTCTGCAGCAGCTATTTATTATTACAACAGAGCAATTTTGGAAGAAATATTCAATAATTTTGATAAAGCATATTCTGATACAATTACCTCATTACAACTGGATCCAAGCTCTTCAGGCATACTGCTCAAAGCAGAGCTGGAATTAAGAAAACAGAATTTTACCCAGGCATTAGCTTCCTACATCAAAGCAGATCAGAAAATACTCAGTCCCTTGGCAATACTTGGCATTGCCGATACCTATCTGCAAGCCGGATACCCGGAGTCTGCTCATCGTTACATTAATTCTATCTCATCAGTTACTGATGACTCCTGGATTGCTGATTACGGCTTAACAGTGGATCAATTTAAAGCCGCAGTCCATAATCAATATCGAAATATATATCAATTTTATTTGGTAAAAGAAAAAAGACTTATTATCCACAACTTATCCACAATGATTTTATCATTTAGAAAAAAATTCTATTATTCTTTTTGTTATTGGTATCATGATACTCTGTATCGCCTGCTTAATCAGAAAATTGGCAATACCTACATCACTCCTGCAATACAGAAAGATTCAAACAAACTTATTTATGCACACAGTTATTTCTATCTATCTCTTGATAAATGGAAAAATCTTGCTCTCCCGTATCTGATTAACGCAGAAAGACTTGAAACAGAGATGATTCCTGCATCAACAGCATCCTATGTATATGAAAAAGGTCGCATAGTACAGTCCACCGCACTGCTAGATACGGCAATTCAGACACTGAATCCTCTTTGGGAGCGTGATTATCTCGTAAAAGCGCTCTGTGAACGTCTAAAATTATCAACTCCAACAGAAACCACAGAGGTTTCTGCCTATGCATATCAACTTTTGCACCTCAATCCTGCTAGTTTCATACAAGAAGACATCACGCTACCAGTGGTTATCCATACAACCGGAATATCCTCGCAGATAGCTGCTAAAAACGCTGCAATACTTATATCATTTGTGAGTAAAGCTGGTTTTACACCTGTCAACGAATCTTTTTTGCACATATATATCAGTGAAAACGACCAAGCTTTGTACATGGCCTTATATGATTCACAACAGAAATCAACAATTTATGCACAAGATATGCACATTACATTAGTAAACAAAAAAACATTATCACAATTTGTTAACAAGTTTTCCACAAAAGTGTTTTCTGTACATCTGAAAGACTGACTGGCTCAATAAAAAAAGCTTCTTGCAGAAGTCGATCACTTTTGCAAGAAGCTTTTTCTCGTCGAATTCGTTTATTTCGTCCTAGACGTATATTTCGTCCTACTCGTTTATTTCGTCCTATTCGGCTGATAACAGTTCAAGATCGAATGCAATATAGGCATTTCCGGGAATTACTCCCGCAGCTCCTGACGATCCGTATGCAAGCTCAGGCGGTATAACAATAGTACGTTTCTCACCGACTTTCATCTCAAGAGCCTGAGTATCGAATCCAGGAATAAGTTTACCACTTCCAACCTGGAAAGAAAGAGGGGCATGCATATCAGAATCATCGAAAACAGTACCATCAAGAAGATATCCCTTATACTTCATTTTCAGAGTCTGTCCGGACAAGACCGTCTTACCCGTTCCCTGCTTGTTGATAGTATAAAATACTCCATTTTCTGCTTTTTGTGCTGTTGGCCATTTCTTTTGAATCAAGGTCAGAGTTTCCTTTCTTTGATTTTCAAGCTGTGCTTTACTTCGTATACCATTTTCACGTATTAACGTATCAAACGATTCTTGTGATACAGAAAAAGACTGGGCTGCCGCTCCCTTTCTCACTATCGAGACAGAAACAATCTTGTCACCCTGTGCAATAGAATTTACGACAGATTGTCCTTCGATAACCGATCCAAATACCGTATGTTTTCCATCAAGCCAGGGAGTCGGAACATGCGTGACAAAAAACTGACTGCCATTTGTATCTTTTCCGGAATTCGCCATCGATAGAATCCCTGGTGTATCATGTTTCAACGAAGGGTCAAATTCATCCGGAAATTTATATCCCGGTCCCCCGGTACCGTTTCCTCTCGGATCACCGCCCTGAATCATAAAATCTTTGATCACACGATGAAATGTCAACCCATCATAAAAAGGCTTTCCATTTGTCACCGGAAAGACCCCTTCTGCAAGTCCAATAAAATTAGTTACAGTCATCGGTGTTTTTTCAAAAAACAATTCAAGGATTATTGCTCCTTTTGTTGTATCCATTACTGCATACATGCCATCTTTGTAATTTTCGTTACGCTTTATCGATTCTGTCATTTGTTCAGATTCTCCCTTTGGTTTATCTTTACTGCTTATCAATATTGCTGCTGCGGTACTCGTTCCAACCAGAACCAATAACAGCACCAGAAAAAGTACATACTTGATTTTGATCGACATATTAAAACTCCCTTGTCACCGAAACTGCTTTATGCCAACGATCCAGTTTCTGCTTTCTTTCCTTATCTCGTATCGAGGGAACAAATCTGCATTTCATCTGCCAGTTCTTTTCTATGTCGGACAAATTTTCCCAGAATCCGGTATACAGACCGGATAAATACGCGGCTCCAAGCGCCGTAATTTCCGTGATACCCGGTAAAAGAACAGGAATATTTGAAATATCAGCCTGAAGCTGCATAAGAAGACTGTTAGCTGTTGCACCTCCATCGGCCTTTAATACTGCGATAGGCTCATTGCAATCAGCTTGCATGGAAGCTAACAGATCCTCAGATTGATAACAAATCGATTCAAGGGCAGCTCTGGCAATATGAGCCTTATTGGATCCCCGGGATAATCCCAGGATTGAAGCTCGTGTATCAGAATCCCAATAAGGAGCGCCAAGCCCGGTGAATGCAGGAACAATATACACTCCCTCAGAAGATGGGACAGACCGAGCTAACTCTTCGCTTTCTGCAGAGCTTGTTATAATTTTTAACTCATCTCTGAGCCACTGTATTATCGCTCCAGCTACAAATACAGAACCTTCAAGTGCAAATGTAGTATGATTGTTTATTTTCCAGGCAATTGTTGTCAATAAATTATTTTTAGACCACACAGGTTTATCACCAGTGTTTAATAACGTGAAACAACCGGTTCCGTATGTATTTTTCGCCATACCGGGACTAAAGCAGGTATGACCGAACAAGGCAGCCTGCTGATCGCCGGCAACACCAGTGACCGGTATCGAAACGCCAAAAATATCAGTTTTGGTTGAACCAAAGTTGTCGGAACTGGATTTTACCGATGGAAGTATTTGTTCCGGAATGCCAAGAACAGATAACAGAACAGGATCCCATTTTTCTTCTCTAATATTGAACAACAAGGTTCGGGATGCGTTCGTAATATCAGTAACATGTTGACCTGTCAATTTCCATAAGAGCCAGGTGTCTACTGTACCAAACAGAATTTCTCCATTTTCGGCCAATGCTTTCAGACCCGGTATTTCCCGAAACAGCCAGGAAAGTTTGGTAGCAGAAAAGTAAGAATCGAGTCTCAATCCCGTTCTCTGACGAAACTCTTCTTCCAAACCAGAATCACGCAACTCGTCGCATATAGCTGACGAACGTCTGCACTGCCACACAATTGCATTATATACAGGACGACCACTATCCTTATCCCAGACGATAACAGTTTCCCTCTGATTGGTAATACCGATAGATTCTATCGATTCAGGTCCTATTCCAGCATTGAGTATAGCTTGTCGGGCTACACACAGCTGCGTTGACCAGATTTCCTCCGGGTCATGCTCCACCCATCCAGGCTCAGGATAGTACTGGGTGAATTCCTGCTGTGCTGAACCCTTAATCTGTCCCGAATGATTAAAAATAATCGCTCGAGAGCTGGTTGTACCCTGATCGAGAGAGAGAATGAATCGTTGTTCAGTATTGTTCATAGTGCTTTATAAACCAATTATACACGGCCTCTGCCCGTGTTGAGAATGATGACACAATTTTACCATCAAAACCCGGAATTGATTTCATATACGCGCTCGTTAGCACATATACCAACAGATACTCACCTGCATCTTCAATCAACAAACACACTTTGAGCGAATTTGCATCAAACACTTTAAAAAACGAATAAGAAAGGGGAAATTCATTCGAACAGATAAATGCGACAGCTTGTGTATTTTCAAAATAACGATAGGAATAGATATTTTCTCCAAAATTGAGATCTTTTTGAAGAACAGAAATATGCAAGCCATCAGCAGAGCCGCTTACAGGATCGTCAATACGCTCTTTTGACTTGCTATCGCGAATTACATATGATTTTTCATACAGAATTCGGTTTTTTTTTCTGGAAGTAGAATAATATTCCAACCCTTCAAGCTCGGAAATTTTACGGACTATTTCAGAACAGGAAGCAATAGATATATTTGGATTTCTCTTTTTATACAGGTATATATTTTCAATTATTGTTGAATAGTTGCGGGGGGTAATCCCCGCTGTAATCGTACGCGCAAGTTCAGTTTGCGGGAGCAATTCAAATTTCCAGTCCTTCGAGTGTATACTGCTTTTCTGAAGATGTCCTTCTTGTAATAAAAGGTCAAGAACAGAACCGGAAACATACTTACTCAGTTCGCCCCCAGATTCCTGGGATACCAGAGTAGACATCATGAAAAGCAGCAGAAGTACCGGAAATTTGCTTCGCATTTATCTCCCTTTATAGAAAACACGGACCTGTTTGTATAGTCCTTCTCCTTCGCTCTTTGTATCAATATCACTGATATCATTCAAGGTTGTATGTATTAACCGTCTTTCGAACGGATTCATCGGCTCAAGCAGTACAGAACCGCGATTCATTCGAACCCTGTCCGCGGTGGTGTAAGCGAGTCGCACAAGCGATTCTTCCCGACGTATTCGATAATTCTCAGAATCAAGAATGACTCTCATATCTTCACGGCCGATCCGTCCAGCATACACATTCGCAAGCAATTGCAACGAATCAAGATTTTTGCCTTTTCTACCAATTAAAATTGATGAACTGCGCGAAATCAGTTTCAATCCTATCTTTTTCTCTTCACGAGACATGATTTCAACAGTCACTTCATATCCCATTTTTCGTATTACCGAAGCGACAAAATCTACAATTTTCTTTTCGAATTCGTCCTTAGGTAGAGGATCTTCAAAAAGACTTCTGTTTTTAGAAACAGAACCATCAAAAGCGCTATCATCTTCATCATACTTTCTGTCATTCGTGTTCACAGCAGAAACATCAGCATGAACCCTGATGCGAACAAAGCCTTTTTTAAATATACTGTTCTTTTGCGCTTCAAGAATTTCGACATCGAATTGGTCTTTTTCGAGTCCGAGTTCAGCAGCTGCAATTTCGATCGCTTCTTTCTCGTTTTTTCCTTCAAATTCAAAAGTATTCATTATAATCTCCTGGAAGAGTATTCTTATTTTGTTACCAGCTTCAAGTTCTCTTTTTTCTTTGCATGCATCATCTTGTTGATAACTACTTGCTGAATCAACGTAAGGACGTTAGAAAAAATCCAGTATACAAGCAGTCCTGCTGGTGCGTTATAAAACATAAAGAAGAACATCAGCGGCATTCCATACATCATAAACTTCATTGAGCTGTTCTGTTGTGCTGCCCCCGGAGTCTGCGTGACCTTACCAAATAACAGCTGTGATACAACATAGATAACAGGAAGCAAACGGATATCAGTCCACCCTAATAACGGAATAGGAGACGAAAGCGAGAACACGCTGTCTCCTTGAGACAAATCAGGTATCCACCCGGGAATGAACATAGCCCCTCTAAATTCGAAATAGTTGTTAAATAAATTGTACATTGCGAAAATCAGCGGAAACTGGATCAACAAGGGTAAACACCCCGACAAAGGATTATATCCTGCAGTCTGGTAAAATTTTGCCATCTCTTCATTCATTTTTTGCTGGTTGTTTTTATATTTATCCTGAATTTCCTTAATTTTAGGCTGCAACTCCTGCATTTTAAGCGTGGATTCAGAACTTTTCTTTGTCAGCGGAAAAATGACTGCTCTCAAGAGAATCGTCATAATAATAATGGAAACACCCCAGTTCGGGATAATTTTATAAAATAATTCCATCAGTTTTTTCAGCAACACTTCAAGCGGGCCAAGCGGACCGGATCCTTCAACAACCTGGTCCAGTTTTGTATCGTACAATTTGTACGGATTATTGGTGATAATGTTATATTTGACGAGATTTTTTTCTGTTCTGGGTCCAATATAAAATTTCCACGTGTCGGTTTGAGAATTACCGGTGATTGGTCCCCTCGTAAGAAACATCTGAGCGGATGTAGTGTCTGCCTGGCCGGAAACAGATGAAAAAACCGAACTTTGCAATTGTGTATCCGGCAAAGAAATGAGTGTAAAGTATTTACCTGCGACCGCCGTCCAGGTAGAGGGATCGGTAATTTTTTTGATTTGACCCTCTTTCAGCGTCACCGTTTTTTTCTTTCCTTCAGTTAAATAGTAAAACTTTCGATATTCATATCTGTCCTGTTTCTGATTCCATGTAGGACCAATTTGCGGTGAAGTTCGAAGTGTATACGCAGATCCGGCAATATTCAAACCGGTAAACGAATCATCACCGTCTATAGTGATTTTTAGTTCAAACATGTAGTCATCGGGAATAAAACTATACTGCTTGACTAACGTAAAACTGGAAAAACTTCCATCGGTGTTTTGAACCTGAAAATTCTTATAAAATCCGATAACGGTATCGCTAATAATTCTTGTGTTAAAGATTTCGTTAACCGAATTGGAATTTTCATTTCCAAGAAGCACAGAAAAAGCCCTATTTGAATCGGTCACAAAATCGGCCATTTCGACAAAATCAGTCTTATCTGTATGTTTCTTTAACTTGTAAGAGAGAATGTCTCCGCCTTTATTGGTAAACGTGACTTGTACAAGATCAGTTTCAACAGTAAAATTTTCTTCAGTATTTTGTTCAGTATCCGGTAAAGAAAGTAAAACAGCTTCTTTCGACTGTTTATTTTCTGCTGCACTGTTTTGATATGTTTCAACAGATACCGCTGTTTCTTGTGTGTTATGGACTACCGGTTGTGGGGGAAACAATATGTTTTGTAATGTAAAACCGCCAATTATGACAATGGTAGATAAAAATATAGCAATTACAGTATTCTTGTCCATTCTGCATATTCTCCTTAGGTCAGTAGCCGTATCGCATACACCAACGTTTATTCACGGAACGGGATCAAACCCGCCTTTATGGAAAGGATGACAGCGCAAGATACGTTTTATAGAAAACAATAATCCTTTTAACGGACCGTGCTTTTGTATTGCTTCGTACGCATACGCAGAACATGTCGGATAAAATCTGCAAGATGGTGGAAAAAGAGGAGAAATTGCTTTTTGATACACGCGGATACACCCGCACATCAGAAAAACCAGAAAATGTTTCACGAACCCTTCAACCAAAGACCAGCTCTGTTGAACAGAGTTTGTAATTGCTTTTCCCGATCAGAAAATGAATCTTTTCCGGGAAATATCAGAAGCGTCAGATCAAAACCGGTCAATATATTCTGTTTGTTCAGACGATATGCTTCTCGGCTCAATCGTCGGGAATAATTTCGTTCAACGGCTGAACCGTATCCACGCGGAAACGTAAAAACAACTCTATTCCGCTCCATCCCGTTCGGCAGGACAAACAATTTTGCCCCATCGCAACTATATTTTTTTCCTTTCCGGAAAACAGTCTGGATTTCAGCGGAACGTTTTAATCGTTCCGCCTTTGTAAATCCCAAACGTTTCACAGTTTATTAGGATTAATAGGGTTTCTTTTCGTCAGAAATTGTCAGCTTGTATCTACCCTTCGCTCTCCGTCTTTTCAGAACAAGACGTCCACCATGTGTTGCCATTCTTGCACGAAATCCAAATTTGCGGGTACGCTTTGTTTTACTGGGCTGATATGTTCGTTTCATTGAACGATTGACTCCTTTATTTGTAAGAACTGAAACAGTATGCTCAGTTCAAAATTTCAAACATTAAAACATTAAAACGGTTTTTGATTGTACCTTTTTATTACTCACTGGTCAATATAGCACCCGAAAGTCTTATTTTCGCCCTTTTTCGATACTCACTTTCAGCTTTTCTAATACAGTACGTAAGGGATCGTCCAGAGAAGAATCCACGCTCACCGCTGTATCACTCGTTTCTACCCTGGGAATACCTTCACCCACAGGAGTATCAATCCTTTTATATGGCGCTATTGATTCGCTTGCCACATGTATGGAAATATTTCTTATAGAAAACTCGGGAAACTGTGCATTCAGCCCTGAAATAATACGGTTTTTCAAGAATAATATCTGTTGACTCCAACCTGTATGATCAACCTCGATAATCAGCGTTCCCTTATCGACATCAATAACACGACTATGAGAAGAAATTTTGTCTCCTACAATTTGTTTCCAGCTGCGAATAAATGAATTGACCCGTGTCAGATCTTCAGAATTAAACCCTTCAAATAATCTGTTGATAATATCCGATGCTTTGCTAAAATTCTTTGTCATATACCGCACCATCTTTTACAAAATATACTTTTGTTGTACTGCGCTGATATTTCGTGTAGGGTTCTCCTGGTAAAAACGTACAAAATAATTGATCATACTCCGGTAAAGCGGTTGTCATTCTCTGTCTTTTCTCAGGGTCAAGTTCCAATAGGACATCATCCATCAATAACACCGGAAGCTTGCCAGTTTTATCGGTATAATACTGAGCCTGAGCAGATCGTAAAATCAAGGACAGTAATCGTCTTTGGCCAGTTGACGCAGTCGGAACAAAGGCCTTTTTATCCTTAACAAAACGAATTCTATCCCGGTGAGGACCAGTTGAAGTCATTCCGTACTCAATATCTGAAGTCCTTTTTTCAGACAAAAAAACGAGAATTTTATCTATTGAGTCAAATTTCCATACCGGAGAATAATCTATTGTTACACCCGCTATTCCGCTTACGTCTGCATATAATTTAGAAAAAACCTGATTAAAACTAAATATTGTTTTCTCTCTTTTTTCGATAATAGCCAATCCGGTTTCAGCAAGCTGATAATCAACAGCATCCAGTACATTACTGTTTCTATCTTTGAGCAACAAGTTACGTGATTTAAGTATTTTTTTATACTTCCTGAAAACGTCAATATACGAACCATCAAACAGAGATAACGATTGATCAATAAAAAAACGTTTTCTGTCTGGACTTCCTGCCACGAAATCAAGATCATCATGATTGAATACTATACAGGGAATAGTATCTACCAATTCTTTTCTATCATGAACCAGTTTTGTATTTTTTTCTATTCGTTTCTTGCCATCTCCAAGCTGTATCCCTATTGTTTGCGTTCGACCCTTATTGTCTGTATAGAGTGCTTTTATTTTACAAAGCTGTTCGGTATTTGTAATTATTTCTGAATCCACGCGTGTTCTAAAAGATGAACCATACGCGGAAATATATAAGCTTTCCAGGATATTGCTTTTTCCCTGTCCATTTTCACCAATTAAATAGACCTCCTTTGAAAGGAGGTCTATAGTGCCATCATGTATATTACGAAAATTATGATACGACACAGATAAAAACGGCACAGAATATTATTCCATCTGCATAGGCATAATAATGTGGAAAAAGTCTGTTTCAGGTTCTGCCTTTAATGTTATTGCTTTCATCTGTTCGGTAAACTCAACGCGAATTCGTTCAGAATCTATCACTTTGATCGGTTCTTCTATGTAAAGATAATTAACTGCAATGGTAATGTCCGGTCCATCGTATTGACAGGGTATTTCTTCACGAGCCGTTCCTATTTCTGTTTCTTGAGAACTGATAGTAAGCGTTCCAGGACTTACAGACAGATAGACTCTTCTGGACTTTTGCTCGACAAGTAATGCTACTCGTTTCAGTGCTTCAACAAGATCTCTTTTTTCTACTTCAAAATAGCTGGTTTGTGTTTCTGGAATTACTCTGGAGTAATTCGGAAACTGGCCTTCAATAAGGACAGACGAAAAATCATAGTTATTGAATCTAAAAAACACTGTTTTATCGCTGACACCTATCGATATTGGTCCTTCATCGGAAGCTCTTTTAAGAATAATTGAAAGTATTTTTGGAGGTATGATTACTCCTTTAAAATCTGGAATAGAAATACCCAGATCTTTTTTGATATAGGCCAATCTTCTTCCGTCTGTTGCAACAAAAATTAAATCCGATTCTTTTTTTTCCATGAACACTCCGTTCATAAAATAACGGGTTTCATCATCGGAAACTGAAAACACGGTTTGGGTAATCATTTCTTTAAAGGTGCGAACAGGGATATCAAAAAAAGAAACAGTATCCGGAGAGGCGAATTCAGGAAATTTATCACTTGCTATACTTTTAAGTTGAAATTTTGCCTTTTTTGCAACAGATCGTATGTGTATTTTTATATCTTTTTGTTCAAATTCAATTTCTCCTGGCGGAAGAGATGAAATTATGCTCATAAATTTGTCACAATACACCGTTGTTGATCCAGGTTCCGAAATATCAACAGGAATTTTTGTTTCAAAGTTGATTTTTATATCCGTAGCTTTGATGGTCAGAGTACCATTTTCAGCATTCAGAAGGACATTGGAAAGAATTGATATAGCATTCTTGGTTGCAATAACATCCTGAGAAATCGAAATCTCTTTTAGTAATGAATCCCTATCAAAACTGAATTTCATACGTCCTCCATGTGTACTCTATATATATTAATATATATATATAATAATAATAGTAATAATAAGGCCTGTGTAAATCTTAATAAGCAATCTAATTTCTTATATTACATACTATTACAGGTTTAACAACTGAGCCCCGCGCCGAACACAATTATGCACATATCCACATAAAATAAAGTAATACACTGTATATGAACAATATAGTAGCATATTATTCACAACAAAAAAATCAACTGTTATAATCCTTTATCAGTTTATTCAGTTTCTGTATTGTCGTTTCCAGTGACGGTTCTGCTTTCAATCGTTCTTCTATTTTTTGGCAGCCATGCATAACGGTTGTGTGATCTCTGCCTCCAAATTCTATTCCCAATTCTGTCGTAGAGTATTCGGTTATTTCCCGTGCGATATACATTGCCAGTTGCCGTGGAAAAGATATTGCTTTTGTTCTCTTCTTTCCTTTTAAATCGGTATACGATAAGGAAAAATAGTCTGCGACAACTTTTTGTATTGTTTCGATTGTTACGTTGTTCTGTTTTGGGGCTCCAAACGAATCTCGCAGCTGTTGCTGGGCAGTTTCCAAGGTGACTGGCTTTTTTGTCAGTTCGGCATATGCAATTAACTTGGTTAATGACGCTTCAAGATCACGC
>Ga0116148_1003754_pt1 | contig 13804 bp, 11 predicted proteins | sample AD_UKC055_MetaG_FD_89786 | JGI IMG/M metagenome (GOLD analysis project Ga0116148, IMG submission 89786) | Active sludge microbial communities of municipal wastewater-treating anaerobic digesters from USA - AD_UKC055_MetaG | ecosystem: Engineered > Bioreactor > Anaerobic > Digestate | place: USA... | reverse complement strand
TGGAGATTCGTGTTCATCGATTTATCGCAGTCGATGTCCTTGTCGGAGAGCTTGAGTTCGGTCGTTGCGGACCAGTCGCGCGAGCGCGCCTCGAAATAGCCGCCCGCGTTCCTGTCCCGGGCCCGGCCCTCCAGAAGATCGTAGATCGAAAGCGCGAGAGCAAGTGGCTCTCCGGCGGCAGGCAGCTCTGCGCTGCTGACAGTCGCTTCGGAGTGCGCAGACGCGGTGCCGCCTCCGAAGTTTTTAAGCGCGAGCGCATATTCGGCAAGTCCGTATACCGCAAACGCTTCGCCGTATATCTGCTTGCGGGCGACCGCTGGGCTTCCGTCGGGATTCACCGACCAGAAGACGCCGCCTGATTCGTCGTCGGCATAATCGCGCACGATCGCATTCCAGGCATAGCGCGCCATATCGAGATACTGCGCGTCGCCGAGCGCGTTGAAAGCCGCGCTGTACGCCCACAGATGGCGCGCAGTCATCACGATTGAACGCGGTTCCGCAGGATCCCCGGCGGGCGGGCGGAACGACCCGTAGCCCGAAGGCGGCTGCGTCAAGGTCCCGTAAAAACCGCCGGTTTTCTCGTCCCGGGCGTACTGCATCCAGAAGGGCAGAATGTTTCCGGTCAGTTCTTTGCGCACCTCGCCGAGAAGCCGGCTGCGTATTTCGCCGGACAGCTCCGGCATCGCATGTTCGTTCATAATGACTCCTGCGTATTCCTGTATTGCCTCGCGGTCCCGGTGCGACCGTCAGACGGCGTTTTTCTTGACGAAATCGATTATCTCGGCGACATGGCCGAATGCAAGACCTGTGACGGTGTCGGCGCAGCCGTAATACACCGCAAGACGTCCGGTATCGCCGTCCACCAGGGCTGCGCAGGGGAACGTCACGTTCGGCACGTCGCCGACGCATTCGTAGTCTTTTTGCGGAGAAATCAGATACGGCCGGGATCTGGCGATTACTTTCCAGGGCTCGTCGAGATCGAGCAGGGCGGCGCCGAAGGAATACACGAAGCCGTTGCAGCTGTTGAGCACGCCGTGGTACAGCAGGAGCCATCCTTCGGTCGTCTCGATCGGCGCAGGACCCGCGCCGATCTTCGTGCTCTGCCAGGCGCTTTCGGTACCGAGCGGAGCCATCACGTGGCGATGCCTGCCCCAGTACATCATGTCCGGGCTTTCGGAATAGAAGATATCGCCGAAGGGCGTATGACCAGAATCGCTCGGCCGGCTCAAAAGCGCAAAGTTGCTGCCGATCTTACGGGGAAACAGCACCCCGTTCCGATTGTACGGCATCAGCGCATTTTCCAGCTGATAAAAGGTTTCAAAATCGAACGTGTAGCCCATACCGATGCTCGGTCCGTGGTAGCCGTTGCACCAAATAATGTAGTAGCGGTCTTCCACGAACACCACGCGGGGATCGTACTTGTACTCGGAGTCGGGAATATCGAGGCTCGACTTTATAAACGCAATCGGCTCGTCTGCAATCTTCCAGTTGATGCCGTCGGGGCTTTTACCGCAATGGATGTTCATTCTCCGGGACGTATCGTCGCAGCGGAATACACCTGCGTAGCCGCCCTTGAACGGCACAACCGCACTGTTGAAAATGCTGTTCGATTTCGCCGTTGAATCGCGCGCGATCACCGGATTACCGGAGAAGCGCCACATGACCTCATCGCGGCCACCTGCAGGTTTATCTTCCCAGGGAATACCCGGGAGAGACCGGGAATTCAGAAGAATAGATGTACTCATAGATTTCTCCTTTCTTTGTTCCGGCAGCATCGGGTGCTTCCGCATCCACGGAGCACACAGCACGGCGAAACCACTGCCGGCAGCACTGTTTCGCCCGACGAGAGAAACCGGTTTCTCTCGTCAATTAGTATTTTATCCGCAAGACGAAACGCGTGTCAAGGATGCCCGAACGCTCCGGCAGGCAGCCCGACAGGCGGCCCGACAGTCCAAGCTGGCACTCCGGCGGACGTTCCGGCGCGATGCCCGGGCACTCCAGCCCGAACACGCTCCGGCGGGCAAGATGCTTCCGGGTGCCTGCACGCGCACATCATGCACAGCGCCCGGGCACAGCTGCCCACAGCTTCTCGGCTGCTCCGATCGGATGGCACATCAGACCTCTTTTTGCTACAATCTCCTCCATGACCGAGTCGATCGAATATCTTACAACACAGCTCATTACCTACATCGGCAACAAACGCGCCCTTCTTCCGTTTATACAAGGAGCTGTTCAAGAGGTTCGCTCCCGCCTGGACGGCCGGAAAATCGTTTCGTTCGACGTATTTTCCGGTTCGGGCATCGTAGCGCGGCTTCTGAAACAGCACAGCACACTGGTCGTAGCAAACGATCTCGAACGCTACGCCGAAATCATCAACCGCTGCTACCTGACAAACAAAAGCGAAGCCGACACCCCGGAGCTCAGGGCAATCCACGCAGCCATCACCGCCCGGCTTGCAACCGAACCACTTGCAGAAGGGCTAATTTCACACGAGTACGCCCCGCGCGACGACCGCAACATCCAGCCAGGCGAGCGAGTTTTCTACACCACCCGGAACGCCCGCTTTTTGGACACTGCCCGCACACGCATCGAAGAAGCTCCGGAACACCTCCGCCCATTTCTCCTTGCCCCGCTTCTTGCCGAAGCCTCCGTCCATGCAAACACCGGCGGTGTCTTCAAGGGTTTCTATAAAGACCGCCACACCGGAATCGGCAGCTTCGGCGGACACAAAGGCGACGCGCTCGGACGCATCACCAGCGACATTGCGCTCCCCTACCCCGTATTCAGCAATTTCGTCAGCGAAAGCCTCGTACTCCGCGGAGACGCAAACTCCATTGCGCCCGACGCGCCGAAAGTTGACCTTGCCTACATCGACCCGCCGTACAACCAGCACCCCTACGGATCGAACTACTTTATGCTCAACCTGCTCACAGACTGTCAAAAACCCGCAGCCCTCTCTCCGGTATCCGGAATACCCGAAAACTGGAACCGCTCCGCCTACAACCGCAAAGCAGAAGCTGCACAGGCACTCGAACACCTGTGCGCCTCGATCAAGGCCTCGTATCTCCTGATTTCCTACAACTCCGAAGGCTTTATCCCGAGCGACGCCATGCGCGCCATGCTTGACCGCATCGGATCGGTCGAAATACGCCAAACCCGATACAACACCTTCCGGGCAAGCCGCAACCTCGCCTCCCGGGACATCCACGTCACCGAATTCCTCTTCCTCGTCAAAAAACGCTCATAAAAAAGACTGAGCAACAAATCTCTACTCGGGGAGAACGCCGTTTTTGGGGCAGACATCATTCACCGGGCAGACATCGCATCCGGGAGCGCGCGCAGTACACACGTATCGTCCATGCAGCAAAAGAACATGATGCGCATCCTGCGCATAGCGTTCCGGAACGACAGCCAGAAGATCTGCTTCCACCGCTCGCGGATTCTTGCCGGCGCTCAGTCCTGCCCGAAAAGAGAGCCGCAGCACATGCGTGTCGACCGGCATCGTCGGTTGGCCAAAAGCGACATTCAGCATCACATTCGCCGTTTTTCTGCCAACACCCGGCAGCCGCTCCAGTTCTTCCCGCGTCGACGGGACTTTCCCGGCAAATTCCTCGACCAGTATCCGGCTGAGCGCAATAATATGCCGGGCCTTTGTCGGATACAAGTTTACCGACTTCACATAGTCCTTGAGCCCGTCTTCGCCAAGTTCAAGCATTTCCCGGGGCGTCGACACCCGCTCGAACAGCGGCCCGGTCGCCTTGTTCACGCCCCGGTCCGTCATCTGCGCGGAAAGGACCACCGCCACCAGCAGCGTGTACGTATTGGTAAAATCAAGCTCAGTCCCCGGCTCGGGATGTGCCGCTGCCAGGCGCTCGAAAAAAAGATCGATGTTGTCCGTTTCAAGTAATTTCATACCCCATTAGACTACCAAGATCCGTCTCAAACCGGAAGAGGATAACACCGTCAAGCATGCCTGTATCCTCCGGGAGCTTCCTGTTATACTGATACGCATGAATCTCTTATCGGTCAGCGGACTTTCAAAGATGGGGCGGGAAGCTCCTTTGTTTACCGGCGTAACGTTCGGGCTGGACGAGGGCGAAAAGGCGGCCCTTATCGGGAAGAACGGGACGGGGAAAAGCACGCTTCTTGCGTGCATTACCGGACGGCTCGCCCCGGATGCCGGTACTGTGGTACTCAATAAAGAAGCGGGTGTTTCTTTTCTGCCCCAGAATCCGGAGTTTGATCCTGACGACACAATCAGGGAGCATGTGTTCAGCTCCGACTCGCCCAAGCTTCGGATAATCCGCGAATACGAGGCGGTTTGCGACGCGCTCGCGGTGAATGCAGACCGCGAACCCGGCCCAGGCTTGCAGGCAAAGCTTGAAGCGCTGTCCCTGACGATGGACTCTCACAATCTCTGGAATTATGAACATCAGATTCGCTCGATTTTAACGACGCTCGGCATCGACGACCTTGAACTCAGGATGGGGACGCTTTCGGGAGGGATGGCAAAGAAGGTGGCGCTTGCGCAGGTGCTGATCGAGGATACGCGGCTGATTCTCCTGGACGAGCCGACGAACCATCTGGATATTGCGACGATTGCCTGGCTCGAGGATTGGCTGCGGACAACTACCCGATCGGTGCTGATGGTGACGCACGACCGGTATTTTCTGGACGCGGTGTGTACGTCGATCTACGAGCTGGACCGGCGAGTGCTGACGCTGTATACGGGAAACTTTTCGACGTATCTGGAGAAAAAGGCGATTGCCGAGGAGATTGCGCAGAATACCGACGCCCGGATCGAATCGGTGCTGAGGACCGAACGCGAATGGCTTTTGCGGGGGCCGCAGGCGCGGGGAACCAAGGCAAAGGCGCGCATCGACTCGATTCACCGGATGATCAATCGGGAGAAATTTTCGCGCGACAAGGGCTTTTCGTTCGAAGTGACGGGGCGCCGGCTTGGGGGAAAAATTCTCGAGATCGAGGGTGTCTCCAAAAGCTGGCCTGCAGCCGACGGCGGCAGCAGAACGGTCGTTCGCGACTTTTCGTACATCTTCCGCAGGGGAGAAAAGATCGGGGTGTTCGGCGACAACGGCTCGGGCAAAACGACGCTGCTGAACCTCTTGACCGGAACGATCGAGCCGGATTCGGGGTCGGTGGTGCGCGGAGACAATACGGTATTTTCGTACTACCGGCAAAATCCGCGGTTCGAAGACCGGGATCAGACGGTTCTGGAATATATACGGGAAGAAGCTGAACTTATTACGCTCGCGGACGGGTCGACGCTCACCGCGGCCTTTTTGCTCGAGCGGTTCGGCTTTGAAGGCCGGGTGCAGTACTCGCCGGTTGCCACGCTTTCCGGAGGCGAGCGCAAGCGGGTGTACCTTGTGCGGCTTTTGATGGCGAACCCGAACTTTCTGGTGCTGGACGAGCCGACAAACGATTTCGACATATACACGCTCAGCGTGCTTGAACAGTTTTTGACGGGTTTCGGCGGCTGTCTTTTGGTAGTTTCGCACGACCGGTACTTTATGGACCGCGTCGCAGACACGCTGTTTGTGCTGGAGGACGACGGTTCGGTGTCGGGCTTTGTCGGCAGCTGCAGCGAGTATATTGTGGCGCGCGCCGAGATGGCGGCGGAAAAGGCGACCGAAGCCAAGGCTGCGCAGGAACGCGCACATGCGCGGGAGAACGCAAAACGGGCCGCCGCAAACCAGCAGGGTGCGGGAAGCTCGGCAGGTGCGCGGGGTGCATCAGGTGCGGCAGATTCGGCAGGCGCGGGCTTAGCAGGCGCAGGTGACCCGGCTGGTGCAAACCAATCCGGCCGCAGTTCTGCCCAAAAGAAAAAAAGGTCGTTCAAGGAAGAAAAAGAGTACGGTGCGATCGAGTCAGAAATCTCGGCACTCGAAGACCGGAAAAACGACCTTGAGCATATTATGTCCGGCAGCACGGCGGATCATGAAGAAGTGCGCATTGCGGCCGAAGAATATAACGCAACAGTCGCACTGCTGGAAGAAAAATACGCGCGGTGGGAGTACTTAGCCTCGTTCGACTGAGCACGGTCGGACCCTACAGCCCGGCGCAATTCTGCTACAGCCCGGCTCGGCTCAGCCGTTCTTCGAGCGGCCTGCGGTCGTAACGGACTTCCCGCCAGGAAACAGTGCGTTCCGTCTGATCCCATATTGCATAATACGCCGGATACGATGCACGGCTCACCGGCGGAACACGCCCCTTGCGCACCGCAGCTTTCGCCCCGTTGAACGTGCGCGGAAAACCGACGCTCCCCGGGTTCACAATTGCGGGCACGTCGGAAAAAACAGCTGCATCACCCGGAGCGGGAGCAATGACCTTTTTGCGCGCCTTTCCATAGTACAGCGCCGCTTCGTGGGTATGCCCGCAAAAACACAGGGAAAACTCCGAATCGGTCATCCAGGAAAAGACAATCGCAGTTTCGAGACCTCCCCACAGATACCCGGTTAACGGTTCCAGCGGAGATCCGTGCGACGCCCAGGTTGCATTGTCCAGACGGGCCGTATGCTCCAGCGAATCGAGCCATTCAACCGAGGCCTCGGAAATAACCGACCGGGTATACTGCACCGAACGCTGTGCATGCGCATTAAACCATTCCACCGGAATTTTGCCGGTCAGAGCAGCATCGTGGTTGCCCGAAAGCACAAACGCCATTTCCGCATCCCGAGCCTGAGCCAGTACAAGGCGGACGCAGGCATCAGGATCGGGTCCGTAGCCGGTAATATCGCCAAGACAGAGAAATCCCCGGCAATCCTCCTGCAAGGCATCGCCAAGAACAGCGGACAGGGCTTCGGGATTCGCATGAATATCAGAAACAACAAGAAATTTCATGTAATCTCCAGTATACTCACAGTAGCCCATGGAAAAAAGACGAAGTCCGAAACTTTCTGAAATAATCAGCGACCGCTTCGCCTCGGAGTGGAAACTGCTTTCCGAAACGGAAAGCTTTCTTGCCAAAACACCCGATTTCCACCTGTATGAACGTCAATTTCAGGAATGGCGAAAACGCCTCCAGCAACGGGGACTTCCCGACACCGAACTGGTAACCCTCAGGAGCGAAATCGTCTCGCTCCGCAGGGAGCTCCGCCTTTCTGGCTACGATCTGTCGCTCGGCCTCCAGCGGCTGGTCGTCCAGGGATTCCTGAACGACGATGCCCTTGCCGACGGATTCCGGCGGGTAGTAATCTGCTTTTGCGATCCTGAAGTCTATTACTGGACCGGTTCGGCAAACCATGTCGAACTCGCATCGGAACTCGAATCTTCGCTCATCCGCCGCAACCTGCTCAAAAACCCGGAAATGCACTACCTGTGGTACTTCCGCAACTCAAAAGGCCTTATCCTGTCCGGCTCCGCAACCGAACCGAAAGACCACTTTATCCGGCTCCAGGACCGCGCCAGGGCAAACCCGCTAAAACTCCTTGCCGCCCTGAAAAAACTGTCCTGACCGCGCCCGAAAAGAGACACAAAGCACCCAGGCGCGTGTTACACTTCTTACAGGTTTGTCCAAACGGAGGCTTTCATGAAAAAGGATATCTCTACCATTATTATCGGATTGCTGTTCCTTGCGGCAGGAGTCGCGGTCGGCGGCAGCATGCTTGGATACTTCGATTTTCACATCAGCCTGGACGGCTGGTGGACACTCTTCCTCATCGTCCCGGCCCTCCTCGCCATCGCCCAGGGAGGCATCAACGTCGGAAACATCGTACTGCTCGCGGTGGGCGTCATACTTCTGCTCGACCAGCAGCGCATCCTTCCCCACAATTTCGGCTGGCGCCTTATATTCCCGGTCATTCTCCTCGCTATCGGACTGCAAGTGCTGCTCGGCGACCTGTTCCGTCCCAAAGGAACCCGAAGCTACTCGTGCTGCAGCCCATCCGGAAGCACATCCGGGACCCCATCCGGGGAAAAAGCGAACGAAGGAACCGATTCCTCGGGCCAGGCCACTGGAACGAACAAACCGGCTCCGAAAGCTCTATCCTCCGAGTCAACGTCCAAAGGCTCCTACAAGACTGCCTCCGTACTCTTTGGTGGACAAGATATCGTCTATGGCCAGGAAGATTTCTCCGGAGCCTCGTACACGGCAGTATTCGGCGGCCTTGATATCAACATGAAAAGCGTCATCCTTACCCAAGACGTGACGATCAATGCGACAGCGATTTTCGGCGGCATAGAAATCAAACTGCCAGACAACGTGCGCATTGTCTGCAATGTTGCGCCCGTACTCGGCGGCACCGACATCAAGTACCACTCATCGAACGATCCGCTTGCGCGCACCGTCTACATTACCGGGGTCGCAACCTTCGGCGGCATCGACATCAAGTAAGGGAAATTCCTCCGCGCAAGCGGGCGGCAACCGCGATCACTTCAGGGGCACCGCCTTTCATCAGGGCTGTCGCAAACGGCCTGCCAACCAGCACCGTACGCGCCCCCAGCCGGCCTGCCGTACAAAGATCCCGCGCATGGCGGATTCCCCCGTCGACCCACACTTCGCCCGCATAGCGGGCAAGCTCGGCGCCGTACCCGGCAAGAAACGCGGCAGAGCTTCCCCGTTCGGCGAGAACGCGCCCGCCGTGGTTCGAAACAACCGCGATATCGGGCTTTACTTCCCTGACCAGTTCTACATCCCTGCGGGAAAACACACCCTTTAGTGCAAACGGCACCGGCGCGGCTGCCTTGAGAGCAACAAGCTGTTGAGCGGTCTTCCGCTCAAGGCTCACCAGGTCGCGCATGGTCGCAATCGCGTACGCGTCTATATCTATTCCGATGATTTCGGCAACATCTTCCGCCCATGAAAACCTCTCCAGAATCCGCCCGTCCGGATACGGCTTGATGAACACCGCGCCTTTCGAACCGTTTGCACGCAGGGCCTCGATTCCGTACTGCAGTTTGTCATCCGGATAGCCGTCGCCGATAGAAATCGGCACACCCGCAGCGATGCACGCTTCCACGATATCGAAGTACCAGCTCTTTTCGTCGCAATATCCCAGATTCTGGACAGCACCGGTCATCGGCGCGAGCCGCAGGGTCGGCAGAACTGCTTCAGCATTCAACCGGCCGCCGGACACCGGCTTGCCGGACACCGGCTTGCCGGAGGCATCGGCGCCGATCTCATCGGCGAACCGCCCCCAGTCTGCGCAGTTCAAGATAAAGTTGGCGCTGTCGTCGACGCCGCCCATGCCGGGGAGCTCGCCCCTGCAGCCGTACCCATTGCACGCAGCGCAGAACCTGCACTTATAACCGGAAGTCTTTTCCATACGAATCACTATACGCATCAAACATAAACAGAGCAACCTCAACATTCTCAAAGGCCTCACCTGTAAAATCTATCGATTTTTGCACGCGCTTCCCTCGATTTGTTTTATATATTCTGCTACGCTTCCAGCAAATACGGGTGGAAGAATGTCTTCCGCCATAACAAAACCTGTGGAGTTACTAATGAGCATCTCGAACCATCTCGTCGCAATTCTTGCCGGAGGGCTTATCGCTGCCGGCACCGCCGCCGGAGCGCAGGATTACTATTCAAAAAACGTCGGAGTGATGAAGCACATACCGGGAGGAACCTTCCAGCGCGACTCGAATCCGGCAAACCTCTCATCGCTGAGAGAATTCCGCCTGTGCACCACCGAAGTGACAACCGCGGTATTCGCCATGGTCATGGGCTACGACCCCCGCAAAACCGACATGATCGGACTCTCGGAACCGGCAGGAGAAATCTCCTGGAACGAAGCGATCAGCTTTTGCAACAAGCTCAGCGTCCTTGAAGGACTCACTCCCTTTTACACGATCAATCCGGACAACCCGAACAATTACGCAACCGTATCCGACTGGTCGGCAAACGGATACCGCCTCCCGACCGAAACAGAATGGATGTGGGCGGCCATCGGAGCCGATCTCGAAAATCCCGGAGACATCAACCGGACGGGTTATCTCAAGAAATTCGCCGGCGACACCGGAAGCAACACTATCGACGAATGTGCGGTTTACAAGGGCGAAACAGCCGAACACACCTGCTTCACACCGAAACTCCCCAACGAACTGGGCTTGTACCACATGAGCGGCAGCCGATGGGAAATGTGCTGGGACCTTTTCTCTGCAAACCCGCCGGAGGGGGAACTCTTTAACCATACCGGACCTGCAGCAAGCGAAATCAAAGTATTTGCTCATGTGCTTCGTGGCGGAAGCGTCAACAACACGGCAGCCGAATGCTCGGTACTCTCGCGCATCGGAGTCCTCTACAACCGCATCGGCTACAACATGGGCTTCCGTGTTGCACGGAACTGACAGCGGAGGACGAACTATGGCTGAACAACAAGCCGATCGCAACGAAACACCTACGCCCCGCATACGCCTGTCCGAAAGAGCGCGTGCGCTCAAGACAGAATTGACCGCCCTGTGGTACGCCTCGCAAGATCCCCGGCTTCCGCTCAGAGCAAAGGCAGCGATTGCGCTGACCCTTGCCTATGCGCTCAGCCCGATCGACCTTATCCCGGATTTCATACCGGTACTGGGCTACCTCGACGACCTCATCCTCGTGCCTGCCCTCATCACGCTTTCCATCCGCCTTATCCCGGCACCGCTTTTGGCCGACGCGCGAGCTCGCGCACAGGACGAACCGCTGAAGCTCCCGAAGAATCCGCTCACCGCAGCAGTATTCATTGCGTTCTGGTCTGCGCTTCTGGGGCTCCTCGTCTTCAGTCTCTATAAGAAATTCGCCGCTTGACGGCATCACGAATCCTGCGACTGACAAGATTCCCATCCGGGGATGCCTCCCAACCTCGAAAAGCCGACAAGCCCCAGGACGCTCCCGGGAAAGACCCAACAAAATCGTGATCGGATTTCACCGCGGTCGGAGCTCTGTCCCCGGGATGGCGCTCTCACAATTGCACGCGATGTCCCGTTTCATTATTTTATTGCTAAACCGGTTTAGTCGTGATAGCCTTACACCATGAAGAAACCAGACACCCGATCATTTGTACTATGCGCGCTTCTCGGAGCGTCCCTTGTTCTTCCGGCCGGCGCGATTGCGCAGTCGGATACGGAATCCGGTTTTCCCGGCGACTCGAATCCCTTCGTGCGGAAAACCCGAACCGACAGCCTCGACGCGATATTCAATCCGGCGACGCTCGGCGAAACAACGCTCGAATTTACCCTGGATGAATGGAACACACTCCTCGGCTATTACGACCGCAATCCGCGTAACGAGACGGAAGTATCCGGCACATACTCCTTTGTAAAAGACGGGCGCGTGTGGCGTTTCGAACAGACCGGGATCAGGCTCCGGGGAAACACCAGCCGCAGGCGGCCCGAGGGCTCCGAAGGACAGCCGCACAATCCTGCATCTCCAGCCTGGCATCAGGCTCACTTCAAGGCCGATTTCGAGGAGATGCTGGGCGAGGATGCCGACCGCAAGATGTCCGGCGCCATGGACGGCGTCATCCTGAAATGGTTCAAGGACGACGCAAACCATGTGCGCGAAATCTACTGCTACAACCTGTTCCGCAGCTTCGGCGTCTGGACAGCCCCCCGGGCGGCGTACACCTCGCTCTCGCTCAAGGTGGGCGGCGCATCGGGCCGCTACGGCGTATACGCGATGGTCGAAGACATCGACAAGCAGTTCATCAAGGCGCGCAAGGGAGACGGACTGTTCAAATCCGACAAGGGAGATCTCTGGAAATGCACCTGGGCAAGCGGAGACGGCGCGCCGCTGACAAGCGATTCTCTGTACTCGATCGGCGTCGAAGAAATCAGCCTGAACGAATACGAAAGCCGGCGGTTCAACTACGACCTCAAGACGAACAAGGGTGACCTCGCCGCTGCCACCGAAAGGCTCAAGGCGTTCGTCGGCGAACTGGAAGCGTTGCAGAAGAAAAAACCGGCGGACGTCAAGGCCTGGTTCGAAGAACATACCGACGCGGAGCTTTTGATCCGCACACTCGCGGTCAACGTCGCCTGCGGCATGTGGGACGACTACTGGAGCAACAAGAACAACTACTATATCTACTTCGACAGCGACGGAAAGTTCTACGTTCTGCCCTACGACTACGACAACACCCTCGGAGTCAGCCTCGGCAACTTCGGCGACGCGGGAACAAAAAATCCGCTCAAGTGGGGGCCGTCGTCGGATCGTCCTCTCGTCAATGCGCTCCTGAGCGTCCCGGAATACCGCGACCGCTACATCGCCTGCCTCAAGGAGCTCGCCGACCCCAAAAAAGACCTATTCAACGCAGATGCAAGCCGGAAGCGCATCGAAACCTGGCACAGATTGATCCGCGGCCGCATCGCAAACGACACCGACGGTCTCCAGGCCCTCGACGACTACCCGGCCGACTGGGGTTCGACTCCCTTCTACCGCCTGCTCACCGGCGACGACAAGACCAACTTCTTCCGCGCCAAGGCAAAAGCGATACAGAAACTGAAGTAGCGGCGCGGGTCTCCAATACCAATATGAAAGCAGAGTGCGAAGCTTCCTGGCGGTCCTTCGTGAGCGATATTCTGGCGCACCCGGATTTCCGTTCGCTGGACCGCTATTATCACCACTGGAATACCACGTACGGACATTCGCTTTTGGTCTCGCGCATAGCCTTCCGGGCCGGCTGGACGCTTTCGCGCGCCCTGCCGATAGACCTGCGCTCGCTGGCCCGCGGTTCCCTGCTGCACGATTTCTTCCTGTACGACTGGCATGAAAAACGCCCGATTTCCGGCCGCCCATCCTTGGGCCGGTTACACGCCTTCGAGCACCCGCGCGAAGCGCTGCGGAACTCGGCCGCACGCTTCCCCGGCATGTCTGCAACCGAGCGGGACATCATCCTCAAGCACATGTGGCCCCTGTGCGCACGGCCGCCGAAACGCCTGGAAACATGCATTCCGCAAGGGTCTTGTATTCGCCGCGCCGGATGTCGGCTCAATGGGAGTCGCAGAACCCGAAAAAGCGGTCGCGGCGCTGGAAGCAGCCCAATATATGCCGGTCTATCTGAAGATGGGCTCCATGATGACCGCGAACCCGACGCATGTGCCGAATCCGGTAATCGTTAACGATCTGCTTTATATAGAAGGAATCGGCGCCACCTTCTACGGCTGGGAAACTGACGGAGGCGGTCCGATAGAAGCACCGCTCGACAGCGCTTTGGTCGAAGGCCCTCTTTTTACGGTGAATGCGGGCGCCAAGCTTGAAGTTCACGGGTTGTCGTTTACGGGTTCTGGCTCGACATATTCCGGCAGCTATCCGCTGATTCTGGCAGCAAGAGGGCAAACCCTCATTTTCGATTCGGAGCTCTCCAACCACGGAACTACCGGAAACGGCGGGGCGATTCGGCAGACGGGAGGCACGGTCGAACTGCTCGGTTCCGCCGCGATACGTAACTGCCGAGCCGCGAACGGTGCCGGTCTCTACGTCAGCGGCGGCGAAGCCCTGCTGAATGAGGGAACTATCTACCTGAATACCGCGACCGGCTCGGGAGGCGGCGTATACGTCGCTGACGGCGGAACGGCAACGATCGGCGGAACAACGATCGGTCACACCTCGCCGGACAACCGCAACACGGCGCAAAAAGGCGGCGGCGTGTACGTACAGGCGACTGATGAGTTCAATCGGGGCACGATTACCATGACAGGCGGTTCGATCGGGTATAATTTCGCGGATATAAGCGGAGGCGGCGTCTACCTTGAGGGAGGCACATTCACCATTCAGGGCGGCCAGATCATCGGAAACACGGCAACGGACGGGCACGGAGGCGGCGTATGGATGAACGCGGGAGCGGCTGTTCCCGTGTTTCCG
>Ga0116148_1003743_pt1 | contig 13839 bp, 17 predicted proteins | sample AD_UKC055_MetaG_FD_89786 | JGI IMG/M metagenome (GOLD analysis project Ga0116148, IMG submission 89786) | Active sludge microbial communities of municipal wastewater-treating anaerobic digesters from USA - AD_UKC055_MetaG | ecosystem: Engineered > Bioreactor > Anaerobic > Digestate | place: USA... | reverse complement strand
GGTGGCAATGGCGGAGGGGTCACACCTGTTCCCATTCCGAACACAGTAGTTAAGCCCTCCAGCGCCGATGGTACTTGGCGGGAGACCGCCCGGGAGAGTAGGTCGCCGCCGGATTTTTTATTTCCATAGGGAGATCGCATCCGAGTAGGAGCTGATCATGGGCAGTGTGGCTTCTCGACTCGTACATCGCCGTCCTCGTAATCTCATACGGGATCGGGGCTCTGCCGGCCGTCCGCCCTCCGGCTTTTCTGCGCCGCGTGGGCGCGCGTGCGCCGTGGCTTTCGCCGGCGCTGCGCGGGGCCTTGTCCGTGGGCCTTGCCCGCGTTCTGGTGGGCACGCCCATTGCCATGGCCGCTGCGGGGCTCGCTGTAGTTGTGGGCGCCACATGGTCCTTCATGGCGCCAGGCCGAAAGGGGCTGACAGTGCCGTCCGCTTGCGGCGTATGCCTCGTGCTATCGCCCGCTGCTGCGGCCCTCAGCGGGGCCGCCGCATGGCTCGCAGGCAGGCCGTGGAGGGAACGGCATGAGGTCCGATCGCTGATCTGCACGACCGTGGGGGGCGTTTTGTATCCGCCCTTGGTTTGGTGGTTCGAGCGGTACGACCTTCATCTGATTCTCGCCGCTGTTCTTTCGCTGATCTGCATATACGAGGCACTACCAAGGTTTCCGGACGCCGTGCGCGATCGGCGCGCGCGCGCTGGATGTGATCCGGCAGTCAGGCTAGGAATGCTCAAGGCAATAATGTCGCGCGTGGGCACAGCGGCGCTGGTGATAGGCGTTGCGGCGCTGATTCTGCTCAACAGGCATGTGTACCGTGGCTTCGGAGCAGACGCGGGAATATTCCGACGAGGTTCTGTAGAGTTCAGCCTGGTTGCGCTGACTTTCGATGACGGCCCCAACCCGGAGTACACCCCTGCGATACTGGACGCTCTCCGAGATGCCGGCGTCCATGCCACCTTCTTTCTCGTGGGCGAGGAGGTGGAACGCTATCCGGACCTGGCTAGGCGGATCGTGGAGGAGGGCCACGAGGTTGGGTCTCACACATACTCGCACAGAAACATGATGGGCCTTGGCGCCCCTCATATGGAAGACGAGATAGTCTGGGCTGAGCAGGCCATCGAACGTGCATGCGGAGAGCCGCCCAGACTCTTCAGGCCGCCCAGAGGTCTGTACGATGAGCGTCTCATTGAAGCGCTGCACTCCAGAGGCTATGCCATGACCCTATGGTCGATAAGCTCCATGGACTGGACGGAAGCGTCCGAGGCAAGCATGGTCCATCGCCTATCCAGAATCGTAAGGAATGGCGATATCATCTTGTTCCACGACAGCGGCGGCATCGTAGCCAACAGCGGCGGGTCCAGAATCAACACTGTGCGAGCTCTTCCCCATGTCATAAGTAAGCTCAAGGATCGCGGTTTCGGTTTCGCCACCGTCTCGCAGCTGATGTTCATATCCGGACTGGCCGGCGAGGAGCCGTAACGCAGCAAGGGGGCGAAAGACGTGGGAGTGCGCAAGGTGCTGCGCTCGGATGTCGACGATGTAGCGCGTATCTTCATCCGCGCCTTCCCCGAATCTGTGAGGCACTACTACGGGGCGAGAGTACCGCCGATCGACGGGTTTCGCGACATCTTCGCCTTCCTTTCGCAGGCGGAGCGCGGTAACTTCCTTGTGTACGAGGAGTCCGGGGCGGTGCTTGGCTATGTCGTCGTGCCCAAAACCATGGGACGAGTGTGGGCCAAGGCTGTGCTGGGAGGCCACGTGTTCTTGTGGGCGCTGAAGTGGATGGCTGGACGGTACGGCATCTCCCCGACGCGAATCGCGATGATACTCGGGAACAAGTTGCTTTTTGCCGCATACTCCGGCGAGCAATTGCTGCGCGGCCATGCTCAGGTCCTATCGGTGGCAGTGGACCCGAGCGCCCAGGGGCGGGGAATCGGCAAGCAGCTAGTTCAGGCGGGGCTCGAGCTACTGCGCCGGCAAGGAGTCCGTACGGTCAAACTTGAGGTGAGGCCCGACAACGAGCCTGCCAAGCACGTATACTCGAGCCTCGGCTTTCGAGAGGTGGGCGAGTCGCGCGATAGCCAGGGCGAGTGGACTGTGATGATCGCCCACCTGCAGCAGGACCCGCAGTCTTCCTGAATCCCGGCGCTGGCATGCGGCCTTGACCCTACCGGCGCAAGAGCCTTGCGAGAGGCGGTGTCGCAAGCTGGATTGCGCCGTGTTCGCACACTTCCTGGCAGCAGTAGCAACGTACGCACTTGTTGTAGTCTACGCGCGCTTTTCCGTTACGCATCTTTATGGCCTGCGAGGGGCAGGCCCTGGCGCATATCGTGCACCCTCGACACCCGCCCGGGTTGACAGTGGGCCTCGTGGTGAATAGGTTCCTGAGCACTTTGCCCGTTCTGCCGGACATGAGTCTCTGCCGCACAGACGGGCGCACGGTGCGCGGAACTCGGAACCCATTGGTCTTCAGAGCCTCAATGGGTGGTCCCGCCAGATCAATCTCGTGCAGCGACGCCGTACCCAGGCCCATCTGAGCTGCGATTCTGATAGGCGGCGACTGGAGAGGGTCTATGCCCACTATTCGGCAGGCGACTGCATCCACGGCCACTCCGTCCGCGCCTGCGAGCATTATGCCCAGGGGCGCCGGATCACCGTTGCGCGGCCCGTTGCCGTCCATCCCCACTATGCCGTCGAGTATCGACAGAGCCGGCCGAGCGGCTGCATAGATCTCCGCAAGCAGACGCGAGAACGTCTCGCGGTCCTGGAACCGCAGATGGTACTGGGCCTTTTGCGTTCCGCAGATCACGCCGAACATGTTTTTCACACACCCGGTATAGACTACCAGGCCGTGCGACTTGATCTTCGGAAGGCTGATCACCACGTCCGCGTCAGCGACCGGCTTCGCGATGGGAAGCGACGGGACTAGATGCCCCGGTTCCAGCTGGACCTCGGTCCAGGCGTCGAAGGCGACAATAGGCACTCCGAGTTCCTCGATGACCGGAAGGAGACCGGACTTCCAGACAGCCGTTGTGAGGCTCTCATATCCCGGGCTTTCGCCGACCACAGGTATGCCTCCTGCGTCGCGCACCTCGCCAATCACTGCCCGCAGCACTTCAGGGTGGGTAGTCGCTCCGCGCTCAGGCGGTGTACCGTGGATCAGGTTGGGCTTTATCAGGACCGTTTGGCCCGCCGACACGAAGGACTGCATGCCGCCCAAAGGCGCCAGCAATGCCTGCACCGATTCCTTCACGCGCGCGGTATCGTAGTCGGGACACCTTACAGCAGAGACTCGCGATTCGCTCACTGCAGCACATCACTCCCTGTACAGCCTTATACACGTGAAGCGTATCGGTGTCAACGGCAATGCATGGCTTTGCGATCGCCATGCGGCAAATGGGCTTGCCATTGATTATAAAGAATAGCTATAATATACTAATGAGGCGTCACGCGTTTTGCATATTGCGGTTTGATAGGCGGTGGTCGAAAGTGGAGCTGGACAGGGATTCACGCACCCCTCTCTACCAGCAGATCTACGACATATGGCGTCAGCGCGTCGAAAGCGGCGAAGTGAGGCCGGGCGAACGGATTCCGACCGAACGCGAGCTCTGCGACATCTACGAGGTGAGCCAGATAACGGTTCGCCAGGCGATACAGATGTTGGTGACTGAAGGACTCCTGGTGCGCAGGCCGCGCACGGGCACGCGAGTGGCTCACCGCAAGTTCAGCCAAGACCTGATCCGGCTCACCAGTTTCTCGGAGGACATGAGATCGCGAGGCCTGCGGCCGGGAGGAATGGTGATCCGCGCCTGTGAGGAGAGTGCTGACATCAGGGTGGCCGAGAAGCTCAGGTTGCGCAACAGGGAAACCGTCACCAGACTCGAGCGTCTCCGCCTTGCCGAGGATGAGCCGATGGCGATTGAGACTTGTCACATCCCGGTAGCTCTCTGCCCGGGTCTTGCTGGACGCGACCTCGAAGGCGTGTCGCTCTACGATTTGCTGCGGTCGGAGTACAGAGTGGACATGCAGTGGGCACAGCAGAGTTTTGAAGCATCATCGGCGACCAGCTCCGAAGCACGCCTGCTCGGAATAAAGCGGGGAGCGCCTGTCCTCCGCACTGAACGCCTCACCTTCGACTCGGCCGGCAGGCCGGTGGAGTTTGCGGTTTCTGTATACCGGGGCGACAGATACAAGCTGAACGTGCAGATGCGACGGGTATAGCGCCTCGCGTGCGGAAGTGGGATGCGGCGTGCTGCTGGCAGGCTGACGTGATCGGGGGGCCCGAAGGGACCTCCTCATGGACTGTCAGGATTGACAACAACACTGCGGACCTTACCGTAATCGAGGTGCTTTTCCCGCTCGTCCGCGGAATCCAGCTGGGGAATGATCATGCCGATAACGTGCTAGTCTTTCCACACCATGCAGGCGAGGATCGTCGATCCGGCGATTACGATCGCTTCCGATCGCTACAGGCAACTCTGGAGGGCCGGTACTGTGCGCGGGGCGGACGGCATTTACTCCCGGGAGATAGACTATTGCGGACTCGCCTCCATGGCATGGACGGGCCTTTACGGCCCAGCCCCTGATGGCCGGGTGTTTTGGGCTGGACATGGCATCATACGACCCATGGTTTGTCCTCACCGGCGTACGTTCTGAAAGCGGCGACCCGGATCTCCCTTGGTGCGGGCTGGGATTCCGCAAGTATGTACCTGTCGCGCCCGGCCAGCGCTGGGATTGGAGTCCGACTTCTTCTCGACCCTGGGGCAGAGTTGGGCGATCAAGAACTATGACGGCGCTATGTTCAGCGAAACGTACGGCCCCCGCATGTTCGCCGTGACATGCCCTGACTGTGATGAATGGCGGAAATGGGCGGCGGATACTGCAGGATGGATCGTGAAGGCATTCGGGGCCAGAGGCATTTACCTTGACCAGCTGGGATCGGCCGAGCCCTTCCCGTGCTACGAGCCCGGGCATGCCCACTCTGGGAGGTCTAGTGTACATCACGGCCAGTACAACCACGGCTACCTCAAGATGATTCGCGAGGTGCGCGACCGTATTCGCGCACTCGATCCGTCGTCGTTCCTGATGATTGAGGACTGCGGCGACATATACAGTCAGCACCTTTATGCCAATCTGACGTGGAACGGCGCCTTCTACGATGAGTCCTTCAACATGTACAGATACACGTTTCCCGAGTTCATCCAGGTTAACATGGTGAACCCGCGCCGCATCGCCGACAGGGCCGAAAGAGCTGCATGGTTTTACGAAGACATCGCCCGCGCGTTTGTCCTGGGATCGGTGTTCTGGGCCGAACAGGGCGACATGTTCTGCGAGGAAGACGGCTGTCTCCTCGACCTCTTCTGCGCTGCTCTACGCCTGCGCAAGCAGGCTGCGCCCTACATCGCGCACGGCGTCTACCACGACGAAATGGGCATTGCTTCTGCCGCGAGTCACGCTCAGGATACCCGAATCGGAGTTGTCTTTCTTCGGGATACGTCACAGCGGGGGAGAGGCGCATGCTTGAGGATTCGCGCGTCGACTACCACGTGCACTGGTCTGAGTCGGACGGGGAGGCCAGGCCTGATCAGATTCCGGAACTTGCGAGGCAGGCGGGCCTTGCCGCCTGCGCCATCACCGACCACTTCGATCCCCAAGCCCCAGGTTACGACCCCGTTCCGGGTGAGTCCCCGGATCTGCCTCGCCTTCTGGCCATGCTGAAATGGCGAGACGAATGGCGTTCGTCACACCGAGAACACGGCACGGAACTGTTCGTAGGAATCGAACGCGGACCGGCGCCCGTCTTGCTGGGCGGCGCGGCGCCGGATCTTGTCATCGCAAGCGTGCACTATCTGCCGGCGGACTTACCTACGGTGCGCGGGCGTTTCTTCGACGAGACGTATTGGCATGTTTCCGTGCTCGACGTGGCGTCCGGGCCACAGGCGGATCCGGTGGGACACATGGCGGGATACCTGCCGATCAACCCCATGCCGGGATCTACTTTCGAGGAGCGCCGCGAGATCGAGCGAGAGATCGCGCAGGTACTTCGCGCGCGATTGGTACGAGAAGGTGTTTTGCGTTGCGGCGGCGCGCGGCATAGCCTGTGAGCTTCGCTGCCCGACGAGAAGCCCCAGCCCGGATATGGTGCGACTCGGGCTCGATATGGGAGTCAAGTTCTCAGTTGGAAGCGATGCGCACTTGGCAAGCTGGATCGGCGATGTGAGCTGGGCGTACGATCTGCTGGAATCGCTGGGCGCTCGCCAAACCGATATCTGGTCCCCCAGGTCGCGCGGCTGACGGGCCAAGAGGGAGTGCGAGCGCGCGCGCAATCAGCGTTGCGATGTCGGTGTTGTCCAGCGATTCAGCACGAAACCATTCTTGCCCGGGGCCTTCGGCGAAGAGTGGAACGGGAGTATCAGTATGGCCGTCGGATCCGAATACCAGCTTCCCATCGCCGGTCACCTGGAGATGTCCGGTCTCATGGTCTGCAGTCACAATGACCAGGGTATCGCCGCGATCTCGGGCGAAGTCGAGGGCTGCCGAGACGGCATCGTCAAACGACGCTACTTCGGCCGCGAGCCTGCTCCCGTCCATGGCGTGGCAGGCGTGGTCTATGCGCCCGCCTTCCACCATCAAGAAGAACCCGGCGTCCCCGCTTGAGCTCGCGAGGAGCGCCAGGGCCTTCTCAGTCATCCGACGCAGACTGGGCTCCTCGATCGGATCGCGGTCAAGCTCATACGGCATGTCAGTCATGGCAAACAGCCCGAGCAGGGGAAGGGAGGACGCGGCCTCGAACTCGTCCATCTCCATGACAACTGTGTAGCCGCTCTCCAGCGCAGTATGTAGCGCAGGCCTCGCTCGCTCAAACAGGGTGGGCACGAAGAACGCCGCGCCTCCTCCCAGCGCCACGTCTGGCCGCGCCTCAACCATCGCGCGGGCGATGTCCCGTCCCATGTCGCGGTCGGGCATGTGCACGACAAACGCCGCGGGAGTCGCCGAAGTGACGGAGCAGTTGGTCACAAGCCCGATCAGCCCCCCTGCCGACTTCACAGATTCGGCGATGCTCGGCAGGGGACTCCCGCTCGGGTCGATCCCGAGGCGCCCGTTGACTGTCTTTCGCCCGGTTGCCATGGCAGTGGCGGCGGCCGCAGAATCGGTGACTCCGCCGCCGGCCGAGGTAGTCGCGACTAGCGATACGAGCGGCATCGAGTCCATGGCAAGCTGCCTTCCGGCTGACGCCGCTTCTTGCCGGCCTGCCTCCACTTGCGCCGTCCCCATCCCGTCCCCGATCATCAGTATGACACTACGCGCTACGCGAACAGGGCCTTGGGCCAGTGCGCGGGGCAAGGACGTGAACCCGAGCGCCGCGACCGCAAGCGCCATGGCGAGTAAGGCCCGAACTCGGGCCGGTCGAGTCTGCCTCAGCGGCGCCATACAGAAGAACCACGCGCGCATCCTGATAGCCCTCCCTGCACGCCGCCTGCTAGTTTCACATGCCCGTGATGGTTATGCCCTGAACGAAATAGCGCTGGGTGAAGAGGAAGAGAATGAGAACGGGCAAAACAGCCATGAGCGACGCGTCGTTGATCAAGTTCTGGAAACTGTAGTACTGCCCGGAGAAGTACGGGATGGCCAGCGGCAAGGTGCGCAGCTCATCGCTGTTGGCGACGATCAGCGGCCATATGTACGCTCCCCAGTGGCTGGTGAAGCTGAAGAGGGCCTGAGTCGCCACGGCGGGCTTACACAGCGGCGCCACGATTTGCCGGAATATGCGTAACTCGCTCGCGCCGCCGGTGCGGGCCGCGTCGAGCAACTCGTCAGGGATACCCATGATGAACTGGCGCATCATGAATATCCCCGAGGCGCTGGACAGCCCGACTACTATCAAGCCCAGCCTCGTGTCCACCAACCTCATCTTGGAGATCATAACATATAGAGGCACCATTGTGGCGGGGAACGGGACCATCATCGAAGATGTCTGCGGCAAATTGCAGAGCCTCAGCCGCCTTCGGCGAGTCGAAGTCGGGCAGGTCGGCCTGGGCATTCCACGTGGAAACACCATTTCGGATCATCAATGATGCGATGACCGGTCCATAGCCGCCAGTTGCCAGGCCCATCTGAGTAGTGACGCCCGATGCGTCGCGTTCCGTCATGAGCTTGGCGTACTTGATGGTCTCATCCCAAGTCTGGGGAGGCTTGTCGGGGTCGAGTCCCGCATCTTTGAACAGCTTCGGGTTGTAGAAGAGCACGATGGTCTGGGTGTCCACAGGGAACCCGTAGTACTTGCCGTCGATCAGCAGGCGCTCTATAGACCCGGGAACGAAGTCGGCTTCTATCTGCTTTGCGCTGGCTACTTTGGCGTCCAGAGGCTGAAGAACCCCTGAGAGGGCGTAGGTAAGCACTTGGCCGGCGGGTATCTGGAATGTATCGGGGCCAGAGCCCGCGGCAAGCGCCGGCATCTCGTTCACATACGACCAGTGGAAAGCCAAGATGGTGCGCGAACTGGTCCGGATGGACGCCGCCCTGGGTACACTCATTCGTGCGCTGACTGATGTGGGCATCATGGAGCGAACGGCCATCATAATCATAGCCGATCATGGCATGACTCCGTACTGGGGCGGTTTAGGCCTTCCGGACCTTGTTCGTGTGCTGCAGGGTCTCGGCTACAAGCCCAAAGCCCCCGCGAGCGACCAGAAAGCCCCCGCCGAGTCAGATGCAGTATTGGTCGGAACGGGCATTTCCGTGCAGGTGTATTTCCGGCGGCAACCATGATATCTACCACGAATCCAGCCGAAACGTGTTCCTGCTCCTCGGCGGGGCAGGAGTGAAACACGGAGTCGCGTTCGACCATCCTGTGGAGATCATAGACGTGGCGCCCACAATATCAAAGCTGCTCGGCATCAGGCCGCCAGCCCAGGCCACCGGCCGAGTTCTCGAAGAGGCGCTTCGATCCGGCGTCTGAGTTGACTGCCGCAGACGTCGCTGTTATCATCGGGGTTGACAGCAGGACCGTATGGCGCCTGGCACGTTGGCCGCTGGAAGCGAACGGAGCGCGGTGGGGAAGGGACGGGACGGGATTTGACTGACCCGGGAAAGCTACTCATAATCGCTACTCCAATAGGGAATCTCGAGGACCTCACTCTCCGCGCAAGGCGCGTCCTGGGCGAGATCGACGCGCTGGCGTGCGAGGACACTCGGCATACCCGAATTCTCCTCGACCGATACGATATAGCCAGGCCCAGGCTGCTGTTCTCCTATCATGAGCACAACGAGGATCGGGCCGCGCAGAGGATCCTGGGCCTTCTTGCATCAGGCCAGAACGTGGGTTTATGTTCTAACGCCGGCTATCCGGGCATCAGCGACCCGGGTTATGTGGTGATCAGCCAGGCGGTATCCCGCGGGTTCGCGATAGAGGTGATACCGGGCGCGTCCGCAGTGCCAACGGCCCTGCTGTCGTCGGGTCTACCCACCTCGTCTTTCACTTTCAAAGGGTTCCCTCCTCGAAAAGCCGGTCGCAGACGCGCGTTCCTTGAGGCCGAACGTGATCTTCCGCACACGCTGGTATTCTACGAATCGCCCAACCGTCTGGGCGGGCTTCTGCAGGCGGCCCTGGAGGTACTGGGCGATAGGCAGGCTGCTGTCTGCATTGAGCTGACCAAGATGTTTGAGGACGTCCGCCGCGGCCCCCTATCGGATCTAGTCAAGGGATTCGAAGGTGCGCAGCTGAAGGGCGAGGTAGCGGTAGTTATCGCCGGGAACAACCCCAAGTTCACCCGAGATCGGGATGCCGCCGACGGCGACGGCGAATCTACCGAGGGGGTCGGGAACAGGTGAAGACTGCGCTGCGCACGCGCCATGGGGAGCTGTTGCTTCCAGCGTTCATCCCGGACGCGACTCGCGCCGTTGTGCGCTCGGTGGACTCGGCTGATCTGGTGGAAGCACGTGTGCCCGCGCTGATGGTGAACACGTTCCACCTAGCCGCCAGTCCCGGGATTTCCGCTGTGGCTTCAGTGGGAGGCGTCCACTCCTTCATGGGCTGGCGCGGCCCTGTAGCTGCCGATTCCGGGGGATTTCAAGTCTTTTCTCTTCTTTCGGAGAACCCTGCTCTGGGCAGTGTGACCGGTCGAGGTCTCGTGTTCCGCCGCGCCAAGGGGGGCGCAAAGCAGATTCTCACTCCCGAAAAGTGCATCGAACGGCAGTTCCGGATGGGCGCCGATATCATGTTCTGCCTGGATTACTGTACGCACCCCGGCGCGCCCGCGCGTGTCCAGTCGGAAAGTGTTAGGCTCACTGTGGAGTGGGCGCGGCGCTGCAAGGAAACGTTCCTGCGCCAGGTGGATCAGCGCGGGCTGAGCAATCACGAGCGCCCTCTTTTGTACGCTGTGGTGCAGGGAGGCGACGATTGGGAGCTCAGGCGCGCCTGCGCCGATCAGCTGGCGGAGATGGGCTTCGACGGCTACGGGTACGGGGGATGGCCCATTGCCGACGATGGACAGCTCGTAGACGGAGTGAACATGGTAGTCGAGCTGACGCCGGCCGAGGCGCCCAAGCACGCTCTGGGCATAGGCAAGCCGGGCAGCGTCGTGCGGGCGGCCGCCATGGGCTACGACACCTTCGACGTTGTGATCCCCACGCGCGATGCGCGCCACAAGCGCCTTTACGTGACCACCAATGATTTCGCCTCGCTCACCTGGAAGGGTGAGGACTTCTATGAGAACCTGTACATCCACGATGCAGGGTTCGCGCGTGATCGCCGTCCGGTAGAGGAATCATGCGACTGCCTGTGCTGTCGCAACTACTCCCGCGCGTACCTGCGCCATCTGTTTGATATCGGGGACGCTCTGGCGCTTCGATTGGCTACCATACACAACCTGCGTTTCTACACACGCCTCATGTCACGCATCTGCGAGATGCTGCGGGGGGATCAAGATGGGCAATACGACAGGCGCCGCTGATCCCATCTGCGCAATCGTCGCATCGCTCGCTTCGTCCAGGAAATATGCGAATCTGTGCCCTGATACCCTCCGCCGCACGGCTCGTTGGGCATGGGAGCGCTATCCCAATGTGCCGACGGCCACGAAAGCCGCCAAGAGAAAGCTGCACCAGGTATTCGCGTCCTTCATCCGCGAAGACAATATTGTGAAGGTGCAGCGCCTAGTGGAGACCATTCCTCCGCGTCCTGACCATGACCAGATGCGTTCGATATGCTGCGAAGTAATGGGACTGCATACCTCGACTTGCGAGCGCATGCGCAACGTGGAGCAGCTGTACCCAGCCCTGTTTTCGGCGATTGGCGGTCCGCCGCGCCGGATTGCAGACCTGGCGTGCGGCCTACACCCGTTTGCGCTTCCGTGGATGGGGCTTTCGCCCGGCGCCGTCTACGTAGCTTCGGACATAGATCGGCGGATTGTGGACGCGCTGAACACGTTCTTTGAGCGATCAGGCATCTCGGCCAGGGCCGAGTGGCGCGACCTGCTTGCCGATCGTTCGCGCGTCAGCGCCGATCTGGTCTTCTTGATGAAGGCCCTACCCGGGCTGGAGCAACAGGAAAAGGGCGGCGCGGAGCGGGTTCTCCGGCGGCTTGATGCGGAGTGGGTGATAGTGTCGACTCCGACGGCGAGCCTGTCGGGGCGCGACAAGGGGATGCATGAGCATTACGATGCCATGGTATCGCGCCTGGTCGGGCAGTTAGGCTGGCAGGCGCGGGAGACACGCTTTGACAACGAGATCTTCTACATATTGCGAACTACATCCTGAGGCATATGACGCAGACAGGCCTTCGCCCGGCTTCGCCAGGTGAAGGCCTGTTATCAATCACGCGCAGCCCGCGGGCCGGCACGTGTTCCCGACTAGTAATCCATGCCGCCGCCCGGAGGATATGGCGGAGGTGTTTCCTTCTTCGGGATATCGGCGATAATCGCTTCTGTCGTAAGCAGCATCGACGCGATGGACGCGGCGTTTTGCAGGGCGGAGCGGGTGACCTTCACAGGGTCCACGATGCCGCACTTCACCAGGTCGCAGAACTCGCCGGTCAGGGCATTGAGCCCGAAGCCCTTCTTGTTCTCGGCCTTGACCCTTTCGACCACTACCGACCCCTCGAGCCCGGCGTTGTTGGCGATGGTCCGGAGCGGATCCTCCAGAGCCCGCTTGATGATGTTCACGCCGGTCTTCTCGTCGCCTTCCGCCTGGATCGAATCGAGCAGAGGGATGATGTTGATGTAGGTCGCGCCGCCGCCGGCCACGATGCCTTCCTCCACTGCAGCCCTGGTGGCAGAGAGCGCATCCTCAATCCTGTGTTTCTTCTCCTTGAGCTCCGTCTCAGTAGACGCGCCGACCTTGATGATTGCCACGCCGCCTGCTAGCTTGGCCAGACGCTCCTGGAGCTTTTCGCGGTCGTAGTCGGAGTCGGAGTCGTCGATCTGCTTGCGGATCTGGTTGATCCGGCCTTCGATCTTGGACTTGTCGCCGCGACCTTCGACGATGGTCGTCTTTTCCTTGGTGATCTTGACGGTCTTTGCCCGGCCTAGCTGACTGAGGTCGACCTTCTCAAGCTTGGCGCCTGTCTCCTCCGAGATGAACTGGCCGCCGGTTAGTATGGAGATGTCCTCGAGCATGGCTTTGCGCCTGTCGCCGAAGCCGGGGGCCTTCACGGCAGTCACGTTCAGGATACCGCGGAGCTTGTTCACGACTAGCGTCGCCAAGGCCTCACCCTCGATATCTTCAGCGATGATCACGAGGGGCTTGCCTGCACGGGCAACCTTCTCCAGAAGCGGCAGGAGATCCTGGACGTTTGTGATCTTCTTCTCGTAGATGAGAATGTAGGGGTCTTCGATCTCAGCCTCCATGGATTCGGCGTTGGTCACGAAGTAGGCGGAGATGTATCCCTTGTCAAACTCCATACCTTCGACCTGCTCAACGCTGGTGTCGATCCCCTTGGATTCCTCGACTGTGATGACGCCGTCTTTGCCCACCTTGTCCATGGCCTCAGCGATCCAGGCGCCGATGGACTCCTCGTTTCCGGCGATCGACGCTACATGGGCGATGTCTTCCTTGCCTACCACGGGTATGGCTACCTTATGTAGCTCATCCACTACGAAAGCGACAGCTTTGTCGATCCCGCGCTTTAGGAACATGGGGTTCGCGCCGGCGGTAACGTTGCGCAGTCCCTCGTTGACGATTGTCTGAGCCAGCACTGTGGCGGTTGTGGTGCCGTCGCCTGCAACATCGTTGGTGCGGGCCGCTACTTCCCTGCACAGCTGGGCGCCCATGTTCTCGTAAGGGTCTTCGAGCTCGATTTCCTTGGCGACGGTGACGCCGTCTTTGGTGATAACGGGCGAACCGAACTTTCTCTCCAGCACCACGTTCCGGCCCTTCGGCCCGAGCGTGACCTTGACTGCCGACGCGACTGCATCCACTCCGTTTTTCAGAGCGGTGCGCGCATCCTCTTTGTATGCCAACTGCTTTGCAGCCATGAGCGTAATACCTCCCCTATGTGTGGATTCTGTGATGTAGGCGAAATGCTACGACGGTCTACTTGACCGCGAGGATATCGGACTCGCGGAGGATGAGGTACTCTTCCCCGTCCACCTTGACTTCGGTCCCGCCGTACTTGGCAAAGACTACCTTATCCCCGACCTTGACCTCCATGGGGATGCGGCTCTTGCCGGACTCATCCCACTTGCCGGCGCCGACTGCGATTACTTCACCCCACTGGGGACGCTCTTTGGCGGTGTCAGGAAGGACTATACCCCCAGCAGTCTTCTCCTCCTCGACGTTAGGCTTGACAAGAACTCTGTCGCCACAAGGCCTAAGCATCATTGTTTACCCCCTTCACGGCAATCCT
>Ga0116148_1003731_pt1 | contig 13856 bp, 6 predicted proteins | sample AD_UKC055_MetaG_FD_89786 | JGI IMG/M metagenome (GOLD analysis project Ga0116148, IMG submission 89786) | Active sludge microbial communities of municipal wastewater-treating anaerobic digesters from USA - AD_UKC055_MetaG | ecosystem: Engineered > Bioreactor > Anaerobic > Digestate | place: USA... | reverse complement strand
GATGCAGAAGAAAAAATACAGTGTATAAGCGGTCCGGACGATGAGTGGGCTAACTACGGTATTGATGTCGACACATTCCTTCTTGACAGCGAAACGAACATTAATCTTCAGGAACACTTGAAGAAAGGGAATAAATCAATGGAGATAACTCTTTCTGTCAATCAGGATGCGATATTCACTAATTTCATGGTTCTTTCCGTTGACAACAAGGGTGCAAATTTCGATATTCCGCCTGAAGCGGCTGACACAACAAAATCAAAGCTTAATTTCCCGCTTGACAGGGAAAAACATTTCTGTGCCTGCCCTTCCACAGATGAAGGCAAGATCGAGGATTACTACTGCGAGACCGTTAACAGCAGAAGAGATTTCTATTACTTCATCAAGGTTCAGAACTGGGGAGATGAAGATGCTGAAGATGTTGTTGTAACAGATGAACTTGACAAAAATCTTGAATATATTGCCGGAACCACATCAATGGCTACAGTTTATGATGCAGAGAAGGATACATATACAGACTGGACAGTCATTCCTGACAAATCGGGTGGCGAATTTCCTCTTTCCGGCTCAGGTTTTAAGGTCAGCAGCAAAATGAGAAACTGTGATCAGAGCAAGTGGACATGTCAGGACACTGTTCTGATAAGATACAAAGTGAAACCGAAATCCGGTATTGCAAAGAACTATACATTTCAGAACATGGCTCTTATCAAGGACAAGAAAAGTGATGAAGCATACAAAACTAATTTGAGCTATCCTCTTAAATTGAAACCCACAACATGCGAAATTGACACAACATGTCCTTCTCCCACTGAAGAAATGTGCGGTGGGAAAAAGAAGCGGGACTGTGACTGCGGTGAAGAGGCAGGTGGAGCAACCTGTTCTGACGGTTACGCATGTGACGGATGTTACTGTGTTGATGACCCTGCAAAGACCTGCTTTAATTCGACTGCTGAGTTTGATCTTGGCAAGAACTCTCCTCTTTCCGACGGGTCGAAGATAATAATTCCGAAGGATAATGAAGGACAGAAACTTGTCGTCGGTCAGTTCACTCTCCAGGTAACAAACTGTGAGGATCGTTTCTTCAATTTTGATGCCGCGACGATACATTATGAAACAATGGGCGACACCAATTTCAGTTTCAAAAATCTTGAGCTCATTTACGATTTTGACGGAAACGGTGTATATGATGAAGCAGTTGACACAATACTTGCCACAGGCGAAGTTTTTACAAATTATGTTAAGTTCTTCATTGATCCGGGTCACAAGAAATATCTTGGAAAGAATATACACTATTTCCTTGTCAGGACTGATGTAAATTACAACGCTGAAGAAATAGTTCAGGGAACGATCTTCAATTTTCTCATTGAATCTGAAAACTCAATTGAAATAAGTGATCAGGGAACCACGATGGTCTCCCAGAACGATGTAGAATTTGCAACCTTCATGCTTGAGCCGACAGGAGATTTCTTCATTGTAACGATCGGACCGAAAGATCCTCCTGTTCCTGCATTTTCTGAAATAAACAAAAATATTCCGGTACTTCAGCTTAAGACAAAAGCGGCTATGAGAGCCAACACCATAGAAAAATTCACAATAAAGATCCCGAGCGCGGGAGGATATGTGAAATTCGGAGAAGAGAACGGAATTTCTGAGATTTCGCTCTGGGTTGACACTAACAAGGATGGTACGGGTGATCTCAAAGTTGCTGAGCAGACAAAATTTGAAACAGTTTCAACAACAGTGATGTTCAGTGATTTCATTCAGCCGATCTCCTATCTTGAAGGAGAAGAAAAATATCTTGTGGTAAATGTGAAGTTCAACATGGTGAAAGCTGATGATCCGATGTCAGGAAGAATAGAAATACCGAACAGCGGTATAACGGTCGTTGATGATGAGGCAAGTGTTGTCGAACTCCCGATCAGATCAAAGATATTCAGATATGAATGCAAGGAAGGCGATGTCGGCTGTGAAGTTCCGCCAATACCGAAACCAGATGGCTGCAGTTGCGCAACAGTAGGTGTCGACAGTTCTGACAGTAATGCTCTTCTTGTCGCTGCTCTTGCATTGCTTGCCGCTTTATCCGCATTACTTCTTAGAAAAAGAATCGCATAAATAATCTTTTGATCAGAATTTGACCTGTCTTGACTTTTTAACAGTCAAACATTCCTTATTATATTGCTTAAAACATACATATAATTAACTATTGACATATTGCTATGTCTTTAGTAATATTGTTAAAGATGTTCATGGAGGTGTGTCATGAAAAATATCACGATCGGTCTTGATGCGAGGACTTTTTTTCTTATCAAGCAGGCGAATCCTAAAAACCTGAGCAAATTTATCCGCGATGCGATTGCAGAAAAAGCGCAGGCGGAACTGAACCGTCAGATAGATGATTATTGTGCCAATTTAAAGAGCAGTATGGAGGATTTCGATGGATTCAACAGCGAATCAGAAGAAAACTGGCCAAATTAAGAGAGGTGCTATAGTTATTGTCCAGTTTAATCCTTCAGTCGGATCAGAGACAAAAAACATCCATTTTGCAGTAGTGGTTTCCATTGATCAGCTTAACAGCCGCTCGCCGCTTATTTCTGTTGTTCCGATGACTACAAAAGTGGATAGATTCTTTCCTGCATTTGAAGTCATGATCAATGAAACCGGAAAACCTGCCAAAGCTGATTGTGCGCAAGTCAGAACGATCGCCAAGGAACGGGTCGTTGAAATCAAAGGAACAGTTTCGGAAGAAACACTCATCGAAATCGGTAATAAGATCAAAATGGCTTTAGGTTTAGATTGATTTTTAATTAATCGTCTATCTTACAGACCCTTTTTTCGTGTCTTCCCCCTTCAAAAGGTGTAAGAAGAAAGATCTCAAGATATTCTTTGGCTTCTTCAAATTTTATGAATCTTCCGCCGAAGGCAATGATGTTGGCGTTATTATGCTGTCTTGAAAGTGTCGCATACTCCTTTCTTGTGACAAGTGCCGCTCTGATCCCTTTAAATCTGTTGGCAGCGATTGATATGCCGATACCGCTTCCGCAGATGAGAACTCCGAAGTCAGCCCGTTTTTCAAGGATGTCATGTGCCACAACTTTTGCATAGTCAGGATAGTCAACAGAATCAGGTGAATTTGTCCCGTTGTCAATAACTGTGTGCCCTAAAGACTTAATAAACTTAACAAGTTCTGTTTTTAACTCAAAACCGCCGTGATCTGCTCCGATTGAAATTTTCATTGAATTTTCTCCTGTAAACTAAATCTGCAATCCGCCCATGAAAGCTCTTTTGATGTGTTCCTGAAAGATTTCGATCTCTTTGAAACATTCTTTCAATACCGCTGTATCCATGCTGCCAAGAAGTGATGAATCTATAATGTTGTCCGGCTCTTTTCCATTTTCAACGGTTGCCGCCTGATGATTGAGCCGGATTCGCAGAAGTGATTCAAAAACCGTTGTTATATCCTGATACTGATGACTGCTTAAAAATCCGTTGTCAAAAAGCGCAGAAAGTCTTTCTTCAGTTGAAACTGCAGGAATCGAATATTTAAGAGCAAATATTCTTGCATAGTTGACAACAGGCATCATTGCCGATTTCAGGTCGAGCATTTTGTCTGCAAAAATTCTTAGAGGCACTTTGAAATTAAGCAGTTCATTCGCGATGAAAAGAAAAAATTGAGGATGGGTAGAGATCTCTTTGAAAATATGATCCCTGAGTTCAGTAACCATCTGTTCATTTCCGGTAAGACATCGAAGGTCAAGAAATGTATTGAGTTCCATTATGTCTTTAGGTTCAGTCCGGTTTATCCAGTTGGAAAAATATGCTTTCCATACACTCAGCGGCTGGCACCATTTTCTGTTTTCGGCCATTATTTTGCCGCCGCACGGACGGTATCCCGATCTTGCAAGATTTCCGCAGACTGACTGTGCAAGTTCGTTGAAGTAAGTTTCCACTTGATGATCTCCGCTTCCGTCGTCATGATATATGATCGCGTTATCCTGATCAGTAAAAAGTGTCTGTTCGCTCCTCCCCTGACTTCCAAGCACAATGAACGCAAAGGGAACCGGTTCTTTCCCGATCTCGATCTGTTTTAGCTCGATGAACCGACGGGTTGCGGCATCAGTTATCGCTGTCACAGCTTTTGTAACTGCCAGAGTATTTGCACCTCCGTTAAGCATGGCAACAGCAAGTTCTGGAGTTTTTCTGCAAAGGTCAATTACTTCCTGCGAGTCTTTTGCCGCATATATTTCACTTGCGATGTCTGAGGCAATTGATGCCGGGAGCTTCAGAATTTTCTTTAATATGTTTTCTAAAGAATAATTAACGGGTTGAGAATTATTCTCTCTTCGTCTGACAATGCATACGAAACTGTCACTGAACCTGTTATCTCCTGTTATCCTGACTGTACACGGGATGTCCGTTCCGTCAAGCCGCAGCAGTTGACATTCATGATATTTAGCGTTCTCTGCCGGCTCATTTGGAAATCCGGGGAAAAGTTCGTTCCATTCAATGAGGCCAAGTTCCGCTTCACTGCAGCCGATCAGTTTGAGCATAACAGGATTTGCATAAGAGCAGAGCCCGTTTCTTACAAAAAGAAGACCTTCCGCGGCGGCATGGACAAGCGATCTGTACCGGTCATTTGATTCCTGAAGTCTTTTTTCAGCCACCTTACGCTGTTTTTCAAAAAGGAGACCTCCTCTTATCATGATCAGAAGAAGGCCCAAAAGGACAGCCGCTATTATCGAAACAGTATAAATGAAGCGGTTCCTTATCACTGAAAGTTCAAAAGAAACATCATGGAGATAAATTCCTGTCCCTATCACCCAGCCCCACGGTTCAAAAAGACGGAGATACGACTCTTTTGCCTCCTGTCTTTCGGGATTATCTTTCCATTGCCAGACATAATCTGCGTATCCTTCTTTATTTTTTCTCACAATTTCAGCGAATACTGAAAATATTTTGACCCCTCTTGAATCTGTGAAATCTCCAATGTACTTTCCGTCCAGATCAGGCCGGTAAGGGTGGGCTATCATTCCAGGAGTGAGGTCCTGTACCCAGAAATAATCTTTTCCTTCAGGTCCGTAGCGGAGAGCCCTTATCTGTTCTGCCGCATGCTGTTTTGTCTTTTCAGGGTCAGCCCCTGCCTTGATCTCCACATTGGCTTCATTGAGCATGCTCCACACGGTGTTTGTAAGTTCCCTGATAGTCTCCCTTTTACGGTTTACAAGTTCTTTTTCATATCCGGGAAGAAAAAACACGAACAGTTCTACAAGAAAAAGGAGCATAACGGTCACGGCAGGGATGACCATCCGGGTGATAAGCCGTCCCATATTTTTTCTTGAAGTTCCTGTTATCTCCGGACTTTCTGTTTTTTCATGCTTGAGCGACGGTTCCGGTGAAGGTTTCCTTGAGAACAGGGTTTTTCTGAACGATCGCCATGCTTCCATCGGAAATTGTATGCCCGGCATATTAGGCAGTGTTTCGCCTGATGAGTGAAAATCTGATCCTCCGGAAACGGTAAGACCGTGTTTTTTCACAATATTTTGAAGGAATTTCTGTTGTTCATCTGTTGCACTATGATGAAAAACCTCAACCCCCTCAAGTCCGGTATCCGCAAGATCATTTATGAGTTTCTCAACTCTTTCATTATCCAGTTCATAGGCAAACGGATGTGCCAGAACTGCGATTCCCCCCGCACGGTGAATTCTTTTGATTATTTCCGCGGCAGGCAGTATTCCTCCTCCGACCGGAGCAAGAATGCTCGTAAAAACGTCAGAAGTTCTGTCAAAACCGTATCCGAGCAAGTGGATTTCTGTGTTTCCGATGACAGATGTAAGCTCAATTCCAGATATGAAACCTATTCCGTGATGTCTGCATGCAGATTCGAACTTGTCAAGTCCTGCGGTTGTGTTGTGGTCGGTAAGCGATGCGAATCTCACCCCCGATCCTGCACATTCAGAAGCCAGATCTTCCGGTGTCAGCAGTCCGTCACTTATTGCAGAGTGACAGTGAAGTTCTATTTTTATTGAAGCGGTGTCATTCATTGCAAGTCCATCATTAAAAACACCGGAAGTATCCATTTTTTAAGATTTTTTGTCAAGCGAAAGTATTCACGACACCATTTTATAAATGAACAATTGAACAAATATTCAAGTAAATGTCAGGGTGACTAAAACGAAAATCCCAGCGCAAGTCCGTAAGTTTTTGAAACCGGATCGATTATCGGGGCAATGCTGTTTAAAGTCAGAATTGTTGGTTCTGTATCCAGTTTTTCCCATTTTGATGCTTTTGCAAGCATTATAATTCCACCGGTTAACGATAATACTGCCGGAAAAAGGGTGAGAACCTGAGCAACACGAGTCACAAGCAGATCACTTTCAATATTGCGACTTACGGAATCACCGGAATCTTCATTTTCGTATTTTTTGTAAATATATTTTTGACTGTCCACAAATCCGTAAATTGCAATAACAAACATTGGAATGGATAAAGCAATTAAAACAGCACCATGAGTTTCAAAAGATTTTGCGATCTCTTTTCTGTTTTTCGCCTGAATTCCTGAGTTAGAATAATATTCTTCGAGTGTAGATCCGTTATCACCCGTATGTTTTTCAGCTATCTCTTTGTATCCTTTCGATATAACTAATGATTCCGATGCCACATTGCTGATCGCAGTGCCTCCGCCTATTAGCGAAAGTCCGCCGAGCATAAGTGTATATTGAGCAGACAAAGAATTTTCTCCACCTGTTTTGTCATGTATAAATAAAGAAAGACCAGTAGCAAATGCAATTGAACCAATTATGTGAAACGCTGTTGCGACAGATTTATTTGTTTTGTAGAAATCATGATATTTTGCCGCCTCAAGATCCGCAGATGCCTTGAACTTTTTTTTCCTGAATCTTTCCTGGTAGATAATTATCTCCTGCATTCTTTCCTGATCACTGTCTTTGTAAGATTCATCCAGCGGATCAGAACCTTCCAGATTTTCAACTGGTTTTACAGCGTAATTTATGTTTCCGTTCGTTTCATTTTTATCTTGCGGGTAAACAACCCCGAATATCATAAGAACTATCAGAAAAACAACCGTTTTCACCATAATCCGCATTCAGAAACTCCCGAATCAAACATTCAACCGATATAGTGACTTTTAACACGGATTTTTATTTATTGGAAGGAAAAAGTTTGTAAATTTTTTGTAAAATCTTTTCTTGACACTTGACAACAATTCAATACAACATGAACAGAATTTTGGTGGAGCAAAAATGACAAAAAATTCAAATAAAGCTTGCTTTTCCTGTTTTAATCGCATGATTTTTCAAGACAAGACAAGACAAGACAAGACAAGACAAGACAAGACAAGACTTTAATTTTTTCAGATACATTACAGAATATTTCAAGAGTTTTTCACGGGATATTTTTATTATTTTTTTGATGGGGTGTGTGATGAAGAAGGTGTTTATTTTTGTTCTGTTTATTTTGTTTTTAAAGGGCTCTGTTTTTGGGTTTGAAGCTCAGTATTTTTTTGCAGGATATGACCTGCCCTTTTTCACACAAAGCCCAAGACATGAGCTAATAACTGCACACGGGTTGGATTTTTTATGTAAAAAAATTGACGAGTCTTTTATAAACGAAAATCTTAATTCTTTTGTTGATGAAAACATTTCAACCTGTGGGGACTATGATAATAATATTAAATCATTGTATATGGGGGTAGGATACAACGATCACCCAGAGATGGATGGTTTCACAGCAATAGATCAAGACGATCTACACACTTTAAATTGGATTCTGGGAGCTAGTTGCTTAGCTTTTGTCCCGTGTGCTGGAGGAGAATTAGCCCTTTCAGCAGGTATTCCTTTCACAACGGCGTGTCCTCCATTCACCGGATTGATGGATCAGTACAAAGGATTTGAAATTTGTGATATTGCTTTTGGCGGGTTCACTGTAAACGATCAAGCTGATTTAGGCAACGAAGATCGATATTCCTTAATGCATGCAGGAATGAATGGAAAAAATATTGGAAACAATCCATCTGTTTTTATTGAAGTTACAAGAAACTATATTCGTTCATATTTTTATGAATTAGTTGCCCTTGGATTAACAGCAGAAGAGCAGGAGCCAATTAATAAATTTGTCCATTTCAATGATGTAACGCAACATTCATCAACAGACACTGATGATTTCATTAAAACAGTTGAATTTAGAAAAATATTAATGGGAGAAATATTTCACACAATTGAAGATAGTTTTGCACACAATTTAAGATATTTTGCCGAAAAAAATGGAAAAAAGGTTTTAAAAATCGGTGCTGTATTGAACATGGAAACCAGGTATTATGATAAATTCTCTCATGACAACAATTTCCCTGATCAGTTAACATATGGACAGGACGGCTGTGTTATTTGTCCTACATATGATGAATGTATAGAAGAGAGCACATTCGTTTGGAATGCAAAAGAAGTTGATGACAGGGGATCTTTTATAAATCTTTCAGAAAACTTAAATTTTCCTGTTAATTTAGACATTTTGAGTGAAAATGGTGAATATTTTACATATGATGCAGGGTTTGTGCCCATGAGTTTTATAAACATGAAATATGCTTCAACATTCGCCGCAATAGCGACAGCTGATTTCCTCTGGTCGATAGGCACTACTATTGAAGAAATTAATGCAGAAGACTTTAATGGAGACTATAAATCTATTGCTGAAGAAAAAATTGAGAGTTTTCTGGAAAGATGGTTCACTGATGGAACAGAGGTTTTTCAGCCAATTTTCACATCTAACATAAATTACTTTGGTTTGGATTACTTAGAAATTGCAGACAATGCACAATGGGAAAATTTCCACAACATTGATCTGTGGGTTGAATCCAGAAATGCTGATGCTGTTGATCTTGCGGCACTTTATCTTCCATGGAAAACAGACAAAGACTATCATCGTTGGGTATTCAAAACAGTCGAGAACAACCCGAGTCATCCTGATTTTATTGAAAATTCTGAAACTTCATACGATGCTGCAAAAAAGATCATGACTTTTCAAAAAAGCAGCATGAGTATAATGTGGTCATGGCTAAACGGCAACAACAGGGGGACAATTGATTTTACGAATGAGTTTTTAATTAATACTTTTCAAGACTCACAAGAAGTTCTGGTTTATAAAATACCAGAAGGAGACATCAGTCCTGCAGCAATTTATATTCCGAGGGGATTTAGGGTCTGTCTGAAATATTCCACAGAAAATGATGTAATACATTCGGAGGACGATAATGATGCCGCAAGATTCTGGAAGATGCCGACTTACCGTTGTTTTTATGGCGGAGATAACGGCAGACTTATAACTGGTGGAAAGGAAGATGCACTTAAGCCGGGAACGGAGATCTGGGCAAAATCAATTGATATGGACGGGGATGGCATTATTGACTGGAAAGACAATTGTTTTTCAATTTTCAATCCAGATCAGATTGATAAAGATGGCGATGGACTTGGAGATCCCTGTGATGCAGACAGGGATGGAGATATGAGACCGAATGCCACGGACAACTGTCCTGATGTTTATAACCCCGGTCAGGCCGACTCGGATATTGATCCGCTTACAGGACTTACGAGCGGCGATGGTGTAGGCGATGTCTGTGATGCATGTCCTTATGTCAAGGATACTTTGCCGGGCAGACCTATTGCAAATTATGACCCGGGATTTCATCCGGATATACTTCCTATCGGGTACAGACCATTGTGGTACCAGTTTTATACCGATACTGACGGAACTCAGAAAATGATAGATTCTGATCTTGATGGCGTTCCGGACGCCTGTGATAACTGTGTTCAAATTCCCAATCCGAGGATAAGGGTTAATCATAATAAAGAAATATTCATTGCACCGTGTGAAAATCAGGCCAATCCGGAAGAATGTGAAGGGGGTCATGCAGCAATGGCTGTTTCAAGAAACGGTGGAATGATATATAACGGCGGATATCATTATCTCGTTCCCAAATTCAACTGGACGACCGGTCAATACAACTATTTGAGAATACAGATGAATCATCTGCCATTTTATGCGTGGCAGCCCGATCACGACCTTGACGGAATAGGTGATGTGTGCGATTACAGTGGCGGATCATACGGCAAAGACACCAGCAATGATCCAGGAACTTCAACTGCAAGAGTTATGAATGTTAAAGGAATTCCGAAAGATAGCGGAACAACAAGGAGAGTTAATTCATTATATCAGCTTGATCTATGGGCGGCAAAAACAAATGTTGCTAATAATCAGAATGTTGAAACAGTTTCAAGCACAGTTCACTTTTGCGGAATGCCGACAGAGGAATATGTTGATCCGCAGGATGCTTCTTTAAACAGATGGGGAAAACCCGGCTTCTGCACAATGGGAACTGCGGAGGTTTTTGCAGAGTTTTATGATAGAAATGATGATACCAGACTGGAATGTGCGAATCCTCCCTGCAACATAACCAGATACGAATCAAAAATTCTTCCTTTCGGATACAGTCACGGAACAGACCCTGCACAGGAAAACTTGTTTTCTGAAGATGCAAAACCGTGGACTCATATTGCATGGGCAACATCTCAGGATGATGCGGAAAGCATTCCCAAAACAGGCGAAGACATTGATGAATACAGAAAAACGATAGACATCGCCGGTTATGCCCCTTCTCATTCAAACAACAGCTGTGCTCCGACACTTGAATCAAGCGGTAACATCTGCAGAGTGTTCCCTTACTGGAGTTGGAGAAAAGATGCACTGGATTATATGAATTGCATGAGTTTAGATCCGGATAAAAAACCTGTTTTATGTAATCAATTGGAATATGACAATGCTCAAGAAAATAATGCTGAAATATTCCATTATGTGCTTTCCGCCGGAGCAAAAGGCCCGAGTGACATTCATATAACTGAATTTAACGGTCTCAGACAAATTAATCCGGGATATTTTCATAATGCAAGAAAATATGCCCGCTCATTCAGAAACTCGCTTATAGACATTCATGCAAAAACATATATTTCTGCAAGTCCTCATTTCCTTTTTTCAGCTTTCAGAAATTTTCATTTTTCAGACATTCCGCATGAAACAATACAGATCGAATACTGGCATACCGGAAACGGAAATTTCAGGGTATCAGACAAATCGCTGCCTCAAAACTTCATAGCGATAACTTCAACTGATCCTGATATACTTTATTCGGTTGTTGCTGAAGAGGATGGAACAAAGGCACTTTATGTCAACTATCCGGAAGATGTCAATGACTGGCAGAAAGTTGTGAAAATACCAGACTGGCCGGCAGAACTTGAAGTGATGGGAATGGATATAATTGATGAAACGCTTTATGTGGCAGGAATTGACAAGGAAATAAATCCTTCACCGTTCAGAGTTTATAAATATGACATGAATCCTGCAAAAATGATATTTACTGTCACTCATGAGTTTGAAGAGCCAATGACGCAGATCAGATTTGTTAAAACAGGAAAAGAACTGCTGATGACAGGAATTAACGAAAGTTCGCTAAAGGTTTACAATCTCAAGCATAACAGAATAATTGAAAAGGCAACTCTTCCATTAAGGATCGGTTATACTGTTGAAACAAACGGAGAAGATCTTTATATTTCAGGCGGATTCAATGCAGACAATGCTGCCGTAAACAATGTGATATTTTCTACAGATTCAGGTATGAACTGGAATGTTCTGGCTGATTTCAACCTTGCACAGATTGATATTTCAACAAGTTTTGTCCATATTTCCGGGGATATGATCTATATTATCAATCCTTCATCAGATATCGGAAACAGTGTGAAAAAAGTTGTATCAGTTGATATGACAACCGGAGAGGCAATCATCGGAAACATGGTTCCGGAAGGATTGAGTTACGGAGAAGATTCAACTGAATTCTGTCTTGTGGAAGATCTTAATTTCCTTATAAGCGGAATGACAGTTTTCGGAACATGCAGTCAGTTCACTGATAAAAACTATGCATCAATTCCGATGGGGAACACAGTCAACACTCTTGCCGGACTTGGTGACAAGCTTGCTGTGGGAGTCGGAAATCAGGTGAGAATATATGACATAACAAATCCAATATCTCCGGCACTTGTTCATACGAAAACAGTTTACAGTTCCGCATATGACATGGTTATTTACGGGAACAAACTTATAATAGGAGTTGAAAACGGAATTGATACAATAGATTTAACAACTTATGCATATTATCATAAGGCAACTTACGGAACAACAAGGGCACTCAGAATTTATAATGACAAACTTTATGCCGGTGACGGACAGGGAATAAAAGTATTGAATCCTGATACTCTGGTTGTAACACAGCAGAAAAACACAAGCGGAAGCGTGAAGAAACTCGAAATAATGGACGGTGTGATTTATACTGTTGAATATTCAGGTCTTAAAAGGTTTAATGCAGAAGATCTGAATACGATCACAACAAACAGTTATTCAATGAGCAGTCCGGAACTGAGGGCGTTTGACGGAGTTCTTTACGGCTCGAAGAACGCCAATGTCATGAAACTTGAGTTCAATGGAAGTGCAGTTGTCGCAACGGATCTTATCGGTGACAGAGTTGACTTAAGAAACACATATTCGAAAGGGAACCACACTTACTTCCCGAATGGAAATTCAATAAGAGTCAGCACGATCGGCAAAGTGAATACAGCAATATGCGGAAACAATTTAATTGAAACAGGCGAAACCTGTGACGGAAACAGTGTGCAGTGTACAGCACTAAGTCCTGATTACATAGGCGGCACTGCAACTTGCAATTCAACATGCAGCGGATACAATACCGGCAGTTGCGAAGAGGATGGATGGTAGATTCCAATTTTTGTAGGGGCGGATCACCGTATCCGCCCGGTTTTCTGGGCGAATGATTATTCGCCCTTACGGAGGTATTTAATGCGTAACATTATAATTATATTGTCATTGTTTCTTTTCTTCTCCTGTACTTCATGTACTTCTGATAATCCTCAAAACGATGCAGATAATCTTTTACAAAATGACAGTGACAAACTGATTCAAACTGACAAAGATTCTGTTGAAGAAGCTGATGCTGATATTATTGAAGTTGTTGATGAGTCTGATGATTTTGACTTGGTAAAGCAGGATGAGGACATTTCTGAAGACAAAGATACCCAACCTGACGAATCTAACGACACTGAGCTTCCTGATTACGATTATCCTGCAGGGAAAGATGGAGATCCCGACTGTCCGAGTCTGCTGAATGCAGGATTTCCTTATAAAGACGGTGATGGAAAATTAACATTCTGCAGAAAATGTGATCTTCCAGCATCAGCAAATGATCCCCAGTGTGTCAGAAATCTATGGGAAATGAACAATCGCAGAATTGTTGAAGAGGCTCCGGAATACTATTGTTATCCGCTTCCATGCGACATGACTGAAAGAGCTGCTCCTGCACCGGCTTGGGTTGGTGAAAAATGTGATGTAGATGCATTGGGAAAAATATACCATAACTCCACTGGAATTTTCAAGCAGGGTGATATTTCAGATGGTAAGATAGGTATGTATGCAATTAACAGTAAAAAAGTTGATGGAAAATATATTGTTATTGGAAGTCTGCATTATGACATCGCCACACAGAAATATACAATGGTTGCACATTCAGGAGATAGACAGGCATATAGATATGGAAGATTTCTTTTCAGGGTTGGAAACACATATGACAACAAGACATATATCGCTTCTGCATCCAAGATTGAAAACGGTTGGAAATATGAAGCGGTTTATGCGAATGAGTGGAACAAAATAGAGTTTATATATCCACCTGCAGTTGGTGAGAATTTTGTTCTGATGAATGTTCAGAAAACAGTGAATGTCGAAGAAAATGCGGG
>Ga0116148_1003730_pt1 | contig 13862 bp, 9 predicted proteins | sample AD_UKC055_MetaG_FD_89786 | JGI IMG/M metagenome (GOLD analysis project Ga0116148, IMG submission 89786) | Active sludge microbial communities of municipal wastewater-treating anaerobic digesters from USA - AD_UKC055_MetaG | ecosystem: Engineered > Bioreactor > Anaerobic > Digestate | place: USA... | reverse complement strand
TACCAGTTCATACCCGAAAGTCCCTGCCTTATCCGGCTGGGTGATACCTGTTCCGTTCCGCATATCGCCATCGTAGACACCAGAGTGGACATCCGTGTTATAAGGATAGGGAATATCCGGCCAGCTATCCCCTGGTTTCGATAAGGAACGGGCAAGGTAGTTATCCGCAAGGTAAACCATGTTTTCAACTATCTCATAATCTCCGGTATAGGCATATAAAAGGGCCCATGATGAAAGGGCCATGCTTATCTGGTCGCCTCCGATCCCCCTCACATCATGTTCGGGTCTCCAGACCTGATGGTTCAAGTAATACTTCAGTCCGTTCGAATCAGTCTCCATGTTTTTCCAGAAGTGCCATACAAGCATTAAGACAGTGTCGTATGACTGGCCTCTATCAGAAGAGAACCATGGTAAAATCGATCCGTCGGTTTTATTGATCCTTACGGGATGGTACTGTATCGTATCGCTGACAAGAACTGTATCAGCAACAGCAAGATTTTCACCAGATCCTCTATGACATGAGCTGAATCCGGATATTAGAGCGATAAGAGCGCCAATTTGTAAATATTTCATATTAATTTTATAATAAAAGTTTAATACTCCCATACGCACTGTTAAGTTAATAACAAATCTCCTATAAAACCAACCTGAATGAACCGCAGAACCTTTATCAACAGTACAGCCAGAACAGCTGCCGGAGTTGGCATGGCTGGCCTGATGCCGGCCCTTGCCTCAGAAAAGACCCAGGATCCTTCTGACAAACTCAATGTTGCACTTGTCGGATGCAGGAATATGGGTTTCGGGATCCTCGAGCATCATCTAGCCAATCCAGGTGTCAGATGTGTGGCTTTATGCGACATCGACGACTCAATATTAAATGACAGGGCTGCTGAGGTGCAGAAGAGATTCAATCAGACACCACGCCTGTATAAAGATTTCAGGAAGCTGCTTGAGCAGAAGGACATTGATTCGGTGATCATAGGAACACCTGATCACTGGCATTGCTTAATTCTGGTATACGCACTACAGGCCGGAAAACATGTTTACGTAGAAAAACCGATGGCCAATACCATTGCTGAATGCAACATCATCGTCAGTGCATCAAAATACTATGGCGACAGGGTTGTTCAGGTCGGTCAGCAGCAGAGAAGCGGATTTATTTTTCAGAAAGCAATGGAATTCATTAAGGGAGGGCAAATAGGCAAGCTGCGCAAAATCAATATATGGGCTAACTTTGAGTATGGCGCCGGGAGCAGGATAGAACCGGATGAGCCGGTGCCTGCAGGTGTAGATTTTGATATGTGGCTCGGCCCGGCTCCTGCACGATCATTCAACAAATCGAGGTTCCATGGTAACTGGCGGCATTTCTGGGATTATGGCGGGGGACTGGTTTCCGACTGGGGAGTCCACCTTCTGGATATAGGTCTGTGGGCAAAGGATGTTCAGAGTCCACCCCCAAAGGTTCTTGTGTATGGCGGAAATACATTTCACGAACCCAGAGCCAGGGAGACATTTGACACAATGTCGGTGGTTTATCCATACACCGATTTTGTAATAAACTACAATGCTACTGGCGGAGTTGAGAAAGGTCCGTGGGACATGCCTTACGGACTTGAATTTATAGGCGACTATGCCACAATGGTGATGGACAGAAACAGTCTTAAAGTCTATCCCGAGTGGGATAACGCGTCCAAAAAGCCAAAAACGGCAGAATACTCATTTACAGAAGGAAAAGAATCGCATAACGAACATGTTAAAAACTTCATCTCATGTATTAAAGCCGGGAATAAACCTGCATGCCCTCCGGAAACCGGCCGGGCTGCAGCTCTTCATGTACATTTCGCGAATATTGCTGCAAGAACAGGAGAACCGGTCCTTTTATGGGATGATTCAAAAAACCATTTTACCAACAGCGAAACGGCAAACAGACTAATTACGCCGGTATACCGTGAATCCTGGACTCTGCCAAAATTCTAAATTAATATATATGATAACACGCCGGAAATTTATCTCAGGAACTGCAGCAGTTCTGGTCCTTCCAACTTATGCAAATTATTTGTAGCCTAAAAAAATATGACCAAAATACTATCATTGCTGCTTGGATTACTATTCATTATCTCAGGAAGGGAAGAAGACGGTTTCGAGATAGTCCTGAGGCCTGAGTCAGACAGTCTTATGACAGTTACAATCCGCAATGCAATAAACCTTTGCGCTGAAAAAGGAGGAGGAACCGTCAGATTCACCCCGGGTGTTTATAAAAGCGGCACTATCGAACTAAGGGATAACATCACATTAGTTCTGGAAGAAGGAGCGCTTATCAAGGGTAGCGATTCATATGCCGATTACGAGAATGACGCTTTTATCTTTGGTAAGGATCTTAAAGATATCTCAGTAAAGGGCAGCGGAGAAATTGATGGCGTGAATTGCTTTAACCCTGATGGTGAAGAAGGTTTCAGGGGACCTCATTGTTTAAGGTTAATAAACTGCAGCAATATAGAACTGAAAGACTTTACCATACGGAACTCAGCCAACTGGGCTGTTAATTGCAGATACTGCTCTTTCGGAAATGTAACAAATGTTACAATTCTGGGCGGTCATGACGGTCTCCATACACGATTTTGCGATAATTTTACAGTTAAGGATTGTGATTTCAGGACCGGCGATGATGCCTTTGCCGGAAATGATAACCGCGACTTCCATATCTCCGGCTGCCTCGTAAACACATCATGCAATGGATTCAGATTAGGTTGCGTGAACCTTAAGGTTGAAAAATGCAAACTATGGGGACCGGGAGAATACATGCACAAAATCCAGAAAAGGAACAATATGCTTACGGCTTTCGTGCACTTTTCACCAAAGGATCAGAAGCCTCAGCTGAAAAGTGCCAACTGGCAGGTGAGTGATATAACAGTTGATAATGTTGACATATTTTATATGTACAATTTCAATAACGGACTCTGGCAGACTGGCCAGCCGGCATCTGATATACGATTTGATAATATAAAGGCAACAGGTTTGCTCAGGGCTTTTTATATCGATGGCAGAAAAGATTCCCTTTTCAGTCTTACCATAAAAAGATCCGCTTTTACCTTCAGGGAGGGAGATGAAGGTCCGGGACCAACTTTTGAAGGAGCCAGACTCTCTTCTGACAAGTTTTTCTTCGCAACAGGCTTTTCTCAACTGAAGCTCGACAGGGTAACCTTTAAAAAGAAGGATCCGGGTCCGGTTATGGTATGTGAAAACGGCAGGTCAGTTGTAATGAACAAAGTAAAATTCCCCGGTACAGAAGGGGATTTGGGTGTTTCCCTCAGGGAAATATTACAGAAAGAAGAAAACTGACCACAAACTGATACTGGTTCAGCCTTTTACCTCCGCCGAAACTGTTCTATATTCACTTCTGTAAGGAATGAAGATAATTGATGGAAGTTCTTTTTTCAGGTTCCTCCGTCATTTTCATAAAGAATGACCATTACCCTTCCGTGTATGGAAGATGCGGCGTCGCAAACAGGCCTTGATAAAAAACAGAACTTCAGGGTTCCACCTCAGGGAACTTTGAAGTAATTCCTTCGCCTATCTTTATGTAACGCCTGCTCTTAAGGACATCGGAGCTTCCGGAAGGATAAAACCTTGTTGTAAGCAGATAAGCCCCCTCTTTCGCTGGTAACTTAAGCTCAACCGGTTTGTTTGTTCTTCCAAAAGGCTCAATAGAAATCTCGGTACTGACCTTCTTCTCAACCCTGTTATTTTTACCTATCACCAGTAATTCAAGACGGCCGCGTGACTCAACAGGATTATCGTTAATACCAGCCAGGTTCACTGAGATTTTCTCTCCCGGTTGAAAGTAACCATTAGGAAAATAGCGCTGATCGGCCAGATCGATAAATACATTTGCCGGAGCAAAAGCATGGCGGAACCATTCAAGCACCGGCCCTTTTTCAAGGTCGCGGATGCTATTTATATACCAGTCGCCTGTAAAACCATAATTGTTTGTAAGGTGAGTGAACGCAAGTACACCAGCAAAAGACCTCTCGGCCCTTAACCATTCTGTTTCGCACTGAAGCCAGTAGGCCTGAAATTTTCTCCTTACATCGGCCGAAGCATCCTCCCCGACAAGCAGGTCATATGCCTTTTTTGTCAGTTTGGCAGGCTGACCATCTCGCCAGAGCCAGTTCCATCCGTATTCATTAACCAGTTGCGCCGCAGTGGCTGTAAGGAATTTGCGGTGACCATCCTCCCAATCGTCGAGTTTGCCAAGTCTGTAAGGATTTTGAGCCAGATAGTCTGCAGGATCCGGGGAATTCATTAATCCCCATCCTGCCCTGTAGGGATGAGGCTCATCGATATTGTCCTCAACCGACAGGTCGGTGGCTACCATATAACCTGCATCCCATATCCTGGTAGGATCGAGTTTCTCCAGCTCCGGAATGAGGGTGTTACCAATAAATGTGTTCCAGTTCTCATTTATTGCATCCCATATCACTATCGACGGATGATTTCCGTCGCTCCAAACCCAGTCGGTGTATTCTTTCCTTATCTGTTCATCCCAGCCATGGTTCTGCCAGTACATCCATTCATTCTGGAACATCATGCCGTATTCGTCAGCGAGATCGTACCAGAAATCAGGCACCAGCCCTACACATATCCTCATTGCATTCCAGCCAAGCGATCTGGGATCATCAATAAGCATTCTCCTCACCCATTCCCTGTCCCATGGAAGAGACTGACAATCAGGATCCTCAAAAAACCTGTGAAGAGTTATGTTCGTCCCCCTCAGTATTATCTTTTCGCCATTGAGATAGAAATATTTCCCCCTTCGTTCAAAGTCTCTCATTCCGAAGTTTTTAGAAAACCGATCAGTAACAACATCTTTTTCAATAAGTTCTGCTTCTGCAGCATACAGGAATGGATCCGAAGGAGTCCATTTTTTATAATCCCGCACCTTAATGACCGTCTCAAGTATCGTTTCGTTATCGCGGGTTGTTATTCCCTCAAATGACTCTTCAGTAAGTACTTTCCCGGTAATTCTTTCTTTGATTTTTATCCTGATCCTTACAGAATCGTTCATGGGATCGCCATACATTACCTGCTGAGGATGGAAATTCCTGATCACAAACTTCGCTGTTACTGTGCTTCCCTTTACCGAAGGAAGATATAATGCCTTTATTATCATATGTTTTTCTGAATACGACAGGAAAACATCATCCCATATCCCTGGTAAATAATTGGCCTTTTCCTTATCGGTGCCTCCGGCGGCTTCGGGAGGAAGCCAAACCCTTTCCCCTACCCTTATCAGTATCTCATTGGGCATGTTCCACCTGACTGCATCGGTAATTTTTAATCTTACAGGTGTTGCACAGGAAACAGACTGGCCCATATCGCGACCGTTAACATAAACCTGGGTTACAAACTGGCTTTTTAGTATTGTAAGCATCACCTCGGTATCAGGCCTTCCCGGAGCAATCGTGACAACCTTCCTGTACCAGCTGTATTTAGGTTCATACTGCAGTTTCCTGAAATCAGAGGCTTCAGCCGTGTAGGATGCAGATGGTTTCTGAAAAAGTTTATCGCGGGCCTCTATTGCCGGCACTGCAAGATGGATAAGCCCGGGCACCGGGCATTTCCTGCTGTAAGATTCTGGAGGGAAAGCATCTGTGGTTTGTTCAAAATCCCATGTACCGTTAAGGCTGATGCGGGTACCAGGGTCCTGCCCGGGTATGGGGAGGTGAGCAGTTAATAAACTGATCAGGACAAGCAGTATCTTTTTCATAATGTTACTATCTTATTCTTAAAATTACTCCTATTTTTGAGATAACTAACCTGATGATGATCCATAATCTCTTATCTGGCATTAATCTCTCATTGCGGAAGGGATTGCTCCCGGAATTGGGTGTTCTTATAGTCTCAGCACGCACAAATAAAAAATCCCTTCAGCTTTCATCCTGGATATATGAGTGATAACAACCATCCGGTACGCCTGAGGGCCGGGATACTTGATCTTGTTTATCATGACGGAGCCATCAGATATATAAGATCGGGACCGGCTGAGATCATCAGAATGATCTATCCTGCTCTGCGCGACCACGAATGGCTGAACATTCATGGTGTTATAAGTGATGAAAAATCCGACATAAGGAATGATTCATTCCTGCTTTCTTATAGTATCAGGTATGCCGGCGCCGGGATCGATTTTAAAGCAAGGGTCACGATAAGCGGAACGGGTGATAATAAAATCATTTACCGGTTCGAGGGAGAAGCAATTACTTCATTCCTGAAAAACAGGGCCGGCCTGTGCCTTCTGCACCCTGCCGGAGAATGTGCCGGAAAGCCCTGTCTTATAACCCATAGTGACAAAAGCACTGAAAAACAAATATTTCCGTATTTCATCAGCCCTCATCAGCCTTTTTTTGATGTTAAGGTAATGGAATGGATGGAAGGCGGACTCAATTGTGTGATAAAATTCACCGGCGATGTATTTGAAACCGAGGATCAGCGGAACTGGACCGACGACTCATTCAAAACATACTCTACACCCCTCTCACTTCCTTTCCCCGTCAGGCTGAATGAGGGTGAAAAGATATTCCAGGAAATAGAACTTACGGTAAGAGGTCAAACGGAAGGAATTAAGGAAGAAAGTACGATTGATCTTACTGCTGAAGATGGTGAACTTCATGCCTTCCCCTCAACCGGAATATGCAGGACGTGGCGTAAGGAACCGCTGAATGAAGCTGAACTCAATATTATCAGGGAAACGGGATTCAGCCACTACAGAATTGAGATAGATCTTACCAGCGAGGAATGGCAGAGCTTTATCACTGACGCCTGCGCCGAGGCAGCCTTACTTAATCTGCCAGTTGAACTTGCTCTTTTTCTTGACGACAACGCTGTTGAGCAATGCACCGCTGTTACTGGCCTGCTGGATTACCTGCATCCGGATATAATTCTGTTGATAGTCTATCACAAGTACCAGCCTTGCACTCCCGACGAGCTGTCGGATGCCATAATCCCGCTTCTGAGGAGTTCATTACCCGGTATCAGAATTGCCTGCGGAACGAATGCAAACTTTGCCCAGATGAACAGGAACCGACCACGGTCATTAATGCCCGACCTTAGGTGCTGGTCCATTCATCCGCAGGAACACGCATCCGATTATGCAACCCTGGTTGAGAACCTGAGGGCTCAGGCATGTACTGTTGAGAGTGCAAGGGATTTCCGGCCTCAAAAGGATATCTGGATCACGCCGGTAACCATTGCCCGGAGGTTTAATGCAAACCTGGGTTTCCACACCGATATAAACAGAAACGATGAATACCCTGCAGCTGATTTACGCCTTAAAGACATGAGAGGAGCATGCTGGGTGGCCGGATCATTCAAATATCTTGCAGAATCCGGTGTGGCCGGGATTTCGTTCCTGGAGACAGCAGGTGATGCCGGGATCATTGACTCCGGCAGCCTGGACGGGCAGGAAGGGAAAATGAACGGAGAAAAGGTCTGTTTGTTTCCGGTCTCTCACCTTTTCAGGTTCCTGCTTAAACATAAAGAATATAAAATACTTACTTTAAAAAGCACTGACAGGCTCTCAGCAGAAGCACTCGGGCTGGTTCACGGCACCTTACTGGTGCTGGCGGTAATCAACTATACACCTGAACCAAAAGTAGTGAGAATAAATCTGGGGCGGGACCTTCAGATAACAGGAATTTTACACCACGATGAAAAGAAAAAGAACCTGTATAGTGTGGTGAAGCCTTCGCAGCCGGTAATGATTAATCGTGGCGGCTTATTGATTCTTAAGCCGTTTTCGATTACATTTATCAGGGGAATTGACAAAGAAAAAATTATAGACTAACTTAAACTAAACTGAGAATTATGGTACTTGTTCAGAACTACGCGCTGGCTGTCTTTCTATGCTTCGTTGCAATGGTCTGCTGGGGATCGTGGCAGAATACCCAGAATCTAATCGGCAAGGAATGGAGATTTGAACTATTTTACTGGGATTACACTATCGGGATATTCCTTTTTGCCCTTCTGATGGCTTTCACTTTCGGAAGCTTTGGCAGTCAGGGTCGCAGCTTTATTCCTGATCTGGCCCAGGCTGATGCAAGGAACCTCCTTTCATCTGCTCTCGGAGGTTTCATCTGGAACATTGGAACACTTCTTCTGGTTGCCTCAATATCCATTGCAGGAATGTCGGTGGCATTTCCGATTGGAGGAGGACTGGGATGGATACTGGGTATCTACATCAACTATCTGGGGAAACCCGAAGGAAACCCGTGGCTTCTCTTCGGCGGCTCAGCAGTGATTATCATTGCAATTCTTCTCAGCATGCAATCGTACAGGAAGCTTGCCAGCAACCAGAACAAACCCCCCGCAAAGGGGATCATCCTGGCTCTTCTTGCAGGTCTGTGCATCGCATTCTTCTACAGATTCGTGGCCTCTTCGCTCGCTACCGATTTTTCACCGGCCGACGACGGGAAAATTAGTTCCTATACTGCAGTAGTGTTCTTCTCACTTGGAGCTATCCTCAGTACGCTGATAGTAAATCCCATCTTCATGGCTAAACCCGTAGAAGGACGTCCGGTAAAGATATCGGAGTGGACTAAAGGACCGGCCCGTGCTCATCTTCTCGGCCTTCTCGGAGGTGCAATATGGTGCCTTGGAAACTCGGTAAGCTTTATGTCGGTAGGCGCAGCCAGCCCTGCAATATCATACGGTCTCAGCAATGCAGCTCCGGTAATAGCTGCCCTCTGGGGAATATTTGTCTGGAAGGAATTCAAAGATGCTCCGGAAGGTACGAACAGACTGCTTGCCTTTATGTTTGTCTGCTATCTTATTGGACTTGTAATGATCGTCTGGTCAAAATTAGCCTGAACATTTTAAAATTTGATTTATGATAAGCAGAACATTAATTACCCTGAGTCTTTTTGCACTCAGTTTATCAGCATCATCCCAGACTGGTTTGTGGAAGGGCCCTTCAGCCGATCTTTCGCACGGAAAGCTTAAAGTATCGGAAAACAGAAGATTTCTTGTCTTTGAGGATGGGACACCCTTTTTCTATCTCGGCGACACCGGCTGGGAATTATTTCACAGACTGAACAAGGAGGAGACGGAAAGATATCTCGAGAACCGCAGGGCTCTGGGATTCACAGTTATCCAGGCTGTCGTACTTGCTGAGGTCGACGGTCTGAATACTCCAAATATGGAGGGGAACAAACCCCTTATCGGCAATGATCCTTTGAAGCCTGATGAAGCTTACTTTAAACATGTTGACTGGGTTATAAAGAAAGCCGCTGAGAAAGGTATTTTCATAGGTCTTCTTCCCACATGGGGCGACAAGTGGAACAGGAAATGGGGTGCAGGGCCCCAGATATTCAATCCTGAAAATGCCATGGCATATGGAAAATTTCTTGGTCAGAGGTACAAGGATCAGACAAACATAATTTGGATTGTCGGCGGCGACAGGCCTGTCGAGAATGAACTCCAGCGCCAGACGGTCGTCGCAATGGCTGAAGGTCTGAGGGAGGGCGACAGAGGCTCACACCTTATAACCTTTCATCCTACCGGGGGATCTGGCTCCTCACAGTATTTCCACAACGAAACCTGGCTCGATTTCAATATGAGACAGAACGGACACAGTCTGAGCTTCACGGAAAGGTATTCTGCCACCTATGATGATTACAGACTTGAGCCTCCCAAACCGGTAATTGACGGTGAACCGGTTTATGAGGACCATCCCATCAATTTCAATCCCGATGCGAACAGCCATTCAACGGCTGCTGATGTCCGCAGGCCTCTGTACTGGGATCTTTTCACAGGTGCCTTCGGGCATACCTACGGACATCACTCAGTGTGGCAGATGTGGACCTCATCCAGGTCTCCCATCAACCGTCCGCTTATGCCCTGGTACGAAGCCATTGATCAGCCTGGAGCCGCGCAGATGCAATACGGGCGTCTTCTGATTGAATCGAGGCCGTTTCTCACACGGATTCCCGACAACTCAATTATTGTGACCGACAATGTTGCCTCGGCAGTTCCTGGCTCAGGCTCCTACAGGTTTGTCGCAACCCGCGACCAGGAGGGAACTTACGCAATGGTTTACGTTCCGGTCGGAAGAAAGTTCTCTGTAAGGATGGATGCAATAAAAGGTAAAGAGGTTCTTGCATGGTGGTACAACCCGAGAAATGGGGAAGCCGTAATGACAGGCAAATACCCCAATACCGGAATCCAGACCTTCAACACACCCACTCCCGGCGAAAACCTCGACTGGATACTGGTCCTTGATGATGCTTCGAAAAAGTATTCTGCCCCCGGGTCACGAAAATAACCATCATGAGGTTAGGAATATCATCATACACATATACCTGGGCGATCGGAGTTCCGGGATCGTCACCATCTAATCCGCTGAGAGTCTGCGGGCTGCTCGAAAAAGCCATATCAAATGGGATCACTGTTGTCCAGATTGCGGATAACCTTCCTCTCGAGAATCTTTCAGAAGAAGAAACTGATCTTTTACGTGATTTTGCAGATACAAAGGGTATAAGCCTTGAATTAGGCGGCAGGGGTCTTATTCCCGGACATGTAATGAAATGCCTGAAGACGGCTGAAGCAATCGGTTCCCCTATCCTGAGAATGGTCATTGATACAAACAATTACGAACCGGAAGTTCCAGAAATAATTGCAATCATACAGGAACTTGAAACAGAATTCAGATCGAGGAAGATCAGAATGGCGATCGAGAACCACGACAGGCTTAAGGCAAGGGAATTCGAGAATATCATCCAATCAGTCGGATCAGAATGGGTGGGAATTTGTCTTGATTCCGTTAATTCAATGGGCGCCGGTGAAGGTTTTGAAACTGTATCTGATATACTGCTTCCTTATACAATAAACCTTCATATTAAAGACTTTACAATCCGAAGGGTCTCTCATAAAATGGGGATAATAATAGAGGGTGTACCAGCCGGTAAAGGATTGCTGAATATCCGCGATATTTTATCCAGAGCCTCTGAGACTGGTATCTGTAAAAGTGCTATCCTCGAGTTATGGACTCCTCCTGAAAAGAGTATTGAAGAGACAATTATCAAGGAAGAAAAATGGGCTGAAGAAAGTATTCAGTATCTCAAATCATTAAAATTATGAAGCTGTAAACTCAGAACAACTAAAATGAATCCACTTCGCGGTATGCTTTTATCAGAGCTAGTTCACCTTCAGACCCGGGCATTGAGTTCCCGTGTTCCATTCCGACAACATCCCTGTAACCCTTGTCATAGATGTATTTAAATACATTAAGGTAATTGATTTCGCCGGTTGTGGGTTCTTTTCTTCCCGGATTATCGCCCACCTAATGGCAAACATGCTGGTTATGGTCTTTATAACTTATAGCTATTGTGGTATTCGTGTTTGATCCACTCATTGCACATTTCCAGCGCATTCTGCTCAACCCAGGTAGCAGCTTCGCGTTCCACCTTCCTGGTTATGATATCGCTTGAGAAGGGAGTCAGTTTTGTCGTCCTGATCTTTTCTCCGGCGCCGATATTGGTTACCTGCATGTTATTGCTGTCCCAGAGCAAAGTCTTTTGAAGCGACTGCAGCCTGACGGCAAGGTTTCCCATCACCACGAATTCGTTAAAAGGACCCGAGTATTCGAAGCTGGATGCCGGTTTACCACCATTCTTGCAGCACTCCACAAAATGCATTTCATGCCTTCCCCCGCCCAGCTTATTGTCGGGGATTCTTCCCAGGTCCACCCGGGTTTCGGGAATAAACTCTTCGCCATTTCTGTAGGTTTTCCAGTTAGCGCCGTAACTTTCAGCGATCAGTACCCCGTCTGTTCCGATGAACATGAAACCGCCACCCGGGTTCATCGGTGCATCGTTGGGAAGGTCAAAGGGCCTGGCAGGCATCAATCCCCCGTCATACCAGATCAGTTCCAGTTCGGGTAAAGCGAGATAGGGCAGGTTCTTCCTGGCCGGGAATTTGTAACTGATCTTTTCCGAAACCGGGGCACTCTCCGTGTTGACCAGCGAGGAGCTGGCCTGGAAAGCTACCGGCTGCCCCAGCTGGAGGGCAAAATTCGGCACATCCAGCAAGTGGCAGCCCATATCACCCAGGGCTCCGGTTCCGAAATCCCACCACCCGCGCCATATCCAAGGATGATATTCTGGATTGTAGGCGCGCATTTTAGCTGGTCCGATGAACAGTTCCCAGTCAAGTGTTTTCGGCACGCGCACCTCTTTCAGGGGTTTGGGCATTCCCTGCCTCCAGATGGGCCTGTTGGTCCATACGTGCACGTCACGGATGGTACCTAGGCATCCGCTCTGCACCACTTCTGCCACTTCGTAGACCGTATCATCGGAGTGACCCTCATTCCCCATCTGTGTAACCACACCAGTTTTCCGGGCCAGATCTGTAAGATAACGGGATTCCCAGACACTGTGGGTCAGCGGTTTTTGAAGGTAGACATGCTTCCCCAGCTCCATGGCCGCGGCTGCCGTCACTGTATGGGTGTGATCGGGAGTTGCGATAACCACTGCGTCAATATCTTTTTGCTCATCGAGCATTCTGCGGTAATCCATGTACCTTCTGGCATCGGGATAGGTCTTAAAGACCGGGTCGGCATAAGCATAATCACAGTCACACAATGCGACGATATTCTGGCCCACCATGTTCCTCAGATTGACATTTCCCTTCCCGCCAATTCCAATTCCTGCAATATTCAGCCGGTCGCTGGGAGGAATATGCCCCAGCCCGGAAACTGCAATACTGGGAACTACCGAAAAGGCAAGGCCCGTGGCACTGATGTTCTTTACAAAATCTCTGCGTCTCATAACTTTTATTTTAAATGGTTATGGTATAGTAATTATAAATCCAAATTGATTTTTTCTGAGTGTTTGAATTTTAAACAAACTGCTTTTTGATGTGGAACTAACTCAAATATAACAATTAAATTCTATTTTATCGAGGTTGGGTGTTTTAATGGTGGTATGACCAAAGATGCCTGAACACTTTAACCGGGGTTCTCGGCAAAAATGACTATAATGTTGGGCTTGGCGGTATTTTCAATATTGGTGTCTGCTGCAGTTGCAGTTTGCTGCCCAGCATATTCATGCGTTCCGATACTTTCTTTATATCCGGATACCTTTTCTTACTATTTCATGTAAATGAATGTCTTACAACTTTTGATTGGCCGTTTGATTTTTTCTTTGTATTTTTCATCCTGATGGTGATGATTTTTGTCGAAAATTATATCTGCAGCGACTTGAAGATAAGCAATTAACATCACTATTTCTAATTCCTTATATACTTTATTTATAATACTTTAAAAAAGAAGCGTATGGAAAGGTTGAAATTTGCTATTCTTGGCTGCGGATTCTGGTCGCAGTTTCAACTGGGTGCCTGGCAGGAACTGGATGGTACTGAGTGTGTGGCCCTCTATAACAGGACCTTATCAAAAGCCGATGACCTGGCCAAACGATTTGGCATTCCCCATACCTACGACGATGCCGAAGAGATGATGCAAAAAGAAGAACTTGATTTCGTTGATATCATCACTGACGTGGATACACATTCAAAGTTCGTTGAGCTTGCGGCAAGGCACAGGAAGCATGTTATTTGTCAGAAACCTATGGCTCCATCTTTCTCTGTCGCAAAAAAAATGTTGCAGGTTACGCGTGATGCAGGTGTTAATTTCTACGTCCATGAGAATTACAGGTGGCAGCCCCAGATAAGGAGGATTAAACAGATCCTCGATTCAGGTGTGATAGGAAAGCCATTTCGCTGTAATTCATTTTGGAACACTGCGTTTCCATTGTTTGAAACACAACCTTTCCTGGCTACCCTTGAGCAATTTGCGCTTACAGATCAGGGAT
>Ga0116148_1003715_pt1 | contig 13897 bp, 12 predicted proteins | sample AD_UKC055_MetaG_FD_89786 | JGI IMG/M metagenome (GOLD analysis project Ga0116148, IMG submission 89786) | Active sludge microbial communities of municipal wastewater-treating anaerobic digesters from USA - AD_UKC055_MetaG | ecosystem: Engineered > Bioreactor > Anaerobic > Digestate | place: USA... | reverse complement strand
ACCATCTGCTGCCGGTGTATCGACATGCGGACGCCGTTCAGCCGTCCCGCGCTCAGCATGGCCGACAGCGCATCCTCGTAGGCGCGAAGGGCCCGCCCGTTGCTGTGGACGCCCACGTACGGCGACCACGAGAGCGCGACTTCACCGGCGGTGGGAGTGACGGCGCTCGGAGACGATGGCGGACGGAGCTGGTCGCAGGCGAGCAGGGCGCAGAGGGCCGCCGCCAGGCTCGCAAGCCGCATCGGGCCTCGTCGCCAACCGCTCCCGGGAGTGATCGCTGGCATCGGGTGTCGGGCGCACCTGCGGCGCGTACGCCCCAACCTCTGCAAGCAAGCTGCCAGCGCCAGATGTTGCTGTTCGCGCGAAGAATCCGGGTTTTGCGGCCTCACAGCTGAGCGGCGCCCGTATGGATCCAGACCGGCGGCAGGTAACGCCCACTCGGTCTCAGCCAAACCGAGGACCGCACCCGTCCCCGCAGCGAGGGGTTTACAATTGGCGCGCCCTCGCTTCTCGCGACAAGGGAGACCGCCTCATGAACAAGCTGCTGTCGATACCCGTGCTGGTGTTGCTCGCGTGCTCCGCCGCCGTCCTCGTTCTCGACGCCCAGCAGCGCCAGATGAGAGAGCCGGGGCTGCAGGACGCGCTGCTGCTGAAGGACTACAGGCCGCAGTCGATCTTCAACACGCCGAGGACCGACGTGCTGAAGGCGAAGTACCCGGCGATCGACATGCACATGCACGCCCCCCGGCCGAATACCGACCTGCAGGCCGCCGCCGACGAGATCCTGAAGAACATGGATGCGACGAACGTCCAGAAGACCATTCTCTTCGCCGGCACCGGCAAGACCTTCGACCAGCTGGCTGCGGTCTTCGGCAAGCACCCCGACCGCTTCGAGCTGTGGTGCGGGTTCGACTTCTCGAACTTCCCCGCCTCGACGCTGGCCGGCCTGGAGGCGTGCGTGAAGGCAGGCGGCAAGGGCCTCGGCGAGATCAGCGACAAGGGGACCGGCTACCGCGGCGTCGAGCCGATGCACCTCGACGACCCCCGCATGGACCCAATCCTTGAGAAGGTCGCCGACCTCGGGCTGCCGATGAACGTCCACATGGGGGATCCGCAGTGGATGTACGAGCCCATGGACGCGAGCAACGACCTGCTGTTCGAGGCCCTCTACTGGCGGCGCGACAACAAGAACGACGACAAGGATCTCGCAGGGATGCTGCAGGTGCTGGAGAACGCGGTGAGGAAGCACCCGCGGGTGACCTTCATCGCCTGCCACTTCGCGAACCAGACGTTCGACCTGGACCGGCTCGCGAAGCTGCTCGACAAGTACCCGAACCTGTACGCCGATACCTCTCAGCGCGAGTCGTACGTCGGGGCGATCCCGCGGTTCGCCAGGCAGTTCATGGAGAAGTACGCGGACCGGATCGTGTACGGCACCGACCAGGGCCACAGCCTGCCGATGTACCGCCACTCGTTCCGCGTCTTCGAGACGCTCGACGAGCACTTCTACGCGTGGGACGTGGCCAACACCAGGTTCGCGCTCTCCGGCCTGGGCCTGAGCGACGCGACCCTGCGGAAGCTCTACCGGGACAACGCGCTGAGACTGTTGAAGAAGTAGTGGCGGAGCGGCGGCTGGACGGCGGCCGCCGTCCAGCCGCGGCCGCTATCGGTTCTCCTCCTCGACCGCCTTGGCGATTCGCTCGGCGAGCCCCCGCACGCGTTCGCGGAACCGCTCGCCGTGCAGGCGTGCGGGCGAGAGGAGAAGTGTCGACTCCTCCCGCAGCACGACCTGCATCGCCCGAGGCTCCTTCTTGTCGTCGTAGAGCAGGGTCGTCGTGGCCCACCCGCGCAGGGCGACGCGCACGTGCGAGACGCACGTGCCCTCGGTCTCGAGCGTGACGAAGGTGACCAGCAGCTCGGCGTGAGGCGAGTCGTCTGCCACCTTCAGCCCCGTGTCCGCTGCCGCCTTCGCCGCCAGCGGCTTGATGTCGGCCTCGCGGATCCCGCACTGCGCGTCGGCCTCGGTCCAGTCGTGCGACACGGTGACCGCGGCGTCGGTCAACCCGCGCAGGAGACCCTGCGCACGACCCTCCGCCGGCAGGGCGAGCAGCAGGGCCAGCGCGCCTCCCGCCACGACGAGGCTCCTCATAGCGGTCTCCTTCACTTTGCCGGCGTGATGTGCAGGTTCCGGTACTGCACGGCCCCGTGATCGCCCTGCAGGTAGATGGGGCCGGGCGCGCCTTCGTCGCTGTCGAGTGCCCCGCCCGTGATGCCGGGAATCGTCTGGTCGCAGATGATCGTCTTGCCGTTGAGCACCACCGTCACGCGGCGGCCGACCAGCGTGATGTCGAAGGTCTGCCAGGTGCCGGCCCCCGTTCCCGCGTTCTCGTTGGGGACGAGGAAGCCGTAGACCCCGCCGAGGTCGGTCGACTTGGGCTCGGGGTTCGTGCTGTCCTCGACCTGCACCTCGTAGCGCCCGCGCAGGTAGATGCCGCTGTTGCTCCCCTTCGGGAGGTTCACCTCGACGTGCAGCTTGAAGTCGGTGAACTTCGCGGTCGTCACGAGGTTGGCGCCGCTCTTCGCGTTCTTGAGGATGCCGTTCTCTGCCGCCCACTGGCTCGTCCCGCCGAAGGTGGTCCAGCCCGTCAGGTCCGTGCCGTTGAAGAGCGGCACCTGCTCACCCCACGTCGGCGGAGCGCTGCGGCGAAGCGACGGTGCACGGCGCCCCGTGAAGCGGTGCTTCTGCCCCGCGGGCGTGACCATCGTGCCCTCCAGCGTGTCGCCGGTGAGCGTGGCGTCGAACACGAGATCGGACGTCTCCTTCTCCCACTGCGGCGGGATGGCGAAGTGCACCGCTCCGTCCTTGAAATCGACGCGCGAGATCGGACGGGCGCTGCCGCCCCCGCCGACGAAGCGGCCGACGAGCGTCCGCGTCCCCGAGAGCGACACCTCGAGCCAGGACGGGTAGGTCGCCTTCGGCCCCTGCACCGTCAGGTCCCAGCGGCCGATGATGGGCGCACCGGCCGGCGCCTGGGCCGGCGGCTGTGCGGCAGCCGTTCCGATCGAGGCGGTCACGGCGGCGAGGCAGAGGGCGAGCGATTGAAGCAGTCGGCGATTGTGCATGGCCCGGACGTTACCCTTCGCCGGCGCGGAAGGTCAAGGGCAGGGACGTGCACGGGCGGGCCGGATGAGCCGGCTCGTGGGGGGGGCGGCCGCCTGTTGATCTGGATCAATGACGACAACTTGGGTCCTATATAAGCTTCCCCTTGGCGTCCCAACCGATGTACCCCGCCGCCGCGCGGCTTTCCTGGAAGGAAGTGTCCCAATGGCCCTCGAGCGTGCCTCGGACGAACAGACGCTCGCCTTTGCCCACCTCGACGTCCGGAAGATGCCCGCGCACTGGCTGATGGCGCGTCTCGGCAAGCGCGTGCTGCGGCCCGGCGGGGTCGAGACCACGCGCTGGCTGCTCGAGCAGGGGGAGATTACCTCGGCAGACGAGGTCGTCGAGTTCGCCCCCGGCCTCGGCGTGACGGCCACGCGGATCGTCGCGCACCGTCCCGCGGCGTACGTTGGCGTGGAACGCGACGAGACCGCCCGCGACTTCGTGCTGAAGGCGCTTCGCGCGGCCGGGTACGGCTCGCTTCGGGCGCGCGTCCTCCAGGCCGACGCGAGCCGCGTCCCGCTTCCGGGCGGGTCGGCCACGGTCGTGATCGGCGAGGCAATGCTCAGCATGCAGCCCGCCTCGAAGAAGCGGGCGATTATGGACGAAGCACACCGGCTTCTGCGCGCCGGCGGCCGCTACCTGATCCACGAGCTGGCCCTTCAACCGGAGGAGATCGATCCGGCCGAGGCCGCGCGCATCGAGCACGACCTTTCCGCCCACATCCACGTCGGCGTTCGGATCGGCACGCCGGCCGTGTGGAGGCGGTGGATCGAGGATGCGGGCTTCGAAGTGGAGTGCGTCTCCACGGCCCCGATGCGCCTGCTCGAGCCGGGCCGCCTCCTGCAGGACGAGGGAGTTCGCGGGACGGCGCGCTTCCTGTTCAATGTCCTCCGTACCCCGGGCGCGCCCCGGCGGATGGCTGCCGTTCGCGGCGCGTTCCGGCGGAACCGCCGCCACCTCTGTGCGGTCGCGATCGTCGCCCGGCGCCGGTAGACCCCCGGCCGGCCCCGTCGCCTCGTGCCCGCCGCCTCGACCCCTGCCGCGGCCTGGCTTACCATCTGAGAGGAGGTCGTCCAGCCACTGTCGGTCGAATGAAGAGGAACAACACCGTGACCACACCGAAAGCCCTGTCATTCGTCGTCGTCCTCGCCCTGCTGGCGGGGTGCCAGCAGCCCAGGCACGCCAGGAACGTGATCCTGTTCATCGGCGACGCCGGCGGCATCCCGACGCTGCACGCGGCGAGCATCCACGGCCACCGTCAGCCCCAGGGGCTGTTCATCCAGCAGATGCCGCACCTGGCGTTGATGGACACCTCTCCCGCCGACGGCTGGGTCACCGACTCCGCGGCCGGCATGTCGGCCATCATGACGGGGCAGAAGACCGACAACGGCATCATCTCGCAGTCGGCCGCGGCGGTGCGCGGCGAGGTCGACGGGGAGGTGCTGCAGACGATTCTCGAGCACGCCGAGCAGCGCGGCCTGTCCACCGGCGTGGTCACGAACATGTCGATCGCCGACGCCACGCCCGCCGCCTGCTACGCGCACGCCAACGACCGCAGCGAGGCGGGACGCATCTTCGCGCAGCTCGCCAGCCCGCGCTTCGGCGACGGCCCCGACCTGGTGGTCGGCGCGGGCCGGACGAAGGTGCTCGACGCCACCAACGCGATCGGGATCGACATGCAGGCGGCGCTTCGCAAGAGGGGGTACGAGCTGCTGGACAGCCCGGGCGGGCTGCGCCGCGGCCAGCGCCGCGTGGTTGCGCTGACCGACAACCCCGAGTTCGATCCGGCGCCGGTTCTCGAGTACGCCATCGAAGCGCTCTCGCAGAACCACAAGGGCTACTTCCTGATGGTCGAATGGGACATGCACACCAACGATGTGGAGAGGGGGCTCAACCGGTCGCTGACCATGGACTCGCTCGTGCGGCGTGCCGCCGCGAGGGCCTCCGAGGACACGCTGATCGTCTTCACGGCCGACCACTCGTTCGACATCCGGGTGCGCGGAGGAAAGCGGGAAGAGCCGCTGGTGCAGGACGCCGTGCCGCCCGCGGCCGGCGGGAACGGCGCGCCCGCGGCGCAGGCCCCGCAGCCCGGCCAGCGCTACGTCCGCATGGACAACGGCCACACGGGCGAGCAGGTGCTGGCGGCGGCGCAGGGGCCTGGCGCCGAGCGCGTGCGCGGCTTCATCAAGAACACCGACCTCTTCCTGATCATCATGGGCGCCTACGGGTGGGACTGAGGGAATCATCTCCGGCCACTCGTCGTCGCCGAGGTCGCGCATGGCGCGGGCCTTGGCAATCGATTTGAGGCCCGAGCAACCGCGAATCGAGAGCCCCTGTTCCGGAGCGCGAGATGAAGAGACTTCTGCTGGCGACCATCATCCTGTCTGCCCTTGGTTTGGCCTCGTGCGGTGGAAACGAACCGGCCACGAAGGACGACACGACGTCCGCGGTGCCTGCTGGAGGCAGGGCCGCGTCGCAGGAGCTGCTCGCCCTGCTGCCCTCGGCCGGCGAGGTGCCGGGCTGGTCGATTTCGAGGGGGCCGCGGGCCTTCGACGCCGACAGCCTGTGGGAGCTGATCAACGGCGCCGCAGACGGGTTCGTGGCCTACGGCGTCCAGGAGGTGGTGACCGCCGACTACAAGCACCCGGGCGCCGGGCACGAAGCGGTGATCGAGATCTACCGGATGAAGGATCCGCTCAACGCCTTCGGCAAGTACTCCGAGGAGCGCTACCCCGACTACCGCTTCCTCGACGTCGGCAACGAGGGATACTCGGGCGGCACGTCGGTCAACTTCTGGACGGGGCCGTACTACGTGAAGATCACCACCTTCAAGCAGGACGACGCCCTGAACGAGGAACTGGTGAAGCTCGCGCGCTCGGTCGCCGGCAAGGTGGCCGCGCCGGGGGCCGAGCCGGCCGAGCTCTCCTGCCTGCCGAAGGAGAACCAGGTGCCTCACACCACGAAGTACCTGCCGAAGGACGTGCTCGCGCAGAGTTACTTCACCGGCGGCTTCGAGGCGCAGTACAAGGCCGGCGGGAAGGAATCGAAGGTGGTGCTGATCCCGATGGCCGGGGCCGCCGAGGCGGGCGAGGCGCTGGGTCGCTACCGCGAAGCGGTGGGGGGCGCCAAGGGCACGCGGGCTCTGCGTGGGGTTGGAGAGGAAGGGTTCGCCGCCGACGACAGCTTCTACGGCACGATCGTCGCCGCCCGCCGCGACCGGCACGTGGCCGTCGCGCTCGGGGCGTCCACGGAAGACGCCGGCCGGAAGCAGGTGGCCGACGTCCTCCGCTGCGCCAGGTGACGTTCAGGCGTACATCGCCTTCAGGTCGGAGATCCGCTCCGCTATGACGACCCTGTTCGCGCAGCGCGCCGAGCACTCGGCGCAGCTGGTGCAGTTGCCGAGGCTCGCCCGGGCAGGGATCTCGTCGAAGGTCGCGCGCGCCTGGTCGAAGTTGGCGTAGTTGGCCGCGTACATGTGGGTCCGCATCAACGTCGGGATGTCCACCCCCTTCGGGCAGGACGGCAGGCAGCTGCCGCACTGCTTGCAGAAGTCGAGAGCCAGCTGCACGTTCTTGTCGGCAAGCCACGACTTCTCTTCAGGCGAGTAGTCGAGCCCGTACGCCACCGAGAAGCTTTCGTTCAGCTGATCGGCGTTGGTGAACCCGGGGATGGCGGTGGCGAACTCGGTGTGGCGGAGGGCCCACTTGAGCAGCGCCGGGTGGTTGAGGACGCCCAGGTTGCGGCCCCGTCCCCCGGTCTGCGTCTTCATCGCGACGAGGCCCACGCCGCGCGACGCGGCGATCTTCAGCGCCGCCAGGAACTCGCCGTCGTTCGCGTTGGTGACGTTGAACCCCACCAGCGCCACGTCGTAGAGGCCGCTCTCGGCAGCCGTCCTCAGGACAGCCGCCTGGTTGGAGTGGTGCGACACCCCGACGAAGCGCGCCTTCTTCTGCTGTTTCAGCTCCTTGAACGCCGAGACAATCCCGGCGTCGGTCATCTGCTCGACCGACGGCGCGTGAAGCAGCAGGATGTCCACGTAGTCGGTCTGCAGGCGCTCGAGGCAGCCGGCGACGCCGGCCAGGAACTCGGCCTTCACGTCGCCCGAGCCTCGCGGGAACGGCACCTTGGTCTGGATGATCACCTTGTCGCGGACCCGGAGCCGCGACACCACGTCGCCGATCATCCGCTCGTTCCTTCCCTGCTGATATCCCTGCGCCGTGTCGAACAGCCGCACCCCGGCGTCGTACGCCTGCCTGAGCAGCTCGGGGTTGTTGGCGTTCATCACGCCCATGCTGACGATCGGGAGCTCGAGGCCGGTTCGCCCGAGCGTGCGCCGCATGACGGCGCGGCGCCTGGTGGTCGCCGAAGCCGCCTGGGGTGCCGCCGCCGTGCTCCGCAGCCCGGCCACGCCCGCGGCGGCGAGCGTGATCGACGTCTGGGACAGGAATTGCCTTCGGTTCCGCTTCGCGCTCTGGTGAGTCATTGGCTGCCCTTTGTGTTCGGGGGCGGAGATGCGAGGCGGAATTGTACCGCGAACCCCGCGCCCAGCGTCCACCTGGGTACCTGCCCGGCTCACCGACTGGCGCGCCACGCATCCTAAGGCCGGGCCGGCCCGCCGGTCAACGAGCGAAGCCGGTGCTACAATCCGCGTCACCATGGCAGTACCACCCCACGATGCGAGCTCGTCGCACAGGCAGACCGTCTCGCGGCGCCGTTTCCTCACGGGCGCCGGCACGGCGGTGGTGGCGTATTCGGTGATGCGCCCCGAGCTGGTCCGGGGCAGCGCCACGAACGCGAAGGTGAACCTCGGGATCATCGGGTGCGGCGGGCGGGGCACCTGGATTGCGAACCTGTTCCAGCAGCATGGCGGCTACAACCTCGTCGCCGCCGCCGACTACTTCCAGGACCGCGTGGACGCGTTCGGGGAGAAGCTGGGAGTCCCGCCCGGCCGCCGCTTCACGGGCCTGTCCGGGTACCGCCGGCTGCTCGAGCAGCCGGTGGATGCGGTGGCGATCATCACGCCCCCGTACTTCCACCCCGAGCAGGCGGCCGACGCGGTGTCGGCCGGGAAGCACGTCTACCTGGCGAAGCCGGTAGCCGTCGACACCCCGGGGTGCAAGTCGATCGAGCAAAGCGGGACCCGGGCAACTGCCGTCGGCCGGTGCTTCCTCGTGGACTTCCAGACGCGGGTCAACCCCCTCTTCGTCGAGGCCGTGCGCCGCGTGCACGCCGGGGCGATCGGGCGGTTCGCCTTCGGCGAGGCGACGTATCACGGGGACGACCCGTTCCTGGCGCAGGTCGAGAACTACGAGTCCGGCTCTCCCGAGGGCCGGCTGCGCGCCTGGGGGCTGTCGCGCGAGCTGTCGGGCGACATCATCACCGAGCAGAACATCCACGCGCTCGACGTCGCCAGCTGGATTATGAACCAGCCGCCGCTGCGGGCCTACGGAACCGGCGGCCGGAAGTACCGCGGCGTCGGCACCTGCTGGGACACCTTCAGCGTGACGTTCCACTACCCGGACGACGTGGGGGTCACCTTCAGCTCGCGGCAGTTCAACGGCCACGGCACGAGGCCCGAGGGAATCCGCAACCGCACGTTCGGCTCGGAGGGGGTCCTCGAGACGGAGTACGGCGGGCAGGTGTTGATACGCGGCAAGCAGTTCTTCCGCGGCGGCCGGACGCCGCGCATCTACGAGGAAGGGGCGGTCGGCAACATTGCCGCCTTCCACGACGCCATCCGGCGGGGCGACTGCGCCAACGCCACCGTGGCCGAGAGCGTGAGGAGCAACCTGCTGACCATCCTCGGGCGCACCGCGGCCTACCAGGGCCGCGTCGTCACGTGGGACGAGATCCTGGGCAGCGACGAGCGGCTCGTCCCCGACTTGAAAGGCCTCGTGGAATGAACCCCGCGATTCCGTCCTTCATCGTGCGACAGGCCTTTCCGGCTCCGCCCCGGCACGTCTTCGACGCGTGGGTCGATCCCGCCGTCGCCAGCCGCTGGTTGTTCGCGACGCCCGACGGCCACATCGTCCGCTGCGACATCGATCCCAGGCCGGGTGGGAACTTCGTCATCACCGATCGCCGCGGCGGCGAGAACGTCGAGCACCACGGGCGCTTCCTCGAGATCGATCCGCCGCGCCGCCTGGCGTTCGAGTTCTCGGTGCCGAAATACTCGAGCGAGGTGACGATTGTCCGCATCGAGGTGGCGCCAGCCGAAGGCGGCTGCGAGCTGACGCTCGAGCACGAGGGCGTGCCGCCCGAGTGGCGCGAGTCCACCGAGCAGGGCTGGCGCGACCTGTTGGCAAAGCTGGAAGGCGTCCTGCGCACCTGAGCGGGCGACCACCCCAGCACTCCATGCCCGAGCTGCCCGACATCGTCGTCTACCAGGAGGCGCTCGCGCGGCGCGTCGCCGGTGCCGCACTCGAGAAGGTGCGCGTGTTCACGCCCTTCCTGCTTCGCACGGTGGACCCGCCGATCGAGTCGGTCGAGGGTCGGGCCGTCGAGGGCATCGAGCGCCTCGGCAAGCGGATCGTGTTCGCGCTGGCAGGCGACCTGTTCCTCGTGCTGCACCTGATGATCGCGGGAAGGCTGCACTGGAAGGAGAAGGGCGTCTCGCCTCCGAAGAAGGTGGGGCTGGCGGCGTTCGACTTCGCGGCCGGCACGCTGACGCTCACCGAGGCCGGCAGCAAGCGGCGAGCCTCGCTGCACCTCGCGGCCTCGCGCGAGGCCCTCCGCGGGCTCGACCCGGGCGGCATCGACGTGCTGTCGTCATCGCTGGGCGAGTTCGAGGGCGCGCTCCGCTCGGCCAACCACACGCTCAAGCGCAGCCTTACCGACCCGCGTTTGTTCAGCGGCATCGGCAACGCCTACTCGGACGAGATCCTCCACGCCGCCCGGCTCTCCCCACTCCAACTGACGCAGAACCTGGACGACGCGGAGGTGAAGCGGCTGCACGAGGCGACGCAGCGGGTGCTCGGGGAGTGGATCGAGCGCCTCCGTGCAGCGTACGGCGACGGCTTTCCCGAGAAGGTGACGGCGTTCCGTGAAGAGATGGCCGTGCACGGCCGCTTTGGCAAACCCTGCCCGGTCTGCGGCTCGCCCGTGCAGCGCATCGTCTACGCCGAGAACGAGGCGAACTACTGCGCGCGCTGCCAGACCGGCGGGCGGCTGCTGGCCGACCGCGCCCTCTCGCGGCTGCTGCGGGACGACTGGCCCAGGCGCCTCGAGGAGTAGATTTTCCTCGTGACAAGAGAGTGAGTATTCACTAACATAGCCGGGTCATGGTCAAGAAGCAGGCCGCGAAGCACCGTATGTCCGCGGCCGACCGGCGCGCCCAGTTGATCGAGGCCGCGCTCGACGTCTTCTCCCGCAAGGGATTCGTCGGGGCGACCACCAAGGAGATCGCCGCCGAGGCCGGCGTCGCCGAGGCGATCATCTTCCGCCACTTCCCCTCCAAGGAAGCCCTCTACGCCGCCGTCCTCGACTCCCGCCTCGCCTCCCCCGAGGAGAAGCGGCGCCAGGCCGAGATCGAGGAACTGATGGCGCGCGACGAGGACGAGGCCGTGTTCCGCGCGCTCCTCCGCAACGTCTGGGCCCGCTACGACGCCGACGCGCGCTTCGCGCGCCTCGTGCTGTTTGCCGCGCTCGAGGGGCACCAGGCGGGCCTCGCACAGGTGGGCGAGACCGGGCGGAAACCGCACCCGCGCGCGCTCTTCGAGTACGTCGCGCGCCGTCAGAAGGCCGGCGCGCTGATCGACGGCTCGCCGGCGGCGGTGCTCGGCGCCATCACAGGGATGGCCCACTTTTACGGGACGCTGAAACGGATCTTCGGCATGTCCCTGCCCGGCGAACCGGACGAGGTGCTCGACCTGTTCGCCCGCATTGCTTCCAGCGGCGTCATTCGCTCCGGGATTATCCACTCAAGGAAGGCCAGGAAATGAAGCGGCTCGTGCTCGTCAGCGTTCTTATAGGGATCACTGCGGCGGCGTGCGGCAAGGGGGCGCCCGGCGCTGCCCCGCCACCCCGGGTACCCGAGGTCGGCGTCGCCGCGGTCCGCTCGGGGAGAGTCACGCTGACCACCGAGCTGCCCGGGCGGACAGCCGCCTACCTGGTGGCCGACGTCCGGCCGCAGGTGAACGGGATCATCCAGCGGCGCGCGTTCGCGGAAGGGGCCGACGTCAGGGCCGGGGCGCTGCTCTACCAGATCGACCCCGCCCCCTACCAGGCCGCCTACGACCAGGCCGTCGCCTCCCTTGCGGTGGCCGAGAGCAACGTCCCGGCGCTGAGGTCGAGGACCGAGCGCCTGAAGGAGGTGCTGGCCATCCACGCCGTCGGCCAGCAGGACTACGACGACGCGGTGTCCGCCCTGGCAAAGGCCGAGGCCGGCGTGCTGGCCGCCAAGGCCGCCGTCGAGATGGCGCGCGTCAACCTCGGGTACACCCCCGTGAAGTCTCCGATCTCCGGCCGCATCGGCCGGTCGAGCGTCACCGTCGGCGCCCTCGTCACCGCCTACCAGCCCACGCCGCTCGCGGTGGTGCAGCAGCTGGATCCGATCTACGTGGACGTCACCCAGGCCAGCGCCGACATCCTCCGTCTCACGCGGACGGTGCAGAGCGGTCAGCTGACGCAGGGCGGCGCGCAGGAGCGAAAGGTGAAGCTGCTGCTCGAGGACGGCACGCCGTACCCGGAGGAAGGCACGCTGCAGTTCCGCGACGTGTCGGTGGATCCGACGACCGGCTCGGTGATCCTGCGCATGGTCTTCCCGAACCCGCGGCGCACGCTGCTGCCCGGCATGTACGTCCGGGCGATCGTCGAGGAGGGTGTGAACGAGCAGGCCATCCTCGCGCCGCAGCAGGGCGTGACCCGCAACCCCAAGGGAGAGGCGATCGCGCTGGTGGTGAACGCCTCGGGCAAGGTGGAGCAGCGGATCGTCGAGGTGGACCGCGCGGTCGGCGCCGAGTGGGTCGTGACCGGCGGCCTCGCTCCCGGCGACCGCGTGGTCGTCGAGGGTGGAGACCAGGTCAGGGCGGGCGCCGAGGTGCGGGCCGTCGAAGTGGCGCTTGCGCCCGGCGCCGCGCCCGCAAGCGTCGTCCCGGCCAGTGCCGTCCCGGCGGGGAAGTAGGAGGCGGCAATGTCGCACTTCTTCCTCAAGCGGCCCGTCTTCGCCTGGGTGATCGCCATCGGCCTGATGCTTGGCGGCGGCCTGGCGATCTACAACCTCCCGATCTCGCAGTACCCGCCGATCGCTCCGCCGTCGATCGCGATTCGCACGTCCTACCCGGGGGCCTCGGCCGAGACCGTCGAGAACACGATCATCCAGATGATCGAGACGGTCATGATCGGGCTCGACCGGATGCTCTACATGCGGTCGACGGCCGACTCGGCGGGCTCGGGCTCGGTGGAGCTGACCTTCGCGCCCGGCACCGACCCCGACATCGCCTGGTCGAAGGTCCAGAACAAGCTCCAGCTCGCCCTGCCGTCGCTGCCCGACGTGGTGAAGTCGCGCGGCGTCACCGTGGCCAAGTCGACCCGCAACTACCTCCTCATCATCGGGCTGACGACCGAGGACGGCAGCCTGTCGCAGGAGGACCTGAACGACTACTCGGTGTCGCAGCTGCAGCCGGCCATCGGCCGGGTCGAGGGGGTGGGCGAGGTCGACGTGTTCGGCAGCGGCTACTCGATGCGCATCTGGCTCGACCCCGACAAGCTCGCGCAGTACGGGATGACCATTGACGACGTCGTGGCGGCCGTGCGGACCTACAACGTGGAGGTCTCGGCAGGCCAGCTGGGGGGCGCCCCCGCGCTGCCGGGCCAGCGCCTGAACGCGTCGATCCTCGTCCAGTCGCTGCTCGTGACGCCGCAGGAGTTCGCCGCCGTTCCGCTGCGCATGAACGCCGACGGCTCGGTGGTGCGCGTCTCGGACGTCGGGCGGACCGAGCTCGGCAACGAGGTGCCCGACATCCAGGGGCGCTTCAACGGCCACCCGATGAGCGGCATGGCGGTCCGCATGGAGGCCGGCGCGAACGCCCTGGACACCGCCAACCGCATCAAGGCAAAGCTGGAGGAGCTGTCGCGCTTCTTCCCGCCGGGCATGAAGGTCGTCTACCCGTACGACACGACGCCCTTCATCGAGGTGGCGATTTGGGAGGTCGTCAAGACGCTGTTCGAGGCGATCGTCCTGGTCTTCCTCGTGATGTACCTGTTCCTCGGCAACCTGCGGGCCACGCTGATCCCGACCATCGCGGTGCCCGTGGTGATCCTCGGCACCTTCGGCGTCCTCGCCGTGCTCGGCTTCTCCATCAACATGCTCACGATGTTCGCGATGGTGCTGGCGATCGGGCTGCTGGTGGACGACGCGATCGTCGTGGTCGAGAACGTCGAGCGCGTGATGACCGAGGAAGGCCTGCCGCCGTGGGAAGCGACGCGCAAGTCGATGGGGGAGATCAGCAGCGCGCTGGTCGGCATCGGCCTGGTGCTCTCAGCGGTCTTCGCGCCGATGATCTTCTTCCCGGGGTCCACGGGCGTCATCTACCGGCAGTTCTCGGCGACCATCATCGCCTCGATGCTGCTCTCGGTGGCGGTGGCCCTGATCCTCACCCCGGTGCTGTGCGCCCAGCTGCTGAAGCCGGTCGAGAAGGGGCACGAGGCGGCCGAGACCGGCTCCCGCCTGCTGCGCCCGTTCTTCCTCGGCTTCGACCGTGCGTTCTACCGCGCCCGCGACGGCTATGCCTGGTT
>Ga0116148_1003713_pt1 | contig 13902 bp, 8 predicted proteins | sample AD_UKC055_MetaG_FD_89786 | JGI IMG/M metagenome (GOLD analysis project Ga0116148, IMG submission 89786) | Active sludge microbial communities of municipal wastewater-treating anaerobic digesters from USA - AD_UKC055_MetaG | ecosystem: Engineered > Bioreactor > Anaerobic > Digestate | place: USA... | reverse complement strand
GGCAGAGGGATCTCGCACATGCCCCGCTCATCGGTCACATAATACGTCAGCGTGGTGTCGACGGTAGCCGCCACCTTCGCGCCCGCCACAGGCGCTCGCGTGGTCTGGTCGAGACACGTGAGCGCCAGAGATTCCGCAACGCTTGCGGCCGCGGCGCAGATGACCGCCACGCCAAGAATGCAACCCGCCATCCACGGTCGCGGTACAATCCGTTTGGCTTTCATGCCAGCCGCCCCCCACGTGATTCTTCTACCACCAGCTACAGTCTAACGCAATCCCGTTATGATTTTCCGCAGAACTTCTTTATCGATGGAACAATGGGATGAGCGCCGGTATATACTGTCCTGCGGTATGGATGAACATGACGCCAACCCCCGGATCCGATCAATGCGCGGCCCCGCCATGATCATAGCCCTCGGGGGACCTTCCTGTTCGGGGAAGTCCACCCTGGTGCGTGCCCTGGAGGCTCATTGGGGCCCGGACAGGGTATCGATGCTTCCCATCGACACATATTACCGGGATCATTCGCATTTGCCTATGGAAGAGCGCGTGAAATGCAACTTCGACGCGCCCGACGCGATCGACTGGTCCCTGCTGGCGGCCCATCTTGCCCGCATAGTTGCGGGAACGGCTATCAAACGGCCTAGCTACGACTTTGCCACCCACGCCCGGACGCGAGAGGTCGTTTCGCTCGAATCCCGGCCTATCCTGATTGTTGAAGGGATCTTCGCGTTGTGGTTCGAGGGTATCCGCAGCCTTGCCACTGTGGGCGTCTACGTTGATCTATCTTCCGAGGACTGCTTGCGCCGGCGCATCGTTCGGGACCGGGTGGAACGTGGCCGCAGCGAGCCGCAGATTCGCGAGCAGTTCGAACGTTTTGTCCAACCGATGGCCGAACGGTACGTCTTTCCAACAAAAGCCTTTGCTGACTTGGTCGTGCAGGGCGATGACCCCGTCCAACAGTCGGTGAGGCGCGTGGTTGCCTTCCTGGGCAAGAGGCGGGCAAGCGGATAGACGGAGAGCATCATGCATGGAACCATATAGGCCCGGCTACATGGCCTTGCACGAGAAGGGCGAGCTCGCGAGACGCGTCAAGGCCGCCCGCGCGCTGTTGAGGAATTGCGCCGTTTGCCCGCATGCGTGCCATGTCAACCGGACTGCCGGAGAGACCGGCCGGTGCAATACCGGCGCAAAGGCCCGTGTGTGCAGCGCAAACGCGCATTTCGGGGAAGAATCCCCCCTTGTGGGGACATATGGTTCGGGCACGATTTTCTTCTCGTGGTGCAATCTGAAGTGTCTTTTCTGCCAGAACGCCGAACTCAGCGCCTACGGGATGGGCCGCGATCTCGGGGCGAATGACCTCGCACGGCTCATGCTCGACCTTCAGGCTCTGCGATGCCACAACATCAATTTGGTTTCGCCGTCGCATGTCGTACCGCAGATCCTCGAAGCGCTTCCTATCGCGGCAGAACAAGGCCTCCGATTGCCGCTCGTGTACAACTCGGGCGGCTACGACAGCGTCCCGACCCTGAAACTGCTTGACGGCGTTTTCGACATCTACATGCCCGATATGAAATACGCGGACGCAGCCACGGCGGAGCGCCTGTCAGGAATCAGCGAATATCCGAGCATCAATCGGGCGGCCGTGCGCGAGATGCACCGACAGGTGGGCGATTTGACGATGGATTCCCGCGGCGTCGCGTACCGGGGCTTGCTTGTCAGGCATCTCGTGCTCCCGGAAAACCTGGCAGGAACACAGGCCATAATGGAGTTTCTTGCAAGAGACCTCTCTCCCAACACCTACGTCAATGTGATGGCCCAGTATCATCCCTGCCACCATGCGAACGATATGCCCCCCCTGACGCGCCGCATCACAAGCGTGGAATATGAAAATGGGGTCGAAATAGCGAGGAAAGCCGGCTTGCATCGCTTCGCGCGGTGAATCCACTCTTCCCGACATTCAGGATTCGGCCGCGCCGGTTACGCGGTCATTTCCGAAGCACGGTCACCTTGCACACGGCCAGTTCCTGCGCTCCGCCCCGAACGGCGAGACGAAAATCGCCGCCATTGCTGCGGTTGCCGAACCGGCACTTGTCGATCTCGAACACTGCCGTCTGCCACACGCCTGTTTGCCCGAGTGTCTTCGAGCCGCCGTCCCTGAACGACCCGCTCACAGGCCCGCTCTCGGGGTCGGTACTGTCGTACTCGAGGGCAAAGGCTTCGCACCCCGTGTCCCAATACGTGACCTCGACGAGAGCCGCTCCGCCGTTCAGGGTTAGGGAAAAACCGTCATCGACGTCAAAGTAAAGGTAGCGGGAGTTGGGCGTCTCCGGGTTCTCCTGTGAAACAACTGCTTTCCGCCCGCCGGCCTCATTCTCGCGCCATACCCCGTCCCCGTCGCTGAGCCGAATAGATATGCCATTGGCGACGCCCTGCTCCCAAGCCACCGATCCGGCCTCGACGAACGGGCCCACGGGCTTCAGAAGCTGCTTTGCGCGCCACATGTCCGAAAAGACCTTGGTGAGCATGATGTACAGCCGTCCGTACTCCCGCGATGCGGCGACATCGGTGCCTTCGTGCCATTCGTTCCAGGTCTCCACGTGAACCATCCAAGGCCGCGATTCGACCGACATCCGAAGCAGACGCAGCCAGTGATTGGCGTACCGCCAGCCGAATTCGCGGTCCACGACCCGGGGGTCTCGACCCGCAACGGCGCTGTGATCGTAGCCCGGCCCCAATCCCGCCACGTGCTCATCGAGCATGAGTTCAATGGCCCCGCCCCATTGATACTGGGCATCCGCCTCGCCTTGCCAGTCGCGCATCTTGACAATAAAAGGGTTACAGCCGAAATCCTGCCGGAACCAGGCGCGCACGTCCTGAAACTCCTCGGGTGTCTGAGCCTTGGCGAAGGAGCCCGCGTAGAGAAAGATAATCGGCTTCCCGTCCACCCGCGCCCACATTTCGGGAGGTATCAAGCTGAAAAAGTCGCGAATGGCGGTGTAAAACCACCGCCTGCCGAAATCGGTGGCGAGATCGGCATGGTACGGCTCGCCCGAACTGCCGTAGGCGTTGTGGCTCAGAATACTGGTGTCAAAAAACATCCCGATGAAGGGCGGCCTCTTACCTTCGGTCTCCAACGCGCGATGAGCCTCGACCAGCGGGCCGAGCCCCGCGAAACTCCACCCTTCATACTGGCCCGGAACGCCCCAGAAGACCGGCATCAGAAAATCGATGCCGGCATCGATCATGTCTTCCATCTGGGTGCGGTGCCAGGATGCGTGCCGGTAGCTCAGGTCCGTCATGTCCGACGGGTGAGTGGTCAACGCGTCCGAACCATCGCCATCGATGATGTGCGCGCCCGATTCGATGTCGTACCAGTAAAAATACGAGGTCCCGACAACGGGCGCTCCGAATGTAAACGAAGCCGAGCCGGCGTGAACCGGCGCATCGAGGCCAACATGCGGTCCCGGAGCTTTGTCAGGCAACGGGGGAAATTGGCCCTGGGCCGCAACGGCAATTGCCGCACCGAGCGTCACGAAGAGGAAGACGGTGCGCATGGGATGCATCGTGTCGATCACTCCTTGTGTCGCTGGCCTTAGGAGGATGGAAAGCCGCACGCCCTTCAAACAACTGTGTGGCTCATACTATAGGTATTCGAGGGCGTACGCAAAACACCTCGTGCAGAGTCAGGAGCTAGATAGGCTGAGCCCCGTGTTACCCATATGATCGAATAACCCCGCTGCGCGAAGCAGCGGGGTTATCGCATCCCCTACACACACTTAGTGAAAGGGAATCACCCTCCCCCGAACACCAATGCATCGCTGGGCTCCGCGGATACAAGGCCCGCGTTGTCCTCAGCCTGCAAGAAGAAGAAGTAGGCATCTTCACCCGTTATCTCAAACGTGAACGAACCATCCGGAGTCGTGCTCGTCTGGCCTGTATCCTGCCACGCGCCGGCGTAACCCTTCTTGAACCACAGACGCACTTCTTTCAGGCCGCTGGAGGCATCGTTGGCGCCGCTGTAATTCACTACGACCGGCGTCTGGGTCGTGTACTGCGGCGAGGTCATATTGCCGGGATAAGGCGGCGTGGTGTCGTAAATCGTCTGCGTGTCCCCATCGCCATAGGGCGGCTCAGGGGTAAGGCCGCCATCATTGTTCTCCGCCGTGGTGGCAAAGTGGTAGGTTCCGTCACCCGAAACCGGAGAGAACTCGAACTGCCCCGATTCACCGGGAGACGTCAGACCCGTGTTGACCCACTCGCCGTCAGAACCGTACTTGCACCACAGCCGCACGGACTTAATGCCAATCTCGGCAGCCACAGCCCCGGAATACGTAACGATGATCGGCGCCGACGTTGCATACTGAGGCGAAGCAGCTGTTCCGGGACTGAATTGGGCGCTGTAAACCGTATTGGCGCCGCCGTTGCCGGAAGGAACAGGCGTCAGGTTGCCCGCATTGTCATCGGCCTGCACCGCAAAGTAATAGGTATCGTTGCCGGTCATGCCGTTGAAAGAGAACGAACCCGACTCTCCGGCCGAGGACAAGCCGGAGTTCTGCCATGTGCCAGCGCCCTTCCGGAACCACAGATACACCGCCTTCAGTCCGCTTCCGGCATCCTGGACGCCGCTGTACACCACGGAGATCGGAGGGGCGTTCTCAGTGCCCGGGGCGCTCACCGTTCCCAGAGCCGGCGCAACCGTATCGAAGACGGTTGCTGTCTGCCCGGCGCCACCCGGCACGGGCGAAATGTTCCCTGCGGTGTCTTCCACCCGCAGCGCGTATTCGTAGGTCCCATTCTGGCTGGCGCCGGGGCTGAACGCACCCGATGCCGCGACCAGGCTGAGACCCGAGTCCGTCCAGCTCCCACCATCCTTACGGAACCAGAGATAGACTTTCTTGAGACCGCTTCCGGCGCCGTCTGAAATACCGCCAAACTCGACCGGAATCGGCGTTGTCTTTGTATATTGCGGGGAATTCATTGACCCGACAACCGGCGGGGTCTTGTCGAAAAGGCACGGCGTCCCGGCGCCGGAAGGAACGGCGGAGAAGTTCCCGGCATTGTCCTCGGCGCGCAGGGCGAACGCATACGAACCGTCCCCAGCGGCGGGGGTGTAGGCGAAGCTCCCCGCTGACTGGGCGTTGGTCATGCCGGTGCTGAGCCACGAGCCGCCGTTAATCTTGGTCCAAAGAACGACTTGTTTGAGACCGCTCCCGCCTTCATCCGCAACGCCAAGGTAGCTGATGGTGATAGGAGAGGCTGCAGTCACGCTGGGAACGCTCAATGAGCCGGTCGTAGGAGCAACAGTGTCCGTCTCCGGCTCGGGAGGGGTGGTATTGTCAAAGACAGTGCTTGCCTGTCCGTTGTCGGAGGGAAGCGCAGAAATGTTGCCCACATTGTCCTTGGCGCGCGTGCTGAAATAGAACGTTTCGGCGCCCGATACCGTCACAGGGTAGCTGAAAGAGCCTGAAGCGCCGCTCCCCTTGAGCCCGGTGGCGCCCCACGTGCCTACCGAAGCCTTCTTGACCCACAACTCGACTTCCTTTAAGCCGCTGCCGCCCGATTCATCGGCAGCGCCCGTATACGTGACTGGGATAGGGCTGGCTGTTGCGGATGCAGGCGCGCTCACAACACCCGGATCGGGGGCCGTAGTGTCTGCAGGCGCCCCGCCCGTGTAGTAGGTCTTTGTCGAACCGGGCCCCACCGGCGCCAACGATGCGTTGCCCTGCGTGTCAACCGCCTGGGTCGCGAAATAGTACGTGCCAACGCCTTGAGTCGCCGGGAACGAGAACGACCCCGAAGCGCCAGAAGTGCGCAGTCCCGTATCAGCCCACGGACCATCGTTCAGCCGCGCCCACAGGCGCACTTCGCTCAACGCGCCGCCGCTGGTCGCCTGGGCACGCTCGTAGATAACCGGAATCGGACTGTCCACATCGGTCTCCGGCGACTTCGCCCACCCCGGCACCGGCCAGTTGGTATTGGTGTATATCTGCGTCGCCTGGTCGTTGCCGGTCAGGGAGCGCCACTGGGAAAGGGTGTAGTACGTGACCGGACTTGTCTCGCGGGCAAAAGCGGCAAGACTTGCATCCGCAAAATAGAGAAGATTATCACAAGAGGTAAGGCAAGCATAGTTCTCAGCAGCATCAGGCACCATCAGGAAACAAAGGTCTGTGTCGCTTGTTTTGAAGAGGTTTCTGGATATTGCAATGTCCTCATGAGCGTTTCGATACGGGTACGCAGGCCCACTGTAAGCCCGGAGGTATAGCATAGGCGCTCTTAACCCAGGCGAGAGTGTACCCCTATACTCGAATGTGTTGTCGACGATCTGGACATCATAGAGGGGACGCCGTTCTTGCATTTCCCCGATATAGAACTTCTTTTCCTGCGTCGGGTCTGGGGTCGTGAAAACATTCTTACGAATCAGGACGTGTTCCCACGCGGCAAGCCGCATAAAAACCTCCGAGTCTGTAACCACGTTGTTCTCAAACACGAGCCATTCGCCGAATCTGTCTTCGGTGGGGACATTCGGCGTGAAACCGACAAGAGTGTAGTTATATCTGTCTCCATTAATCGAAAGTGCGACATTTCCGTCATAGTCCGCACGTTTCCTTGGATCCATCCACCCGAGGAAGTCATTATTGGAAACCCATACATTTGATGCCATGTAATTCAGACCGGCACCACTAATGCGGAGCGCACAGCGGCCAAACGCGGCACGCTCAAAAGTGTTGCCATCAATCACGCCCACCCGAACGTTTTCCGCGTAAGCCAAGTGGTTCTGCGAGTAGTCAAAATGATTGTTCAGAAGGGCTACGCGCGAAGAGATGCAATAGAAATGCACGATTCGGGAGTCATAGGTCGTACAATCGACGACGAAGATGCCGGACCCTTCGCCAGTGCCCTCATAGCCAGCTGTCAATATCCAGCCTTGGTAGAAGTTCTTCAGGTCAACGCGCAGCCAGAGCAAGGTCGCAACGCCGGAGCCCTTGTTCCAGAAGATTGACCTCTCTTGCCCCTCCGCTGTGCAGTTGAACTCCAAGTCAACGAACGAGATGAACCGCGCGCCAACACCGGCAGACGTGAACAGCGAGCCGCCTCCAGCACCAACTGTTTGTATTATTGGTTTGTGCCCCGTGCCATAGGCGCCGAACATAAAGCCGCCGTCTCCGGTCGCCCAATGGCTCCAAGTGACAACATTCGCCTCCAAATCGAAGGTCTGCCCCCGCTTGAACAAAATCCGATCTCCCTGGCCATAGAACCCACTGCACATCTGTCTAAACGCATGTGTCGCGGTCTTCCAAGGCCCCGCGCCGCCGCCGGCCACCGTTTGCGACTTGCCGTCATAGGTGTCATTGCCGATGGCGGAATCCACATAGTAGGTCTTGCCATCTCGTTCGAGTACCGTGATCTCAATCGTATCCGTATCGGTATCCGGCGTCTCGCCGACAGCCGCCTTGCGCGTGACCTTCAGCGTCACGGTGTAGGTGCCTGGCGTTTCGTACACATGAGCTGCGTTGAATCCGGAAAAATGAGCACTTCCATCACCAAAGTCCCAGTCGTAAGATGCGATCTCTTCTCGTGGCTCGGACTTCCATCCCTCGAAGAAGACGGGATGAGGCGCATAGTAGCGTGTCAGTGCGGCAGGATATGGGGCTCTTGTTTCTAACCAACTTGGCGCATTGACCTCAATGACGGCTGAAAGGGCACTTGCGTCAGTAGAAAGGGCCAATACACATGCAAACGCACTGACAGCAGTGAATAGCGACTTTGGCATGGTTTTCATCCTCTACTAAATCTAACCTGTTTCGCAGACTGATGCGGAGCAGACCATCTGTCTTGGGCACTCAGTAGAACACGCCCCGTAAGGTATAGCAAGCTGCATACCAAACTGGGCATACATGAAACAACCCCAGTAAATCCCATCCTGACAGCGGCAGAAAGACCCCATGGGTCCACGGCTCATTTGGGGATTCCAGCCAGTATCTCGAGCTTGACTGCCAGTTATTCGTCAACCTGACATACCGTCGCCAATTATCAGCATCCTTCAAGCTTCCTGAGTTCGATTGTTTCCCTTTCTTTCGATCCCAGTATTTTGACCGCCTTACGAGGCCAGTGCCAACTCTGCGAACATCTGAGCAGTGAGCGGAGAACTTCCCACACTCGGGTAAGAAGACCGGGGATCACTGCATTAGTCCTGCTACCCTCGCACGCCCAGGGAAGCAAGCGATGATCCTCTGGAGATGGCGAGGAAATCGTGCGCTTTGGGGAAAACCGTACCGTCGTTCGACTCATCGACTTCGATGTACCGCAAACGGAGCATTGTCATCGGGATCGCGAAGAAGCGGTAACCGAGAACCGCGAGTTTCTTGACCGCGGACCGTTCCCTGAAAGGCCCTTCGTGAGGCTCCGATTCAAAAAGGATCGCGTCTACCGACGAAGTTTCCAGGAAAGAGGTCATGCCCTCCAACAACACGGATTCGTGTCCTTCCACATCCACCTTCATGAGGCGGACCTTGTCGATGCCAAGTTGTTGGAGATACTGGGATGCTTGTTTCAGGCTGATTGTGACCGTGAATTGCGACTTATCCAGGCGGCGAGATAGAGAACCCAATGTTGTCTTTCCGTACGGCACGGCTAGCTCACCTTGTTCCGTCGTGTTAGAGAGTGCCACGTTGTGCAAGTAAACATTCTCCAAATTGTTTCGTACCACCGATTGCTTGAACCTCGCGATGAGTTCGGGCTGGGGTTCGAAGGCATGTATTCGGCCATCAGTGTTCAGGAGGTCGCAGACACTGAGGGAAACCAGCCCGCAGTGTGCCCCAATGTCTAGAAAGACATCTCCCGACCTCAATAAACTCCGGCAGACTCTCGTAATTTTCGCATCCCAGTCCCTCGTTAGGAGAACGCAGCGTCCCAAATCTTCTGCGGGGTCCACCAAAATGGCCATGCCATTGCTAAGCCGGACCCATGTCGGAGCGGACATGTCTTTCGTCAACCACACGCAGAAACGTGTTCTCGACACGTATCCTCGGCCGGTAAGAAAAGGATATAGAGACATTCCCGCAGAGATGGCACGCACCATGAAACGCTTCATTTTCGTGACCCCACAATCTTGACTCTCTCCGCCATGACACGCATTGTAAGCTGTCTGTATTGCCTTCCCCCAAAGGCCGTATACCCGCAGTCTGAGTAGCTAGCGCGGTCCCTGGGGAACCTGGTCAAAGGCGAAATTGGGTTTGTCCGCTCGAATGCGGAGTACCCATTCATACACATGCCCGACCTGAGCCGCCTTTCGCTCCCAGGTGAAGAGGGCCATCACCCTATTCCTTGCGCGTTGTCCCATCTCGCCAATTTGCGCGGATCGTCGGCAGACTGTTTGCAGCACTTCACGAAAGCCCTTAATGATCTCTTCACGTTTGCCCATGGGAACTTTGTAACCCACGTCTGAGGTCACCAGTTCTCGTGGGCCCGCATAGTCAACGACAATTGGCACCAAGCCGAGCGCCATGGCCTCAAGCACGACGCCTCCGCCAAATTCGCGTACGCTTGGAAAACCGAAGACGTGGCACTGCACAAGATGCGTCTGCAGTTCCTCGTGCTGGATCCACCCGCGCAGCCGCACGCCGTTTGCGACGTCGAGGCGCGTCACCATTTCGCGCAGGCGCGGCATTTCGGGACCGTCTCCCATGACGTCCAGCGTGATTTTCCCATCTTTGATGAGCTGTGCAGCCGCTTCGATAAGCATGTCGGCACCTTTGTAGGGCACGAGCCTGCCCACAAAAGCCACGCGTATGGGGGTATCGGTAGGAGGCTCCACCTGCCGCGAGAAACACTCCGGCCAAATGGCGTTCTCGGGAAGGTAGACACACTTTTCATGATAGTTCTGGGGCATCTGCTCCAATGTGTCCTGGGAGCCGACAAGAATCGCCGAGGCGTACCGGCGCGTTGACCGGTAGCCGGGCAGCAGCTTGTAGGCCCCGCGCACATAGGAAAGCCATTCGCGCTCCTTGCGGCGCACGGCATCGAACTCTTTAGGCCACGGGGCCCCCCCGTTAATCGGTCCCCATACGAATGGGACTGCAGCCTTGGCGCACTTTTTCGCTATGAGACTTGGCAATGTGGGGCTCAGTGGCGTTATGCGATGGACGATGTCGAATTCTTTCTCGCGAATCCGCGTCGAAAAGGCTTTCCAGACCAAGTGCTCGAAGTAGCAGTAGCTGGGAAACTGCAACGCAGTACCTGTTGTGAAACCAACTCCCGCTCCGCGCCGAATCAGATTTGAAAGCTTGTGAAGCGGGCGCGCAACCAGTTCGGAGTCGATGGCTGTAAAATCACGTCCCTCTTCCAATCCGGCAGCACGGATCGCGTCCCTGTTCCTCACTTGCGTGACGAGATGTACGTCAAAGAGAGAGCGCAGGGCTTTCGCGAGCGACCACCCTACGAGCGGAACGCTCACCCACTCCGGGTTTGCTGCTTCAGCTATCAAAAGTACTTTGATCTGTCGCATTCATTCCGCCCCTATAAGAGTACCCCTTAAACGGTTCCGGCATTGGGCAGGCAATGATCAAGACGTGTAGGAACCGTCGATCAGATTATGTTCGTGCTGATCGGATAGATTCAAGTGTGCTCAGCGTTTGTTGCGCCGCCGGGATGCCTGGCCGCGTATTTCAACGGTCTTGTGGGCACCCGGACCTCTTGAGCGCGTGGCACACCAACTCTCCGAAACCCAGCCAGTCCCCCGGCGACCACAAGGTAAATCGGATTGAACATAGCATTTGGAATGCAGTCGAGCATCCATAAGCAAAGGATTAGTGCTCCGATAGCAGCTGGGGCTATCGCGGGAAACATCCAGTTCTTTCCGGAGATTCGATAGGGAAGAAACAAAGCAGGCCCCAAGACTGTGCCGAGGAAGGCTGTGAGGCCGAGCGCCCCACGGGTGCCGAATACGATTATCCAGTAACCGTCCGTGATGCTTGTATCGCGACCTTCTTCATCCACTATGCGGCTATCGCCCCAGCCGCCCCATCCAAGTAATAGGTGTTCTCTCGCCCGTTCCGCAAGAGCGGTTTCGTTCACAATTCGAAGGCCTAATGAATCGGCTCTTTCCTGGCCCACGGTGGCCGAAGCCACATCGACCAGTTCCGTGCCCGACCACAAGCCGCTGCCGCGAATGATAATATACATAATTGTGGCACAGGCAAGCATTATCACAGGCAAGCTGGTTCTCAGGTATTTCACCGCTAGTAACGAGATCAATCCAACAAATACAAGTAGAAGGGCCCCCGTTGATTTGCACAGGACCGTGGTTGCCGCAAGCGCGGCCACGGACACCCAAAGAGGCAACCCGAGGAAATCTTCCTTCGCTCTGGAAATCCAAAGCCCAAACCCGCTCAATGCGGTAAATCCCATAAACAAGGAAAGCATCAAACCGGTTCTCATGAAGACCGTGGGCCGGAAACCCCCGAGGCGGAACCTTGTGACGAACGGTGATTGCTGAAATCCATAAACCCAATAATGGAGGTTGGGACTGAAGCGAATCTCGAAAAGACAAAACGGTGCATAAACCATCCCAGCAATGAAAATTGCCAGAATCAGTTCGTTCATGCTTCGGAAATCTGTGAAATAAAGTCTGCCGATCAGGTAAGGAAACATCCAGATAGTCATCTCGCTCGCAACGGAAGAAAACCCGTCGTATGCTCCCAGACCATTTGAAAGCGACGAAAAAAACGGGACTACGCATGACATGACCGGGAATAGGTCGAGCCAATGAAACCTGAAACGCGTAATTCGCCCCGTATCGAATATCAAGGTGGCGAGAAAAATCCCGATACAAACGGCGCTCGTCTTGTTGTACTCGGGAAAGAACTTGATTTCATACCCGCCGCAGGGAAGAAACATCCACCCCCCTAAAAAGCCGAGCAGGGCCGCGCGCCGGGGAGGCAGCAGTGCGAAAAGCAACAACACGAGTGGGATCCAGCCAAACAGGGCAATCCCAACCAACGCATTCCCGCCGTGGGTAGCCTGCATAAAAGGCTAGGCTCCTCTATATTGCGCATTGCGTGAACGATCGACAGCCTGCCGCAACGCATCCGCAAATCTCAGGGTAGCATCATGCCAACTATAGCGCTCAGCGGCTTCACGCGCCATACGTGGCATTTCGCGCCATTCTTCTTCCGACAACCCTGTTACGTGAAGAATGGCATCGGCCATCGCGCCGACATTGTCATACTCAACGAGCACGGCGCCGCCAAACCCCAGAAGCTCGGGCGCGGCGCCCGCGGGAGTTCCGATAACAGGTATGCGGCATGCCATTGCTTCCAGAATGAGCAAGCCGAACCACTCTGTCCGGCTGGGAAAAAGCCCCGAATCACATGAGTCGTAAATGTGCTTGAGGTCTTCCTGTCGCGGGGTTTGGAGTGCTCGCTTCGAGACGAGAGGGGCAGCTTCCCCGTAACCGGCGGCACGCCGATCAAGTTCCCGGTCATGCCGGGATACACAAACGTTATTCGCATTGTGCCGGCTGCCCTTCCTTGCCGAACGCTGTTGAGGCCTTGGTCGTAACCAAACTTCCTCACCTCACATGATTGAGATCTTTATCCAGAGGCCCAAAATGATAACCACGGCCGATACGCTTACGCACGCAGCATCAAACAGGGGTGTCCATGCCCCGTACTTGCGCGTAAGCAACACCAGAAAAGGATAATTGAGTGCTGGCCCGATTGCCACGCCCCAGACGATGCCGTACGCGCCATAGAAGTAGCCCCCCACGGCCATGGACACGACAAACAGCACAGAACGGCTTATCAACATCACACAGTGCCCACGAGAGTTTCCAACAGAAAGAAAGATGGCTTCAATCGGGTTCATCAGAACTATAACGATTGTGCCTCCCGCCAGTACTTGCATGAACACACCGGCTTCTCTATATCGATCATCGTAGAGGAAATCGATGAGCTGCGGGCCCAAGACCACCATGACCCAAAGAATAGGCAAGGTAACACACGCAAGGGAAAAGCGTACGCGAATCATACGGCTTCGCAGATGTTCGGGGCGCTCCCGCGCCAATTCAGCATAAACGGGGAAGAGCACCCGCCCAGCAATCCCGTATAACACCCCTTGTACCACGTTGGGAAAATTCATACCGATGCTATATACCCCAAGTTGGGCGGGATCCATGAACTTCGCCAGCACGGGTCGATCAGACGAATTGACGAAAAATGTAAGAATACTCGCCAGGAATATCCATTTCCCGAAGTGAATCAATTCGTGTACATGCTCTTTCCGAAGTGAGAGCCCCATACGCGGCCCCGGCAAAGAAAAAGTGACAAACATGCGTAAGGCGCGACCTACAAGCGTTCCGATAATCAACGCCCAGATGCCGCCCCAAAGATAGGACGTACCGACGGCCTCATCCGCAAGAACTTGTCCCTCGAACAGAACACGCAAGACCCTTTCCAGGTTGCGCTGCTCGATTGCGCCGCGCCAGACGAGCGTTCCCATTATGCTCACGAGCAGACTCACCAGTTGCACACCAATATCCAAGGCCGTCTGAATCATCACATTCAGGTGCCGCTGCAAAAGAAGAAAGTTGGTGGATTCGAGCCCGGCGATGAAAAGAGTGAACCCAGCGATTGGCAAGAACCTCGCGAGCGCAGGCTCGTCGTAAAAGCTTGCTGCAGGAAGACTTATAGCCAATGCGCCCAGCCAGAGGACCGCCCCTCGCATCACTTGGATGGTCCAAGCGGTCCGCAAAAAATCCGCGTCCTCTCCGCGAGGGCTCTGAACGATGCTCGGGGAAAGACCAAGATCGCTGAACATGGCCAACCCCGTCAGGAACACGTTGACCAGGGCCATCACCCCAAAGGCCTCGGGAAACAAGAGCCGCGTCAGGATCAGATTGCC
>Ga0116148_1003690_pt1 | contig 13942 bp, 8 predicted proteins | sample AD_UKC055_MetaG_FD_89786 | JGI IMG/M metagenome (GOLD analysis project Ga0116148, IMG submission 89786) | Active sludge microbial communities of municipal wastewater-treating anaerobic digesters from USA - AD_UKC055_MetaG | ecosystem: Engineered > Bioreactor > Anaerobic > Digestate | place: USA... | reverse complement strand
GCAATAAATGCTTGATGGGAAAGTTTCTTTCTGGCCTTGGTGAAAGCGCTTTTGGTAACGGTTCGGCTGCAGACGTCTTCTGCGTTTATGGCCTTGAAAAAATAATCCAGTTCATCCTGGAAAGAGCCTTTGATCATATTCATAAGAAAGAAAATCATGTGGTGAAAGGGAAGCCGCCTGGTTCGAACAAAATCTTTGGGTGAACGGCGGTGGCAGGAGAGAAAATCCTCAGAAAAGATGATTTTGTTAAGAAAATCGATAAGATTGGCACATATTTTCAAAATCAGGTTCCGTGCCAACATGGCCAGCGTTTTGGGGATTATTTGACACTTGACGCCTCCTTTTGAAATTGAATTTCCCTCTGTCCAAGGTAAGGGGATATATCATAATATGCTAATATTGCAAGTGTTTTGTTTATATACTGTGCTTAAGTCAATGACGTTGATCTCCATATGACGAAAAACACTTGCCAATCAATTCCTTGAAGGAAAAACTAATTTACCGTGGATTTCGTCAATATTTCCTTGACGCGCAGAAATACTGGTAGTATATGCCGCCAAAGCATTTTTTAGAATCACGCAATCAGAATTTTATTATTGAAAAAAAGGGGAGAGGTGATACTATGGCAATAAGAACCAATGTTAGATTTTTAAGGAACTTTTTTGTACTGTTTCTGTACTTGTCATTTGTTGGTTTGTTTTACGGCTGTGGTGACGGTCCTGGTGTTCCTGCCGGAACGGTAATAAGTCCGGCAGGGGTGAAAATCCTTCTCACAGGGTCACCAGCATCCTTGTCATCGGGTCAGAATAGTATTATCACGGCTACGGTCACGGATGGAAGCGGGAAATCTGTGGTCGGTGCCACGGTTAACTTCTCCTTCAATTCGAACAATAGCGGCGCAACCTGTGTCACCTTGAATGGTGGGAAAACGGACGCCAATGGCCAAGCAATAGCGGTCTATACCGCCGGGGCGAATACGCCGGCATCGAGCGTCCAGGATACGATACAGGGCGCCGCAACGGGTGCTGTAGGAGTAATCATCATTACCAGAACGGCGTCGATAGCACCAGGCGGCCTCACGGTTTCAATCGCCGGGTCAGTAACCTCCCTGGCGGCTGGCCAGAGTTCCATTATCACGGCAACAGTAATAAACAGCTCGGGCAACCCCGCCAGTTCAGAGACTGTAAACTTCAGCGTTCTCACGAACAATAGCGGTGCAACCCTTTCAGACGCCATTGTTACAACGGATGCAAGCGGCAAGGCCACTACGATTTATACCGCCGGGGCGAATACACCGACCACAACTATCCAGGATACGATACGGGGAACCGTAACGGGTGCCAAGGGAGAAGTTATTATCACAAGAACAGGCACGTCAAGCACCCCTGTCGTTCCCGTGGGATACCACATGGCTTTAAACGCAGAGGTAACTTCCCTGGCGGCTGGCCAGAGTTCCATCATCACGGCAACAGTAACAAATGGATTGGGTAACCCCGTCAGCGGACAGACTGTGACATTTTCAAGGCAAAGCGACGTAAGCGGAGGGACCTTGAGTACCCTCAGTGGTATAACGGATGCAACCGGCAAGGCAGTTGCGGTTTATAAAGCCGGGGCACTTTTACCCACTACAACTGTCCAAGATGTTATTCAGGTCAGAATCCCAACGGGTGAAGCGGCAGCGATTATTATCACCAGAACGGGAAGCGCTGTAGTGCCTACGGGATACCGCATTGTTTTAACAGCGGACGCGACCTCCCTGGCGGCCGGCAAGAGCACCATCATCACGGCAACGGTAACAAATGGCTCGGGCAATCCCGCCACAGGACAAACCGTAACGTTTGCGCCTAAAAGTGTTACAAGCGGGGCAACCCTGTCGAACGTGAATGCTACTACAGATGCGAGTGGTAGGGCCACGGCGATCTATACAGCCGGGGCGCTTTTACCCACCGATACTGTCCAGGATTCTATTCAGGCCAGCATCCCAACGGGTGAAGTGGCAGCGATTATTATCGCCAGAACGGGAAGCGCTGTTGTGCCTACGGGATACAACATGAAGGTTGAAGCGACACCCACATCTGTAGTCGCGGGCGCTTTGAGTGTCATTGTTGCAAAGATTCAAAACGCTGATGGTACCGCTGCATCAGGACTGGCGGTGACCTTTGGATTTGTGACAAACAACAGCGGCGCGCCGGTTTTGAATGTGTTGAATGGAACGACCGATGCGACAGGAACAGCCATTGCCACATACACGGCGGGTAGTAATTCTCCCGGCTTGAGCGTCCAGGATGCTGTCTTCGCAAGGGTGAACGGTAGTACCAGCGCGGCTATTATCACGCGACTGCCCGCGAGCGGTACTGGAAACAGGATTTCCCTTTCGTTGACTCCTTCTGTGCTTCCCACAACAACAAGTAATTGCATTGTCACTGCACAGGTTCTCCGCGATGACAATTTAACGCCTGTAGCAAATGAAACTGTAACCTTCTCCATCATTACAGGCGGAGGAGCCTTTGTGACGCCGCTATCTGTCACGACCAACAACAGCGGCATTGCCAATGCAGTGTTTGCCGCCCCCGGCGGCGCCACTGGTTTTGAGGCGGTTGTTCGGGTTCAGATTTTGGGCACGACCAACGGCGGTGATGCGGTTGGCATCATTTACTGGTAGTTTAGCAAAGTCAAACCCTTCGGAGGGATCAAAAATCCCTCCGAAGGGTTCCATAAAATCCTAACATTATATAATGGCTATTTAATATTGAAGCACCTGTGAGAGTCACCCTGCACTTTTCGTTCTGTACTCATGATAGTGAAACGGGAATGTGCGAAAAGCTCCAACAGCGAAAATATCGCTACAAAAAGCTCTTTGAAAACTAAAATTTACTCGGTCGACGGTTTTCTGATTCTGATATAAAATGCTACAAATGAAAAATGCTTCTGGTTATCGCGACAAAATACTTGAACTCTCCAGCCTGTATAAATCGCTAATAATGGTCAAAAAAGCGTTGTAATTAATAACTGTCCCAAAACACATACAACACTTTAATCTTACAGAAGATTCCTATAATTTATGCAATATTTTTATCAGGAAGAATACCAAGATATTGAACTATTTTAATGTGAAATGTTATTTTATTTTTTTTGGGCTTATCAAAATTACCGTGGGACGTTATTTTTTATATTGACAAGTAAAATATTTTTGTTATAGACACTTTTCGCTTTTTAATGAGCGGGCGTAACTCAGTGGTAGAGTGCTACCTTGCCAAGGTAGACGTCGACGGTTCAAATCCGTTCGCCCGCTCCATTTTTTTTGTGGCGGCATAGCCAAGTGGCTAAGGCAGCGGTCTGCAAAACCGTTATTCATGAGTTCGAATCTCATTGCCGCCTCCATAAATATTCAGGAGTTATTGTTGGAGAATGACTCCTTTTTTCTCTACAGATCAAACAACCGAGACCATCTTATGAAAAGACGATTTGCTGAACTCATCACATCGTGTGCTCTGAAGGGCTATTCCGATGTTCATATTCGTGGCGGTCAGCCGATGGTTTACCGCAAGGATGGCAACATTCGCTTTGACATGCAAGGAGCTCCCTGGTCGTATTTCGATGTTGATGAATTAATTGGTGTAATTCTCAACGCGAAAAGTAAGGAAACCCTGCGTCAGCGCCTTTCGGTGGATCTGGCAACCACTGTCGGTAACTTGAGGGTGCGGATCAATATATTCAATACCGATCGAGGTCCCTCTCTGGCCATTCGATTATTGCCGAATGTCATCCCCACCATTGAAAATCTGAATGTTCATCCTTCCCTGTCAACGATCAGCGAACTGAAATCAGGGCTGGTGCTGATTTGCGGGGCGACGGGTTGCGGAAAAACAACGACCATTGCCTCTATTCTCAACGATATCAATCAAAAACGGGCCGCACATGTCATCACGCTGGAAGATCCTATTGAGTATCAAATTTCATCCCGGATGGCTTTTGTTGAGCAGCGGGAGGTGGGGACGCATGTTTCCTCGTTTGAGCGGGGCCTGATCGACATCATGCGCGAAGATCCGGATGTCATCATGGTTGGAGAGCTTCGGGATCCCCAGACGATTGCTCTAACCCTGAATGTTGCCGAATCCGGTCATCTGGTCGTGGCGACGCTGCACGCAACCAATGTCGAAGACGCCATTTACAGAATTATCAATTCCGCCCCGCCGGAAGCGGAAGAATACATTCGTTATCAGGTGGCTTCCACCATTTCCTGGGTCATTCTGCAAAAGCTGGTGTATAATGAAAAAGCAGGTTTTCGTTTGCCTCTGCTTTCCATTATGCGTGGCACCAGCCAGATTCGGGGACTGATTCGTGATAAAAAGCTTTTTCAGATTGAAAACGCCATGCACGCCAGCAAAGCCGATGGGATGTACACCCAGGAACGGTATCTGGATGAGTTTTTGGGGACAAGGGATAAATTTTTCAATCCTTCGATGAACTTCAGTCCGGCAAAAGATGCGGTGACGGATGTCGGCTACAGTTCGCCGGTGTTTGATTCGGGTTACGATCCTTCAGCAAAAACAACAACACTCCAGGATCAGCCTTTCACAAGCAGCCCCAAAAGCACTTCACCCAAAGCCGCAACAAAATCTGTGATCGGGGCTGATGAATCTCAATATGTGATCAATGAAACGGATGATTTGCAGGAACTGATTGCCGAGGCCGAAAGGGGCTTTAAAAGGTAGGCAGAGAGACCGGGGGCTGTTGAGCGTAAATCTTTTTTTCGTTATACAAATCAAGTCATCAAAAACCCTGAAACTGCTTACTGAATCACTTCTCTGTGGATTTTCCATCCGCCACTCGTCTTTTTCAGCTCCAGCTTCTTGTTTCCTTTGCTTTTCAGGATATTGGAACTGTAGTGCTGGGTAAATGATGCCGTTGCCTGATGGGCGTTTGCCGATATGCGCAGGTTTTCAACCCGGACCTGGATGTTTTTACTGTTCTTGCGCACGTTGATTTTATGATTGACCCAAGCGTCCAGAGACATGCCCTGAGCACGAAAGTCAGAAGCATAGCAAGAACGGTAAGCGGACATATTGCCGGATTTCCAGCTTTCCGCCCACTTGGAAACAAACTTTTGCACGGCTTCTTTTGACGAAGAATCGCTGCCGGAGGGCGCAGGTGTCTGGGAGGGTGGAGTGTTTTTGGGCGGTGATGCCTGTATGCCGGCATCATCAATAATAAACCAGCGGTTGGAAATTTTCTGCAGGGCAAGCTTGTTAAATGCCCCTGAAAAGGAACTGTCCTTGTTGATGGATGTAATTTGATCAAAAACGATCACGGCATCGTTTTGGTGCTTTAAGATGGAAATATCCTTCGGTTCCAGAATGAAATGTTCATCGACAGATTGAATGTTGGATATTTGATTGGCTGTCTGTTCCCTTTTTTTACCCTTCAACTGGTAATCTTTCAGATAAAGCGCATCAATTTTATTGATGTTTCCTGACAGGTAAGCTTTTGTCCAGGCAGCCAAAACTTTTTCCAGTTCATGTTTGACCGGAGAAACCGAATGTTGGGGAATCCATGAAATCGTTTCCGCGATGATGACCGGTGTTTTGTTTAATTGAATATACCGTGCCAGAGCGTGCATGTCTTTGTCATTGAGAACCACGCATCCATTAGACTGAAAAGGGACAATGGGCTTGCCGGCTCCATGAATCCAAATGTTGGCGCCATTTCTGCCGGATTTTTTATCCGTGAAAGAAGGGTAATCCAAAGGAAATGCCAGCGTCCCGTAAGTTTCCGGAGGGCCTGGATTGGGAAGCATCTTTGTTGCAAAAAAGATTCCGTTGGGGGTTTTCGCGTCGCCTTCGACCTGCTTGCTGCCCGGTTTTTTGCCTGTAGAGCAGTTGGTTTCAAAGACTTTGGCAAATCCTGCCTCTTTTTTGAAAACATAAAGTTTCTGATACTTTTTATCAACGGCGATAACGTAACCTGAAGATACAGAGACGATAGAATCCGGTATTTTTTCTGTGCTGCGGTTCAGAGCGCAGATACCCTGGTCAGGGAAGCACAATAAACCAGAGATGACCGCAAAAAACAGAGAAAAGAAAATTTTGAAGAACATGAAAAACTTACCTTGGATTTCATATTTTCTGAACGGGGCTTCTGTAGCAAAATCCAATCTTTCCTTCAAGTGATTTTCAAGGAAACTCTGGATATTGAAAAAAAACAAAATATTTCTTGTAAACATCTCAAAAGCATTGTATGACATCGGCGCTTTATTGGAGAAAGTAATACAATCAATAAAATAAAACAAATGAATATATACTTCCAAGTGTGTTGCAGTAAAAAAAGACACTCGTAGTTGTTTAGCGAAAGAAAGAAATTACATTTTCAGGAGAATTTTCTTGGCAAACACAAAGGATATTAATTCAACGGAAAAATTGTTGAACGTTATTCGCGGCGAGGAGTCGCCTGCATCTGCCCCGTTGGACGGGGATCCGAATTTTGCATCCAAACAAAATGATTCCGGTAAAAACATGGGCGGCAAGGGTTTTTTTGCCGCGAAGAAGCGCATAAAAATAGGCGTGGATATTGGGCATAATGTCATCAGTCTGACAAAAATGACAAATGTGACCGAGGGGAAGCCAGCTTTACTGGGTCAGAAAAACGTGCTTCTGGGCGAGAAAATCACCAGGGGAACGCCGGAATTCAACAATCTGCTTTTATCTTCGATCAATGTATTTGCCGGTTCGCTGAAAGATTGCGAAGTCTGGGCAATGATGACAGCTGCGGATGTCAATGTCAATCATTTGAAAATTCCGCGGGTTCCCAAAAATCAACTTTCCAATGTCATTTATTGGACAGCTAAAAAAGAAAATCCAATTGATGAAAAGGAGATGATTTTCGACTACGAAATGCAGGGCGAAATCACCGATAACGGCGTTCCAAAGTATTCCGTTATGGTTTACAATGCTCCCAGAGCCGAGGTCGAAAAAATTCAGGATATGTTTTCCGCCATCGGCATTGAGTTGGACGGCATTACCATTGCCCCCTTTGCCATACAAAATATCTTCCGAACAAACTGGATCAGCGCTCGCGAAAAAACATTCGCCACCATCTTTATCGGGAATAATTTTTCCAGAATCGACATATACAGCAAAAACAATCTGATGATGACACGCGGTATCAAGACAGGGATCAACAGTATGCGTGAAGCTGTGGACGAAGTGATGGGAGAAATTTCCTTTGATCGTGAAGTCAACAAGGAAGGCATCGAGAAATTGCTGAAGGAGTTTGCCGATGATCCCGGAAAGTGGCTGCTGAAGAAAGACAGCATCAACTGGTCGGAATACGGCGTGCTGGATATTATCCAGCCGGCAATGGAAAGATTGGTGCGTCAAATCGAAAGAACTCTGGAGTATTATTCTGATACGCCCGGCAACGAACGGGTGGAAAAATTGTATCTTTCCTCCGTTGTGAATGTGTTTTATCATCCTTTGCTCCAATACATCGGCGAGCAGATCGCCACCAAGATGGAACTTTTTGATCCCTTTCAGGGAAAAGATGCGGCCAAGATGGGCGCTTCCATGAGTGTTGATGAAAGAGCGGCCATGGCGCCGGCCATGGGTTTGGCCCTGTCCGACATCAAACACACGCCGAATTTTATTTATACCTATGTTCAAAAGCAGCGAGAGGAAACCGCCCGGAAAATCAATTATGGTATTTTTGCCGCTTTTGCTGTGTGCCTGCTGATTTGCGTCGGCATCATGGTTTATGAGGGCATCAAAACAAGTTCAATGACGGCACAAAGGACGGCGCTGGAAAAGGAGTTGTCTCAGTTTCAGCCGCTTTTGAGCAAAGACAAAATTATTGCCCTGGCCAATGAATTGAAACTTCGTCAGGAAACAAACAAGCAATACTCCAAAAAATATCGGGGATCAGCTTTTATCGGCGAACTTTCTTTTTTGACGCCGGAAAAAATACGCTTGATCAGTCTTCAAGTTGGCGGAGTTCCGGCAGGAGGGGATGCGGCCAAGAAGGATGCAACTAAAACCCAGACATCCGCCAAGGACGAGGATGATGTCAGCATTGAAGGAGTTGTTTTGGGAGAAACTGCTGAATTGGACGATCTTCTAGCGCAATATATCATGAAGCTGGAAAATTCGCCCATGATCCAGTCCGTCACTTTGCAGAAAAGCAGTAAGGCCAGCTACAGAAAGAAAGAAATTCTGCAATTCACCATCAACGCGAAAATAGGTTAACGATGAGCAAAAAATTAAGCGAAATCATTCCATCAAACAGTATCAGTTACATAATCATTTGCGGAGGCATTATCGTAATTATCATTTTGCTGGGTGTTCTTCCTTTTCACCGTTACAATGCCGCCCGGTCAAATGATGTAAAAAGTCTTCAGTCGCAAATCGATGAACAAAAGCAATTCCAAAAAGCATATCAGTCTTTGCTGGGAATTTCAAAAACGGAAAAGACCCACAAATTACCCAATCCGGTAAAAACAAAATTGCCCAGAATGGATGTTGATAAGTTTCAGGATATTTTTCAGGCAGAGGTAAAAAAGTCCGGGTTATCCACGGTTTCGCTAATTCCCGATATGAAAACCATTAGCGCCGGTTCCCCCGCGATTCTGTTTAACGCCACAACCAAGGGGCAGTTTGCCAATTTTCGGGAGCTGCTGATTCATTTGGGCGCCCTAACTTATATTGATAAAGTGGAAGGGATCAATATCCGGCAGCAGCAAGATTCCATGGAATTTAAAATGAAAATATGGATTGCCTTGGCAAACTAGGCGGGTAGCGGGAAAACGAATGAAAAAATTAGACAAAAGACAAATGATTATATTGGCTGTAGCCGCCCTTTGTGCACTTTACGCGGCTTATGAATTTTTGATTGCCCGACCGGCTGCCGATAAAGCAAAGCAACAGGTGGCAACCGTTGCGGAATCATTCGATATCAACACACTGACCGGCGATATGGCCGTTTACAAGCCAAGCGGTGTTGACCTGTACATCGAAGAAAAAGCCGAGATGGAATGGGGTAAGAGTCCGTTTTGGGAAAAGACGGCTTATCAGGAATTTGTTGGCCGGGAAGCATCCGGTATTGAAACGGCGGCTGTAAAAATCATCTATTCCGGATATATTGATTCCGGACGGAAAAAAATTGCTGTTTTAAACGGGGCTGAGTATGGTGCGGGCGAGCCCTTGGAAATGTTGGAAGGATACATATTGAAGAGTGTGACAACCGATAAAGTGGTTGTGTACAATCGAAAAACAGGCGCGGAATTAGAAGTGCCCATACAAGAATAAAATTACTTCATGGAGGTTAATTGCCTTGAACTTGAGAGCAAGCCATCTAAAAATTGATCGAATCGTCCTCAGCTTTATTGTGCTGCTATTCTTTGTGGGGTGCGCGGCGGATCAGCAAAACACGCAAAAGGATCCTTTTTTTGAAAAGTGGAATACGCTGGCGGAGACTTCACAGGGGCATTCTCCCAGCGCTGTGCCCAAGAAAATCGACATGTCCGCATTGAAAGGCGAGAAGGCGCTGAAAGATACGATCACAGATAGACCGTCTAAAAAATTGCCCAACAGGCCAATTAACCTAACCATGCGTCAGGCAGATCTTCGATCGGTATTGCGCGCCATGGCCAAGGCCGTCAATTACAACCTGCTGGTTAAGAGTGATTTAAAAGCGGAAGTCAGTGTTGATTTTCGGTCGGTTCCCTGGGATCAGGCTTTTACCGGTTTGCTCAAAACACACAATTTAACCTATACATGGGAAGGTGATGTGATTCGCATCCGAACCATGGGGGATATTGAGCAGGAGTTAAAGCAAAAAGTTCAGATGCGCGATATTTTAGAGGTCGAGCCATTGATGGATCCGGTCGTTATTAAGATTGATTATGCGGATCCTAAAAAACTGGTGGATACCCTGAAAGGATTTCTGACCAAGGACAAGACCGGAGCCCGTGGGTCCGTTGTGTATGATGAGCACAGCAATGCGCTGATTATATCCGCCACCGCACAGGATTTGCAGCGGATGTTGCCTATTATTGAAAAGCTGGACAAACCAACTCCTCAGGTGCTGATTAAGGCCAACATAGTGGAAACCACCAAGAGTACGGCTAGAGATTTAGGGGTGATGTGGGGTGGGATGTATAAGGGGCCCATGGGCAATAAAAATATATTCGTTACTCCCGGTGGCTCTTACGGTACCGGAGACCCCATAACTGGAGCATATTCGGCAGCTCAATCAAAGGGCATCGGCGGCCAGGGTTTTGCATCTAATTTTCCTATTGCAGGTTTTGATACAAAGGCTGCCGGTGGATCATTAGGTCTTATTTACGGAATTATAGGTGAAAGTCTTCTTGAAATTCAGCTTCAGGCGCTGCAGTCGGAAAACAAACTGAACATTTTATCCAGTCCATCCATTACCACCCTGGACAACCAGAAGGCATTTACGGAAAATGGCGAAAAAGTACCCTATACAACCATTGAAAGAGATAGCACAGGAACATCAACTCCGACGACCAAATTTGAAGATGTTGTCCTTCGCCTGGAAATCACCCCGCATGTCATTGATGGTAAAAATTTAAAGATGACCATATCGGTAAAAAAGGACGAAGTGGACATGACCCGGACATCGCAATTGGGCGATCCCTATATTATCAAAAAGAAAACCGAAACCGTGCTGATTGTTCGCGACGGCGAAACGATCGTGATTTCCGGATTGACCAAACAGAGGATTCTCGGCGGAAATTCCGGATGGCCTTGGCTGAAGGATATTCCCGGCTTGGGGTATCTTTTCAAAACGGAAAACAAGGGTGAAGATATGGAGGAAGTGCTGATTTTCATAACACCTCACATTCTTCAGCTTGCGCGTGCCGATCAAAAATAAACTGCGGTGAAACAGGATAATCCCGACAATGCTTGAATTAAAATGCAAATAAGGGCAAAAGCTGGTCAATGGAATATTTCAACCTTCTCGAATTTAAAAAAGAGCCGTTTTCCAATTCGCCCGAACCCGAGTTTCTGTATGTTTTTCCCCAGCAAAGTTCCTGTTTGCAGCGACTGGAGCTGGCTTGTCGCCTCAGACGCGGATTAAATATCGTCATCGGTCCGGTCGGAGCTGGGAAAACCACCCTATGTCGCAAGCTGATTCAGAATTTGTCGCTTCCAGTTGCAAACGATGCTACGGTCATCGAAACCTTTCTTTTGCTGGATCCCGCCGTTTCCGGAACCTATGATTTTGTAAAAACCGTGGCAGCCGTTCTGGGGGTAACCAATATCAACGCGGATGATCACGAGTGGCAAATCAAGGAGAAAATTAAAACCTTCCTTTTTGATCAAGGTGTCCAGCAGAAAAAGAACATCGTTCTGATTATTGACGAAGGACAAAAAATTCCTGAAAACTGCCTGGAAATTTTAAGAGAATTTCTCAATTACGAAACCAATAGCTATAAACTCCTTCAGATTGTCATTTTTGCCCAGCCGGAATTCCGGGAGCATCTTGACGCCCGGGCAAATTTACTCGACCGTGTCAACTATCTGCATTATCTGAAGCCGCTTTCTTTTTGGCAGATGAAAGTTATGGTCGAACACCGAATTTCCGTTGCCAGCATTCAGCCGGATCGTTCCTCTCTGATCAGCTTTGGCGGTATGATCGCCATTTACGCGGCAACCGGAGGCTATCCCCGAAAAGTCGTTTCTCTTTGTCATCAGGTTTTGCTTTTAATGATCATTCGCCGCTGTACCCGGGCAGACTGGTTTCTCGTCAGGAGTTGTATCAAATCAAGACAAAGTGCTTCGGGAACCAAACGAATTTCATGGGCGATGGCGGCGATGGTTCTGATTGCCGGACTATCTCTAGCCTCCGCTTTCTACTGGAAAGGCACCGATATAAAAGGACATTTTCCAAATCAAGAGCGCTTGTTGTCCGGAATCGATATGAAAATGCAAGCTCCTTCCGTGACAAATCTCCCGGTTGCAGCAATGCCCGTGGCTTTACAGACCGGAAATGCTGTCGAAACAATTCCTGATGCTCATCAGAACCAGGATCAACCCCGTTCGGAGATGCCGGATCGGCTTGGCGAGATTGTCATAAAAAAACGAATGACGTTTTGGTGGTTGATGGAGAATATTTACGGTGAAACCGGCCGGGAACTGACGGAAAAAATGATTCTGGTCAATCCGCATGTAAAGGATATTAATGATGTTTATTACGGCATTACCGCAAAAGTGCCTTTGATTTCCGAAAAAACGCATTGGTTAAAACCGGAAACCATTATTGTAGCGTTGGACAAAAGCACAGAATTGGAAAAAATTTATTATTCATTTATTGAAAAAAAGGATATGAACAGCATGCCGCCCATGCTGTTTCTTTCCCTGTGGAACAAGCGGGAAGGCAGGCAATTTATTATCGCCCTCAATCAGACCTTTAAAAGCAAGGATGAAGCGGGGGAGGCAATTCGTCGATTACCATCGGAATTTGCCGGATCTGCCCGTCTCCTTTCACAATGGGATGGCGACACGGTCTATTTAAACAACAGATTTATGCAGTAAAAGGTTAGCGTCGGCGCGGAGGTTTCATGAAAATAAAAAAACGTTTAGGCGAAATGCTTATTGAGGAAGGTCTGATCAGTGAAGAACGTCTGAAACAGGCCCTGACGGAACAGAAGAAAGCTGGTTTAAAACTGGGGCAGTTTCTCTCACACCAGGGACTGGTCAGCGAGCAGCAAATCATCGACGTATTAAGCCGTCAGCTCAAGATTGGCCAATACCATCCGGACAGTTACCCGTTGGAAATGGACCTCAACCGGCTTATTCCCATTGAAATTGCGAGAAAATATCAAATAGCGCCGCTTCGGAAAAAGGGAAGGCTTTTAACCATTGCCATGGTTGATCCCCTGGATATCAACGCCTTGGATTATGTGGAAGTGTTGACCAATTGCGAGGTCGAGCCCGTAGTTTGTACGGAAAGAGAACATAATCAACTGATCAATTCCGTGTATGGCATGCAGTCCGGTTTGGGCAGTGTCATGGAGTCCATGGAAGTCAAATCCGAAGAAGAGACCCAGAGAGAGCAAGCTGAAACGGAAAGAGACGAAGTCCGGGTTGCTTCTCTTCACGATATGGCTGGTGAACCACCGGTAGTGCGTCTGGCCAATTCGATTTTTGCGCAGGCTGTCCGTGACGGAGCCAGCGATGTCCACATCAGCCCGCAGCAAAACAGTGTGCAAATGAGGTTCCGGATTGACGGCCGGCTGATGGAAGTTCCCTCTCCCCCAAAGTCCATTTTTCTGCCGATTATCGCGCGCATCAAGATTCTTTCCAATATGGACATTACCGTTTCTCGCATTCCGCAGGACGGAAGATTTACGCTTAAGCTGGACAACAAGGAGATCAACGTTCGTGTTTCTTCCATTCCCACGATTTATGGAGAAAATATGGTTTTGCGTCTTCTGGACACCAGCGGCACGGTTTACAATCTCAACCAGTTGGGCATGAGCGAAAATGATATGGAAAAAATATACAAGTCCAGTCAAAAGCCTTACGGCATGATTTTAAGCACGGGCCCGACCGGAAGTGGGAAAAGCACCAGTTTGTATGCGATTTTGAGCGCCATCAACAAGCCGGATATCAATATCATGACTCTTGAAGATCCAGTTGAATATCGGATCAACAACATTCGTCAGATTCAGCTCAACCGGAAAGCGGGGATGACTTTTGCCAGTGGTCTGCGCTCCATATTACGTCAGGACCCGGATGTGATCATGTTGGGAGAAATCCGCGATACGGAAACGGCTGCGATTGCTGTTCAGGCAGCGCAAACCGGCCATCGCGTGTTAAGCACCGTGCATACCAATGATGCAGCGGGCGCCATTGCGCGTTTTATTGATATGGGGGTGGAACCTTTCCTGATTGCATCGGTTTTACTGGTATCATTTGCCCAG